>ULRB01080644.1_pt1 | contig 18560 bp, 6 predicted proteins | sample 1955051 | NCBI WGS metagenome assembly ULRB01 (sample SAMEA4835671, study PRJEB28245) | human gut metagenome | biome: gut microbiome; material: fecal sample | place: Denmark | collected 2008 | reverse complement strand
AACTCCAGCAATTCCACAATGAGACCATTCAGCTTTTCCACATTTTGCTGAATCATCTTGGCGTAGCGGTGCGTGTAGATATCTGTCTCCTTGTGGGTGAGTATCTTCTCGCACGGTCCCTGAATCAGGGTGAGGGGGGTGCAAAACTCGTGGGTGATGTTGGTGAAGAAGCGTAGTTTTGATTCATAGACTTCCTCTTTTTTCTGTCGTTCCATTTTCTTCATCATGTGCTGCCGCTTCAGGCGGTAGGTATAGAATGCATAGGCGACTATGCCTGTACATAATAGTAACCCTAACAAAAAGTAGCCCACATAGGCCCAGGTACTGAGATACCAGGGAGGAGCGATGTAAATGGTGAAGGCTTGCGGATGGCTTTCTTTACCGTTGATGTTGTTGCGGTATTTCACAAACAGAGTATATTCTCCGGGGGAAAGGTTGGAGAAGATGGCATTGGGTGAAACTCCGTTTTCTATCCATTGGTCGCTTGCTTCCTTTAGTTTATAGGAGTAGAAATAGTCGTTTCCGTTAATGTAGTCTGTTATCCGGAAGTTGAGCTGGAAGAAGTTGTGTTTGTAGTCCAGTTGTAGCACGGGCTTCCCGTCTTTGTAATGTAAAAAGTCATGCAGGTTGTATTCCTTACCGAAGATGGAAAGTCCTTTCAGGCTGATTTCGGGCATATAGTCCGTGGTGATGTAAGAATCGGGCTTCACGGTGACGAAGCCGTTTACACCTCCAAAGAAAAGGATTCCCGTAGCATTGTCTTTGTAGAAGGCTCCATCACTAAATTCGGTCACGGCCAGTCCGTTTCCGTTGTTGTAGGTCTGCTTGGTCTGTTCTTGGGGATTGAGTCTCATTAATCCTTGATTGGTACTCACCCAGAGATTGCCTCGGTTGTCCTCCAAGATACCATGTACGGTGCTGTTGGTGTAGAGCTTTGCACTGATGCTGTCTGGGTTTCCGTCTTCGTTTGAGTAGAAGCGGAGAAGCCCTGATCCAGTGCCCAGCCAGTAGCCTTGCTCGTTTTTGTGTATGGCGAACACATCGTTGGCGGTTTGGCTGTTTACCAAGTTGTTGAAGCGGAACTGTGCCATTTCTCCAGTACGTACATCAATGCGGTAGGCTCCGAGCCCTCTGTTCCCGAACCACAGCGTAGAGCTGCTTTCACGGTAGGAGGTGAAAAAATAGTTTGATGCCATATGTCCGTTACTCACCAAAGTCCGTGTAGCATGCTTCACAATAGGATCTTTTCTCTGATTTTCTAATGTCACCTTTACGATTCCTTCGCCCACGGTGGAAATCCAAAGTGTACTGTCATTGGTTTGATCAATGGAGTGCACATATTTCACTTTGGTTCCATTGGCTTGTACCGCCAGTTCTTTCAATTGGTGGGTAGAGTAGGAATAATAATTGATTCCGTTTTCCGTACCTATCCAAAGTCGGTCTTTTCCACCGGGTGCAAAACAGTAGACGGAGTTGTCGGTCAATGTGCTGTTACCGGTGATGAGACGATCATGTTTTTCGGGTGTATTGTTGACAAGATAATTCGGTATACGCAATATGCCACTGCCTTTGGTTCCTATCCATAAGGTTTGCTGTGGGTCGAGGTAAAGGCTGCGTACCGGGTTGTTCACCTGATATGCGGGAGTGTTGAGCAGGGTGTTGGTCATGGTGAATGTGTCATTGTAAAGCATGTATAACCCTTCTCCGTCGGTAGCTACCCATACGATATCTTGAAATTTGTCTTTCATCAGACAGAAGATGCCCGACTGTATTTCAGTGTATTCTATACGGTATTTAATCTTTTGGTTTGCTTCATATTTCAGTACTATCAAGCCGCTGCTTTTGAAACCGATACAGAAGTCATTTTCTCGTTTGATGATGGAAGATACTTCACCTCGTTTTTCTATTTCGTCTTTCAGGTCGGCAATGTAGTAACACTGTCGGTTGCTGAAACTATATTCGTAGAGGGCATAGGTTTCATCAATGAAGTAGGCTGAATCTTCTCCGATGAAGGCATGCTTCAAGCCGTGATGTCCAAATGGCTTTTCCGGAATCAGTGTCACGCTTTTTCCCGTGTGGTTCAGACGATAGCAACGAGTGTTGTTTCCAGTTGCGAATATCCAAAGCAGGTTGTTGGAATCAATGGTCATGGACAGTACTTTATTAAAATCCATGGAAGAGATGTTTAACTGGAGAAATTTCTGGTTCTCTTGTTGGTAGTGATACAGATTTCCGTCATCTTTCAGCACTAACATGCACTTGTTGTTGCTTCGTGCCAAGAAGATGTTGTCCTTGAATTCGGTAAAGGTCCGGCAGGTCTGTCGGTATGTATCCAATCTGTCTAACCCGTAGTTGGTTTGTAACCACAGTATGCCTGGCTCTGATTCTACGATCTGGCTGATAATGTTGCCTGACAATAGGTTGCGTGACACATCAACGGGCGTATATAGGTGGATATTGTTGCCGTCAAACACGTTCAGTCCGTCGCATGTTCCTATCCATAGTACACCTTGGCTATCTTGGTAAAGGGATTGGATGGCACTATTGGAAAGACCGTTTTTATTGGAGAATTGCCGTAGGCTGTAAGCGTACACAAAATCCGGAAAACAGCATAAGAGGCTGATAAGCAATAAAATCGTATGGCCTTTCCAGTATATGTCTTTCATGTGGCTTGTTGTATTGATTTTGAGTTGCAAAGATATATTTTAAGGTGGAAACAGTCAATATTTGCAATATATTTCTTTAGTTGTAGGCTTACAGTTTGCTTTGTATCTGCTCCGTATCCTTAGAAATGTATTTGTACGGAGCAGATAGGTATGGATATGATTAGCGAATGACCGCAGCGAATCCACCGTTGCGTGCCAAACGGACTGTGATATGGTCGCCTTTCTTCAAGGATTGTTCTTGCTTGCGGTAGTCCATGGCTTGGTGGTCAGCGTTGATGCCGTCTTCAAAAGAGGTCATGAGATAATTTTTTCCTTCTTGCAGGAAATCAAGGGAGATGTTAAAGACCCGTTCACGTTCGCGGTTGTTGGTCATGCCTCCTATATACCATTGTTCTCCTTTGCGTTTGGCCACGATGGCATATTCTCCTGCTTTGGCTTCGAGAGCGATGGTTTCGTCCCATGTTTGGGGTACTTGGGTGATGAAACGTGTACACTCGTCGTTGCGATAATAGAGGGTAGGATTGTCTGCCATCATCTGCAGGCCGGTTTCAAAAAGAACAAAGAGTGCCATCTGATAGGCACGTGTGCCGATGCTGGCAGAATTGGGACGTTCGGAATGGTAGACTTCAGGCTGCATGCTAAGCATGGCGCCGGGAGTATAGTCCATGGCTCCTACTGCGTTGCGTATGAAGGGGAAATAGACACTGTTGTCGGGACGGCATCCGCCCATTTGCTCCATACCTCTTACGCCTTCGTAGGAGAGTACGTTTGGGTATTTGTATTCTAATCCGGCAGGTTTGAAAGCACCGTGAAAGTCAACGAAGAGATGGTGTTTGGCGGCTTCATGTGCTACGCGTTCATAGAAGTTTACCATCCATTGGTCGCTACGATCCATGAAATCTATCTTTACGCCTTTCACACCCCACTTTTCGAAAGTTTCGAATAGGTCAAAGTGGTTTTCTACCGTAAGCCAAGTGAGCCATAACACAATGCCTACGTTTTTTTCTTTGCCGTAGCGGATGAGTTCGTGTATGTCTACCGAGGGATTGGGTTTATAGGGGTTGCGGGTGTTCATGGCCCAGCCTTCGTCCATTACTATATATTCTACGCCGTAGTGGGATGCGAAGTCGATGAAGTATTTGTAGGTGTCAAGGTTGCAACCTGCTTTGAAGTCCACGTCGGGGCCGTAGGGTGTGGCTCCGTTCCACCATTCCCAGCTGGCTAGTCCTGGTTTAATCCAAGAGGTGTTTTCTATGACATTCTTTTCAGCGAGGCGATAGGATAGAGTGTTTTCTATAAGTTTGCGGTCATCGTTGGTAATGACGAAGTAACGCCATGGATAACTGCGCTTGCCTGCGGTACGGGCTATGCAGTTGGCTTCTTTCAGAATCTTGAGACTGCGGTCACCGTCTTCTCCGAATTCAAGAGGCAGACGGGGGAAGACGGCGGTAATGCCGCCTTGTCCATCGTTTTTCAGAAACATGGCGGGATAGTCTGTCAGATTGGTTTCACTCATGAGGATTTTGTCACCTTTGGGTGTGCTGGCTAAAAGGGGAAGTAGAGCCATGCGATTGGAGTTTTTCCACTCGCTGCTTGTTTGGTGGCGATATTCTTCTTCATAGGAAGTCTTAAAGCCGTCAGGTTGCTGAAGATGTAGCAGGCAATCATCCACAAAGTTCAGGCGGAGGATTTCATTCATTATTTCTTGCTCGCCTTTCAGGTCAGTAAGGAAGCGGTAGGCGAATCCGTCATCAAAGGCACGGAACTCTACTGAATAGCCTCCTTTAAACTTCAGTAGCAATTGGTTGTAGCGGTTGGTTATAGTAGAGAATTTCAGGGGTACGATGGGAGTCAGTTCCTCGTTTACATTTTGGCGTACTACTTTGTTTAGTTTAGGATGGATGCCCAGCTGGTGGTTGGCAGTTTCCAGACCAATGACACAGTTGTCCATCAGTGTTTGATTTCCTTGGGTTACATCATATTGGATTTGATCGGTCAGCTCCACTGAGATGCGGATGTTTCCGCTGGGTGAGGCCAGTTGATGTACTTTCTGTCCGAAAGCGGTCAGTGAGAGGCAGAGAACTGCCGAGAGTAGGAATTGTTTTTTCATGTTCTTAGCTTTTGGATTTTTACAATATACAAAAGTAGTTTGTATTCTGTAGGAAATGTATGCTATTTATGACATAAATATATAAAATCATGCCACAGACGACTTTTTACATATCTATGTCGCGAATCTGTACAGTATGAGAGTGAAGGATGGGCTATTTTTGTTACCAACATTCCACATGTCAGAAAACTATTGTTGCCGGATGGAGGCTAAAGAGAGAAGGTGAAAGAGCGGTTTGCGGCTAGAGGAGGCAGCACATTTATAACAAAGAATGCGGTGGTTTATATCGAATTGACATTATCTTTTACGAAAAAACAATAATAACAAAACCATGAAAAAGAGACGAATACTGATGGGGAAGACCCATCTGATAGCGGGAGCCGTGATGTTGGCCGTTGCAGGAGGACAATTATCGGCTCAGACCGTTGCACCGAAGAAAGCAAAAGCGTACATGGTGGCAGATGCCCACTTGGACACGCTGTGGAACTGGGACATTCAGACTACTATTAAGGATTATGTTTGGAATACCTTGAATCAGAACCTTTTCCTTTTGAACCAGTACCCCGACTATATCTTTAATTTTGAAGGTGGAGTGAAATATGCTTGGATGAAGGAATATTATCCTCGTGAATATGAACTGATGAAGGCTTTTGTAAAGGCAGGTCGATGGCATGTGAGTGGGGCCAGTTGGGATGCTACCGACACTTTGGTGCCGTCTGTTGAATCGTTTATTCGCAACATTATGCTGGGGCAGGAGTTCTATCGTAAGGAGCTGGGGGTAGAAAGTACCGACATCTTCCTTCCCGATTGCTTCGGATTCGGTTGGACATTGCCTACTGTTGCTGCCCATTGTGGACTGATAGGTTTCTCTTCACAGAAGCTGGATTGGCGTAACAATCCTTTCTACGGTAAGAGCAAGCATCCCTTTACCATCGGACTGTGGAAAGGAGTGGATGGAGCGTCCGTCATGCTGGCTCACGGATATGATTACGGTCGTCGTTGGGATAATGAAGACCTTTCAGAAAATAAATATTTGATGGAACTCTCCAAATGCACTCCCCTGAATACCGTTTACCGCTACTATGGAACAGGTGATGTGGGCGGTTCACCTACCATCGCTTCTGTGGCTTCCGTGGAGAAAGGTATCAAGGGAGACGGTCCGTTGAAGATTATCAGTGCAGCCAGTGACCAGTTGTTCAAGGATTACCAGCCCTATGGCAGCCATCCCGAGCTCCCCGTATTTGACGGTGAATTGCTGATGGACGTTCATGGAACCGGCTGCTACACTTCACAGGCTGCTATGAAACTCTATAATCGTCAAAATGAACTTTTGGGTGATGCCGCTGAACGTGCTTCTGTGGCTGCTGCCCTTTTGGGGGTTGCCGAATATCCTGGCAAGAGCCTGACGGAGTCTTGGCAGCGCTTCATATTCCACCAATTCCACGATGATTTGACTGGTACCAGCATTCCCCGTGCCTATGAATTTTCTTGGAACGATGAACTTCTCTCTCTGAAACAGTTCTCCGGTATCCTGACTCATTCTGTGGGAAGTGTGGCAGGCAAGCTTGATACTCGTGTCAAGGGGATTCCCGTAGTGCTCTATAACGCTTCGGGCTTCAAGGCTGCAGATGTGGTGATCATCGAAGTGGAGGCTTCCCGTTTTCCCAAAAGTGTGGCTGTATATAACGAACAAGGCAAGTTGGTGGTTTCTCAGTTGGTTTCATATACTGATGGAAAGGTCCGCTTGTTAGTAGAAGCCACTGTACCCGCCAATGGATACGCAGTTTACGATGTCCGCCTCTCCGGCGAAGGAAAAGAGATGCCTGCTGTTGAAGCTGCAAGTGTTGAAAATTCGTTCTACAAACTGACATTGAATGAGAACGGTGACATTACTTCACTGTTTGACAAGAGAAACAACAAGGAATTGGTAAAGGCTGGTAAGGCTATTCGTTTAGCCCTCTTCACTGAAAACAAGTCATTCGAATGGCCGGCATGGGAGATATTGAAAGAGACTGTGGACGCTACTCCTATCTCCATCACCGAGGATGTGAAAGTGACTCTTTGCGAAAACGGCGCATTACGTAAGACTCTCTGCGTGGAGAAACGTCACGATGATTCTTTTTTCCGCCAGTACATCCATTTGTATGAAGGTGTATTGGCCCACCGCATTGACTTTACTAACGAAGTGGACTGGCAGTCTACCAACGCTCTGTTGAAGGCTGAGTTTCCCCTCAATTTGAATAATGAGGTGGCCACTTACGACTTGGGCGTAGGCAGCGTGCAGAGAGGAAACAACATCTTGACCGCTTACGAAGTATATGCTCAATATTGGGCAGATTTAACGGACGCTAACGGTTCTTATGGCGTTTCCATCATGAACGACAGCAAATATGGCTGGGACAAGCCTGATAACAACACCCTGCGTCTCACTTTGCTGCACACTCCGAAGACAAAAAAGAACTATGCTTATCAAGATCGTCAGGACTTCGGTCACCATACCTTTACTTACAGCTTGGTAGGTCATGTGGGCGCTTTGGATGTAGTTCAAACCCGCGAGAATGCTGAACTGCTGAACCAGCGCATCAAGGCGTTCGTTGTTGGAAAGCATCGCGGCGAATTAGGTAAGAGCTATTCATTGGCTTTTTCCGATAACCGGAATGTACTTATTAAAGCCTTAAAGAAAGCCGAAAGTTCAGATGAATATGTGGTACGCGTGTATGAAGCTGCAGGCAAGCAGGCGCAGAAAGCCTCGATTGTCTTTGCCGACAACCTTGTGGCTGCTGTAGAAGCAGATGGTACGGAAAAGACCATCGGTAAGGCTACATTCAGTGGAAATCGCTTGGAAGTGTCAGTCAATCCAAACAGCATTAAGACCTACAAGGTACGTTTCGCTTCCAATAAAAAGGTGCAGACGGTGGCCGAACCATTGCCCCTTGTTTATGATAAGAAGTGCTTCAGTTGGAACGAGTTCAAGGCTGCTGCCAACTTTGAGTCTGGTTATTCTTATGCTGCTGAATTGATACCTGCCGAGATGAATGTGCATGGAGTGCCTTTCAAATTGGAGACACGTGAAGAGCTGAATGGTATGGCTTGCAAGGGCAATGTACTGAAACTGCCCGCCGACTGTACTTATAACAGACTCTATATCCTTGCTGCTGCCGCTTCTGATAAAGATGTGAAGGGGATATTCCGCGTAGGCAAGTATGTGCAGGAAGTCATTGTTCCTTCTTATACTGGCTTCATCGGTCAGTGGGGGCACACCGGACATACGGAAGGTTATCTGAAAGATGCTGAAGTTGCCTATGTGGGTACGCACCGCCATTCCGGTGAAGGCGATCAGCCGTATGAGTTCACTTACATGTTTAAGTTCGCAATAGACCTGCCAGAAAGGGCTACTGAGGTGGTATTGCCCGATAATAAGGATATTGTTATTTTTGCCGCCACTTTGACTGATGTTGCTGCTACTTCTGTTTGTCCCGCTTCCGAACTGTTCCGTACGGCAAACAAGTGCAATCGCTATCAGACGGAAAGCTCCACAGAGAGAGTGAACATTCTGAAGCAGGACATGGTAATGGGCTATTCAAGCTATGTGAACGAGAAAGAGAAGCCGGCTTTCATGGTAGATGGCGACGAAAACACAAAGTGGTGTGCTATTGCTGAAATGCCCCACTACGTAGACTTTGATTTGGGCGGTGAAAGAAGCATTAATGGCTGGAAGTTACTGAACGCTGCCGGCGAAAACCATTCCTACGTCACTTCCTCCTGCTTTCTGCAAGGTAAGAGCGACAAGAATGGTGAATGGCGCACACTGGACTATGTTTCGGGTAATGGTAAGAATGTACTGAATCGCACGCTAAATAAGTCTGAAAGTGTTCGCTACCTGCGTCTTTTAGTGACACAGCCCATGCAATCGGCTTCTGGTAAAGATGTGCGCATTTATGAAATGGAAGTATACGAATAAACAGTTATTATATTCCCATTTTTCAGATCCTTGTGTCTGTCACCACAGACACAAGGATCTGATGATTCTCAGGTGTAAGTGCTTAATGTGAGTAAGTTAACAACTCTATTGAAGTAAATTTATTGGAAATAACAAATACCTTGAAAAATGAAAATTAGAATATTTGCTGTTGTATGTTTATTAGCTGCTAATCTCTTTACAATATCTGCTCAAAAGTGGTTTACGCCTGAGGCGGAGAAACAAGTGGATGCTCTTTTGAGCCAGGTAGTAGAAGGAAACTACAAGAATAATCGCTATCCTCTACTCCGTAAGCCCTTAATGGAACTTCCTTTAGGCAGTATCAAACCTAAAGGCTGGTTGCACGAAATGCTGGTTCGTCAGAAAAATGGCGCCAGTGGTCAGATGGATGTTCTTTACCCTTCGGTTATGGGCAAACGCAATGGTTGGTTAGGTGGTGATGGAGACCAGTGGGAACGCGGTCCATACTGGATAGACGGTCTACTTCCTTTGGCGTATATACTGGATGATGATGTCTTGAAAGCCAAAGTGCAACCTTGGATAGAATGGGCTTTGCAGAGCCAGCGTGAGGACGGATTCTTCGGTCCTGAAAAAGATTATCCGGGAGAGCCTGGACTGCAACGTGATAACTCGCAAGACTGGTGGCCGCGTATGGTCGTGCTGAAAATCCTACAGCAGTATTATTCGGCAACGAACGATAAGAGAGTCGTCGCTTTTATGACAAAATATTTCCGTTATCAACTGAATACCTTGCCGCAAAAACCTTTAGGACACTGGAGCAGTTGGGCAGAATTCCGTGCTTGTGACAATTTGCAAGCTGTATATTGGCTTTATAATCTTACGGGGGAGGATTTTTTGCTTGAATTGGGGCATTTGCTGCACCGGCAGAGTTTCAGTTTCATAGATATGGTAGATAGGGGAGACTTGCGCAGAACCTGCACTATACACTGTGTTAATTTGGCACAAGGCATCAAAGAACCGATTATTTATTATCAGCAAGATACCGACCGGAAATATATTGATGCTGTCAAGGAAGGCTTTCGAGATATTCGCCGGTTCCATGGACAGCCGCAAGGCATGTATGGAGGCGATGAGGCTTTGCATGGAAACAATCCTACACAAGGCTCGGAGTTGTGTTCGGCCGTAGAGTTGATGTACTCGCTGGAAAAAATGGTGGAGATTACAGGAGACATAGACTTTGCCGACCATTTGGAACGCATTGCTTTTAATGCTTTACCAGCCCAAATATCCGATGACTTTATGACTAAGCAATATTTCCAGCAACCGAATCAGGTGATGGTAACACGCCATCGTCGCAACTTCGACCAGGATCATGAAGGGACAGACCTTGCTTTTGGCACTCTGACTGGATACCCATGTTGTTTTTCGAATATGCACCAAGGTTGGCCAAAATTTACACAGCACCTATGGTATGCCACACCTGATAACGGCATTGCAGCCATTGTCTATTCTCCGTCGGAAGTAACAGCCAATGTGGGTGATAATGTACCGGTGGTTATCAGTGAAGATACTTACTATCCGATGGATCATCAGATAACTTTTACCATTAAAGAGGTGAGAAATAAGGTGAAACAAGTGAAATTTCCATTTCACCTGCGTGTTCCGAAGTGGTGCAAGCAAGCTGAAATACGGGTAAATGGAAAGATGGAGCAAACTGTCAAAGGTGGGAAAATAGCTATCGTAGACCGTATATGGAAGCGGAATGATAAGATTGAACTGTATCTGCCCATGGAGGTCTTTACTAGCACTTGGTATGAAAACGCAGTATCTATTGAAAGAGGTCCGTTGGTATATGCCCTGAAAATGGAAGAAAATTGGGAAAAGAAAGAGTTTAAGGATAGTTGGTATGGTTCTTATTATTATCAGGTGACTTCTTCGGATCCATGGAACTACGGATTGGTGGATTTTGACCGTAACAGAATGAACGAGGTGGCCCAAGTAAGTATCAATAGCCAAAAACAGCAATTGGACTTTCCTTGGAATCAGGAAAATGCACCGGTTGAAATAAAGATGAAGGCTCGTCTTATCCCTACTTGGACAGTATATAATGAAATGGCAGGGCCCCAGCCTTTCTCTTTCTGTGGCAGTGCCGAAGGAGGAGAACAAGAAATCACGCTGATACCCTACGGTTGTACAACCCTGCGTATTTCAGAATTTCCAGTTGTTGGGAAATGATGTTTCCGAGGTATGGGGGGAACGGTGTGTTTGTTTTGTGACAAACTTGTTTCAGAATTCTGCCATGTCCGGAATGTGGACGGTTATGTCACGGATTTATAGTTGGCTTTTAACCTTACTGTCTATTTTTGCAATCGTTTTTAATAGGGTTTATATATTATAAAGAAGACTCCTGCGACGGAGTGAAAAACAAGTCGAACAATTTAATGCCGTAGAAAAAAGATGAAAAATTCCAAGAAAGCACTCCTCTGCCTATTGTCATGCGCCTTGGCAGTAACCGGATGCAAGACACAGAAAGAACCGGCTGTAGCAGACAACGAAATGCTGGTCAGATCTACACAAACACTTGATTCCTTATATGCTCACTATTCCGCACCGGGCACTTGTCTGTTGCGTGAGAATTATCCTTCGGACGTGGAAGGCTATACCGCTACTTATCTGGCTTCCGAGGAACAGAAGAACCGTCCCAATCTCTACTCTTATTTGTGGCCTTATTCCGGTACCTTCTCCGCAGTGAATGCGTTGATGGAGGCCACTAAAGATAACAAGAAAGATTTCGGGAACTATCAGAAGTTGCTTGATGAGAAGGTGCTTCCGGGACTTGCTGAATATTTCGATACTCGTCGTATGCCCGAAGCGTATGCTTCTTACATCAAGGACGCTCCGTTGTCCGACCGCTTTTACGATGACAACGTGTGGCTCGGCATTGACTTCACAGACGTCTATCTGATGACTAGCCAAGAGAACTATCTGCAGAGCGCCAAGCTTATCTGGAAGTTTATAGAAAGCGGTATGGACGATTGTTTGGGAGGAGGTATCTATTGGTGCGAACAGAAGAAGGAATCAAAGAACACTTGTTCCAACGCCCCTGGTTCCGTCTTTGCCCTGAAACTTTTCAAGGCTACGCAAGACAGCTCCTATTTTGAGAAAGGGAAGAGTTTGTACGAGTGGACTAAAGCAACATTGCAGGACACAACAGACTGCCTTTACTTCGACAACATGCGTTTGGACGGTGAGATAGGACGTGCCAAATTTGCCTATAACAGCGGTCAGATGATGCAGTCGGCTGCTTTGCTCTATCAGCTTACCGGTAATGGGCAGTATCTGAAGGATGCGCAAGCGATTGCTGCCGCTTGCCATAATTATTTCTTCATGGAATTCACCCCCGGACAGGGAGAACCGTTCCGTATGCTGAAGAAGGGCGATGTGTGGTTCACCGCCGTTATGTTGCGTGGTTTTATAGAGCTCTATTAGGTGGACGGTAACAAGGTTTATCTTGATTCCTTTGCCCGCAGTCTGGACTATGCTTGGACGCATGCCCGTGAAGATAACGGCCTTTTCAATACTGATTTCACCGGCAAGAGCTGCGACAATCGTAAATGGCTGCTGACACAAGCCGCCATGGTAGAGATGTACGCGCGTTTGGCCGTGTTCGCTAATCAGTCTTTATAATTAAAACGAATCAGACCAAATGAAAAAGAGAAACATTACCTTGTGCGCTGTTGCCATGCTCTGTATGCAAGGCTATGCTAAGGCAGACACTTTTACCCTGAAAGGTGACAACACTTGTGTGGAGAACTATGCTCAGATGACTGCTGCTTACAAGAGCAATCGTCCAAAAATGAAGAAACGCCTTTTCACCTCAAAAGCGGTGGAAGCTGAGATTCTTCGCGTGAAGAAACTGCTTACCAATCCTAAGTTGGCGTGGATGTTTGAGAATTGCTTTCCTAATACGCTTGACACTACTGTACACTTTCGCATGCTGGACGGTAAACCCGATACTTTTGTTTATACCGGTGACATCCATGCTATGTGGCTGCGTGACTCCGGTGCGCAGGTGTGGCCATATGTGCAGTTAGCTAACAATGATGCGCAATTGAAAGAGATGCTCGAAGGTGTCATTCGCCGTCAGTTCCTTTGCATCAACATTGATCCGTACGCCAATGCTTTCAACGACGGACCTACGGGTGGCAACTGGATGACTGACTTGACAGATATGAAGCCCGAACTGCACGAGCGCAAATGGGAGATAGACTCTCTTTGTTACCCGCTTCGTCTGGCTTACCAGTATTGGAAAGTAACTGGTGACAGCAGTATCTTCGACGGTGAATGGATGAAGGCAATTACTGCTATCCTGAAGACTTTCAAGGAACAGCAGCGTAAGGACGGTGTAGGCCCTTACCGTTTCCAACGTAAGACGGAACGTGCTCTTGATACGCTGAATAACGACGGCTTGGGTGCTCCGGTCAAACCGGTGGGACTGATTGTTTCCGCTTTCCGCCCATCGGACGATGCCACTACGCTTCAGTACCTGGTCCCTTCCAACTTTTTCGCTGTCTCTTCTTTGAGAAAGGCTGCTGAAATTCTGACGGAAGTAAACAAGGAAACATCCTTGGCCAAAGAATGCACCGATTTGGCAGCCGAAGTGGAGGCAGCCCTGAAGAAATATGCCACTTACAATCATCCTGAGTTTGGGACAATCTATGCATTTGAAGTAGATGGATTCGGCAATCATCTGTTAATGGACGATGCCAATGTACCCAGCCTTCTTGCTATGCCTTATTTGGGTGATGTGGACGTAAACGATCCTATCTATCAGAATACACGCCGCTTTGTGTGGAGTGGCAGCAACCCTTACTTTTTTAAAGGTAAAGCCGGTGAAGGTATCGGAGGTCCGCACATTGGTTATGATATGGTATGGCCTATGAGTATCATGATGAAGGCATTCACCAGCCAGAATGATGAGGAGATAAAGATTTGTATCAAAATGCTGATGGATACGGATGCCGGTACGGGATTCATGCACGAGTCTTTCCACAAGGATGACCCCACTAACTTTACCCGTGCATGGTTTGCTTGGCAGAACACGCTGTTTGGAGAATTGATTCTGAAATTAGTGAACGAGGGTAAAGTGGATTTGCTGAACAGCTTGTAAAAATAGGAATTATTTAAAATCAATAAAGTGCGCTGGAAGGAGGATTAGGATACAAATTGCATGAATTGGTTGTTCGTTGGTATTATTTGTGTTCTTTTCCTTTTTTTATCGTGATTTATTATAATGTTTAATCTTAAAGAATATGAAAAAGAATCGAGTGTACACAGTAAATTCATTGCTGGCTCGGATAAGTGGGAACTATAAGTTCTGGCTTATTGCCTTGCCTGCTGTGACTATGCTGGCGCAGGCTCCTGCGGTTTATGCACATGCGGAGACTATTACTGTGGTGCAGCAAAACAATGCCACGGTGAGAGGTTCCGTTAAGGATGCCACAGGTGAAAGCCTGATTGGAGTGAGTGTTACTGTTAAGGGTAAAGAAGGTGTGGGTACCATTACAGATGTGGATGGAAACTATTCCATTGTTTGTAGTGCCCAAGATGTTCTCGTCTTTTCCTATGTGGGATATGCCACTCAGGAAATTGCTGTGAAAAATCAAAAACAATTGAATGTTGTCTTAAAGGAGGATACCAAGGTGCTGGATGAAGTTATTGTCATCGGTTATGGTACTACTACCCGCAAGAGTGCCGTAGGTGCTGTAGACCAGGTAAAGGCTTCCATGATCGAAGACCGTCCCGTGGCTAACATGACAGATGCTTTGCAAGGGGCTGCGCCCAACGTGGTTATCCAGCAGCGCAGTAGCAATCCTAATGATCGTAAGACTAACTTTAATATTCGTGGTATCAGCACTGTGAATGACAATAGTCCGCTTTTTGTCATAGACGGATTGGTAGCTGATGGCGGTAGTTTCGATAAATTGAATCCCAATGATATTGAGAACATTTCCATCTTGAAAGATGCCGGTACAGCTGCTATTTATGGTTCACGTTCTTCCAATGGTGTAGTTTTGGTTACTACTAAGAAAGGTAAGAAGAACCAGCGTGCGACAGTTCGGTTAAGTGGTATGATGGGATGGCAGAATCCGGATATCTTGTTTTCTCCGGTGAAAGGCTATCAGAACGCTACTTTGCGCAATTTAGCTGCCACCAATGCTGGAGAGGCTCCTTTGTATACACCCGATCAAATCCGTGACCTGGCTGCCCATCAAAATGAAGAAAGCTGGTTTTTTGATCAGATAGTCCGCACAGCCTTACAGCAGAATTACAATCTAAGCGTATCTGGAGGTAGTGATAAAACTACTTACATGGTGTCCATGGGTTATTATGACCAGGAAAGTAATTATGTGGGCAACAGTGATTTTGGCGTGCAGCGTTATAATTTTCGTACCAATGTTAGCACGGAAGTGGGACGTTTGAAACTGAATGCTATTTTGGCTTATACACGTAATAATAGTGTAAGTACCACCGGTGGGAGTTTGGAAGTGGATGCCGCCCGTGTACCTACTTATTATTATTACAAAATGAAATCGGAAGATGGAAGATATTTGTTAAATGATGTATTGACTGAATTTAACCCATTGGGAGCATTGGAAGCTGGTGGCCGTAACAAGTATCGTAACAATTATCTGAACGCTAATGTCAATGCTGAATTCCGGCTTATTGACGGATTGAAGTTGCGTGGAGTGTTGGGTGCGGATGTGATAAACGACATGCGTTCTACCCGCAATTTGGGCGTATCCTATTACTTGAATGAAGAGGCTACCGAACCACGTCCAGTGAAAGATACTGACTATCGGACCAGTAACTGGAATCATACGGCTTACCTTATTAATAGCCAACTTTTGTTGGATTACAACAAGACATTCGGTAAACACAATGTCAGCGGGCTTTTTGGAGTAACCAATGAATCGTTTACTTCGTCTAGCAATGAGATTGAGAAGAAGGGGGTAGATCCCGACTTGGGTATCGGTACAGACATTACCAATAGTACTGTGGGAAACATCACAGGAAAAACATTTGTAGATGAATCCAACCGTACCAGTCTGACTTCTCTGTTGGGACGTGTGGGGTATTCTTACGCTGACAGATATTATACAGAATTCAGCTTCCGTTATGACGCTTCTTCCAAGTTTCATAAAGACTACCGATGGGGTTTCTTCCCTTCTGTTTCATTAGGCTGGCGTTTGAGCGAGGAGAACTTTATGCAGGCTTACAAGGAACGTGTGGGTGACTTGAAACTGCGTACTTCTTTTGGTATCTTGGGTAACCAGTCTATTGGTACTTATGACCGTTTTACTGTTTACGAACTGTACAACAACTCTTACGCATACAACAACCAGACAGTATCAGGCGCAGGTTTTAAGTTAGGTAAGGATAATTTGACTTGGGAAAAGACCAAAACCTTCAACGTGGGTGTAGACGCTTCGTTCTTCAATAACGCTTTGAATGTGACGTTCGACTATTTCTACAAGCGTACGAGCGACATTTTAATGAAGCCCCTTGTGCCTTCGGTATTCGGTACGGATATGGCGATGGACAACATTGGTGAGATGCAGAATCAAGGTTGGGACCTCTCTATCAACTATCGTTTGAAAACGGGAGCCGCAAATCATAACTTCAACTTCAATCTTGGTGACTCTTGGAATGAAGTGCTGAAGTACCCTGGTCACGAAAGAATCTCACAAATAGAGGAGTTGAGCCGTATCACCCGTGAAGGATGTCCGTTGGAGTCTTACTACGGTTACAAGATGGACGGCTTTTTCCAAAGCTACGAGGAGATTGAGGCATCGGCTATTCCTGTAGGTGGAAAGGTACAGCCGGGTGACGTGAAGTTTGTAGACCGTAACGAAGATGGTGTCATCGACTCGAAGGATAAGTTTATCTTGGGTAATGCCTTCCCTCGTCTTACTTTCGGTTTCAACTACAATGTAGAATGGAAAGGATTCGATTTCGGTATGTTCTGGCAGGGTGTGGGCAAGCGTGACATGATGCTTCGTGGTGAATTGATTGAACCGTTCCACGCCAATTACTCTTATAATATCTATAAGCATCAACTGGATTTCTGGACTCCTACCAACACCGATGCACGTTGGCCGAGACTTACTGCTCCGGGTTCTACTTCCAACAGAAACAACTACGGAAACGGACAAGGTTCCGACCTATTCTTGATGGATGGAAAATACCTGCGTCTGAAGAACTTGCAGATTGGTTACACATTCCCTAAAACATGGAGCCGCAAGGTGGGTATGGAAAAGGCACGTATCTATGTCAACGGACAAAACTTGCTGACTTTCAGTAATAACTCGTTTATTGACCCTGAATCTTCTGAGTTCGACTCTAAGATGGGTAATAGTGGCGCCAATTCTGGTAGAAACTACCCGACGCTCCGTTACTATGGTTTCGGTATAGACATTGAATTCTAAAAACAACAGATAACTATGAGACTAAGAAAATATATAGCTTTTGCCGGAATGGCTGTTCTGATGCTTTGCAGTTGCAACGAGATGGAGAACGCACCGACAAACAAATTTACGGATAACTCTTATTGGACTTCCACCACCAAAGCCCAGTATGTGGTGAACATGGCTTACAGCCAGATGTACAATGCAGGCCGTATGTGGAGCGATGAAAGTTTGAGTGACAATGCTTACGACGGTCGCAGTGTGGACGACCAACGTGCCATTCGCAAAGGTATGGCTACTCCCTCGCTCGACATCTTCAAGAATGAATGGAAAGACCTTTACGGAGGCATAAAGACCTGCCACGTGTTCCTTGAAAAGGTGGATCTGGTACCCAACATGGACGCATCTGTTAAAGCACGTATGATTGCCGAGATACGCTATATCCGTGCAAGCCTCTACTTCCGTCTGACTAACCTTTATGGTGCAGTACCTTTCTTTACGGAGGACATCACGCTGGAAGAATCGCGGAGTGTAAGTCGTACAGACCGCGAAACCATTATCAGCTTCATTCACCAAGAATTGGAAGACATCAAGGATGCGCTTCCCACTCGCGACCAATTGCCCGAAGAAGACAAGGGCAAAATTACTAAAGGTGCCGTTTGTGCTTTGCAGGCTCGTGTCTACTTGATGGATAGCGACTGGAACAATGTGATGCTTTATTGCGACAATCTGATGAACAAACAGGGCGAATATGGTACTTATGCCTTATTTCCTGATTATGCCGGGCTTTTTGATGAAGCCAATGAGTATAATGAAGAGATTATCATGGACCGTTCTTATGTACCCAATTTGATTACTTGGGGTGAGATGGTAGACATGATTCCTTTGTCAAGAGGCGGACGTGCCGTGAACCGTGTGCCGCAGCAATCGTTGGTAGACACTTATCTGATGCTTAGTGGAAAGACTATCAGTGAAGCCGGGACAGATTATAACCCTGCTTATCCTTACGACAACCGTGACCCACGTCTCACCGCTACTATCATTTATGATGGCTATGACTGGAGTGGCAATGTGGACGATGGCAGTAAAGACGTAGTCATCAACATTCGTCCGGGTTCGGGAACCGATGCCTACGATGGTGGTGGAAACGGCACTTCTACCGGTTATTTCACCCGTAAGTATTATAATCCGCAGGCTCCCGGTGACCAGAATTCCGGTATGAATATCATCACTATGCGCTATGCTGACATCTTGCTGATGTATGCTGAGGCTGTTCACGAAACAAGCGGTATGACTGAAGAGGTATGGAACAAGACCATCCGTCCCATCCGCGAACGTGCCGGATTTACTGCCGATGCAGCCTTGAACTTTCCTGC
>ULRB01100709.1_pt1 | contig 18630 bp, 16 predicted proteins | sample 1955051 | NCBI WGS metagenome assembly ULRB01 (sample SAMEA4835671, study PRJEB28245) | human gut metagenome | biome: gut microbiome; material: fecal sample | place: Denmark | collected 2008 | reverse complement strand
TATTATTTATAATGGGAATTTTTTTAGTTTTTTCACTTATGTTTTCTATAAGATTAAAGGTAGAATTAGTTACTTCTTTAAAATACTTAAGTTTATTATTTTGACATATTAAGATTATTCCTAGAATAACAACTAGTATAATTGGTATTAAAATTATTAATTTATTTTTTTTAGCTTGCATTACATATTCCCCATCCTATTAAGCCACCAATTATTGCCCAGCCTGGGGCAAAGATAGCTCCGATTATGGCACCTCCGACAGTCCAGCCTAAGTAATTTGTACATCCACGTCCAGTTATACCATAAGAATCATAGTAAACAGAACCGCTACCGGATACTAACCTGCCAATTACAGTTGCTTTCTTTTTTTTAGTAAGATAGACATGGTATGAACCACTGGTAGTAAAGTATCTATTTAATTGTTCGTTGGTATAATTTTTTAGGTCATTAGCACTATTAAAGCTTTTTGTATATCCTTGCGTGCCAATGCCACTTGGTCCGATATGCTCAATACTCATATTAAAGTAGAAATTATAGCCTTTAAGACGCCATAAAAAACCACGGTCGGCTGATTTACTATAACTTATTTTCATCTTTGGAACGACTCTATCAATATAAGTATTTATCTTAATTGGTGTATCATAGCCATATTTTTCTTCATTGCCTAAATTATCCTTGATAGTGTATTTTAAAGTTACGGTTGTTACATAATCATCACTTGGAGCCGTAACTGTGTAGGTAGCTTGAGGCGTATTAAGATGAACGTTATTGGCAAGAACTTTATTTCTATTATCGGTAATATCCGTAATAGTATAAGTTATTTCGTTAGCACAACCAGTTTTATTATCTTTTTTACAACCAAAGGTAAAGGTAAAATCATCTATTGACCATTTATTACGACCATAACTAGATACAAATCCATCCGGACCAGTTCTATCAATGTTATCAACAGTTATTTTTTGTTCTAAGGAAATATTGCCAGCCTTATCTTTTGTATAAGCATAATAAGTACCATTAGAATGAGCAGCATAAATGTTTTCGGAACTAAAGATATCATCATTTTCTGGTTTTGTTTGTCCAAAGTAATAGCCAGCAATTCCTGAGCCATTGGAATCATTACCATTTAAAGTTATTTTTATGCTACCAGTTGTATAACGGTTATCATAATCAATGGTTACTGTTGGTAGGGCTTTATCTATTTTTATTAAAGCTTCACGAGATATTTTGAAAGCTTTATTATCTCCAGTATTGTTTTTTAAGTTCATTCTAACTTTAATATTATTATTATAAATATAATTAGTATCAACAATATTAACATTATAACAATTTTCTAAAGGATTATCATTATCTGTTAAATTAGAACAATATATACCCTTTTTATTAGTTTCATTACCACCTATTGTATAATTAAAATTATCATCAATTACTTGATATTTATTGATATTAAGGAATTTAACTAATAAATAAACTGGTTCATTAACCCACTCATTAGTTATTTTTATGTAAGTATTATCTCTTTTTATGTATTTTTCAATACTAATTTCTTCCATGGTGGTCTCTTGATCAACTAAATCACAACTGCCTTCAAGGTCATATGTGGCTGTATAATTATCTAAATCTTTAGTTATTGTAAAGTTCATACAATCAAGAAAACCACCAGTAAGAGGATTACCAATTCTTTCTCTTTCTGGATTTTCTGGATACTCGGCACTGACATATCCTAATTTAAGAAGATAATTTAAGCTTATTGTTTCATCACTTATATTTTCTTCTGAAGCATATTCTAAAGCTTTCTCTTTAAAATAAGCAATTTTAGTATTTAGATTATTTTCTTTTAATCTTTTACTAATACCATTATAAACCCCTATTGATATGGTTATTAAAATTCCTAAAATGACAATAACTGCCAATAACTCAGGAATTGTAAAACCTTTTTTGTTTTTCACAACTTCACACTCCTATTCTCATAGAGTATAGCATAAAAAATTTAGAAAAAAAAGACCGATTAGAAATCTTAATCAGTCCTTCAAATTAAATTAGTTTAAAGCATCTTTTAATTTAGATCCAGCCTTGAATGATGCAACAGTCTTAGCAGGAATATGTAATGGTTCTTTAGTTAATGGGTTGATTCCATCTCTAGCATCACGTTTTTTAGCAGCAAATGTACCAAAACCAACTAATGTAACCTTTCCTTCTTTTTTAAGTCCTTCTACTACACCTTCAACAAAAGCATCTACAGCACGAAGAGCATCAGCTTTTGATAAACCAGCTTTAGCAGCAATAAATTCAACTAATTCAGTTTTTCCCATAATTTTGTCCTCCTATTATAATGTAAATTATGTTATAAGGACTACAATCCTTACAATTAGACTTTAGCACAATATTCCTAGGTAAATCAAGGAAAATTAGTTAATTTATAGTAAAAATAGATAAAAAAAGCTCATTTTTGGTAATTTTAGAGCTTTTTTAGGTTATTTTGAGTAAATTTCAAAATTTTGAATTGACACATACTAGACACTTTTAGCATTATTAAAAGGACATTTGGAAATAATAAGATGATTTTAGTTATAATACTATTTCTTAAAAATAATTAGTTTTAATTCAATTGTTATATTTTAAGTTAATAATGTTTTTTAAATAACAATAGCTATTAAGTTATTAGCACCTTTATTAACTATTTTGGTAACGGTTTGACTTAGTTTATAACGGGTATTTTCTGGCATTATGGATAATTTAGCTTGAATACCTTCTTGAACGATAGTATCTAAGCTACGACCAAATATTTCACTCTTCCAAATGCTTTGGGGATCCGTTTCATAATCTTTCATGATATAGTTAATTAATTCTTTACTCTGAAGTTCACTACCAATGATTGGTTCAAAAGTTGAGGCAACATCGACACGGATTAAATGTAGGGAAGAAGCAACGGCACGTAATTTAACACCATATCTGCTACCTTGTTTTATTACTTCTGGAGTATCTAGTTTCATATCTTTTAGACTTGGATAAACAATACCATAACCAGTTGACCTTGCTTGTTTTAGAGCACATTTAATACCATCTAGTTCTTCTTTATTATCTTTATAAGTTGCAAATACTTTTAACATCGAGGCTTTGGTGGTAACCTCACTACCAATAAATTCTTTTAAGGTATCATTATAAAGTTCATCAGAAGAATCTAAATTAACCATAACCGTTCCAGTACCACTGTCTAATTTACTAATATAGGCTTTATTAATATATTTAGAATTTTCAAAGTAAGTAATTAAATTATCAACATCTTTTAACTTTCTAATTTCTAAAGTACTATTTCTAATAAGCTCTAAGTAATGTTTTTTAATTTCATTTTTATTATCTAAGATAGATACCCATTCGGGAATAGAAAATTCAATATCTAAAACTGGGTATTCATAAAGAGCCGTTTTTAATACTTCGTAGATATCGGCCTCGCGCATATCAAGAACAGATAGTGGCATAACGGGAACATCATAATTTTCTTTAATTTCTTTGGCGATGTTTAAGCATTCATTACTACTTGGATTTTTACTATTTAAAATAACAATGAAAGGTTTACCTAAGCCTTTTAATTCATTTATTACACGAGCCTCGGCTTCGATATAATCACTTCTTTTTAACTCACCAATAGAACCATCTGTTGTTACCACAATACCAATAGTGGAATGGTCTTTAATAACTTTTTCAGTACCAATGGCAGCTGCTTCTTGAAAGCTTATAGCTTCATTAAACCATGGGGTTAAAACCATTCTTGGATTACCATTTTCATCTTCATAACCTGTGGCATTAGGAATAACATAACCAACGCAATCAATTAATTTGACATTGCAACTAAAGTCTTCAATTTTAATATTAGCTCCGTTACTAGGGACAAATTTAGGCTCTGTGGTCATGATATTTTTGCCGCCAGCACTCTGCGGAATTTCATCTAAACATCTTTTCTTTAAAGTTTCATCTTCGATATTAGGAACAATTAAGTTTTCGATTACTTTTTTTATAAAAGTAGATTTACCCGTACGAACTGCTCCTACTACTCCTAAATAGATATCCCCATTACCACGGGTTGCTAAGGGAATTATTACATTATCTTTCATCTTATCACACTCTCTTACTACCTAATTTTATGAAAGCGATAAGTATTTAGAACTGAAAAAGAATTAATCTAAAATATTATTAATAAGTTTTAATATTTCTTGGGAATTAGTATTATCCAGATTATAAGTAATTGTCATATTAAGTTTTTTAGTATTACAAGTATCGGCATTATAATCAGTAGTAACCGCACTAATATTAGGATTACTAAGTAAAATTTCTAACATATTTTTAAGACAGTATTCACAACAAAAATCGTTAATAGAAGTCTTATATTCTTTATAATTACCCTTTTTATATTTATTAAAACCAATAATACTAGGTGTTTTACTTAAATTTAAATATAAAAGTATTTCTAGTTTTAAAATATTTATATCTATTTTAGAATCATCATAAGTAATAGTAATAATTAAATAGGTTTTATTAGTAATTAAAACTTTACTTACTCCCTCTAGACTTTCTATATATTGTTCTAAGCCATAATACATAATAGTATCGATAGTTAATGTTAATTTGGCCATAAATTTATCCTTTCTTAAATTAAGTATTTTATAGTAAAAGTGGTACCATCAGGACCAGTTTCGACATTAATAATACCATCGTTACTTTCAATAATCTTTTGGGCAAGAGAAAGACCGATACCGATACTATTGGAAGATGAACTTGCCCCTTTATAAAATCTTTCAAAAATATGAGGTAAATCTTTTTTGCTAATTCCGGTGCCATAATCTCTTATTTTAATACTATGATAGACTTTATTAGTAGCGGTGGTTATATCAATTTTGCTATTTTCTTTGGAGTGTTCTACACAGTTTTTTAAGATATTCGTAATAGCCTCTACTTGCCAATTTAAATCACAATTAATTTTAATACCTGGTTCTAAATTCTTGATAATCGTGATATTTTTTAAATCACATAAAGGAGCAATATTTTTTATAGAAGAGGTTACTATCTCATCTAAAAAAACCTCTTTTTTTATAAAATGGACTGTATTAGAATCTAATTTTGATAACTTTAGAAGATTTAAAGCAAGAAAGTTCATGTTAAGAAGTTCTCTTTTAATATCTCTTATAAAGTCTTCTCTGGTATTTTTATCCATATCAGGATTATCAATGATATTATCTAAAATAATTAAAATAGAAGTAATAGGAGTCTTTAATTGATGAGAAATATCAGCTAAAGTATCTTTTAAATCCTTTTTGGCTTGTTTAGAATTTTCCGCATCTTCTTTTAATTTAATAGTTACTTTATATAATTCATTTTTTAAAATAGATAATTCATCTTCCGACATTTCTTCTATATCAATCTTATAATTTCTTTTATTTATTTCTTCTAAACACTTGGTAATTTTATTAATCTCCCGGTCTTTTTTAGCATTAAATCTTAAAAACAAGAAGATAAGGAAGATGGTACTTATAAAGACTATCGTAATATTAATTACTAAGAATTGCTGATATTTATTATCATTTTCTTTAAGAAGCGATTTATTATCAATAGTTAGACTATATTGTTCCAGAACTTTACCATTTTTTTTAGAACTTTTTAAAATATTATATAGTTCTTCATCCGTAATATCGGGATAATCTTCTTTAATTTTTAAAATAATACTAGTTATTTTAGTATCAAAGTTATCTTTATATACTTGGTATTCATATTTATTAATACTATAGGTTAAAAAGATAACAAAAATAGTATATAAACTTAAAATCACTAAAAACTTTTTTAATTTTTCTTTATTTTTCATAATCAATCCTGTAACCTAAACCTTTAACAGTCGAAATAATATCGGTTCCTAATTTTTGTCTTATTCTTTGAAAATATACAGTTATTGTATGGCTGTCAACATCATTACCAGTCCACTCATAAATTTTATCTAAGATAGTATTACGACTTACGAGCTTGTTTAGATTTAAGAATAAAAGATGCAGAAGTTTTAACTCTAACGGAGTTAATTCGATTTTTTTGGTATCTTTATAAACTAACATTTTATCCATATCAAAACTTATATCTCCGACTTTTAAAATACTATTATGCTTTTGACGTAATAAGATTTTATTAATACGCGCTAGTAGTTCTTTGGTTGAAAAAGGCTTAGTTAAATAGTCTTCAGCGCCTATTTCAAGACCTCTTACAATATCATCTTCCTCATCTTTAGCCGTTAAAAAGATAGTGGGAATATTTAAAGCTTTTAGATTATCCGTAAAGAAAGTAAAGCCATTACCATCTGGTAAGGTTACATCTAAAATAATTAAGTTTAGCTTAGGATTATCTTTTAAATAAGATATAGCCTCTAAAAGATTTTTACAGGCATAAACTTCATAGTTATTTTGCTTTAAGGTATAAGTTAAGCCTTTTATAATAGTTAAATTATCTTCAATTAATAATATTTGCATAGAAAGTACTCCTTTTTTATATCTTATAATTTTTTATAACGAAAGAAAAGGGCTTTAAACCCTTTTCTAAATATTTTCGTTTCTAATAGTTTCAATAATATTCTGTTTATTTATTTTTCTTAATGAATATTTCATCAATAAGGTAATTAAAAGGTAAACAGCCATAATACTAATTATAATTGGAATTATTGGTAATTTATAACCCGAGAAATCACTGCTGGCTAGATAATGATAGATTAAAACGGATAAACCAGTACCTAAGATAATGCCTACTATTAGAGATTTAACAGTCATAAAGATACTTTCTAAACGAATCATTTTGGAGAATTCTTTGGTAGTCATACCTATACTTTTTAAAGTAGCAAATTCACTTCTTCTAAGTTGCATACTAGTCGTAATTGTATTAAAGATATTGGTTATCCCAATAAGGGAAATTACAATAATAAAGCCGTATAAGAAGATACCTACTAAGATATAGAAGTTTTGCATCATCTCTACTCGTTCTTCAGTGTTATAAAGTTCATAATCTTCATTATTTACAATTTCTTCTATCTCATCTTGAAGTTTAGAAGCCGCAGTTGAATAATATAGGGCCACTATATAAGTACTTTTAGTTGGTAAAGTTTTATATAAATCTTCACTTACAACTAATATAGGTTGATTGTAATTTTCTAGCCCAAAAGGATATTTATCGCTTAAGGCGCCGACTACTATTGAAGTAGGATTATCGGAAATGTTTCCTTTAATCGTATCCCCTACTTGAAAATCAAACTCCCTAAGAATTCTACTTTTTTCTTTATTTGTTTCGTTTTCATATTTAATCATCGGATATTTATCTATTAAAACTCCTTTATCTTTAAGGGTTTCATAGTCTAAGTTTAAAGTCTGAAGATATTTTTTATATGCCTCATCATTAAGAGAAAAAATAGTTAAATAAGCATCAATATCAGCACTTAATTCGAGGTTATGCCACTCTAGATATTCCTTACTATAATGCTTATTAGAAATGCCATAATTACTTTGCTTTCTAACAACCGCCTCTTTAATATTATCTAATTTCGTGGTTTCTAAAAGTTTTTGATAAGTAGTATCATTATTATTTTTAACCGATAGATAAATATTATAGTCCGAAGAACCTAATTCTTCTTTAATACTTCGGAAAGCAAGAGACATAAAGGATGCTAAAGCAATGAAAGTACAAACCGAAATAGCAATGGAAATAACAGTAGTTCGATATTTTTTCTTATTGCGTTGTTGATTTTTATAAGATATTTCGCCACCAATGCCAAAGATTTTACTAATTAATTTGGGAGTTTTTAATTTTTGAGCCTTAATTTTAAGGTCAGCACTGTTTTTAATCGACTCAATTGGTGAGATTTTACTAGCTCGTTTAGCACTTTTAAAGGCCGAAAAGTAAATAGTTATGATTCCTAGACCAATCGTAAATAATAAAACTAATGGTGAATAAGAAAATGTTAATTTAAGACCACCAGACATCATCTTATTTAAGAAGAAATTACTAATTATTACTAGAATATAAGCCGCTAAAAGTCCAAATAATAAGCCTAAAGGAATACCAATAAGTCCCAAGATAGAGGCTTCATAAAAGACATTTTGGCGAATTTGTTTTTTAGTGGCCCCAACACTTCTTAACATTCCATATTGTTTTGTTTTCTCAGTAATAGAAATATCAAAACTATTTTTGATACAAAATACAGAAGTAAAAACAATAATTAGACAAACTATTAAGACAACCGTACCTAAACTCCTGGTAGTACTTTCATCTAACGGATTAGTTTCTAAAGTTATGAGATAGTTATTACTATTAAACTGGTATTTACTATTTTTCATTTGGGTCTTAAGCCTATCATATTCAGAAGCACTAAGATAATCTGACTTTAAGAATTTTTGTAAAAGATCAGGTTCTACTCCTAAGATATTAGCTGTTACTTTAACATGATTTTTTAAACCGGTTTTATTATACTTAGCATAAACATCAACCTTATCGGGAATATCTTTAGAATCTAAATAAGTAATAAAGGTATAACCTGGGGCATTATAAGGCTCTATGGTGCGGTTAGGGCGTTCGGCAATACCGACAATTTGATAAGTTTTACTCCTAGTATCTATCAGATGTTCGTTATTATCAGAATCATATGACTCATCTTGACCTAGAAGATAACTATCTCCTACTCTTTTTCCAACATCTAAAGTAATATAATCGCCGACTTTTAGATTTATCCGGCCATTCGTTTTTAAATGAGTAGGAATTATTATTTCCGAAGTATTTTCTGGTAACCTCCCCTCGACTAAATGAATGGAAAGATTATCTAGAGATTCTTTACTAAAGGCTTTTATATAAGCATAAGGTTTATATTCATTTTTAGAATCATTTAACTTAGCATAACCAATATTACTGGTTAGATAAGTATCCGCAATTCCAAAGTTATTTTGAATATTTTTAACATCTTCTTTGGAAACATCTTGATATTCATAATGAAAGTTACCAAACTCATATATTTCATAATTAATTAAAGAATTTATGGCACTAGAATACATAGTAGCCACTGCACTTACTAGAGCCACGGATAAGATAATACCGATAATAGTTACAATGGTGCGTTTCTTATTAAATTTTAAATTTTTAATAGTTAATTTATTTAGTAAGTCCATATTAAGCCTCACTTACAATTTTACCATCTTCAATTTTAATAATTCGATCGGCCATTTTCGCAATTTCTAAGTTATGGGTAATCATAATAATAGTTTGCTTTAATTCTTTGTTAGATTTCTTTAAAAGTGCTACAATTTCATCACTAGATTTAGAATCTAAGTTACCGGTTGGTTCATCGGCTAAAACAATAGTTGGTCTTGTTATAAGGGCTCTACCGATACTTGTTCTTTGTTGTTGACCACCACTTAATTCGTTAGGAAGATGATATCTTCTTTTTTCTAAACCTAAATGGCTTAACATATTTTCTAGTTCTTCATTACTAACCTTACGATTATCAAGTGCTAAAGGCAAAGTAATATTTTCCTCCACATTTAAAATAGGTATTAAGTTATAAAACTGATAGATTAAACCGATTTGACGACGTCTAAAAATGGCTAGTTTATCATCATCTAAGGCAAATATATCTTTACCATCAATATAAACTTTACCCTTCGTTGGTCTGTCTACTCCCCCAATTAAATGTAAAAGTGTTGATTTTCCCGAACCAGATGCTCCTACAATAGCCACGAATTCGCCTTTTTTCACGCTAAATGAAACATTATCTAAGGCTACAACTTTGGTTTCTTTTTTACCATATATTTTGGTTAAATTTTCTACTCTTAAAATTTCCATAGTAATCTCCTTTTCTTAAAGACATTATATGATATTTAAAGTTACAACTAAGTTACATTTTCAAAATTTTTTTTTTTAAACTTTTTAATGATTTATTGATAGCTAGAAGTTGAATTAAAATATCATTACAGTATTTATCTTCAGCAACCATTTTGCTAACTCATCTTACTTGACCTTCGATAGTTTTTAATCTGGTTTCTAAATATTTTTTTGTTTCTGTACGATGCGTGCTTTCATTACAATGTTTATACTCCATATATATTTTTCCTTTGCAAGTTTATTATATACCACTAGGGATCTATGTCTATATTTTTTAAGTTAGGATTAATCTACCCGTCCTCCACTTTCTATAAAGTTTTATTTATAAATTTTTGGTAAGTACTAATTAAAAATGCAAAAGTTTATGCTATACTAAAAAAAGAGGTGTCATAGTACACAGCAAAGAAAGTATGGGCATATAAACATAGAAAAATGAATAATTTTTAATTTTTTATTAAAGCTTTAGTATTTTACTAACAATTGTTGTAAACACCATATTTTGACTAGAAAGATTATGGTAGAATAAGTGGGTCAAAAGGAGATTTTTATGAATTTAGACCAAGCAAAGCAAGAATTAATAAGAAGATATAAATATTTATATGAAAACGCTTACCTTAACTTAGCACCTTTCATGTATGAACAAAGTGAAAAAGAATTTTTAGAAACACAAAAAAGATGTTTAGAAAAATATCATATGTGTCCCTTAAAAGAGCCCTCAATTTATTTAAAAATTGACCATCTAGATAGAATAAACTCTTTATTCGAAGAATTTTTATTATCTGATAAACCGTTAGAAAAGACCCTATTATATATGACTATAGAAAGCAAAAGAAATAATAAATATTACTTAGAAGAAGTAAAAATAGGGTTAAAATTACTAGAAAAACTTAATGCAAAACAAATTTCACCATTTAAAACTAAACTTGATATCGGAGAAATTTTAGAAAAAGTAACTAGTTATATAGAAGAACAGTCAGGGGATTTAAAAACCAAAAAAAGAAAATTAAAAGTTATTAGAGAATATACAAAAATTGCTGGATATAGGAACAAAGAAAAAGTGCTACCTAATCCTTTCCTTAGTGATTTTGTTATGCCTAAAGAAGACCCAAAACCTTTAAGAGATAAGAAAGATATTGGCATCAAAAATAATAATTTTATTTCTTTGATATCTTTAGCCCCATTTACAGATAATAATGATTCTATTTTTACAGAAGATGAAAGACAAGAAATATATCTAGAGTATCATGATGAATTACCATGGAATTTAGAAATAACTTGTGCTTTAGAAGAGGGACATGAAAATTTGCCTAGAAAAGTTAGACCTAAACGACCTGATAACACGAAACCATGTGGCAATGTATTTTATATAAAAGAGGAAGAAATATTTGTTAACCCTAAAGAAAAAAAGTATCGTTACTATGAATTATGTCCGCATTGTGGTTATATGGTTAATATTTCAGAAGAAATTTTATCAGTTGGTATTAAAGCCAGAATAGAAAATAGGTGTAGTCAAGATAAAAATTTCTTTAGAAGAAATTATCTTACATCAGAATTATTTGTCTACGATAAGTTAACTAGAAATCAAGAAATCATATTAAAAAAATAGTAAAAATATAATGTAATTATTCTTATTAGCTAAAAAAATTTGTCTAACATAAATCAAAAAGTTATTCCAGTACACTGGAATAACTTTTTGATTGAATTATAATAATGTCTTAAGCGTTAATATTTGATTATGTCTCAAAATGGTTAAAAATTCTTAAATAGAAAGATTCAAAAAAAGTCCCATATTAAGGACTTTCAAATGCTTATTTGGTGCCTGTGGTGGGACTCGGACCCACACGATATTGCTACCACTGGATTTTGAGTCCAGCGCGTCTACCAATTCCGCCACACAGGCATATAAGTATTATAGCAGAAATCCTAGTAAATAGATACTAAAATTTTACTATAACCCCAAAGTTTTTAATCATCTCAACGGCTTGATTAGCAGATACCTGACAACCAACAACATCAGAAGGCTTAAAAATCATCCCACTAATATCACATGTTGATAAATCAATGCCTCTTAACGGAGTATCCGAAAGTGTTAACTTACTCATATTACAAGTATTAAAAGTTGTATTTCTTAAACGATTATTAACAAGACGCATTTCTTTTAAATTACTATCTATAAATTGGGTTTTTTCTAAAATACTATTCCCAATATTTAAATAAGAACCAAGACAACTTAGAATACTAACATTTTTTAAAGTACAATTAACGAGTGATGTTCCAATTAAATTACAATTTTTAAAGTGACAATCATGCAAACCACAATCGGTAAAATTAGCATTACTAAAATTACAATCTATAAATTTCACTTTCGATAAGACTTCATAATCAACTCTTAGATTACTAAAATCACAAGCCTCATAAGTATTGCCATCGAAAGAAGTCTCAGTTATATCAGTAAATTTTTCTTTAGTTATTTTCATCTTTAACTTCTTCCTTATAAATAGAGTTAAATAAGTCGCCAGTAACCTTCTCTTCTTTCTTAGGTTCTATCTTTGGTAAATCTTTGATAGTAGATAAACCAAAATAATCTAAAAAATCACTAGTAGTTCCATAAAGATTAGGTCGTCCTGGCATAGTTGACTTACCGACCTCTTTAATAAGACCTTTAGCAACTAATTTACGAAGAAGCCAAGTATTATTAACTCCTCTTAACTCATCAATTTCTATTCTGGTAATTGGTTGGTTATAGGCAATAATAGCTAAGGTTTCTAAGGCAGCTTGGGATAAAGTATTGGTATTAGGATTTACTATTAACTTTTGATAATAATCCTTATGTTCTTTCTTAGTAGTTAACTTAAAAGCATCACCTAAATAACTAATTCTAATGCCCCTATTTTCAGCTTCATATGATTGTTTTAAAGAAAGTAAGATTTCTTTACAAGTATCAATATCTTCATCTAATAATTCACTTATTTGTTTTAAAGTAAGACCATCATCGCCAACAACAAATAATAGTCCTTCTAATATGCCCTGCTTATTCATAATCTAAACCCTCCACAATAATGGGACTAAAATTGTCCTCTTGTATAATTTTTAACTCTTTATTTTTACTCATGGTAAGAATTGTTAAAAATGTTATAACAATATATTCTCGCGTATTAATACTAAATAAAGAATAGAAATCAACTTTACCTCTTAATCTTAAAATATCTTTTATTTCTTTTGTTCTTTCTAAAACACTTATTTCTTTTTTAGTAATAGTAGTATCTAAAGGTTTTAAAAGTTTTAATTTCTTTTCTACTTCTAAAAAAGCTTTATAAAGAATATCAGCATCATATAGTCCTTTAACCTCTCTTGGTTCATAATATTCTTTTAAGTTTTCAGGAAATCTTGTATATATTTCATTTCTTTTTAATTCTAAGTTTTTAAACTCTCCAGTTATATTTTTAATATTTTCATATTCTAATAACTTATTTCTTAAATCTTCTTCACTTTTAATATTAAATTCATCATCAGCTTCTTCTTCATCATCTTTTTTATTTATTAACATCTTGCTTTTTAGATGAACTAGTTCGCTTGCCATACTTAAGTATTCACTAGCAACATCAATATTTAAGTCTTGCATCTTATTAATAAAGTCTAAATACTCTTTAATTAAGTCAAAAAGATTAATATCATAAATATTCATTTTCGACTGTTTAACTAGATGTAAAAGAAGATCTAGTGGACCTTCAAAATCATTTATATAAAATGTACAATTCATAATACTTCTTTCTAATCACATTTATACCCTATCGACTCTAATTCATACTTAACTGTACTAGCCGCTATATCTTTTTCATAATATATTCTATCATATTTAGTTAGATTTTCGCTAGTCTCACTATAGTTAATTTTAGTGGTTTTAGTAAATCCAGTTTGAGTATTAACAAATCCTGCGGATATACCAGTTATTTTATTTAAATCATTAACTGTATTTTGAACATTTAGTGCATAAGATGCATAAGTATCATCATTAACAATAAATGTATAATTATAAGTATCATCAATACCAATTAATTTATTGCTAGTAAAGGTATAAATAGTTGAGTGATTATTACCTGTACAAGTAAGCTTATTATTTTTTAAAGTTATGCTTTGATAATCAGCAGTTGTTCTTTCTAAGACTTCTAATTTAGTAGCAGCTGTATATTCGTTATTATTTAGAATACTTTTTAAAGTTATTTCTTCTTTACTATTTAAAGTATCAGTATCAATTAAGACTCTACCTATATAAGTTTTAGCATCATTATATAAATCAAAATAGATTTTATGTTCTTTAAAATTATAACTAGCTGTATCATTATTAGTTATTTTATAATTTAAATAAAAGTTACCATTTTCTTCAGTTTTTGTTAAATTAGTTATTGTTAATTTATTAAATGTAATAGAAGTAGTATCTAGGATATCATAATATGTTGTAACTTTAGTATCAGTATTACTATTATTATCTTTATTAGTATCATTATCTTTAGTATTGGTATCACTAGAATCATCATATTTACCATCACCATAAATATAACTATTATCATCAATACCAAATATTTTTAAGACATCACTAAGATACGGAGTAATATAAGGAATAACAAAGATACCAATAATTAAACAAGCAAATAATATTAACATGGCAACTGGGCTTTTTTGGGTATCTTTTTTCATAGTACCAACTGTTTCATCACTATTTAATTTGGGCATAGCAATATCTTGATTAACTGGTATTTGATTTGGTTGGTTAGTATTTTGCTGGCTTGAATTATTAATTGGAACATTTGGAGTATTTTGAAAATAAGTATTAGTAGTTTTATTACTTGCAGAAGTTCCCATAATACTAGAAGTTGTTGTTGTATTAGTTATCTGATTATTAGGTACTTGATTATTTGGTATTTGATTATTTACAGTTTGATTATTTGCTGATGCATTATTTACTTGGGTAGTACCATTTACTTGAGTATTATTAGTTTGGGGTATTTGACTTACTCCTTGATTTATATTAGTATTATTTGGCATTACATTATTATTAGAATTAGTATAATCACTAAAAACATTACTTTTCATTTCATTATTATTGTTATTATTCATATCCATACCTTCTTATTTCTTTTATTAAGATAATTATATCAAGAAACTATTCTATTTGTAAACAATACTGGAATATTTTAGAGTATTTAAAATATTTTATTTATAATACTATATACTATATCTATTACTAGTAAAATAAATAATAGTCATATAACTTAAATAGATAAGATAAAAAATAGAACTTATTATATTGCTATCAGTACTTTTAGTTCTTAAATGATAATCAAGAAATCCTAGTAATTATAGGTATATATAAGGTTTATAAAAAATAATATTAAAGCAGAAAAAAAGGTAACAATAATCGTATCTTCTAAAGAATGAGATGAAGAATTAGAAAAATAAATGGATTAGAAAAATCATTAGTATCACCTACCTTATTATAGCAAAAAAATAGGATATGGTCTCCTATTTAGTTAGTATCTATTATGAAGGGGTCATTTGCAGTTCCAGTTCCACCAGAAATTTTAACATCTGATTTTAAATTTATAACAGGACGAACACCGTTACTTCCACCAACGCTTGATCCAATATAAAGGTAACCATCTTTAACTAGATTCCACTCTCTAGCATAACTCTTCGTTGCATAAAATACCGATGGCGACATGGTCCAGTAATGTTGAATTGAATAAGCCCATGACAATTTATTTATATGTCTTTGATCTATACCAGCAAATACTATTTCATCGTAAGTTATTAAACCAACTGGATAAGTTAAGGCTTTATTGCCTACGCTGGAATCTACTGTAGTATATAAATCTCTTGCTGGCTCCGGACAAATAAATTGGGCTGCACTTGCTAGATATCTAGCATAAGCACCAAATGTAGTATCCTTATCCGTTTGAACACCATCGCCACCGCTACTGCTGTATAAACTACGGTCACCACAGAAGCCCACGGCAGTTGAAACATATTGGTCATAGCCTTTATCGGCGATATTTGTTTTATACCAATTATCAATAGTCGTCTTTATTGTCGATGACGTTGCGTTAGTATGAACCTCATCAAACATTGTCCCATCTTGATTACCATACATATAGCCTACATAAGCAGGATCGTTATAATTGATATTAAATTGCGAATTGCCTATTGTTTGTTCTCCACCAGTGGCGTTTTTTTCTGTTCCATCATAAATAAGTCTTATGGAACCATCACCATTTATTCTTACAATCTGCCAATAAAAGCCAGCAAACTGAACAATATTGTTTTTTACATTACCTCGATAATAATAGGTTGTTCCATAATCATCTGTTCCTTGATATATACCTTTATCAGATTTATCAGTTTCTAATTCGGTTTCTGTCAAGGTTACCATAGTAAGTTTATATGTAACACTATCATATGTAACATCATGCCATGTCGTTGTCCCAGTTGTCTTCGTTGCTCCTGTTACTTGATAAATCGTTATATCACCAACACCAGTAGAAGTATACAATTTGTCAGTTGTCTTATTGTATGCAATACTTTCTGTTTGAAAATAATACTTTTGATTACCACTAAAATCTAAAGTGGTTGGATCAACATACACTGGATCTACTAACGAATATCTTGCCGTTGAGCTATCAAACTTCTTTGTTTTAAATAAGCGTAACTTCGTATCATTCAAAGTCAAATTACTGGCTTGAGTAGTTTTATCCTCAGTACCAGTATCTTTATTATAAGTATTTATAACACTCTCTGCTGGTTTAGTATAATCCTTACTAACAGTACTCCCGGTTTTTTCAACCCACTTAATAACTGGCGCCGTCTGACTTAAATCAACTTCTTGCTTATTAGCAATCTTGGTCTTGGCAATAACAGGTGTAGTTTGATATTCATTAGCTAGTATCGCATCATATAAGGTAGTATATCCTTCTTTAACGGGATTCCATGTACTAGGTTGAGCCTTTACAACTATTTTAGATTTAAATGTTTTAATTTCATTATCTAAATCTTCTAAAGTAGTATCATAATCTATCCATAATCTTAAAGTATAATCTTCTGAGTCACCACTGCCTAAAGAACCTTTAGCCATAATATGACTTTCTATACTCCCTGTATTTACTATATCTGTAGTTTCATAATTACTTAACAATTTCAATTCTTCATTATTTAGCATAACTTTTAAGAATTTACTATTTAAAGTAGTATTTTTTAAACTTTCTAAATTTACTGTATAACTTGCAAAGATATCACAAGTATTAGTTATAGTAAAACTAAATGGTGTTAATTTTTTACCTTTTTCATCACTTATTGGATATGTATTTTCTAAGTCTATACTATTCTTTTGATTTGTTATAGAAACATCAAAACATTTAGTATAAACAGTATTTGTTGTATCTTGACTAGTAGTTATATTCCACATAGAATAGGATACTCCTATTCCTAGTAATAATATTAATACTAAAGACACACTTATAAACAATATATTTTTCTTTTTCATAAAACTATTCTTTCTATATAAAAAAAGTAACTGGGGCCATTTTGATAAGAGAATTTTTATAAAATAAATAAAATTTGAAGTTACTATTTTTATTTTGGCCCCAGTTACTTAGTTATTTGTATCAACTATAAACGGATCATTAGATGTACCTGTTCCCCCAGATATTCTTACATCAGCTTTCAGATTAATAACTGGGCGGGTGCCAAAGCTGTTAGCCACTCTGTTCCAAGGGTACAAATAGCCAGTGCTATTCAAATACCACTCATTAGCAGTGCCGTCTGTCGCATTAAAGACCGAAGGGGACATTGTCCAGTAATGTTGCGTAGAATAAGTCCATGATAATTTATTTATATGTCTATTATCCATACCAGCAAATACCAATTCATCATATGTAATTAAACCAACCGGATAAGTTAAGGCTTTATTACCCATACTAGAATCCGCAGTTGTATATAAATCTCTAGAAGGTTCTGGACAAGTAAACTGAGGATTATTATTTTCATATTTACCAAATGCGCCAAAATAACTGTTTATATTCGTGCTTATCCCATCTCCTCGTGTTAGAGTCCTATCCCCACAGAAACCAACGGCATTAGATACATAACTACTATACCCTTTATCCTCAATATTAGTTTTATACCAATTATCAACTGCCGTCTTTATTGTTGAATTATTGGTATTATTATGTACTTCATCAAATGTTGTCCCATCTGGATTACCATACATATAGCCAACATACGTTGGACTGTTATACGAGTTATTAAAGGAACAATTCTTATTGTTAATTGATTGTTTTACACCAGATGCATTCTTTTCTGTACCATCATATAGTAATCTAATAGTACCATCACCATTTATTCTTACAATTTGCCAATAGTATCCAGCAAATTTAACGATGTTATTCTTTACATTACCACGATAATAGTAGGTTGTACCATAATCATCAGTTCCCTGATATAAACCTTTATCCGATTTATCAGTTTCTAATTCTGTTTCTGTCAAGGTTGTTACACTTAATTTATAAGTTGTACTATCATAACTAATGCTATTCCAAGTTGTTGTACCAGCTGTTTTAGTAGCACCCGTTACTTGATATATAGTTATATCACCATCAGAAGAAGATGTTGCTAACTTTTGATTAGTTTGATCATAACGAATACCTTCCGATTTGAAATAATATTTAGTATCACCAGAATAATCTAAGGTAGTTG
>ULRB01053437.1_pt1 | contig 18806 bp, 9 predicted proteins | sample 1955051 | NCBI WGS metagenome assembly ULRB01 (sample SAMEA4835671, study PRJEB28245) | human gut metagenome | biome: gut microbiome; material: fecal sample | place: Denmark | collected 2008 | reverse complement strand
TGCAATCGGGAAAAGCGTGTCGATGACTCTTTGTCCCGTGACGAGCGGAGCTTTCGGCGAAAGTTTTTCACGGTAAGGTCTGCCCTTTCTGACGGGCCACTTTTGAAGCATGGCGACGTTGACGTCGCCCTTTTCCGTTTCGACGACGCAAATTGTTTCGTCAACGGTAAAGTCGCCTTGCTTGATTTCCTTGACGACGCCTTTTACGCCGTAAGGAGTCATGATTTTGTGCAAAACAAGGACGTTTTCTTGCACGACGCCGAGCACGCTGCCGCTCTCGACGCTGTCGCCCACGGTAACTTTCGGCTCGAAAGTCCACTTCTTTTCATGGTCTACTGCGGGAAGATACACGCCTCTTTCGATACGATTGCCCGCCACTTCTTTGAGTTTTGCAAGCGGTCTTTGAATACCGTCGTATATGCCCTCGATAAGACCAGGGGCAAGCTCGACGGAAAGGGGCGCGCCCGTCGAATATACGTTTTCGCCGGGGCCGAGTCCGCTCGTTTCTTCATAAACCTGTATGGACGCGCGGTCGCCGCGGAGTTCTATAACTTCACCGATGAGTTTCTTTTCGCTCACGTGAACCACGTCGTACATTTTGCATTGGGACATGCCCTCTGCAACAATCAACGGTCCGGATACCTTTACGATTTTTCCAGTTTCCATTTTCGTCCTCTTATTTGTTCTCTTTGTCGAATAATATGTCTGCGCCTATCGCCTTTTCCACGTTGGCTTTTATGCCTGCAAGCCCCACGCCCTTGTTGCCCTCTGCCGACGGTATCGGCACGATGACGGGATATGGACGGGATTTGTAACGGTTGATAAGCGTTTCGGCTTGCAAAGCAACTTTTTCCGTAACGAAAATGACGGAATACTTCCTTGCAAGCGCATGAATAGTGTCTCTTGCCTGATACTCGTCGTCCACGCAGAAAACGTCAAGGCCGATTGCCTTGAATGCAAGCACGCTGTCTTTGTCACCGCACACTGCGATTGCATTGTCACGCATAGAGTTCACGCATCCTTTCTTTGATTATTTGCGGCGCAACGTGATTTTTCACGCCTGCCACGATGAGTTTTGCGATTTTAAGTTCGGTTTTTCTGCTCATATAGAAGGCTACGATAGGCGAGATTGAATACAAATCGTCCTTTTCTTCCTTCCACAGTTTGAGCAAAGCGTTGTCGCTTTTCGCTTCGAAAACAACGAGTTTTCCGCCTTCGTCGAGCGTCTTTACGTCCTCGAAATAGCAAGTTTGCTTGAACGGCGCGAGCAAATCGTCGCCATGGAATTCCCACACGCTTTCAAGCGTGGAAAGCGCAATCTTTCCGCCCTCGATAAAGCACTCTTCAAAAAACTCTACGTCAAGATTAAGCCGTCTGGATCTCTCAAAAGAAGATATATTGAGGTAGTCTATTCTTTTTTCAAAATACTCTTTTGCGATCTTGCCGCTCTTCTTGCAAAGTTCGAGTTGATGTGCGTATTGAGTTTTGTCAACGTCTACGTCCAGTTTGTGCGCGCTTATTTCGCCGCTTGCAATTCCCTCTTGCGTTTTGAGAATAATCTCTTGCATTTGCCTAGGCAAAGCGGCAACTTCACCCGTTTCTATTGCGGTCTGCAACGCTTCGACGTCAAAAAGTCCGTTCGGGGCAAAAGTTTGAGCGTTTGTCCCCGCAACGTACGCTTTGAGCAAAATTTTGAGGTTGATATAATCGTTCTCGATCAAAAACGCATCAAGCGCGCCGCCCTCGTTCATTTCTTTCAGAAGAGCGACGTTTTCTTCTTCCGCACGCTTGAAAACGACGTCGAAGTTTTCGCCGTCCGTCCCGAAGCCGAGTTCGGCAAGAGCTCTCGACGCTTCCTTTGCGTCGGACGCGTCGAGAAGCCTCTGCACTCCTTGTTGAGTGAGAAGTTTGCTTTCTCTGCTTTTTATTTGGGCGTTTTGATACAGAAATTTGTATGACATATCAGCCGAAGATTTCCTTTGCTACGTTTGCTTCCGTTTGCTCTTTGAGAAGTGCGACTTCAATCTCGAAAGTGAAATTTTTGTCAACTCCGTTCTCGCTCAAAATCACGCCGCCGTCAAAATCGCCGAGCTTGTCCGAAAGAGTGAGGGAAATTCCCTTTTCTTTTGCGAATTGCGCAAGCGATTCTTTTGTGACGATATCCTTTTCTCTTTGGGATATGGTCACGACGTCGCCGTCCTTGGCGTTTTGAAGCATGGCAAAAATAAGCTCGGAATACGTGTCTTTGTCGAGGTTTCTCAAATTGTCCAACGTGCGCTCGTACACGACGTCCAAAACTTTTGTTTTTGCCGCGAGAGTGAGCTTTTTGGCGTCCAACTCTGCAACCGTTTTGGAGCGTGCTTCAACGTCGAAAACCATTTTGTCGGTTTCCGCCTTGAAATTGTACAAATACGCCTTGCACTCTTCTGCCGCCACGGAAATGACCTCGTCGGCTTTGGCGTTTGCCTCACCGATGATAGACTCCGCCCTCAGATGTGCGTCGGAGATTATTTTTTCAACAATCGCTTCTTTGCTCATAAAAACTTTTATGCGATGAGTGCTGCGCTTGCAGTTGCTTCGAGGAGAGATTCCGTTGCGGGCATCATGACGCCGAGAAGAGAAACGAGAAGTGCCAAAACAGCGTAGGTTTCAACCATAACCGTCAAGATGATTGCTTTGCCGCTTTCTTCGGGACGCTTTGCAACGAGTGCGATACCGCTGCATGCGACTTTGGATTGATAAAGCGCGCTCAAAAAGCCTACGATTGCCATAGGAAGGCATGCCACCATCAAGCCCAAACCGCCCGTGACGGAAAGTCTTGCTACCGAGCCGAACAGATCTATTTTGACAAACACCAAAAACGCCACGAGCAAGCCGTAGATGCCTTGTGTGCCCGGCAAAAGTTGCAAGACCAAACATTTGGAAAACTTATCCGGATCCTCTGAAGTGACGCCTGCCGCGGCTTTGCCCGCCGTGCCTACGCCGATTGCCGAGCCGATGCCTGCCATTGCTGCCGCAAACACCGCGCCGATGAGGGCTATCAAAGTCCCAAGTGTGAAATTACCCATATAACTACCTCCTACTTTTCCAAGTATGTGTATTTTGTTTTTGTTCCGAAAGGCACGAACACATGTCCGCAACCCTCGTAGAATTTGCCGAAAAATTCGATGTATTGCAATCTGCAATTATGCACGTATGCGCCGAGCGTCGAAATGCCTATGTTGAAGATGTGCCCGACAAGGAATATCGGCACGCAGAGGATATATCCTATCGCAATCAGGTTTGTCGGGAACAATCCCAAAACAACCGAACATATTTGATTGACAACAAGCGCAACGACGCTTCCCGAAAGTCCCAAACCGAACAAACGCGCGTACGAAAGAATGTCCGAAAGGATGTTCACGCCGTCGTAAAGTTTGCCGAATCCCGTGAGGAAAGACGTGATTTTCTTTGCGCCCTTCTTGCCTCTCGTGTTGCCCAAAACAAGCAACAACGCGCCTCCTGCCATAAGACCGATACCCGTCCATTTGAGCGCGACGATTTGTTTGAAGAACAAAAGGCAGAGCGCAAGCAGAATGATACCGGCAAAAATCATATACCACGTAAACACTTCAAAGAATGCATCGAGCGGACGTTTTTTGCGTATAAGATTGATTGCGTTGAGGAGCATACCCACCCAAATATGCACAAATCCGAGCGCAAAGGATATGCCGAGCAAAATGAGAGGCCCGTTTCCTTCGAGAGGTTGAACAAGTTGCAACTTGGCAAGGAACGTCCCCGATATGTCCAGCCCGAACCAGCCGCCGAATATTGCGCCCCACACAATTGTGGATATACCGCCCATGCCAACGACAAGAAGCAGTCTGCCCTTGCCGGGAACGGGCTTTTTCACCGCATATGCGATAAAGCCGCCGAGCGCAAGCAAGATTCCGTACGCCGCGTCCGCAATCATCATGCCGAAAAGCAAGAAATAGAAGAACGACATAACGGGATTCGGATCGATATCGGAAAAATAGTTGGGCGCGCTGTACATATTGGTGATGTCTTGATACGGCTCGACTATCTTGCTGTTTTTGACATAGGTAGGGACGATTTCGTCCTCTTTCGGCTCTTCAAACTCATAAACGACGGTGTCGCCCATCTCGTCAAGCAAAGTTTTCAACTCCTCCTCGAACTCGGCGGGATACCACGCTTCCATCACAAAACTGCGCTTTGTCGCCGCAAATCCGTCAAGCGCGGAGTATTTGTCGAGCTGAACGAGATAATAATCGTAAAGCGTCTTGAAATCGGCAATATACATCTCTTTTACGAGAGCGCGCGTCGTAAGTTCGAAAGTTTCCTCTTCGAGCTCGTCAAGTTTTTCTTTGAGTTTTACGATATTTTCAAGCGGCGTCATATCGTCGTTGACTGATGCGCGGACAAATTCAAGGGATTGAAGCTCGAAAGAAAGCGCGTCGGCAACGTCGTTTGTTGCAACGGCAACGACGGGTTGCGCTTTGCCTTCTTTCAAAAACTCGACGTAAATGCACTCGTTTTCCTCTTGATACTTTTGCAAGGCAAGCACGTTTTGCGACGGAATACAGCCCAAAAACACGGACGTTTTTTCTCCGTTTTTGTAGAAAGAATAGGGCTTGCGCAAAGAAGAATAGACTTTGTGCTCCTCGATTTCTTCCTTTATGCTTGCTTTTTGAGCCGCTATCTCTTTTTGTCTTAAATTGATTTCTTCAAGATCGGCAACGTTCGCCATAAGCTCGACTTCTTTTGAGTCGATAAGGTCGAAATCGTCAAAACTCATCCTCTCGATTTTGGCAATCGGAGGGGTTTTGATAGGTGTGTAAATGTATGGATGTTCGCTTTTTTCGGTTTCCTTTGCAAACTTTTCGGCAACCTTTTTTTGATCCCTCAAATACGAAAAAGCAAACTCGATTCTGGCAATCTGCGCCTTGATGCGTTCGCAAGATGCGGAATTGTCAAGTCGCACGGTATCGTCCATATCGTGCGTTTTTGCGATTTCAACGTTTTTGGTGCGTTGAAGCGCCTTGAACAATTTGTGCCTGTCCGACTTATGCGCGACGAGCACCAGTTTTTTCATTTCAACAATCATAATCCGATGATGCAGTCAAGTTTATTCTTCGATTGTTTCTTTTTTGCCACAGTATTTTTCAACGAGAGCGTTGCAAAGCTCGCTTGCCTTTTCGCTTGCGGCAAGGTTGTGGTCCATTGCAAGTTCGTCTGCGGATTTTTGTCCTTTTTTGAGGATTTCGTCGCGCTTTTTTTGCGCGTTTGCTTCCGCTTTGTCAAGCGCGACGCGTCTGTCGTCGCGGCATTGCAAAACAGTGGCTTTTTTCTGCTTCTCGGCATCGATTTCCGCCTGTTGCACGATTTGTTTCGCCTTGTTTTGCGCCTCGCTTACGATTTCGTCCGCTTGCGCTTCGGCTTCTCTTATCTCTTTCAAAACGTCGTCAATCATAACTCACCGTCCGTTTTCGATGTCGGAAATCATATCCAAACGTCTTTGATGTCTGCCGCCCTCGTAGGTTGCGGTGTACCATGCTTTGACAATGTCCTTCGCCTCGTCGGGAGAGATGACTCTTCCGCCCAAAGCGATGATATTTGCGTTGTTGTGGCGTTTTGTCATCTCTGCCATAAACGTGTTCGTGCACACTGCCGCGCGGATGCCCTTGACTTTGTTTGCGGCTATGGAAATGCCTATACCCGTGCCGCACATAACGACGCCGAGGTCGCACCTTTTTTGTGCGACGGCGTTTGCGACTTTGAGTCCGTATTCGGGATAATCGACGGAATCGGTCGAGAAACAGCCGAAATCCACAACTTCCGCACCCAGCTTTTCCAGCTCTTCGACGACGGCGTCTTTAAGCACGAATCCGCCGTGGTCGCAACCGACAGCAACTTTTGTCATAGCAATCTCCAACTTATTTTATACTTGCAAATTATTATACCACTTGAATATTCAATTTACAAGTCTTAAATTAAAAGGTAGTTTATTAAAAACTCATTTAATATATAAGAGAAACGGTCGGAAAATTTGCCGATTGAGGCATATCGTACCATTTGTAAAACACACAAAAAAAAGACGCGTTGCCGCGCCTTTTTTTGTGTAGTTAAATTGTGGCGTTATGCCAGCTTTTTAAGTTTTGATTTCTTGACGACAATCGTCACGACCGTTGCAACCACAATGAGCGTTACGATCACGACTGCCGCCACTATAACGTAAATCTTCCATGCGTCGAGTGATTGATGGTTGACGTCCACAAACACGATGCCGTTGACATAGTTTGCCGAATACGTCAATTTGCCGTCGTTGACCACATAATCGGTGAGTTTGGTAAGTCCGCCGTTTTCGTTGACATAGTAGATTGCAATTCCGTTCAGGTTCTTGACGCTTTCGGGGAGCGCAACCGTAACCGTCGTGGGCGTGTTTGAAAGCAGAACGAGTTGATCGTCAAGATAGAGGTTGACTCTGAGCACCGCCGCCACGCTTGCGTCTTTGACGCCTGCCTTTTGGCTCATTGCCGCAACGTATTGCTCAACCGCTTTCAGATAGGACATATCGCTTGCAAGAGCGTTGTTCGTCTTGATTTCCTTCACTTCGAGTCTGTTTGCGACAACGCCTTTGCCCTCGGTGATGTTGATTGACGAACCGTCGGAGGAAGCAAGGCTCTTTGTGGTGAGTTCGAGCACGCCGGTGCTGCTCATAAAGACGTAGTTGTCTTGGCTGAGCGTATCGTCCGAAAGCACGACCGCAAACGAATATTTGCCCGCACTCTTGATGCCTTCGAGACCGACAAGCTTGGTTTGACTCTTGTCGATTGCGATTGCAGGAGCGTTGCTTGCGCTTGCCATTGCCACTTCGTAGCCGACGGAATAGTTTTTGCCCTCAACGAAATCGCCTGTAAGTTTCATAACCGTCGAACCGTCTATCATTTCTTCGCTCATTGCGTAGCCGTCCGAGCTGAGCGTGACGTTTACGATTGCCCTGAGCACTTGAAGTTCTGCAACAGTGCTTGCCGCATTGTAGTTTTTGCCACATTCGCTTGCAAGGAATTTGTCGGTGAGCGCAACGATCACTCTGTACTTGCCCGCATTGACGACTTCGTTTGCGGAAATCGTAACGTATTTGCCGTCTTTGAGCACTTGATAGGTCAGCGTGAAGTCCGCGTTCTTGACAAGGTTGTACCCGTTTGTAAGGTTGTTGTAGCTGATTCTGTTTGCGCCGCCTGCGGTTGCGTACTCGTGCTTTGCGCCGTTGTAGTATTCGCTGACGTTTTGAGCACGAAGTCCGACGTCCGCCTTGTCGATGACGATGCTCTTCTTCACCGAACCGCTGTTCCACTCGATATAGTAGCCGTTTGCGTCTACATCTTTGCGCGCGACGAATTGACCGTTTGCGTTGATATAACGTCTGACTTTGACGATACCGCTATACGTACCGACGTTTATAGGATAGAGTTCGTTGCCCTCGTCGTCCACGAATATAACTTCGTCGGTTTCGAGTTCGCCTTGAACGACTTCGTGCAAACGATTGATACCGTTGCCCGTCTTGTCGATTGCGTAAGAATAGCTAAACTCGTTTTGAGTGTCGCTACCCACGCTCACGCCGGTGAGTTTGGGAAGAACGATTTCGAGCGTTGCCGTGTCGAATTTCGCATTTGTGCCGGCGATATCGAATATCGTTCTGACTTGTCCGTCGTTATCTCTTGAGGAGATAGTGTCGATGCCTGCCAAAACGACGTTGTAGTTTCTCACAATCGTATCGACGGCGTCGTAATCGTAATCGGACACCACGTAGAGCACGTAATGCTCGTAAGATTCGAGTTTGTCGGAAATCTTTGCAAGTTGGGTTGCAGGCGTGGTTACACCGGTGTTTTCGTTGTAAACGCCGAGTCTGACCGTCGGGAAGAAGTTTGTTCTGTCATTTGCGAACAAGGTGTTGACCGATTGACCGCCGATGATGCCGTCGTTGCCGTTCTTGTCGAGATATCTCAATCCGACGTTGAAGAGAAGTTTGCCGTCCGCACTCATAACGTCGCCGTAATTTGCGCTGTATGCGTTTGAAACGGTGAGGACGTACAGGTTTTTCTTGACGACGGAAACTTTGCTCGTTGTGCCGTTTGCTTCCGAAACGCTGCCCTTGTCGGTGTAGACAGGCTTAAAGTCGTAGTTCTTTGCCCTGCCGCCCTTCAAGACGTAGGACGTGGACGTCGTGCCCGCTTCGGGAGTGGTTGCGGCAAATGATACGTATGCTTGCGGCAAGGTGGAAATTTTGTCGTTTGCACCCTCGCCCATACGAACGTATCCGCCGATTGCGCCTTCCGCCGCCTTGACGTATTTGCCGTCTGCAAGGTCATAAGAAACGCCTGCAAGAAGCGTTGCATTGCTTGCGTCGAGTCCCGTTGCCGCAAGGAAGTCGGACATCGAGATATAGAATGCCGTATCGTTTGCAAATTGATTGTCAAGTGCGTATTCAACGCCGTCGTTGCCCACGAGTTTGTAGGTCACTTTGCCGGTGAATTTGCCGGTGGAAACACCGTATTCGGCCTCGTCGTCGGCAAGATACGCGTTGATGCTTCTTGCTTTGATTCTGCCGGAGAGCTTGACTTCGACACTTGTCTTTTCACCCGCTATGGTGTAGTTGTAAGCATCCGCGCCGGCGATACCGCTTGCCGTGAACACGACGTACTTTGCGGTTGCGTACGCGCTGTCGAATTTTGCCGAAACGTTTGCGATCGTCACGTTGTCACCGATGATGACGTTTGAAACCGCACTCGTTGAGAAGTTGAAATCGACGCCGACTTGACCGAAGAAGATATCCGTGCCGTCGTATGTCTTTTCAAACGCGTCGGTGTCGGTTGCTCTTTCGATGCCGCTTGCTCTGATGGATGCGGTGCGTTGAGTGATTTTGCCTTGTGCGGGCAAATAGTTGATTGCGTCGACGAGTTTGCTCGTTTCGCCGGCATAATCGCTTGCAATCAAGTATGCGTCGACACCGTCAACCTTATAGAAACCGACGATTGCGTTTGCGTTTTGCGCTTCTTCAACGCTTGCCGTATCGTTTTTGAGGATGTATTTGTCGGTTGTTTCGAGTGCGTACCAGTACTCCGCAATTTCAGCCTCGGCAGGTTTTTCGTAGACGATCGTGCCGTCGGCCATGACGAACGCCAACGCCTTCTTACCTGCGATTTCACTATTATTACTATATACTAATGTATAGTTATCATATTTTTCCTTAATATTTTGCAAGAGCAAGCCGTATGCCGTGCCGTCTTTCGCAATCACGTTGCCGTCTTTGTCGATAGCGACGTTCTTGTCGATGAAGTATGCGCCGTTCTTGGTTTGAATCGCGTAGAACTTCTTGTCGGCGTCGATCATGTTTTTGAACGTATAGGAAATATTGCTCTTTACGACCGCTTCGTCGCCGTTGTACTCTCTCGTGCCGAGATCTGCGCTCACAAGCACGGGGCGAGCCTCGATGTTGCCTGTAATCGTGCCTTTGTATTGAACGAGCTCGTAGTTGTCGATCGCTTCGAGAGCAAGATCGTATTGTTCTTGCGAAAGCGAATTTTTAATTTGGAGAGTTGCTACCGAAACGTCGATTGCGATGTTTTTGCCCGTTTGCTTTCTTGCAAAGTTGCCGCTTGCAACCACTTCGAGCAAATCGGAGTGCCCTGCGACAATTCTGCCGTCGGTGATGTTGATGGTTATGCTTGCGCTTGTCGTGCCGTCGTAAATCTTATCCTTGATGTCGAAGTCGTTGACGATGAGTTGAATTTGCTTTTTGCTCATGTTCACGGCGTCGATAAGTTCGAAATCGTCGATTGCGCCCACTTGCAAGGAGTTGATCTTGTTGTACTTGTCGTCGACTTTGCTGTATCTCGCACCTTCGAGAACGTAGTTTTTGAGGATGTCGGTATCCGTGCCGTCGAATATGACTTCGAGCCCGCTGACAAGGACGTTGTGTTTGCCGTTTGCACCGACGTTTTCATCCTCTGCGCCGTTCAACGAGAGCATGAAGGAAACTTTGTTTGCGTCGTAGGAGAACTTTTTGAGTTCTTCTTCGAGGTTGGTTGCGTATTGCACGGACGTAAACGTGCCGTTGACGTTGTCCACAACCACGTTTGAAGTGCCGTCGTATGTCTTGTCGGCAAACTTCACGTTGGGCACGAGTCTTGCCTTGGAGATGACGACGCCGATGTCTGTGTATGCGGTGTTGAGCGCATCGACGTCAACGTAGTAGTTTTTGTCAAGAACGCTGTAACCGGAAACGGTGACGGTATGCGTGCCTGCATTTGCGTTTGCGGCTTTACCTGTAAGTTTCAAACCTATGGTTTGAGCGGTGTCGCCTTCTGCAAGCGCACCTTGTGCGAACGTGTAAGTCATATCGACGTCCGTTTGCTTGTTGTAGTCGCGATCCACCGCGTCGAGAGTTTGGAAACTGCTTGTTCCGAGCACGCGTTGTTTGATGGACGCAGGCATATTTTTGAGCACGATTTTGATGCCTTTGCGATTGTTGTACATCGCGTTTTCGTCGATGACGATATCGGAGTTTTCGTAAATGCCGTCGCGCTTGATGTCAAACTCTTCGGGTTTGTCGATGACGAAGAACAACGCGACGTTGACGACGTAGTTGGAGTTGACTTCCGTACCCGTAAACGAATCGCTTTCCTCGGTGATGAGGAACTTGTCCGCGGTGATAAGCGACTTCGTACCCTCGCCCGATGCAAACGAAACGCTGCTTACGCCGAGATCTTTGGTGTTGTCGTATTGTTTGGAGATCGTCACGTCGCTCTTGAGAAGCGCAATGATGCCTGCCGAAATGATGATGTTGCCTTTGCCGTCGATATTGTCGATATAGATGATCGTAACAAACGTGCTATCGTCTATTGCAACGGTATCCTTTGCCGAAGAGCCGTTGACTTGCGTCGAGTTGCCGTCGTTGACGAAATTTGCGATGCGGTAGTTGAGAGCTTGCGCACCGGAGAGCGAGAACGTGTCGAAAACGATGCTTCTAATGCCCTTTTCGGGGCTGTCGTAGTTTGCGTTTGCAACAAGAGTTACGTCATCGGTTGCAAGCACAAGATACGAGGACAAATCGTAAAGGTTCGTGCCGTTGTAGAACACGTCGGTCTTTCCGTCGTATGCTTTGCCGATACCGACGAAATACTTGGTTGAAAGGTCGATGCTCTTTTGCTCGATTGCAAGTTTTTGAGTTGAATCGACAGCCGCTTCAACCTTGAAGTTGGAGTTTTGAGTGCTGAACGGAGTGCCGACCGCAAAGCCGTAATATCTGCCGTCCGTGCCGTAGACAGTACCGCTTGCGTCGGTTGCGCCGTCGTATCTGCTTGCAAAGCTCAAACGATTGCCGTTCTTGTCGAAGATTGCTCTTACGAACACGCCGTTGATTTGCGCAAGAATATCGTCGTATGCAACGTTTGCATAGCTGCCGTCTTTTGCGATTGCTTGTCCGCCGACGGATGCCACGTCAAAGCCGATGCCGTAAACACGGTCCTCTTCGCCGTACACTTTGGAGAGGTTTTGCGCGGTGGGTTTGACGACGATTGTCGCAGGATTGATCGTAACCGTAACCGGCTCGACGAACACTGCGTCTTCGAGTGCGGTTTCACCGTTGTAGAGTTTTGCTCCGCTTATGCTCAAAATGCGCTTTCCGGCGTCGAGAATCGTGCCGTTTGCGACGTCCACGGACCACTTAACAGAGGTATATTCGCCGCTGGGAGTGCCTTGCAATTCAAATTTTTCGGAATCGAAAACGAGGGTGTTTTCGCCCCAAACGAATCCGTAAACAAACTCGAAGTTTACGCCGTCTTTGACTTTGACGACGATTGCGTTTTGTTTTGTAACGTACACGATATATTCCGCTCCGCTTGCGTCGAGCTCGATAACGACGTTGCCGTCGTCGAGCGTGCCGCCGAGCACGATTGCGTACTTATACACCGCAGAATAATCTTCTTCTTCCGTAAGCTCTGCGATTTGCGCGCCGAGAGAAAGTTTTGCACCGTTTGCAAACAACGCTTCGATTTGGCTTGCGACGACCATATCTGTTGCCGCAATCTTGTATGCCGGAGCGATTTTGCCTATTTCGCTTTCAACCGTCGTTCCGAACGGGAACACGCTTGATTGACCGCTCACGTCGAGTTTGACGATACGTTTTTCGATTGTGAATTTGTATTTTGTCGTTTGAACGACGATGGAATAATTGCTGTCGATGTCGAACAAGGACGCGTCGGACGCAAAGTCGTATTGACCTACGCCCTCTGCCGACTCACGAGAGATGCTGCCGCCTGCATAGAAGAGCGCGTAGCCGTCTGCCGTGGTATCGGTTACGGGTTTATATGCGCTGAAAACATCGGCAACGATTTCGTTTGCGCTCTTGTAAAGTCCTGCAAATTGAGCGAGTTCGACGCCGAATCTGAATTCCGGATCGCTGTCGCCGAAGAATTTGCTTGCGCTCCATGCGTCGATGGTGACCTGACGTCTTGTGACGGTGTGAATTGCACTGTTGAACGTCACATCGTAGTTGGTTGCCGCGGAGTAGTCGCTGCTTTGGTTGACGATTGCGTAGTTGCCGACTCTGTATGTTTCGCCGCTTGCAAGAGTAACGTCTTTAAGCACAAGGTTTACAAAGATTTTCTCGCTTGCCATTTGCGCTTTGTCGATGCCCGTAACGTCGAAGTCGAGCATTGCAAGCACGTTTTCCGCCGACTCGCCGAATTTGCTTGTCGAGGGTTTTACGGTGATAACCGCTTTGCCTCGGATGATGTTGTATGCGCGCGCTTTAAACAATTGCTCGCCGCCCTCATTCATCGCAAAATCCTTTGTGATAAAGCTGTCGTTTTCTTTGGGAATATAGATTCTCACATAGTAGTCTCCGACTTTTGTCGGGACAAAATAGACGGGATTGCCGTCCGAGTCGAGTTTTGCCTCGCTCGGATCCGTTGTCGTACCGCCCTCGTTGTTTTCGTAGAGCAAATTGTTGTCGCTATCAACGAAGCGATATACGAACGAGCTCTTTGCGCCCTCGTATCCCGAGATAACCACGGAAGATACGTCGGTGGGAGCCGCGGTGTAACCTACGCTGCTGTTGATGTAATTGTAGGTGACGACTTTTCTTGCCGAAAGCTCGAATTTGTTGCTCTTTTCGAGGTCGGTGAGGTTGTTGAAATCGTCAAGCGTCACTTGAAGCGTTTCGTAGCCGCTTGCGGTGATATATTGCGCGTTTTCGTTGCTTATGCCGCTCCAAACTTGGTTTTGCGTGTAGTTTTCAAGCAAGACGTTGCCGTTTTGCGTAAACTTGAAAGGCACGTAGGTGTTTGCAAGACCGACGTTGAAGAGCAACGTTTCGCCACGTTTGATTGTGGTTACCGCGACGCCTTCCGCATTGGTAAAGGTGAGGTTTGCAAAGCCGCTTTCAAGTTTTGCATTGCTTTTGACACTTGCCGAAACGCTGTAATTGTTTGCGTCCACAAGCACAAAATATCTGCTGAGTTCGGACACGTTGCCCGCCTGGTCTTCCGCCCAGACGTAGACAAGACGCATACCTGCGTTCAGATTTTGCAAGAGTTGGAGAGTAAAATCTGTTGCGTCGCCGTCCAAAGCGTCGCCCGTAGCCATGATGTATCTGTCGAAACCGAGTTCTTTTTGAATGTCGATTGCGCTCTTATAGTTGTTTTCGACGTTTATATCCCTATACGCCAAAAGTTCCGTCAAGTTCTTCACCGCTTTGATGCCGTAGTGAATCTTGAGTCCGCTTGCGTAGTCGGTTGCCGTGATAGCGTCGTTGAAAGCGAGCATAACCGGCAAGTTGTAAGAGGTTGTAAACCAGTTTCTCAAAGACGGAAGTTCGTATTTTTCAAACGTGGACAAATAGCCCTCTTCGTCTTCAAACAAAGGAACCGTCGGTGCGATGCCGTCGATGAGGACTTTTATGCCGCCCTTCCAATCGTTGTTGATATATTCCACGGATTGCTCGTCTATGTCAATCGCATTTATCGAAGCATATTGTCCGCAGAACGCCGAGAAAGTCGATATCCACTCGAAAAACGCCGTTGCGGGAGTGGGTATAGTAAACGTAAACGTGCCGTTGCCGCCTTCGTCGACAGCATATGCGACGTTGACGTCTACGCCGTTGATATTGATCGTAATATCGTTGCTGACCGCCGTCGTAGCCGCACCGCTTGCCGATGTGATATAGTTCGCTATGCCCGCAACGTAACTGTCGCCCTCGTAGTCGCCCATGCCGTTGACCACGATTGCGTGCATTGCGCCGTTTGCGTCCTCGAATCTGAACGTGTAGCCGGAGAAACCGCCTGCGGTGAGCGTAAATTTGAGAGTTACGTCACCCGTTGCCCACTTGCCGTTTTCGCTTGCAAGTATGGTGGTTTGGACGCCGTTTTTGTCAAAGGAGTAATCGACGGTATATTCAGGTCTGTCGTAGTCCACCTTTGTGTAGAAGGACTTGACGCCGCCCTTGTTGCCTGCAAGGTCGAAGATATAGAAAGTAAATCTATAATATCCGTGTCCCGTCACGTTGTCGGTTATGCTTGCAGGGTTGCCCTGCTCACCGCCTCCGTACGCCTTGGCAACGCCGTTGGCAAAGTCGTATGTGAACGAGCTGATTTCACCATAGGCAATCGGATTGATGCCTGCCGCCTTCACTGCCGCATAGTCTGCAAATTGAGTGATTGCGATGTTGTTGAGCTCGGCAAGACTGTCCTCTCTGTTGACCGTATAGAACCAAATGTACGGAGAATAACCCGCCGCCGTATCGTCCTCGTTGATATTGATGCTTCCGTCTGCAACAATTTTGTTTTGACGGAACCATGCCAGATCCGATGAACTTGATTTGATATAATTGTCAAGAGATATGTTCGTACCGCCGTTTACGCTGTCGTCGGGCGATGTGGTGTCGATGCCGGAAAACTCGATTCTCGACTTGCTTGAAATTCCGCCGTAATCCCCAACCGAAGTTTGCACCGTGCCGTTTGCGATCATATAAATCATGACGGCAACTCTGCCGCGATTGATATAATTGACTTTTGCGTATCCGACCACAACCGTCACGCCGTCGTCGTTTTCAACGGTGATAGCCTTTGTTTTGGCTCTGTCCGTCGCATCCCAGATGTTGAACGTCGTTTCGTTGACCGTAACGGTTTTTATACCCGAAGCGTATTGAAGGTGTGTGGAATTGTTTGTCTCTGAAGTTTGAAGCGTGCCGTCGGACGATATACCCGTGATCAATCTGTCGCCCACGCCGATCGTTTTTGCCGCATCCGCGCCGTATTTCAAAATTGCGCTTTGGATCGAGCTTTCACCCGAATAGTTGTACATATCGACGTATTCGGTTTGTGCAAATTTGTAGTATGAATGATTTGCGCCGTCGGCAGAAATCTGTCCCAAACTTGCGTTGGTGTAAGATTGCATTTTGCCTGCGCCGTCGACGATGCTGTCAAGTTTGACGTTGTTTTTGATTGAATCGTAATAAACGGGAGCATTCTTTGCATCGGTGAGGTACGGAGCATAACCCGATCCGCTCGTGCCTTGTTGATAGCTGTTTTGAATGCCGTAAGTGGACGATGCGATAGGTGCCGCATTGTCGCCGATATTAAGTCCCGAGCCGTCCGTCACGTTGTTGAACGTGATTGTAAACGTAACTCTAATATTAGACATATAGACATGGTGATCATATGAACCGGCTTGTTGTCCCCACCCGCAACCGAGCGCAAACCCAAGACCGGGGGTTTCTTTTGTCAACGTCACTTCATTTGACGTTCTGTCTTGCGCACCTTTTTTGTCACTGTTTTGATAACCTACTATAAAGCCTGTTTTATCCTGACCGCTTTCAGATTTATTATTTCTCAAATCGTAAGACAATCCACCTGTCAACTCTTTACCTGCAGGAACCGCAACGGCAGAATAAAACAAGTTATTGACATAACTAATCAACCAAGTAGAATCTCCCTCTTTTGCGCCAATGTTTGCCGTAACTTTAGCTTTTACAGTAACGTTGTCATTTTGTATCATTTGCGCAACAAAACCGCTGAGGTTAAAATTCATTACGCCGTGAACTTCTGCGGCAGCCATACCGTTGCTTACGCCCCACAACCAATGGTTTGCATCGCCTACATGCGTATACATTGTTGTGTTGCCCTTCAATTTGAAAATCTGATGATTTCCCGTTGAAGGAACAACCGTGTTGTAGGTTTCGGTAAATGTCCAGGTCTGTGTGTCTGCCGAAAGACCGGGATAACCGAAATGCATACCTGTCAGTTCGCTGTTATCGCCGAAAAATGCGGACGGGGAACCAAGCGTTGCATCATCGGCTTTTTCTTGTTCCACGACAGTATACGCACTCGCAACTTGCGAATTATTTTTCGACAGCGCAAAAGCAAAGACCAGCGTGAAGCAAAGCGCAAGCACAAAGATTCTTGCAAGCGAGAGTAATTGTCTTGTTTTGTTGCCATTTCTCATAATATCCACCTCGGGTTTGGTGTTATGCGCGTGTACGCTCTCATAGCGCGTATGCGCACGCAAATTTTTATACAACTAACATATTACACGAATTCGGAAATATTGTCAATACCTATTGTTCAAACGGCGCTGAGGCAACGGCAACACGCGGTTGCGTATTGCCGAGAGCCTCGCTTGTTCTCACAATCACTACCGCGCAGAAAATCTTTGCTATCAGTTCGAGCAGGGACAAAATCTCCTGCCACAATTTCGCAAGATTGTCTGCTTGGTGTTGGCGTGCTCTGCACGCAAGTGGAATATTCCAAATCTTCCTTTTGTCATTGCGAGGAGCAACGAATGTTGCGACGTGGCAATCTAGCGGAGCGAAATGCGCCTAACGCCTAGATTCCTCGGCGTTGCTCGGAATGACAAAAGGGATAATGCAATTCCGCATAGTGTCACGACCGTGCTCCGACTACAACAAATTGTATTTCGACAAAAATTTTGCATTTACGCTTGAAATCGCAGCGTTTTCAATGTAATATTGTGTATCGCATCCGCATCGGATATACAAGCAGGGCGCAAAAGTGAATTTTGCGATTTTTTGAGGGATTATGGAATACACTCAAGACGGTTTCGGCTCAAATCAATCTCTTGACAGCAAGGTGCAAAAACTTGTCATTCTTTTCGTATTCGACAAAATGGCAATCCCCCTTGCCGAAACCACCCTTTTGGACATCTGTTCATCCGACAACAACTGGCTTTCGTACATGGAGTGCAAGCAGTATTTGGCGGAACTTTTGGACACCAACCTCGTCTACCGCGTGCCAAAGAGCGATATGCTGGGCATCACGCAAGACGGCGTAAGTTGCTTGTCTTTGTTCTTCACCAAAATTCCCTCCTCCATTCGCGACGAAATCGTGGAGTACGCTCGCGAAAACCGCATGCGCTTCAAAAAACGCCAATCCTATTTTTGCGACTATTCCAAAAACGCGGACGGAACGTATACCGTCATTATGCGCATCAACAACGACATCACCACCCTTATGGAACTCAAACTCGTCGTCGCCAACCGCCAACTCGCAAAATACCTTTACAAGAGTTGGGTGGACAAGGCTTCGACGACGTACTCTCTCATTTACGACAACTTGATAGAATAAGAGTGCGCCAAAGCGCGCCTAACTTTGTCAGAGGCGTTTTGTTCTTCCTCTGCAAAAGTGATGGGAAAGCACTATTATTGCAATGTCCCCCTTCCTCACGTGTTTCCCCTACCGCCGTTCCCCCTTAAAAGGGAACCCACGGCGTCCGCTCCGCGTGGGGACACACTCGGCTCTCGCATAAATAGGGACATTTCTCTACTTATGCCACTTCGCCTGCGTGGCGGCTTCGCAACAGAATACCACGCATTCTCGTACTAATCGTCAAGCTCGGCGCTCGCTACGGTCGTCGCCTTGCGACTCCAATTCCGTCTTCGAACAGACACATACCGTTTATAAGTGCGCCACATCTTCGAACAGACAATCAACATATTTTCGCAAATATCTCATACAACACAAAAACAACGCTTTATCTATGCAAAACGCAATGATAAAGCGTTGTTTTTGTGATTTGTAGCAAATTTTGTGTTTTTGATTATTCTTTGTTGTCGCTCTTTTCGTCGGGGTTTTCATCGTCTGAAACCACTGCGACTTCTTCCGTCTTTTGTTGTACGGGCTTGAGGACGAGTTGCGTTTTCACACGCATTTTTTCAAGGCGTGCGGCGTACAAAACAAGCACTGCGATAAGCGTTGAAACAACCGCTTGCACAACGTTTTTGGGAAGTGACGTCAACGCCGATTCGGGCGTGCCGTACATAAACGCTTTGCAAATGTAATAGCCCACCGCCATGAGCATCGTGCATACGATGCACGTGATTGTCGCAAACACGATTTTCAGCGCAACGTCGCGTTTTGTGGGATTCTCTTTTTTGTCGAACCACTTGTAGATAAGCGTAAACGCAATGCCTGCAAGCAAGCCTTCGATTGCCTTTATCACAAGCGTATAGAGCATCGTCACGGGATAAGTCGTAAGGTCTGCCAAAAACGCGCCAAGCCCGCCCGCAATCATTGCGGTGACGGGATTGAAAAGCGCGGCGGTTATCAAAATCGCGCTGTCACCGATGTTGAAATTTGCAACCGGAGTGGATACGCCTATCAGCGTTGCAACGTACACGATTGCCGTCATCATGCCCGTATAGGCAATAAATTTGATTGTGAATTTTCCTTGTTTTTTCATAAAAAAATCTCCGTTTTTTGCGGAGAAGGACGTGCAGACGTTTGGTCTGC
>ULRB01011535.1_pt1 | contig 18986 bp, 21 predicted proteins | sample 1955051 | NCBI WGS metagenome assembly ULRB01 (sample SAMEA4835671, study PRJEB28245) | human gut metagenome | biome: gut microbiome; material: fecal sample | place: Denmark | collected 2008 | reverse complement strand
AAATATCCGTCTTTCTCGATTATTTCCTTAAAATCCTCCACACCGATGGAGATTTTCTTCTTTACAGTATCACCCATTTCTTCACACTCCCTTCGGAAAGTCTATGTTTTCTGTCTGTTCCGCACATTCATGTATCTATAGTATACTTGATTTTCGGCAAAGAAACAACAAAAAAGAGGTTTTGGATTGTAATCCAAAACCTCTTGTTTCTCTATTTCATCGTCACGCTGTTGTTCAGCACAGGCGTGCTGTAAAGAAAAAGCACGTCCTGATTGTCGAAGGTGACGAACCTGCCGACCATCTCACTCGGCAGATAGCGTATGTCGACCAGCGTTATCTTGCTGTAGGTCTCCGCGAAAAGCGGCGCAATGCTGCTTCCGAAAGAATCGCGGAATATCACAAGCTCCTTATCCGTCGCAGCGTTTGGATTTTCAATGGTAATCAGCGATTTGCTTCCGCCGAGGAACATATCATAGCCTTCACCTTTTGCGCTTTCCGTTTTCGCTAAATCGTAAATCGGCATTTCGCTATTTGTTTCGTAATCCGTGACTTTGCAGGAGTCAAAAAGCACATTGTACAGGTAATTCAGCGGTTCTGCCTCCATCTCAAGGTCAGACTGACGACTGTACGCCCCGACGAAATCCGCCTTTGCTTCCTTTGTTTCATATTCGGCATTCAGGCTCACGCCCATCGCCTCAGCAAGCTTTGCGGCAACGTCCGTAATCTTCTCCTGCCGCCAGTGCGCGTCGGTCTTATAGTAATCCGTAATGCCAAGCAGCCCCGTTATATCAAGATAAGGCATATAATCGGTCTTTAATTTCATCAGGTCGACCATCTTCTTATAGTCTATGGTGTCAATGCCCGCCTCCGCACCTATGCAATAGTTCTTATCCGGTACGATGGAATAATACGGCTGCACATTTGTGCCCTCAAGATACATATCGTAGATATTTTTGATTTTTTCCGCTGCTTTATTGACGGAATCTTCGTCGAGTGGGTAATCCGTCTTTACCACATAGCCGTCATAGGAATAAAAGCCCTTCTCGTCCGTCTTTGTCTGCGGCTTGTTTTCGCCCTGCGTGCCGCAGGCTGCCAGCAGAATTACCAGCAAAAATGCAGCGCAGAGTTTTACTCCGCGCTGTCTGAAGCTTTTTGTTTTCGTCTGTGTTTTCATTATTCAATATTCCCCTCACAGTAAACTTTCGCGCCTGTGTATGCTTTCTGAAGTTTTGTCTTGAAAGTATCTACCAAATCCGCTGCGCCGTAAACGGCCACAACATATTTATCAATGGTGATGACTGTCATCTTTTCAGGGAAGCCGCACACCCATTTTCTGTTTTCGATGCTTTTCTTCATTGCCGCCGCCAGCTTGTCTGCATCGCCTGTGCTCTTCGTCTTAAAGGAACCGGCGGTAAATGTGTTCAGGTTCATCATGTGCGTCAGAGAGGCCGCACTGCTGATGAGATCGGCGGAATCCGCAGGAACCGCTAATGTGGACGACAGAGCATCGGAATCACTCGTGCTGAATTTGCCCGGAGCATCTTCTCTTGCATTTTCTTCGGAATAGTCTCCGCCTGCTGCCGGGAATTTCTCGCTTTCCTTATACGATTTCCAAACCGTGCTCAAAAGATTGAGCGCAGATGTCGGCTTCTTGGTTTCCGATGCCGAATCGCCTTTGGATGATGAAGGCTTGCTGCCGGAAGGTTTGCTGTTTGAAGGCTTGCTCGATGAAGGCTTGCTGCTCTCCGGTTTCTTCACATCGTCTTTCTTCTCATCATCTTTGGTGCCGGCTTCCTTATCTTCTTCCTCCGCCTCTTTGTCTGCGTCGGTGCTGTCATCGGCATTCAGATCCTCATCCTGCCCATCTGCGGGCGTATTTTCATTGACCGTCTGCTGATCGTCCGCGCTCGGCGTTGTACCCGTATCATCGCTGCCGCACGCCGCGAACGTAAACATCATGCTTGCTGTAAGCAGTAAACATAGTATTTTTTTCATAATTTTCCTCCGTAATGTATATATTTTAACCCCTTTTGCATATTTTGTCGAATGAAAAAAGTAAAACCCTCACCTGTTTTCAAAAAAACTACCTCAGACAGCTTACAGATGAATATGTCGGCGGCGGAAACGACAACCACGCTGCTCCGAACGGAGCAGGGCAGGTCTAAAGATTAAGGGTTTAGCATATCTTCGTAGGTTACGAGCGTGACATTGCCCATCTCAGTTGCTTTGTCGATACAGCCCTTGGTAAATCCGTTTTTCGCAAAGAGGTAAAAATGCTTTTTCTTATAGTGGAACAATGCGCTGCGCTCCACAAGTGTCTCAAGCACACCAAGGTCAACTTTTTCGTTAGTCCACTTGCACTCGCCAAATAAAGCGGCATCTTTGTCGGTTCCCATAATATCAATTTCTTCTTGGGTCTTGGTCTTAGGATTCGTTCCCCACCAACGGCCAAGATCGCTGAAATCGACCTCGCACCTTCTTTCAAGGAGCAGCTTCCACAAATACTGTTTACAAATGTCCTCGAACACGCTGCCCATGTAGGAGGAAATTTCAGGGGCAATGCGGCGGTATGCCAAGTCAGTTGCTCCGCGGGAAATAAGCGAAGTATTTTCCGGCACAAAGCGATACCAAAATCGGAACATGTTATCCTCAATGGAGTAAATCGTCTTGCGGCTTGATTTTTCACCGTAAGGCGATTCTTTTTTTATGATGCCGAGTGTAATCAGATTCTTAATATATGAGGCACACACGCTTGTTTCTTCATCAATTTTGTTGGAAATCTCGTTCATTTTGGACGAGCCGGTTGCAATGGCGGTAATCACCGCATTGTAAATTGCCGGTTCTCGTACTTCCTGTTTCAATAAGTTGTTAGGCTCTTCAAAAATAGATGACGCAGGATTCAAATGTGTATTTTTGATATTTTCCTCTATGGAAAGATTCTCATCAAGCTGCATCAAATATTGCGGTGTTCCTCCAACAATTCCATAAGCCAAAGCTTTATCAATGCTCGATAGTTTTGTGAAATAATTACAGGCCTCAAAAAAATCAAACGGTCTGATTTTGAGCTGCGCTGTTCTTCTTCCGTAAAGGGGCGCTTTATATGCTAAAACATGGTCCTCCATATACGACATAGAAGAGCCGCACAGAATCAAAAGCAATTTTGAGTCATCCTTGTTTTTATCAATTAAAAGCTGAAGTGTGGATGCAAGACTTTTTGAGGCGCGGGCAACATATGGATATTCGTCGATGACAAGCACAATTCTCTTTGTTTTTGCCAATTCAAAAACATACTCTAACGCTGCCTGAAACGAAGGAAATGACGTGTCAACAGGCACTCCGATATTGTATTCCATAATGCACCTTGAAAAGTTTTCAAGATTTTGTTTTTGGTTAGTTTCCACTCCTGTAAAGAAAATGGTATCTTTATCTTTCGTGAACTCATTGATAAGCGCTGTCTTGCCTACACGACGACGACCATAAATAACGGCAAATTCAAACTTATTGGAGTTATAGAGTCTATTTAATGTATTAAGTTCGTTTTCTCTCCCGAAGAACATCCATGCACCTCTCATAATGAAATTAGTATTTTGCGATTTACTTAATTATAATATACTTATTTAAAAAGTCAATATGTTCGCAAAAAACATAGAAGCAAAACCAGCGGCGCAAATGCAAGTATATTATGCAGCATATCGTTCTCCTTCTAGAAAATAAACAACTCGATTCCACGCTCATAAAAGAGTTTATTCGATATACGAAAGATTGGGTTTCATCACACATTTTGCCATAAAATATCGGTCTCGGTCATCATCGGAAATCGTACAAGGCTTTCTCCGTTCAGGTCTTCCCGATGCATGTCTATCGCAGTAATGCGGCTGTTATCATAAGTTGTGTAGTAATAAATGCCTCTGCTCGCATTATAGCAGGCGGTGTAGATGGTAATCTCATATTTGCCGTCTGCGACCTCACAGCAGCCTCTCTGCTGCTCGACCGAGCCCAGAATATGAAAGAACTGGCTGACGCTCTCCTCCTCTGAAGCACCCGAAACCGAATGAAGCTTTGTAAACGCAACGCGGACAAAGCGCGACATGGAGGATAAATCTCCCGGAAGTCCGAGCGCACCCATTCCCCGGCTGTATTCCGCGAGCGGAATCTTAGGATCGAAAGTGTTTTGGGGGTTCTTTTCCGACAAATTTCTGTAATTGTTCAGGTTGAACATCTGCATGTCAAACGGCGGGTTGTTCGTTAAAACTCCCACCGGGTTGTCATAAATCTTTAATCCGTCCGCCACGGATTCCACCGTGATGGCTTCCTCTTCATCAGCAAGGATCCAGTGAAGCTGCGCCGCCGGAAGCATTTCGTTATATGGTGTTTCTGTTAGATTCAGGGTTTCCAGCTTTTCCCGCGCCTGGGAAACATTCGCGCAGCGGCTGAGTATCCATGTTATGAACTCATACTGCGCCGCCTGTGCTGCTTTTTCAGTGCCGCTTTCTGTGGGTAAAATTTCCTGCCGATAAACCGCGTTTCCGACAAAGTTCAGGCCTGCCATTCCTAAACCTTTTTCGTTGACCGCATCATAAAACATCGGGTATCCGTCCGCCACATGCGCCGTGCCGATAATAGCATAGTGCTTGCGGTCCGTTTCCTCAAAGCGGAACGGAATCGGATAATTCCGCGGCATAATCACGATTTCCTCACCGTACGAAAATTCATAATCCAGCGTTCTGCCGAAATAAAAATCCTTTGTCTTATAAGTTGCTGCTGTACACATGAGTACACCTCTTTTCTTTATATCAATATTTGTAATTTCTCTGCCTTGCATCCCTTTTGCAGTACCAAAAACTGTTCGTCCCACTTCCCGATATGCCTCTCTTCTGCAGTCGTTCAGCCCGGTATCCATAATGTCGATTCCGCTTTTCCATTCCCTCCACTTTTATTCTGTCCAATTTTCCAGTTTCAGCTGCGGAACGCGCTCAAACTCCCGCAAGTTATTCGTTACCAGTATGAGGTCTTCCGATTTTGCATGTGCGGCAATCAACATATCCATCGCACCGATTGGCCTCCCCTGCCTCTGCAGGTGCGCGCATATCTTCCCATATTCCATCGCCGCCAAATCATCAAAATCCAAAATGTCAAGGATAGAGAGGAACTGCAGGAGTGCTTCTTCGTTTTTTTCCGGATAAAGGCTTTTTCGCACGCCATGTGCAAGTTCTGCTAAGGTGATGCTGGAAATGCACATGCCATCTTCCAAATGCTCATAAAGCTGCTTTAATACCCGCTCCGGTTTATTTTTGATTGCATAAATGCAAATATTCGTATCCAACATATAGGTCATAGCGACTCTCTCCTAGTCATAGTTTCCGCTTCTCTGCCTTCCGAAAACATATCATCAGTAAACCCGTTCAAACCGCTAAGGAAAACTTGCCATGCCTGCTGCTTCGGAAAAAGCATTACCGCAGCTCCCACTTTCCGCACGAAAACTTCACTGCCCTCAAAGCGATATTTCTTTGGCAGGCGTACCGCCTGACTTTTTCCGTTTTCAAATAATTTTGCTGTTTCCAAATCACTCACCTCCCGTCACCATAAGTATATATTATAGTATATACTCTCGTCAAGAAATGATACTCTTTTTTATACGATTTCTCACCATCAAAAAAGGAATAATTTTTGATTCAGGGTCGAAATCTGTTGGAAAAACGTATATAATATTAAGAAAGATTGTATCTTATACTTATCTTGAGACATCGCCTCGCTTAGGTATTTTATTAAAAGAAAGAAGAGAAAAAATGAGAGAAGAAGAAAAAATTTTTGCAGGAAAAATGTTTGACCCACGCAGACAGGAATTAAAAGATATCAAACATACTGCACACGAAGCCTGCCAAAAGTTTAATCAAACAGATGAATACGACCCTGCGCGCCAAGAGCTTCTACGCAATATTCTTGGAAAGTGCGGTGAGACCTTCTATTGCCAAGGTCCGATCCAGTTTAATTACGGGTGTCACACCTTTATTGGTGAGAATTTCTTTGCAAATTTTAATTTTACGGTCATGGATGATGCTCGTGTCCTTATCGGAAATAATGTTGCAATAGGTCCCAATGTTTCTCTCATGGCAACAAACCATCCTTTGATTGCTTCTGAGCGCATGGGAGTGGATGACCAAGGCAGAACAACAATGGCAGAATTCGCTTCTGGAATTCATATCGGAAACAATGTTTGGATTGCGTCAAACACTGTTGTTATTGATGGCGTCCACATTGGTGACAACTCTGTCATCGGTGCCGGCAGTGTAGTGACAAAGGACATCCCCGCCGGATACTTAGCATACGGAAATCCCTGTCGTCCGATTCGCCCTATAACAGAAAACGATTCCAAGCGCCACCTGATTTTAGAGGAGGATATCGAACACTTCCGATATAATCTATGATTTTCATTGGGCGCGGTTGAATCCTTTGCTTCCTGTTCACAACAAAATTTGTAAGTTTACCCGTGTGCTAATTTACAACGTTTCCATCTTCCTCTGCAATCAATATCGAGCTTTGCTGCGCGGGATTATCAACGAGTTCACCCTTAAAACTATATCTTGAGCCGTGGCACGGGCAGTCCCATGTCTTCGTGGAATCATTCCAATTGAGCTTGCATTTCAGATGCGGGCATTTCAATGTTACGATGTAGATTCTGCCGTTTTCGTCCCGATACGCACCGGCCTTTTTGTCTTTATACTTTATTTCCTTTGCCGTACCCACCGGAAGGTGGTGAAGCTCGCCGTTTGCTCTCTTAAGATGCGCCGAAAATCCTTTCACGGTTTCTTTTGTATTTGTAAAGATGTTCTTTCTTGCGGCAGCAAACTTAAACCGCTGCGGTGAAAAAACTTCGCCGTAATCCGGCGGACTCCCGCAAATCAGACCGCTGATAATACCGGCGCTCACCATTGAGCTTGTCATGCCCCATTTACCGAAGCCGGTCGCAATAAAAATGTTTGAATTATCACCGCCGAATCTGCCGATATACGGAATGTTGTCAACCGTAACACAATCCTGTGCAGACCACTTCGCTGTGATTTTGTGATTCGGATAGAGCTCCTGTGCCTTTTCTGACAACATGTCAAACGGCATCTTGCTTGGCACAACTCCTGTTCTGTGTGCGCCGCCTCCAAGAAGAATGTAATCGCCATAGCTTCGGAATGACAGGCTTTCCTTTCCGCTGCCGATATACATTCCGTCAAGTTTAACGCCTTTTCCTTCCAGCGCTGCAACATAGCTTCGCTCCTGACTCATCCTTAGGAAGTAATAGGACGGAAAGTTAATAAACGGATAGTGCGTGGCAATGACGATGTTTTTGGCTTCGATTCGAGCATTTTTCGTATAAATGGTGCTGCCGACGATTCGTGTCACTGCGGTGTGCTCGAAACATTTTAAATCGTCTATAATACCGCCGACAAATTTGAGCGGATGAAACTGCGCTTGATTCTTGAATACCAGTGCATCCGTTATTTTTATCGGAAGGTCTGTCTTCTCGGTCATATAGCAGTCGATTCCGGCAGCGCTTGCCGACATATATTCCCTGTCTAATGTGTTTTCTTCCTCGGTAGAATATAAGTAAGCGTCCTTTTTCTCAAAATCGCATTCTAGGTTTCTTTGCGTTATGATTTGCTCGTATTCCTTAATTGCGTTTTCGTTTGCCGCTGCATACTGAGCCGCCAGCTCGTGTCCGTAATATTTCGTGATTTTATCGTATATCTCGCCGTGCTGCGATGTAATTTTTGCGGTTGTGTTTTTCGTTTGGCCGCTGCATATTTCACCGGCTTCAAGGATTATGCTCTCTACACCATGCTCCTTCAGCTTGTATACCGTCAAGATTCCTGCCAGTCCGCCGCCAATAACAGCCGTGTCAACCGTCATGTTCTGATCCAAGGAATGGAATGTCTTTAAATTTACGGTTTCACTCCAAATTGAATTCATGCGATCACCCCCGTGTTATTGTGCCCCACTTGCGGAATTTCTTTCAATTAAAAATTCTAAAGTCTCTGCCATAGAGCGCATGAGTAAATCTGCCTCATGCCCTCACGGGTTCGAATCCCTTTCTGTTTTCGTAAGAAACAAACAGACATCCACCTCTTTTTATCGGGGTCCCCGAAAAGCGTGAGCTTTTTGGGGAAAAGGAACAGCAACGGAGCGATCGCATATTTTTTCACTTTTTAATATTTCTTTAATCTTGACAGGCTACAATGTTCACATAAAAGCAAAACAAGCACGATTCCCGCAGTGCTTATCTGCGGGGCATAAATGTTAGGAAAGGATGTTGACACTATGAAAAAATTTACGAATGTATCAAATTATCAGAAAAAACTCGCGGCTATCGCAGTCTGCGGCGCGTTGGTGATCTCCGGCGTATCGTTCTCTATGAGTCAAGCAGACGCCAGCACATCAGCTGCTCTCATCGGCATGGGCAAAGGCGCGGATATTGCGCTCAGCGATGCAGGCCTGAAGGAAAATCAGGTCAACGACCTGACTGCAAAGTATCGCACCGAAAACGGTCTCTCCTTCTATACGGTAACCTTTACCTCCGGCAGCTACACCTACGAATATCGCCTCAACGCTGTCGATGGCAGTATCCTGCAGGCTGACAGAAACGCTGTCACGCAGGAGACAGAAACCGGAACAACTACCGGAAGCCAAACAACCACTACGAAAAAAATCACAAAAGCGAAAGCCAAATCCATCGCACTCAAGCACGCAGGCGTTTCTGCTTCCAAAGCGACTTTCGTCAAAGCAAAACTGGACTACGAGGACGGCAGACGTGTTTATGAAATCGAATTCTACAGCGGCAACACCGAGTACGATTATGAGATTCTTGCTTCCAACGGCAAAATCATCTCTTACGATAAGGACATTGAGAATTACAAAATTCCGAGGAAAAACACTTCGTCCTCGACCTATATCGGCAAGGCCAAAGCAAAATCCATCGCCCTGAAAGATGCCGGAGTCTCCGCTTCTTCCGCTACCTTCACCAAAACCAAACTGGATTATGAAGATGGCATCCGCGTTTATGAGATCGAGTTTTACACAAATTCTGCAGAATATGAGTACGAGATCAACGCAAGGACAGGTAAAATTCGCGACGTAGATGTAGAGCATTTTGACTGCGATGACGATTGGGACTAACCAGAACATTTGCATAGGTTTCTACGATTCAGAGGGGCTGACACAGCCCCTCTGTTTTGTCTACCCATGTGTTTTCCCATGCCCTCACGGGTTCGAATCCCTCCTGTTTTCGTATGAAAACAAACAGACATCCACCTCTTTTTATCGGGGTCCCCGAAAAGCGTGAGCTTTTTGGGGAAAAGGAGCAGCAACGGAGCGCATGAAAAAACCGGCCTAAAGCCGGTTTTTGATAGCAGCGTAGTTTGCTGCGACGTGTGGACGATGACCTTTTCGAACCCCCGTGGCTCAGGCTCAACTTTTTATGGCAAGTAGTTGAACTTGCATTTTCCATAAACAAAGTCCACAAAAAAATCTTTCCATTACTCAATTTTTCTATATATTCTACTATATTGCACAAAGTGTTTCAATCGATTTTGTCGCATATTTTTTCTAAATTTTTTTACTAAAATCCAACTTCAGTATCTTCGCATTTTTCATCATAATTATATCCACCAGCAATTGTACCCATGTAATCAGAAAGCTTTGGATACAAAATTGTCGCACTTGTTGTTCCCATGAATAGATATGATGCAAACTGTTTAAGATGAACATATTGGTTTTCTCCCGGTTCAACAAATCTATTTTTCAGCTTTGTATTGCCCATCACAGGATACATCATTGTTTTACCATTGTTGTCGCAATACGCCAAGAGTCCATCTTCGACGCTTAATATCAGATTATGTCTATGTCTATATTCGGTGGAATCTCCATACAATTTATTTATTTCTGTGGATAAATTTGAAATATTAAAGCTTAACTTCTTACACACAATAAAAGTAAAAATTTGATCATATGGATTATTTCTTGGGTCGTAGTTATTACCATCATGGTCTTTTTTTATAATTACTGGGTGCTTTACTTCTTCTCTTAAAACTTTCACTTGCGCTAATTTTTGAATAGCTTCTGATAGTGTCGTTTTGCTTAAAACAGACTTTATTTCTCCAACTGCAGCAATAGTTTCAACAGGGAAAAAAATTGTTTCTCTTCTGACTCCAGTAGTGGCGTATGCTGAGCATCATAGATAATGATATCACACTGATGGCTTACCTTATTTGATGTGTTAATGATAAAACCCGTACCAATATCCAACCTTGCGGGTGTAACGAATTTGAGGAATTGTTTGCATATATTTTCTCTATATCTCCCGAATTCTCCCGGATGTATCAGTTTTCCATCATCATTAAAAAAACGCCTTCTGCTGTTTCAGCAAACGCAGACTTGAAAATTTCAATTTTTTCTATCAACAATTTTTCAAAAACATTAATTGACATGCACCTCACCCACTTTCTAATCTTGTGTTTAACAAATAATTCTATTACTCATCAATCTGTTGATCAATTTTATAACAATATTCTTTACCTTATTGAATCACCTATTGTATGACCGCACAGTTCCGCACCATAGAAGTTCAAATACATCCAGCGTTATTTGCAATGATTATATTTTTATACAATTCTCATCTGAAGCCTTGTAAAATACAGCGTTTGCGGCTTTGATCCGCACATATTCTTCTTCGGTGATCACCCTGATTTCCAAAAGCATGTTCAAAAGGTTCTCGCAGTAAAGGTGCGCGGCAAGGCGCATGGCCTTTTCAGTTTCTTTCTTCTTTTCGTTTTTCATAACACTTTCTCCAGTTTTCCAATAAAAAATCCCCCGATTTTTGTCAGAGGATTTTCTTGTTTTCTTTTTTATTTATATGACTAAGCCGTTAATCGTTCACCTTGATCGTTCACCCGATCATTCACCTTTTCGTTCACCCCTGCTATTTTCAACTTCCAATCGTTCACCCTCCTGTCAGATGCAGCTGCGATTTTGGGCTAAAAGGCTCGGGGTTGTTCTCGGGGTCGTTCTCGGGGTTGCCTGCTGAGCAGCATTGTTGAAGCAGTAGCCTTTGAACTTTTCCAAGCTGAGTAAAATTTTTATAAGTTTACCAATCTCCCCGATGCAAGTAGGCACCGGGGAGCCGGTCTTGAGGAGATTTCTCCCCTCAAAATATAATAAATATTAGGAGTGGGCTGATTCGTTTTCAGTTTCCTGATGTTTTGCCAATAAAAAACCCCTGCTGATTACACGGGTGCTCATAAGAAAGTAATCCAAAAATTACGATTATGGCATCTGTCAGGCGGGGTTGGTAAACGAGATAACGGGTATTCGGTATAAAAGCCGAGTACCCGTTATTTTTTTGTCCGTAATGGAAAGCAATAGATTTATTCACAGGTTTCGAGTATAATGAAGCTATAATCATCCTATCCCATCCATTCCGAGATTTTTTCAAAAAATCTCAAAATTTTTTGGAAACATTGGAACAATTCAGCCTTTCTCGTGCCATATATAGTAGAGGGCTATTTCAAAACGATTGGAGGTGACGCTTATGGAGAAGCTGAAAAGCCCGAAAGGTTTCATTGTGGTGCTGCCCGGTGAGATCATCGAAATACCGCAGGATAGCGACAAATCATGGCTGACCCTGTTTTACAGTCTGCCGAGAGAGCTTGCAGAAAAGTGGAAACCCGCCTATGATCTCCCCCGCTGCCCCTATGAGGTGCTACGGACTGATAAGTATGACCACATCGTATGTGACGATATGTTCAAGCTGCTTGTGTGGGATTGCTACGCATGGAGCGCATGGCAGTTTTTCCAAGTGAAAGACCGCAAGGGCAATTATCGTGATATTCCCGGCAACTGGACGCAGTACGCAGGATATTTCCCTTTGTGGCGTTTGTCGTACAGCATCATCCCCTACATCCGAATGAAGTTTGAGCAGAACGGGCTTGACTTCCAAAACCTTTACAACATCCCGCAAGGTGTGGAAGTGCCATGGCTGACCTATCAGCAGTTCAGCAATTTGATTGGCAATGTCACCGACATGCTTGTAGCGGAACAGGAATGGCAGCCTGTGATTGATGCAATCTGGGAAAACCGCACCGTAGAGGACTACGAAACCACAAGCAGCACCGTCAAGACCGACTTCATGCGGAAATGGCATCACAACCGTTCCGGCAAACCGATTTCCCTGGATGAAATGATGGAGAGCGAGGATGGGGACATTTTCGATGTGGCAGACCCCCGCAGCGATTTTGAAAATTCCGTTATTTCCGAAATGAAGATCGCTTCCTTTGCGGAAAGCACCATCACGGAGAAAGACAGGGAGATATTGAAGCTGCGCATGGAGGGCTACACCGAGCAGGAGATCGCAGACAAGGTTGGTTACAAGACCGCCAGCGCAGTCCATAAGCGAATCACCAAGATCGCAAATGCCTATGAGGACTATGTGACAGCAGAATACGGGAAATACTTAGATAAACACGAAAGAGGGACAAGCCTATGATGGAGTTGATTGCGGATTCTTTTGATATTCGATGTTGTGAATGCGGCGAACAGATCACCATTTTCAAAGATGATTTAGATACGGATGTTTCATTCTACGATCACGGTGAAAATGGTATGGGCGTTGAAACAATCTACGAAATTCGTCATGAGCTTAGCTGCCCCAAATGTGGGAACAACATTGAAATCACCATTACTGGCAACGAATATCCCGAAGGTGCATATGATTATGATAGCGCAGAAATATCCGGCGCAGAGTTCATCGAAACACCTTCGATGGGAATGGTTTATTACCAAGATGAATTTGATGTTGACGAGGAAGCTGTTGAAGCTACGGGTATCCGTGGTTTAATTGCTCAGCTTTCAGAGAATAGGGATATGATTTATGATGTTTCCCCTCGTGAGTTTGAGGAAATTGTTGAGCAAGTTCTCCAAGACGAAGGATTTAGCACTCATCTTACTCAGCCAACAAGGGACGGCGGACGGGATATTATTGCGACAAAAACAGGCATCAACGGCAAACCTGTTGTGTTCTATGTAGAGTGCAAGCGGTATTCACGCACGAATAAAGTAAGCGTTGATCTTGTCCGAGCTTTATATGGAGTGCAGACAGCGGATAAGGTGAACAAGGCTTGTTTGGTTACATCCTCTTACTTTACCCGTGATGCAGTCGCATTTGCCGAAAATCAGAATTTCATGATTGATTTGATTGATGGTGATGCTCTGCATGATATGATTGTTAAAAGCGCAGAAAAATATGAGCAAGAAAATTACCGCCGCTGGTAATCGGTAAAAATGTATAGTGTGCATGGGAGCAGTCACGAGAAATCGTGGCTGCTTTTTCATGCAGGAAAGGAGATTTTTATGAGCAGAGAACCGTTTGAAGCCATGCCCGATGTGATGGACGCAAAGCAGCTTGCAGAGGCGTTGCAGATTTCCAAAGCAGGAGCATACAACCTTTTGAACAGCCCGGATTTTCCAACTTTACGGATTGGCGGGCGCAAATTGGTGATGAAACATGAGCTTATGGAATGGCTGAAAAGCCGCACAAACAGGAAAGCGTAAAAACACGGTCAAGAGCCGGGAAAGTGGCAAATCAGCCGATTGCGATAACCTAAACACACTCCGCATCGTTTGGAGCATTTCTGTCGGAGAATCGCTTCACTTTTCCAATTCAAGAGCCGGAAAAATTTGTGAAAAACAGGAGGTTTTATGAGAACAGGACTTACTAAGAGAGAAAAGACAACTGCCATCTATTTTGACGAGTATGGCAGCATGATCGAGGTGCAGACCCATAATACCGACCTCAAAAAGCGGCTGTCGGCATTTGCGGCGAAGTACCCGGAGTGTTGCCGCCAGATTGACGATAATGAACAAGGCGGGCTGACCTTTGAGATTGAAAAAGGCAGATTGAGCTTCCGGCTGACTGCGCCATACAGCGAGGAACGGCGGCAGTTTGCAAAAGAGCGAGCAATCAAACAGTTGTTAAACGGGTCAAATTGTCCCCATAAAAGTTATTGAAATATCCGTGGGTTTTCTTGTCAACTCGTGTATAATTAGATAGAAAACAAATCCGAGAGGAGGCGATGCTGTGCAAGAACAAGATATTATCGAATTGCTGCTTCAAAGAAATGAAAAAGGCATGGACGCCTTATTGTTGCACTATGGGCCACTGATGAGATACATTATTGCGCCTATTTTGCAAAATCCACAGGATCAGGAGGACTGCCTTTCAGAAGTGGCAATGCGTGTCTGGGAAAAAATAGAACAGTTCAACCAAGAACGAGGAAGTTGGAACGCGTGGTTAACGGCGATTACCAGAAATGCTGCACTGAACTATACGAGGGATACTCGCCGCCATAATAGCGTTGAAGAAATACCAGACGATACACCATCGACGGAACCAAGTCCTGAAGAACTGATTATACAAAAAGAACGGCAATCTGCGGTTAATCACGCTTTGTGCCAGTTATCGCCCAAGGACAGGATGCTGTTTTACAGAAAATATTATTACTTACAACCAACTGCCCAAATTGCTTCCGAGATGGGGATGACTGAAAGAGCGGTCGAGGGAAAACTGTATCGCTTGAAAAAGCAGCTTCGCAAGATGTTAGGAGGTGAAGTGCATGAGTAATCATGAATGGGAATCCATGAACGAAAAAGATTTTGAGACAATGCTTGAAAAAAGCGTTTCAGATTTTCCGCCTGATGATGTGGTTGAAGAGGTAACACCATGGAGAAAAGCAATGAGCCGTGTACTCATTGGCATGGCGCTTTGTGCTATCACGCTGAACTTTTGGTGCCTAAATTATATTCTTCCTGCCGTTGGAATGGTGCTGTCACTATTAGGGTTTCGTTCTCTACGGCGTGAAAATAAATGGTTTAGAAATTGCTTTATTATAACAGTAATCCGAGCGGCATACTTTTTCCCGATGCTGATTCTAAATACGACCATTATCCAAAGCACAATTTTTACTTCCCAAGTCACATCGGTGCTAACTGTTGCAAACCTGTTGCTTCTGCTTGTCGAGTTCTTTTGTCTCTGGCGTGGACTCAGAACTGTGCAGAGAAAAGTAAATCTTCCTCCGCGAGCTGGAGGTGCCGTTGCACTGATTATCTGGTATGCACTCATGTGCGTTCTGGCTGTTATTCAGTATAATGGACTGGTAATTGCTGGGGCAATGGTTATTGGATACATCTTCATTATCCGTAATATCTATAAGCTCTCAAAAGAACTTGATGAAGCTGGGTATTCAATTCAAACCGTATCTATTAAGGTAACAGACAGATGTATCGTGCTCGTTCTCCTTTCAGTGCTTATCATCGGCTGTGCTTTTGGATATCTTTTCGGTGGCAGCTATCCGATGGACTGGAGTACAGTGGATTCATCAGAACATACTGAAGTAGAGGTAATCAAGAACCATCTCATGGAACTTGGCTTCCCAGAATATGTTTTGAACGATCTCACGCCAGAAGACATTGCAGCTTGTGATGGTGCTTTACAGGTTGTCGTTGACATCACGGACGAACCAGTGAATGACGGCAGAACGGTAACTACAGAGTATAGTAATGGAGAGAAACGCCATATCGAGCAAAAGACTGTCTATGATGTAAAAGAGTTACGCATTACCGGCGTTGGAGTGCAAATACCTGGTGAACGAGAAAGATGGATCATTTTCCATCATTTCCTTTGGACTACCAATCCTGGATTTTACGGCACGGAGTCGATTCAGCTTTGGCCCGTATATCGAGATCTTTCAGATGGATGGGCTTCTGACGGTGAAGTGACTGGACGTGTGCTGTATGACAAGGGTGGGGAAACCTTCGCTGCCCCTTATTATTCTCTTGACAATCAAACTTTTACATCCAACAGCATTTTCTGGGGAGAGCAAACAAGTACCGATGTTTTTGCCGCTTTTTCTATGCCAAGGCAAGGTGAAAATTATCGTAGCTATGTTGCTTATCCCATTTCGGAGATGCAGGATGGCTATATCATCAGCAGTTGGGTCAATTACACTCATCAACGAAGCTGGCTCCAGTATCCTGCAATGACAGCAATGGAAAAAAGAATGACAAATAGCTGGAATGATGCCGGAGCGTTTATGACAGTCCAAGATGCGCTTCAATTCTACCCGACAAATGAAGGCGTTGAAATGATTAAGTGAGAACAAATAAACGGAGCGATTGACGTAAAATAATCCCTTGGTAACAAGGGCGCACTTCTATACAGGGGCAAGCCCTGTATGTGCGCTCTGCGAGGCAGACAGCCCGGTCGATTGAAAGTCCGGGCTGTTTTGCGTCACTTCGTTCCGAACAAGGGGCTGCACCCCTTGCGATACCTGCGGTATCTATCCCAGCGCACTTTACAGCGGGAACAATCTGCTTTCAGGAGACAGTCCCCGCCGCAAAGTCTGAAAGTCCCATACTGTTTTTCAGACCGCTTGCCAATTTTCGGTAGGCGGTCTTTTTATATCCCCACATCAAATCAAGGAGGTCATACACTATGGCAAAACGAAAAACCATCCCCGAACTGAAAGCCGAGATTGCTAACAATCAGCGCCAACTCGTCCAGCTCCAACACAAACAGCAGCAGCTTGAAAACCGCCGCAGTTACTACGAGAAAGGCGACCGACGGAAGCGGGCGCACCATCTTATTACCCGTGGAGCCGCCGTGGAGAGCGTTGCCCCGCTGACAAAGGTTTTGACCGAAACCGAATTCTATGCCTTTGCGGAAAAAGCCTTTGCTGCCCCCGAGGTCAAAGGGCTGCTCATGGAGGCCGTCAACGAACACAACAAAAATGCGTTTGGAGGTGACTGACTATCGCTCTGTATCATTTCCATGTAACCCAGATCAAGCGTAGCGCAGGACAATCCGCTGTTGCATCTGCCGCCTATCGCTCCGGTGAGAAGCTACACAGCGAATACTACGGCGAGGACAGTGACTACACGAAAAAAGGCGGCGTGATCTGTTCGGAAATCCTGCTGCCGTCCCATGCCCCACCCTCTTTCGCTGATCGGGAAACCCTATGGAACGAGGTGGAGAAAGCGGAACGGGGAAAGAAAGCGCAGCTTGCATACAGCTTTGACATTGCTTTGCAGAACGAGTTTTCCATGCAGGAAAACATCGAGCTTGCAAGGCAATTTTTATTGGGGCAGTTTGTGAGCCGGGGCATGGTGGTGGACTTCGCCGTTCACGCCCCCGACAAGGAGGACGGCGGCATTTCCAATCCCCACTTTCATGTTATGTGTCCTATCCGTCCTCTGGATGAACACGGCAGATGGGGCAACAAGCAGCGGCGGGAGTATCTGTTGGATGAATATGGTCAGCGCATCCAGGATGAAGCAGGAAACTATGTATTCAATGCTGTTCCGACTACCGATTGGGGTAGTCCCGGCACCTTGGAGCATTGGCGGCAAGCATGGGCTGACCTGTGCAATCAGAAGTTTGCGGAAAAGGAATTGGACTGCCGGATCGACCACCGCAGCTATGAGCGGCAGGGCATCGATCAGCTTCCCACCGTCCATGAGGGTGTGACCGTCCGGGCGATGGAAGCAAAGGGCATCCGCACCAACAAGGGTGATCTCAACCGCTGGATCAAGGCGACCAACGATCTGATCCACAGTCTGAAAAGAAAATCTCCGTTCTGCTTGACTGGCTGAAAGAAGCTCATGAGGAACTCAGCAAGCCGCAAGCTCCCAATCTGGCGCAGCTGCTCAGTGAGTATTACACCAACCGCAACGCAGGAGCTTGGAGTCAGAAAGCGAAGATCGGCAATCTCAAAGAGTTCAATGAGATCGTCACTTATCTCATGCAGAATAAGCTGACAACGCCGGAAGAATTACAGGAGCGTGTGTCTGCGCTGAGTGACCGCATCGACACTTTGAAAAGCTCCATGCGTATCAAATCCGACCGCATGAAAGAGTTGGATGAGCTTCTCCGCATGGTGCAGTTTTATACCGAGGGCAAGCCCATTGCCGATAAGTTAGCGACTATCAAATGGAAAGGCAAGCGGGAGCAGTTTATGTCCGAAAATGAAAATACACTCCGCCTGTATCACATGGCAGAGCGCAAGTTGAAGCCGCATTTCAAGGACGGCAAGCTGCCCATCACCGCATGGCGCAGGGAGCGTGACCGTCTGGAACAGGGATACAAGACCGGGCAAGCGGAGCTTTCTCCCATCCATGCGGAGGTGAAAAAGCTCTGGCAGATCAAATACAAGGTGGAGCAGGTCATCCATGAGCAGGAGCGACAGAACACCGTTACACGGCAGAAAAAGCAGGAAATCGAACACTAATCTTTACACATTTTTAGGAGGCACTTATGAGCAAGAAGAAACCATTTGAGCATGAAATCGACCCGGAGCTTTTGGCAGAGATCGAGGAATGGGAGCAGCAGGAGCATGACGAGCCGGAGGAATATTACTTCTCCAATCCCAACCCCTACCTCAAACCCGCACCGCTGCCGCCCGACCATCCAAAACACAATTTCTGGTTTGATGAGGACGGGCACATCTGTGTGAAAAATCCGTCCGCTTTCTGGCTGCCGGAGTTTACCTTGTAAAAAGAGATCGGTGGCACGATTTACTCTGTCACAGGCACTTATGACGGAACGGAAACGCTGGATAAGAAAATGGAGCGCATTATGGCTGAAAAGTTTACAGAAAAGTTGGAGGATAGCGAATGACAAATTCACAGACTCTTGGTACAATAGAAGCAACCAATCCTGTACTGGCAGTTGCCCCTTTGAAGGAGGAAACAGAAATGTTACGGGCAACTGATAAAATCACCGCACTCTATTGCCGTCTATCCGTGGAAGATATGAAAGAGGATAAAAAGGGCGGCAAGGAAGATGTGTCAAATTCTATCCAGAATCAAAAGATGATCCTGCTCCAATATGCTAAAGAAAATCGCTTTCCTAACCCGACCTTTTTCGTTGACGATGGGTATAGTGGTACGAACTT
>ULRB01026505.1_pt1 | contig 19044 bp, 17 predicted proteins | sample 1955051 | NCBI WGS metagenome assembly ULRB01 (sample SAMEA4835671, study PRJEB28245) | human gut metagenome | biome: gut microbiome; material: fecal sample | place: Denmark | collected 2008 | reverse complement strand
CCTACCGGGGTCTACAGAGTTCCTCTAAGTTTATAATCTAGTATTCTTAGTAACAACAACGTTAATATCATATAATCTAAGTTCAGCTTGTTTGATATTAGAATCTTTACTAGTAATATCAATATTATCTAAATGCTTATCTATGATAGCATTGACATCAGTTTCATCAATATCTTCGTTAGTAGTAGTATCAATAAAACGATTTAAGTACACCATTGTTATATACCCGAATTGATTCTGAATCTTGCTGTATTCATACCATGCTTTAGGCTCATATCTCATTCCTAAGAGGCGATCTATTTCAAAAGGTATATTAGATGGATTAAGAATTTGAAATGCTCTATCGTTGTCTATATGATCTTCTATGAGATTCCATAAATAGCGTCCAGCTTTGTACTTAAGAGTATGATCATCATACCAAGTTTCATTAAGAATCATAGGTAAAATACCAGTACTTTGAGTATCAGTATTAATTATTAAATAATCAATAGTCTTATCATATAAGAATTTAATCTTATCAGCAGTAAGATGATTCCAATTATGAACAAGTGCGCTATTCCATTCAATATGATTAAATAACTTACTAACAAGAGGCTCTTCATTATATATAAATTGAGCAATAGATGGCATTATCTTATTATCAAAATATATACACTTATTAGGTGCATTAATCTTATAAATCTTAGTATTATTTGTATCAACAACAAATGTACCTAAGCGATTAGACCAAGTAATAATAGGATTATAAGAATGAAAACTAATCCAAAGATTAGTCTTAAGATTATATGAAATCGTATAAGTATTATCTGGATTATTAGAAACAAATATGATACGACTATTATAATCATCGAATATAAAGAAATTACCATTAGTATTTAGAGGATTAATAGCATTTTCTTTAATATATTCTTTAAACCAACCTTGAAGACCTATAGATGAAATATCAGATACATCTGATTCACCTTTAACATGATATATAGTACCTGTAAAGTTATCACAAACAAAATAACCATATCTAGTAATAATAGAAGAAAACTTATTGTTACATCCGATCTTACCGGTATTATTAAATATAATTTCAATAGGAGTTCTTTCAAAAATATCACTAGTACCAATATAAGTTCCATCTTCTTCTTGATTAAGACTATCTTTAACAGATGTTACAAATAGAGTATGTTCCATTTGAATATAAAGAGATTTAGCATCTGATAAAAGATTTACAATAGAACCTTTAGTAATAGGAATATCTTTATAAGAATCAGCTTTAAATTTACGCCAACCAATATCATTCGATTCCATATTATTAACATTAGAACGAATAATTCTAGCAGCGAATGTATCTTTTAGATTATCAGTAGATTTAAATTGAGTAATATCATTGAAACCTTTCCAATTCATTTCAACATCATAAGCACTTCCATCTTCGGTATGCCAAAAGTTATCAATGACATAATCTCTATAACCTAGATCAATAATAGAATCATAATCAAAAGTAGTCGGATATATATCCATAGTGTGAGGAGCATATTCTTCACTAAGACCACTTGTGAATTTATTGATAATAGTATTGATATTGAATTTATTAGCTTTACCAGAAAAATTATTATTAGCCGTAGTACCTTTATATTTAATAATAGAACTATTTACATTTTTACCACTATGAAGTGCAAGAAAATTCATTCTACTTTTAATATAATAAGTAACAATCATACGATGAATATGATAGATGTTATTATTATGATGAGTGGCATCTCCAACATTATTAAATTTATTTGAAGGACAAGTGCAACGTTGAGTAACACAAGCAGGAAATGTATCACCAATAAGAATAATTTCATCAGTATTCTCTATAGGATATATACTAGATGCAGCAACTAAAGATAAATTAAATAAATCAGGTACAGGAATTGTATTAACGTCATAATAACGATTTAAATCTACAATACCTCTATTAAATATAGTAAACGTATCAAAGTTATAATATTTCTTATTCTCATTATAAAGAAGAATCCAATTAGAATCATCTTTATTAGATACTTCAATAATAATAGAATTATATTCTTCAGCTGTAAGAGTTTTAACAGTAATTTCACTATTTAAAACTATAGTAGCTTCTTTTTCATCTGTTATAACTTCCCAAGTGCCTTCTGAATTTTGTTTTAAATATTCAGCATTATTATAACCCTTGGCGTATATAAGTTTCTCTTTAATAGTAGTTAATTCTTGCCTATAACTATCAGAATCATCATCTTTAGTTATAACAGAAATAATTCTAGTTTGAGTTCTTACATCTCGTTTAACACCATCAATTTCTTCTTCAGCTTGTTTATAAACAATATCCGTAAGAGACTCATTAGGTAAACTAGTTCCACCTTCACTATCAGTACCTTCTTTAGCTAAACCAAAGATATTCTCTTGAAGCATAGTAGAACCATTAATTAACTTGAAACTACTATCACATCCAGCATTAGATATAGCACTATTATTTATAGGATAAAAATCAGCATTAAGAATTGTAGGATATGGAGCATTATTCGCAATATCTGTAGTTTCTGTATCAAGAATAGAATGAACAAGATCTCCAGATTCCCAAGGACCTTTGATATGATCTCCCCAATCAGTAAACATATTAAAATCTTTACTAGTCTTAGGCATATCAGTCTTCTTAGTATATTTACTAAGCCTATCAAAAGCTCCTAGATATTCACCAGCGTTAATTGATTTATCGGGAGTATTAAGATTCTTTCCATTAAGAAGATTCTCTTGAATAAGAGAATTTAATCTAGCTCTATCTCCTGCATTCCATGCTTGATGAATAGCATCATTTCCCCATTCAGTACCAGAACCACCTTCATAATTATTAAGACATATTTTAGCTTCTTTATTATATCTAAGACCTTTAATATAGAATGAAGGTAACACAGTATTAGTAACAAGATATTCAATAGGATATAACCTAAAACGACTTGCGGATCTAAAAGGATCTTCATAATTATCTCCAATTACATCATTAGTTCCTATATCACGAATAGTAAGGCATTGAGAAATCCAATTTGAAATCTCAGGTGTAGATTTAGCATAATAAATAGCATAACTTTTAATACTATTTTTAAATTTAGTAATATTAATATTAGTATTAAAAGCTGAAACAAAAGTATTCATATTAACTTTAGCTCCATACAAATCAAGAGTTTTAGTTTTAGAAGCATTGATTATATGAGCATAAGTTCCACGAGAATTTTTAATAGGAAAACTATTTATATATTTACCTTTATGATCTATAAAAGTAATAAAGAAATAATAAACTTCATCTTCCTTAAAAGAACCACTATTAGATATATCTTTAGATTTAAAGAAATCTCCAACTTTACCACTTCCACTATGAGGAGTAATAGAAGTATTAACAAAATCTTTTACACCACCAAATTCAGCAAACTTAATAAAATCGATTTTAATCTTTTGAAGAAGAAGTTCACCATCAATACTTGTGAAGAAATCAGTAATATCTTTATATTCAGGAGTAATAACATTGCCTCTAAGAAGATAACCATCAAAAGATGTTTGAGCTTCATCTTTAGTATAAGCGGTATTACTTATAATTATATCATCTATAGAAATAGATTTCATCTTAGATATAGTAGTAAAATCAAAAGTACTATTAACAGATGGAATATTAATTTCAAAAGTTTCATAACATTCTTCTGTAGTAGGACTTTTATATACTATAGCTAATTTGTAAGTACCTGCTTTACTAAATTTAAATCTAAATCCCTTTTTAGTTACATCACCTATAGCAATGTTCTCACCATAATCAGGAGCGGCATAATATACAGGAGATAATAGAGAATAATCACTATATGTTCCATCATGTAATTTAATAGATGTTGCGAATTGATAACCTCCAGCTTTAAGACCTCCAGCAATAATATTAACATCTAATGTGGGAAATACTATATCAGGAATGAGATTAAGAATATATTCAAAACCTTCTTTAAATGTAATTGTAGTAACATTATCTTCAATAATAGGATTTTCAATATATCCTTTATATTTACTTTGAGCTTCAGTAATATATAGAATACGAGTTTCATTATCACTAGATACACCTTCAGTAAATGTTATAAATAAATTAGTTTCATCAATATATGTGAATGTACCACTAATAGGATGATCTATAGTAAAATTAAAGTTACCTTGAAATACAATAGTTTTAATATCATCTTTATCTTTAGTTATTTGATATATATAAACTATTTTATCAGGAATACCTTTAAAAAACAAAATGACGCCTAACGGAACTTCAATTTTACCAACTAAAGTTCCGTAGACGTCTAAGTCTTTTTTATAAACCTCAAAACCATTCTCGTTAATCAGAGTATTACCATCATCATTATACATTATATTTAATGCAAATGACTTAACACCATTTCTGACTGCACCAGGATTAGCATTAGGATATAAACCATCATTTATATTCATAATTAATTCACATAACGGTTTTTCATGTTTAAGAAGAAGTTCAACATAGATTTACTGCAATCATCTCGTTTATCTTTAGTAAGCCTATTGCAAGCATTACGAACTTTTATTTTAGCATTATCGTATGCTAATGCCGGATTAGTGTAAGGATTACTTTCTTTTAGATTCATAACTGGATGACGGTAATTACGTTGAAGAATACGCATCATAACGAAGTTCTTTAAAGCATCAATAAGAACATCATTATTAGGTATAAGAGGAACATTGATTTTAAGTATTTCGTCTAGTGTCATTGGTAAGCCATGATATAATAGCCCTAATGTGCCTTTTCTGACATTCAGATGCAAATACGATCCATTAATCGAGTAAGTGTATAAACTCTCTCTAGTGGCTCGTATAAAGTCAAAAACAACGTTTTCTGTCAGATTCCAGCCTATCGGAAACGAAATGGCAAGTGGTATATAGTTTCCACTATCATGCTCAAATGGAGCAGGATTAGTAGTAAAATCAGCACGTTTTCCACCAATAGTAACTAAACGAATATTTTTACAACCTTTAGGAAGTTCACAACGATAATCATCAAAATCAATAGTTTCTCCTATGTTAATATAATGTTGCTGAATATTTAAATCAGCAAGAGCTTCACATATCCAAGTAGGAATACGAGTAATGAAATCCATAGAATGAACATCATAATCTTCAATAATCCTATGAATAACAACACTAGAGCTAATCAGATTTTGGTCTAATGTATTCATCTACTTCATTGTTTTTAGTACGTTCACGTTTACTCTTAGCATGAGGATACCTATCCATAATAGTAGGATCATGCTGTCGAATATATTTAAGTTTAGCGTCAAATGCAAGATTATCAGCTTTAATAACTTCCTCTATTGTCTTATATTTAGTAATCTTACTATCAGTATTAATATTAATATGACAATGAGTAGGATGATATTTATAAAATACTTGATTAGGTACAACATCTACACCCATTCTATAACGAATCCATTTACAGAACCAATAATAAGGATTATCAGATTTAACTTTCCAATTCTTACCATAAGGATTAAGAAAGCTCTGAACTTCAATGCCAGCAGCAATCATTTCATCTCTAAGACGAAAAGATGCAGCCCAATCAACAGATTCTCTAGCAACAGCACGTTGTACTTGATAAGTACCAAGATATGTACCAAGTGAAACACTACCACCACGTATCAGAGTTTCTATAAGACTCTTATTAAGACTTCGTTGAATCTGATTAAAAATACTATGAGGAATACGACACATCCAATCATAATATCTAATAATCGCAAGTAGCTTAGGAATACGAACTGTACAAAGATAAGCAAATCGGTTATAAGTAATGCGAAGAGATACTGCTTTAGCTTCGTTACTCCAATCAAGCTTTCTCAGAAGTTTAACTCCTTTTACTTTCTTACCTAGAATCATATCATCAAGCAACTCTTTAGTTATCTTGTTAGATTCAAGTAGATTCAGATTAGCATAACAAATATTAGCTAGATTATTACGTCTAACATAAGTATTATGCAAATCTTTACTAAGTTTCTCAATAGTATTATAGCAATACTCTTGATAGTCGTGGTAATAGTGTATAGATTCCATATAGTTTATTTTACTTTATTATGGATTAAACGTTGAGTTCCATTAGGATCATTAGGCGCATAAGTACTATCACTAATAATCTTAACCTCATGTTCTGTAGGCTTAATACCAAATTCAGTTCTTAGAACCTCATAAGTTATACGTTCTATCATATCAGCTGGAAGAGGAAGTTCAATATCTTGACCATCATCTTCCATATACATAGTAATAACATCTTCAGGATTTTCAGCTACAAATACAATCGTTACAAACTTATAATTTTTAGCATCAATCTCAAAGTTTTTGAGAGTATTTTTGATGATAATTTTAAGTTTACCATTAACGACTTGATAAACTCCCCAAACCCCAGTAGGGGAATAGACTGTGGTCAAGAGAGGAACTATGCTATTACTAGCGTATTTATATGTAATAAAACTACCATCATCATGCTGTGTATATACATGAATAAACGGTGCATCATTAGGCATACGTAAAGGCGTTGGAACTCGATGCTCAGTAGTAAGAATCATATCTTTAGCACCAATTCCAGCATAGGTATTTTCTAAATCGGTAAGCGGAATACAGATTAAAGGAACATTAAAGCTAACTTTAAGAACTTCATCTACACCATTACGTTCAATACTTTGACGAATAAAAGTAGCAAAGAGCGACTTACATGCACTCTTTGCTCTTTCTTGAATGCTATGATCACCCGGCTTACCTAATATATTAGAAATTTTACTTCCTAGTTGATTAAGTGTTGCCATAGTAATACATTAAACAATTCGCCAAGTTTTATTAGTTGAAATACCTAACTCTTTAGTTTCACCACGAGGGATGAATTTCATATGATTAGTTGAAAGTTCAAGTATAGGAGTATCTTGTCTAGAACCTTTTATAATAGGACGATTCTTAACGAGAACAACTCCATGCCAAGGACCACAATTAACATATTTATTAGTAACTCGGATAACGTTCTTTAGATTTTTTGAACCCCTACCACACCTAGGCGGTAAACTAGTTCTTGCGTAAATAACTGTCATGGTATATTAGTTTTTATGAGTGTCTTCTGTCGCATCTATAACCATAGTCATATTGCGAGAAATACGATTGTGATTTTTCCAAAATATTTGCATCATATCAATACTAGGTTCAAAGTCTTCTTTAAATTCAGCACTTAAAAATCCAATAGGCATATCAGTTTTAAGATCTCTAATGAGAATACTAACAGCTGTATTACAATCTCTCGATTTAAGATCACCAACGTACATACTAGAATGATATTTAGTAAGATTACTCATACGAAACACATACTTACTATCTCTATATAAACGTAGAATTGTATAAGGCATTATAGAAGTAAGCACATTACTATAACGAACCTTATAAGGATTTGTTATACTAATATCATAATCTTCTGCAATAACAGTAAATTTATCCATGTTAATACCATTACAAAATTTACCGCCATTATGAAAGTATGCTACATAAACACCTTTAGCATTTAGAGCATTCCTAACATTAGAAGCTATTTTATCTAATTGCATCCAACATTCAGCTTTAGATGCTAGAATATCAGTTGTAATCTTACGACGTTTTTTAGCAATCCATTCTTTAACGAAGACAACACCTATAGATGAAACGATAACACCAATCAAGTTTAATATAGCAATAAAAATACCACTCATTACACAATTTGTTTTATAATTCATATTCGTGTATTTAGAAAGTTGCTATAAACAAAAAAAATCCGACTACTAGCGGAACTAGCAGTCGGATTAGGAATAATTAAAATTGCCTTAATATAAATAACATCTGTGACTAAATGCTATTGTATGAACTTTTTTCAAGGAATATCTTCATCTTTACCCTTAATATCAGCAAGCCATCTTTGGAATGCTATACCTTCATATCCATCAGGATCAGTGAGGAACAAATAAGCATAAATGGCACATTCATGATGCTCAGTAAATAAGCGACCATAGAAATCAGCGTATGCCATATTCATCACGTAGGTAACATCATGCCAGTTAGCATTGTGAATATCATTCATATTATACTTATGCCAAATTTCTTTAACTTCTTCTAAAGTATAATGATGATGAGTGCCATTACGATTTTCCATTTTAGAAACAGCCCATTCACATAAGTCTTTAGTAAAATGCTTACCGTAAAGTTCTTTATATTTTCGACAATCCCTCTTTCTTACATCTTCGTTTTCGTGAAGCATTTCAGTATGCTCATGCGGGTCTTTCATCATGACTTACATTATTTTTAAGAGAGTTATCAATTTCACGTTTAAGGTTCTGAAAAGCCGTAGCTTCAAATTCAAAACCAAAGATATTTACAGAACCTTTTGTAGTAGCTTTAGTTATAGCTGAATCAAGATAACTATTAACTACTTTAGGTATCTGTTCATCTGGAATGAACTTAGATAACTTAGCCAATTGAGGCTTAATAATATAATCAAGTGTAGGCTCAATAATAAAATCTAATTCATTAAGAACATTATAAGTAGATAGATCTAAACCAAAGAAACTACTCATAAATTTACCAATACCTGAAGTAACAGGAATCTTAATTCCACAGCTTTACGACGTTCAGCTTCAAGAGCGATAGCAGATTTCAAATCACCTCTAACATCTAAGAACTCACGAGCAACTTCTTTCTTGAAACACTCAATATCTTGTTTGTTAAGAGCAGACTCTTTGTCCAAACGAGCAAGAGTTTCAAAAGTAATTCTGTCATTAGCTTGTCTAGTCTCACGTTCTTCTTTAACTAAAGCCAAAGCCTCTTTGAAAGTATTGATTCCAATAGAATCAGCATATCTTTCTGACTTCTCTTTAGCTAATTCAGACATTAAACTAGAAACAAATTGACTTTCAGCAAAAGCAGCAGTACCAGCAACTTGATTGTTACCGCAAGCTCCACCAAACCAATTTTTCAAACCTAATCCTGCAAAAGCAGCAAGACCTAGAGAACCTGCAACAGTGTTGTAGTTAATTTGTCCCTTCGGAACTTTAACCCCAGTTTCATTTTCGTTAGTCATAATAATTATTTGTTTTAATGCACCTCGACATTGAGATGCACAACAAATATATTACTATAATCAGCAATGATAAGAATTAGACTTATAACATGAACATTAATATTAATACTTGAATTTTGTATTCAAGGATTCTCTTTTAGCAATTGCCTCATCAATTTTCGCATTAATGGAGGGAACACTAATGTAATTCATAAAAGTAACATAACCTATATGATAAACATCAGCAATTTTATTCTTCCAAATCCAACGACAACTTCTATCATCATTGATATAAGTTTTAGCAATATCCTGAATATCTCTAATTAACAAGAGTTTATTCAAATTAGTATAAGTCACAGGTTAGTAATAGTACTTCATTAGTCCGCGATTATACGCTTTTAGAATCAGCAAAACGCTGAGTAATACGTTTAAATATAGGTTTAAGAATCAAATCATATCCAAACGTAGAAATAAGAAATGAAAGCAATACTGTTTCAAGTGAAGCATCTAGTTTAAATACATAAAGGATTGCAGTAAGAATACCAACAATTAAAGTAATAATACTTTTAGCTTTTCTCGAAACTTTGCATTTAGTTATGTTAGATATTGTCTGTATAATGCTGTATGTTGTTAGACATACTATAGCAATATAAACAATACTAATAGATTGAGTTAGTTGTAATAATAGTGTATCTTCCATCAAGCATTTACATTATTTGTATAATAAATATTCATAGTTTGACTACCAGCTTTTATAATGATAATTAATTTTGTATTAGAAATCTCTGGATAACCGTTTCCTAAATTTAATATAACTTGTGTTGGATCACTAGTATTTATTCTACCATTAATGTATGGAGATCTATAAATACCATCATCCATTTCTAAAATAATTTCATCTATATCTATATTAAATTTAAACATAAAACTAGTAGTACCTTTACCTATACCGGGATAAACCATCATAAGTATAGCTCCAAAATCAGTATTTATTTCAGCTGAATATTGATTAGAAGCTGTAAGATTATATTCTTTACCTCTATACGTATCTTTTATTTTTGCAGGAGGATAACTTTGACCCGTTTGACGTACACCTTGTAATATGAGTCTATTTGATTTTTGACTTACATCAATAGTTTTATTAATTCCCCCCTCCCGTAACAGTAACAACACCTTCACGAGCAGGATTTATATAATTATCATTAGCAGTTACATCAAAACTGCCATTATTTGTTCCACTTGCAGGACTAACAGAAATCCAACTAGGTTTAGCCATAATAATTACGTTTAATGATTAACTAGTTTATACAAGAAAAGGTCTAGTAGATACCTTAGTACCCACTAGACCCACAATATTCAAATTAAATACAGATTATGAAATAGTCCAAGCAGTATTAGTAGTAATCGTAATCTGTTTAGTTTCGCCAGCAGCTGTAAAAGTCAAAGACGTCGGAGATACAGATAACGTAGCATCACCAGCAGCTTGAGTTACAGTATATTTCTGCCCATTAACAGTAACATGTCCGGAACGAGTATCAACTGTCGGATTAGCAGCAGCAGTAAACGTAATCTCGAAAGGATAAATATTACTTGCTCCCGGGTCACCTTCGATAGCTGCACCTGAATTATATTGTTTAGTATTAACTACTAATTTACCAACAGTTAACCAAGCTGAAGCATCTGAATCAACAGAAAACGTAATAGAAGCCAAGTTAGCATTACCTGTAAATTTCTTAGCTTCACCTGTTTTAACGAAAGCTAAAGATTGAGTGGTAACATCCCAAATGTTAGAACCAGACTGTTGTATTGAAACCTCTTCCGTTAAGTCTTCAACTGCTACAGTAATAGATCCTGAACGACCTTCACGTCCTTTATAAACAGGAGCAGTAACATCAACTTGTGAGTTACCTTTACCCTCAACAGAAGATAACGTAATCCAGCTGGGTTTAGCTTTTAACGAATAAGCAGCACGCATAACCGGAGCACCAACTCCATCAACTAAACCACCAATTTCAACCGCAGTTGCTCTTTCATCTAAAGAAGAATTTGAAACCATAATAATGACAATTTAATTATTTATAAATAGATTTTGAGTTCCGCACGCTTCCACATCACCTTCTCTACTGGGGTTTGCAGAGCGTTGCGGAACTTTTAATAGTTTAAGAAACAGTCCAAGAAACATTAGAAGTTACATTAACAGTTTGAGTACCTCCTGATGCCTCAAATTTAAGACTTGTTTTATCAAGATTCAAATAAGGATCTTGTTCAAATGTAGCAGTATAAGTAGCATCTTTAGTTACAGTGACTGTCCGCGTAGCACTCGTATTACCATCACTCCATTTAACAAAGTGATAACCGGAATTAGCCGTAGCTTTTAGTGTAGCTGACGCATTGTAATTATAAGTACCACCACCACTAACTGTACCACCTGTACCAGCAGTAACTGTCAATTTATACTGTCTAGTAGATGCAGTCCATCTAGCATACCAAGTCTTATTACCAGTACATTTTGTTGAAGTAGTCAACTGAGTACCACCTGTGGAAGCATCAGTATCGAACCAACCTGTAAATGTATAGTTATTAGCCGCAGTAGAAGCTCTACTTGCTGTAGGTAATGTACTAAGTGTAGCATTGTAATTTAATGTCTTAGTTGTATCACCTGTACCACCATTTGCATCAAATGTCCAAGTATAAGAATTAATAGTCCAAACAGCATAATATGTAACATTAGCTGTTACTTTAGTTGTTGTACTAACGTTTACTGTACCTGTCTTAGAAGTAGACCAACCTTTAAAAGTATATCCTGTTCTAGTTGCCGTAGGTAATGTACCTAAAGCATCATTATAATGGAATGAGCTAGAAGACTTACTAGGAGTACCACCATTTCCATCCCATGTAACAGTATAATTTTTATAAGTTGAAGTCCATCTAGCATACCAAGTCTTATTAGATGTTACCTTAGTAGCAGTAGTTAATTGAGTTCCTCCACTAGATGCGGAAGTATCAAACCAACCTGCGAAAGCATACGTATAAGTATTATCCGCATTTCTAGTACAAGTAGGTAACGTTCCAACAGCGGTATTGTATTCTTTAGTTATAGTTGTAGAAGAAGGAGTATTACCACCGTTCTTATCAAATGTAAACGTATAACTGTTGATAGACCATCTAGCATACCAAGTTTTAGTTCCAGTAACTTTAGTGGTTGTTGTAGCTTGAGTACCTCCACTTGCAGCAGATGTATCAAACCATCCAACAAATGTATAACCTGTACGACTAACAGTAGGCAATGTACCAAGAGCTGTATTGTAAGCTTTTGTTATAGTTGCGGGACTTACAGTTCCACCTCCATTTGCACTGAAAGTATGAGTGTAAGATTTAGTACTTCTAGTAACATAAGCATAATAAGTTACAGTTCCTTTAATTGCAGGAGTTTCTAAAGTTAATTCAGAACCAACTTTAGTTCCACCACCATTAGCAGCAGTATACCATCCAACAAACGTATAAGTGAATTCAGCTGTGTTATCAGGCATAGTCAAAGTACAAGACCCTTTAGAATTGTATGCAATACTTTGACTAGTTCTGTTCAAAGTTCCATAAGTTGTTTGATAACTTACAGTATAACTTCGAGTATTAGACGTCCAATGAGCATAAACAGTTGTGTCTTTAGCAGCCATCTTAGTGGCAGCAGTTACTTGAGTTCCTTCTGTTGCAGCAGTATACCATCCAGCGAATGTATAAGTATATTGTGCATCAGAAGCTCTAGTAGGTGTAGGCAACGTACCATAAGCTGAATTATATTCAAGATCTTTAGACGTTGGAGTTACAGTACCACCATTAGGATTAAATGTTAAAGTATAACTATTAATTGACCATTGAGCATAATATGTAATATCTTTAGTTACAACAGTTGTAGTAGAAATTTTAGTTCCACCACTAGAAGCTGTGTACCAACCAAGGAATGTATATCCCGTTCTAGAGCAAGTCGGAAGTGTACCTAAAGCCGTGTTATATTTTTTAGTAATACTAGAAGGACTTGGAGTACTTCCACCATTACCATTGAATGTAGCTGTATAAGAACGTTTAGTAGCTGTCCAATGAGCATAATAAGTAACATTTCCAGTTACAGTAGTAGTTGATGATATTTGAGTACCACCACTAGCCGCTGTAAACCAACCTGCAAATGTATAAGAATATTCATCAGTTGAAGCTCTTGTAGGAGTTGGTAAAGTACCTAATGTAGATCCATGAGTCTTAGTTGTAGACGCAGGACTTACTGTACCACCGTTAGCATTCCAAGTAACTGTATAAGATTTAAGTTCAAATACAGCAGTAATATCTCTTTTACCTGTTATAGTAATCTTCAGAGGATTAGTAGTACTTTCTGAATATCCTCCAGAAGCACTAGAATCATTATATCTCCAATGTTTAAAATTATAACCTATAGCAGGGGTTGCTGTAGTACTAATTGCAGTATTCTCTTGTCCAGTAACAGGATTAGGACTAACAGTACCACCACCAGAAGGACTAATCTTTATTGTATCAGATACAGTATTAATAGCCCACTTAGCAGTTAAAGTGATATTTGCTGTAGGAGCAAATGTATAAGGATTAGTACTTGTAACTTTAGTACTTCCATTATACCAACCATCAAACTTATATCCAGTTTTTCTTGAAGCAGTTACAGTAGCATTCTTACCATGTTCTATAGTTTGACCAGCAGGACTTACAATTCCCTTAGTTGTATCATCAGATACTGCATTTACAACATAGCTTTTAATTTGATATTTAGCAACAAGTGTTCTATTAGCAGACATTGTAACAGAAACTTGAAGACTAGAAGAAATCAAATTAGAACCTTCATACCAACCTATAAAATTATACCCTGTAGAAGCAGCTTTCGCAGTAATTGTTTGCAAAGTATCACGATAATAAGTTCCTGTACTAACTCCAGCACTAGATGTAGAACCAATAGAACATTCACCGATATTTGTTATTTCAGTTCCTGTACTATTAAGAGTTGTAGAAGAAACTTTTAAAGTAAACTTATCTTGCTCAGTTTGAGTACAATTTACAGTTTTAGTAATACCACTGACAGTGACAGTAACAATTGTTGTTCTGCTAGCACCAGGATTCTTACTTGCAGTTAAACCGACAGTTTTATTACCCGTGCCACTCTTAGAAGCAGGGGTAAGCCAAGAAGCAATAGCCATCTTAGTACCCCCCCCTAATTATGAAACCGTCCATTCGACGTTAGAAGTAACATTAACTGTCTGAGTTCCACCAGCAGCTTCAAACTCAAGAGAAGTCTTATCTAAATTTAAATAAGGATCTCGAGTAAATTTAGCAATATAAGTCTTAGTTGCATCAACAGTAACACTAAAGTTTACATCATCTGAAACCTTAACTCCATCTTTCCACCAACCACCAAAACTATAACCTTCCGCCGCTATAGCATGAATTGTTGCAGTAGTACCATCAACAAATTCTCCAGAATCAGTAGCTAAATTCTTAGCACTTCCAATTCCTACACCACCTTGCGTAATATCATTAGTATCAGTTCTAACAGTTAATGTGAACTTATCGGGTTCAGGAATAAAATCACAATTTATAGTAACCTTAATATTCTTTTCAACAACAAAACTATACTCGTTTTGATCATTTAATGGAACTTTAATCCCATCAACAAGAACATCTCCAAGAGTATAACCAGCACTTACATTAACTTTAATTTTACAAGTCTCACCATTAGCATAAGTTCTAGCTCCATCCATTGTAGCACTTCCATTAGGAATAGCTTCATATGTAACTTGGAACTCATCAGGAACATCAACTTCAAATTGAGCAGTTATAGTTTTATTACTATCAACAATAACTTCTCTTGTAACAGAAGAAGATGCACTAGAATCAGTCCATTTAGAGAAATGATAACCATTATCTGCTAATGCTTCAACTGTAACTTTAGTTCCATCAACAATATCTGTGAATGTATGAGAACCACTATAATACTCGCTCCAATTATTGTTTAACTTAGCTCTACACTTTCCACCTGTTCCAGCAATAACCGTGAGTGTTCTCATTACTATCGCTTCAAATGATGCAATATGTACTGCATTTACACCCGATTTAGCTGTGAAGTTTGCAGGATTGCTTGATGTTTTCTCACTACCTGTAGTCCACTCTTTAAACGTATAATTACCTTTAACTTGAGCTTCAACAGAGTAAATTGAACCAACATTAACCTTAAAGGATTGTTCAGAACTAGACCAATTAGACCAAGAACCATCTCCTATACGATAGCGAGCTTCATTCGTGCCATCAGTTTGTACTGTAATAGTAACTTCTTCCGGTGGGATTTCAGCAAACGTGCATGATAAATTCAAATCATCATGAACTGATTGTGAATATGGATTATCAGTAGATTCAGAACCGTCTATAGTCCATTTAGAGAAAGCAAAACCACTATCGGGAACAGCTAATACCTCTAATACATCTCCATCAGCAATACTAACAGAATGTGATATTTTAGCTTCCGAATAAGATCCATTACCAACTTTATATTTACATTTACCATTAGCATTTGCTGTAATAGTAACATTATGATTTGTTATTGGAATTTTAGAGAAGTATCCTTCAATTCTAGTAACTTGATTAATTTCAATAGAACTAGATATTTCAAGAACTTCATCACCATTAACATCCCATTTATCAAATTGATAACCAGATTCAGGTTGAGCTTCAAAATAAACTAAAGTACCGGCAGCAAATTCTAGCCCATCAATATTTGTACTCCATGAAGACCAAGAGCCATCAGAAGTTTTATAACGAACTTGACCACCTAATCCACAACGTAGACTAAAATTAAACTCAGTAGGAGGAACGTAAGCCTCTTTAAAATAAGCAGTATATGTTTTACGATCAAGACCTTCTTCTATAATAATGTTATTCTCATTATTTGGAAGAGTAGCACCTGTAGGAGAAATCCAATTTTCAAACTCATATCCGCTATTAGCTTTACCTTCAATAGTAACAATTGTTTTCTCAGCAGCAGTTACTTCATGTTGCGCAGCCCAACTAGACCAAAGACCTTGTATATCTTTGTATCTAACTAAACCATTTGCATTAGCTATAACACTAAACGTGAAATATCTAATAGATTCAACAAAAGTAACTGTAACAGTAACATCTTGATTAACTACAACACTCCACGTACCATCACCATTATCTGTAATATTACCATCAGATGCAGAAACAGTTCCAACTTTCCAACCTTGAGCAGGAGAAGGAACTATCGTTGCAATTTGACCGACTTGATAAACTCCAGCTCCACTAGCTGTACCTTTACCAGAAGGAGTAGTATTTACAGTAACTTTATATGTTTGAGGAGCATTAAGTTCAAAATATGCAGTATAAGTTTCATCTGAATCAACAATAAGATCATATTGAAGATTAGTAGAAACTAAAATACCTTTACTGTTTTTCCAATGAACAAAATGATAACCATCAATAGGAGCAGCTGTTATAGAATGTCTTGTACCTTTCGGGAAAGTACCTGCGCCAACAACATAACCAGCAGTTGCAGGATAAGCATCTACATTAATATAGAAGTTATTAACAGGAGAACCTTCTTTTTCAAATACGCCTATCAAGTCCATATCTTTCTTGATATTGAAAGTCCAATCAGAACTAATAGACATAATCTCATTAGAATGATACTCTTTCCAACCCATAAAGTGATAACCAGGAGCAGGTTTAGCATAAAGTTTAACTTGACTACCAGCTTCAAATTGAAACCTAAATCCATCAGGACTTTCATCAGGCATAATATGAGAACCAGTACAACCCACAATACCACCTTCTTCCGGAGAAGGAGTTAGACTAACTCTATAATAATTACGTTCGATATGACCTGTTTGCAAGAAATCTTGAAGATCCTTAATATAAGTCCAAGCTCTAATATATGTATCTTGACAACCACAAGTATTATTTCTAACACCACGACTAGGATGCACATAATTAGTTTTAAGACCTATACAAACTAAAGTGTCATCTGTGAGAGATTCACTACCAACAATTAATTCTCTATCAATTGCGATAATATTACCATCTGTAGTCAGATTAATCTCACATCCTTTTTCATCATACATATAATAACAACCATCAGTACGATGATAAAAGAAACGAACATTATGCTCACGCTTAGGAAATGTACCCGGAGGAAGAACTTGTTTTAACTTGACAATTTTAATATTACATTCCATAGCATTAAGTTTAAACGAAAATAACTACGTAGAACCGTTAAGCTCCACGTAGTTTACAATAGCAACTTAATCAGTTGCAGTATTTAATGCAATGGCATTATCTCCACTGCCTTTAGCTAAAACCTTGATAGCTTCTAATTTAGCAACAATTTCACCAATAACAGCTTCAGTACCAACAACAATTTGGAACTTACGTGGACTATTATTATCAGCAGCTATTTCAGGGAATTGATTAAATTCAGCAGTAGATATAACAAGATATGCAACCTTATCAAAACCTACTTTAGGATTAGCAATACCCCATGCTTCTTGCCACTCTTCATTCGGATTCCAACCCATATTAATCAGAGAATAACGTAAGTCTTCATCACTAAGAGCAACATCAGCTAAGAAACCAAAAAGTTTCGTATGTTCTACGGTAATAACACCAGTAGCTTTTTGATCAGCTAACAAACCAAATACATTAACAGTAAGTTTCGTAGGTTGTTTAGCAACAACTGTAATATTAACACCTTGGGTATCTTTAGCAACTGTAATATCAAACAGCTCTTTATTATAAGCTGTAAGACTCATAGCTTTCTTAATCTTCTCAACAAGACGATCAAGAGTATCAGTTGCATGAATACGAACAGGTATCTGTACAATCTGAGGATTAGGATTAACAGTTAAACCGTGACGATACGGTTCAGAAGAAACAATTTCAATGGCACCACAGAACTCAGCATCTGCATTATATACAATTCCATCAGCGGGCTTCAAAGCAGGATTCGTAATACCTTTAAGAACAATAGTTTCCTTTTGATCAGCTTCAGTATATTTACGAACATTATAAGTGAAATTAAAAGGATTAATATCAACACCTCTTTGATTCACATACCCGCCACTTTTAGTAGGAATTGCAGACATAATTACAAAAGGCTCAGGTCTAGTTCCAGTAGTTTGGAGTTGAGTACCATAAGCAGTACAAATGCCGAGTTGACCATTAGATAACTTAGTATCAACAGTAATATTATCGACAAATGTTTTTCCGTAACTAACAATTCTCATAGTAACGTATTATTTTAAAGAATTACTTTCATTTATAGCAACTTGATAACCGGGATCTTTAAGGATACCAAGAAGTTTTTGTGTTGCAAGATCAATAATCTCAGTTTTAAACGGAAGTTCAGAAACTTCATCTGTTACAATATTAAACCTAGTAGGTTTACGAAGATATGTAATAGCAACATCAGTGATAATGAATTTATCATCCATATCTACGAGCAATCGACCATTCTCGATTACACATATTGGATGTAGATGTCTATTAGCTCGATTATGATACGTTTGTAGCATATCCATACGTTGTACATCCGAAACTAAATCCATGCCCGCAAATCGGCTTTCTTGTACCTTAGTTATCGTTCCATTAGCAGTTATAACTTCATATCGCCCTGTATAACGCTCGTTGTTGAATCGGTCTAACTTAATATCATACTTATCACCAACTACTATTAGTGTTGGCGTATCGAAGTAAAATATGAGTGATTCAGGGTAATATGAGCCTCTGTAATGTTCGTAGGTCACATTATAACCTTTTCTAAGTAATACAGAAAGTATATAGTTGATATACTCAAATAGACCATCTTTACGATAGATTTTAGCAGAATAATGAAAAGTAATATTATCAGCTCC
>ULRB01078476.1_pt1 | contig 19071 bp, 16 predicted proteins | sample 1955051 | NCBI WGS metagenome assembly ULRB01 (sample SAMEA4835671, study PRJEB28245) | human gut metagenome | biome: gut microbiome; material: fecal sample | place: Denmark | collected 2008 | reverse complement strand
CCCGCCGCGAGCAGCACCGCCCCGGTCATCAATAGTATCTGTCTCATATTAAATATAAGTATATTATGTTAAAGCGGAATTCCGTACGGGAAACGGCTGTCTGCCGTACGGATTGGGTTCGCAAATGGGTTTGGTACGGCAAAGGCAGGGTTTGCCGTACCAATCTCTCCGCGCAGCACTGGCCCGGCAGCCACCTCGACAAACTCAGCGGCCAGACAGCTGATTCTTTGTATTGCGGTATGGGAATGATTGAGCACATGGATTATTTGATCCGCGTGTTGCCACAGTAAATGTGTTCGAAACTGTTGAGGAGGATGTAGTCAGTAGTGCCATCTGCCTGGACAGCTGATGTATTGCCATCTGCTTTCTTCGGCCGCCATTCGTAGTAGTCATTGGACGCAATATGTTTTATATTGTCCACCTGATTTTCATTCAGGTATAGTGCGACCTTGCCTATAGGTATTCCACCCTGAAAAACATTGGCATTCACCAATTCAAAAGACTCTGCTGTCAAGTGCAGTTCCTTAAGATTATCCAGTGCTCTGATATTACCCTTAAACGCTCCGCCAATCAACCAATTCACCTTAGGGCAATCAATGACTTCAAGTGAGGCACAGTCGCTAATGGCCAATATTTCAGCATTATCATGCCGGAGCTCTTTAATGGCGGTATCACTGAATGTATATCTCAGATTTGTCGCCTTCGGCATATTCGGAACTACGGAAAGCTTACGGCAACCTTGGAACGCTCCCCGGGCCCCGGTTACATTTTCCAGACCGGAGACGGAGACTAGATTATTATTATTCCCAAAACAAGAATCAATAACTGTAATATCCGGAGAGCCGATGAATGTCTCCAAATAGCCCGCATAGAAAGACAGGTCATAAGACTCGCTGCCGTTTTTCTTTTGAATCTTCCCGATAGCGGTCAAACCTTTGAGTCCGCTGAGGTCAACCTCTTTGACATTGTTCGCTTTCGTCCTGACATATTCCGCTATCTTCTCAAACGCCTCAAGAGTCTCCTCGGACATCCCGTAACACTTTTTGGACCCAGTGTCTTCGTACGCCGGGGTCGTGTTGTCAAACTCTCCGGAGATTATCAGCTTGCCATTTTTGCAGTTCTCATCAAACAATTCCTTGGTGATAAGGTCCTTGAGCTGCTTTTGGTCATTCGGATTGGCATCGTTCCACGCCTTGAGCCGGGAGCGCAGGCCGGACATGCTTATAGGATCGGAGAGCTTGTCGGCTTCTTGCTCGCCGCCACCTTCTATGAGGTCGACTGTGGCACCCCAGTCGGAGACGGTGATGTCACCGGCCTCAAGCTTGTCCTTGCCGACGGTGATGTTGTAGGTGTAATGTTTGCCAGCCTCGAACGCAGGGCGGCCGGTGACGTATAACACAGCCTTATCCTGTTCAGTACCAGGCTTCCACCATACTGTGATTTTCAGGAACACCGCAGAATCATCCCCGTCGCAAGGGACGACGATGGCGTGGTAGTTACCATCCGTAGTATAGGCACTGTCATACCGATAAGGCCTCACATCCACAGGATCTCCACTTCCGGTACCGTCAGGGCTGACAACGCTCCGGCCGGACCGGATGCTCTCCACTCTGATCATATAAATGTCCTTCCCGTCAAACTGGTTGTTGAGTCTGTTCTTGTCCACATTGACTGTGACAAGAGCCATCTTGCGCTGCATCACAAGGCGGAGCTTATGGTCGGATGGAATCTTGTCTTTAGAGCCGCAGACATATTCACCGATCATAAAATCCGCCTTTTCGAAGTTGCCATGGTTTTCATCTAAACCTCCACTTTGGTCGGCCGGCAGAGTGAAGCCGTCCTTTGCAGAAGCCGGATACCAGGCCTTATAGGTGACAGGGGCCTTCCAGACGAGATAGTCGGTGACAGATACAGGATTCCAGACTTCTGCGTCAAACTCGTATGTCACGGTCTTTTCCGTCTGTCCGTTAGCCTCGGCTGAGACAGCAATCCGATCCCCTGGGTACTTTCCTTCGGGGCCTTTGAACTTCTTCTGTTCCTCCTCAGTACCGGCAGGATAGGTCTTGGTCAGCACCCCCACTGAAGCCTCTATGTGCACCGCGTCAGGGTCGGTGACCCAGATGCGCTCCGGGGCGGTCTTGGTGCAGCCGGCGAGAAGCGCGGCTGACGCGAGAGGTGCGAGTATAGATATTATATTGATTCTCATATCTTTCTATCCTTTATTCCGTTTCCAATTCTCCACCGGGCGTCTCAGTCCACTCAGTGGCCGTGAAGCCTCCCGCGATCACCGCATCCTTGCCCACCTTGAGGGTGAGGGTGTAGGCGGTGTTGCCTTCAAGTTTCCGACCCTCCGGCAATGTCCACTCGTAGTTCTTCCCGGCAGCCTTGAAACTGATTTTCAGCACACCGGAGGCCACAGTCTGAGGCACGAGGATGCACTCATAGACGGAGATGCAGTTGCCCTTGACATCCGCAGCGGAAGTCCAGCCCGCGTTGTAAGGCTTGATGTCGGATGCCGCAGTGCCGGGCTCGACAGTGAATGAAGTGTACCCGGTGGCACCCTTGAGCATGAACTCACGCGCCGTACCGGAGATCACCACATCGCTGATGATGTCCTGAGCCGGAACCCCGGAAACATTGAACTCCGTGCCGAGTTTGAACGTCACCGAGAAGCGGGTCAACAGATGCGTGAACGCAAACGACAGCTTGCCTCCCTCGCCAAGCAGTTCGCTGACCTTCTTCTGCCCGGATGCCCAGCCCAGATAGTCGGAACTGTTGTCATCCTTGTCCTGCACGGCCTGCACCTCAAGCGCAACGCCGTTCTGCCCCTGGTTGATATCATCAACTGACACCAGACTTTCAAGACCGGCGGACGGGGCGATGGCGTAGACAAGGGCCGTAGAGCCGGGCTTGCTCCAGAGCAGCATCTTGTCCGATGTCCAGGCGCCCCCAGTCTTTTTGAAAACGGTGTTGGAGTAGGTGTACTTGCTTGTAGGGTTGTTGGAGTCTTCCACGAGAAGGTCGAATTTCACGAGATTCTCCGTGGTGTGGCTACCCTTGGTAGGACGGACCTGCGGAGCGACGCGGATGACGTGATCCGCGGGGAAATTGCCCTCCGCAGGGGTCTGCACGACCTGCTGCTTGCTGCATCCCCCCAAGAGGGCGAGCAGGAGCGCAAAGACTGAGCCGCAGATAACCGGCGCAGCGAATATGTCAGTTTTGTGTATCATCGCCTTTAACTGTTACTGTGATATCGGAGTAATCGTAATTGTCTGACCTTACTTTTTTGTTGTCTGCACTTTTATTCGCAATATACCCTACCTTTTCTCCTTTCAGGCTTGTGTTGGTCTGCGCGTCAATTATGCACTCGCAGCCAGGGAAAGTCACATTGCTATCGTCTGCACCGATGGCAATTCCAGTATAGCGGGTATCACCTTCTCTATTAATGGAGCCTTCAAATCGGCATTTTTCGAGTTTTCCTTTGCTATCAGATAACTGACCGACAAGACCACCGCAAGCCTCACTAGTGATGGTAATACTCCCTTTCATGATGCAATTAGAAAAAGAGTGGTCACCATTACAAAGCCACCCGCAAAGACCTCCTACCAACTGCTTTCCTTTCACTGAGGCGTTAGCAGAGCAATCCCTGACCGTGCCAGCCCCGGTCTGGGCATTCCCGACAATTCCTCCAATAGAATTATTATCATTACCAATACCTGTTATTTCACCCGAAAGGAAATGACAATTGGAAACGGTGCTGCCCGAAATGCTGCCGACCAGTCCTCCGACATTCATATTTCCGCTCACATTGACGCTCGCAGTGCAGTTTTCCATCGAAGAGTTGCCCACAAGGGCACCTACAATTCCCCCTACATTATAACCAGTTGACTTTACCGAGCCGGAAAAAACCCCGACATTTCGGACACTTCCCGAACGGATATAACCAAAGAGTCCTGCATAGGAGCCTGTTATGTCCACATTCAGGCAGTAGATTCCTTTATTACCACCGTCAAAATGTCCAAGAAATGCTTGGCTGGGAGAACTCCCGATCGGAGTCCATTTTTTGTCAGCGAGATCAAAGTTCTCTATCTGACGGAAATACTGGCCGTCGTAAGAAGTACCTCCGTTCACCTGCTGCGCAAGGTAGGCGAGCTGGGCTGAGGTTGAGATGAGGTACGGATCATCCGAAGTACCTTTGCCGCCGGCGAATCCGGAAGCGACCGTGCCGTCCCAAGAATCAGCATCGAGAATCGATTCTCCTCCCGGAAGCGTGGTCCCGCTCTCAGTCCAATCGGCCACGGCCACATCGCTGGCGAGCTCGATCTTGTCCTTGCCGAGGCGCATCTTCATCTCGTAGGCGTTTCCCGGTTGGAGACCACCGGAGATAAGGCCCGTGGCAGGAACGGTATAGTATAGAGGTGTGCCATCGGACATGACGACCTCAAGCATCCTGGCTCCTGCTTTCTGCCCGTCACCAGGGAAGAACACCGCCTCGTACTTGAGATTCTCGACCTTATGGAGCGTTATGTCCCGGGAAACGGCATCAGAAGCAGCGGTCACATTGTCGGCCTTAAGGTCGCACGCAACCTTGGATGAGGTGTCGAAAAGCGTCGCATCAACGACTGTCATGTCAGATGCAAACTGATTGCCTTTCTCGAAATTGAAAGTCATCTTCACCAGACGGTGGCTGAATGAGATAAGAATCTTTCCGTCTGAGAAGTCATTATTCTGGCTGGCATCCGGAACGAAACCAGTACGGGACCAGCTCACGAGATCAGCTGCCGTGGTGCCTGCGCTCTGGTCTTCCGGAATCTCGAAAGCTACCGGATTGACATCGGACATACTGACTCCCACAAAAGGCGCATACGCATAGATGTCCGCCCCGGACTTGCCGTCCTTCCACAGCATTTTTTTCTCCGGAGTCCACTGCCCGGAAGCATCCTTGCTCCACATGATGTTATACTCACTGTAGCCACCGGAGCCATAATCGATAAAGAGACCGAGTGTGGAGCCTTCATACTGACTCCCGCCTGCGCGGGTAGCCGGCGCACCGGCATTGGCCGCTATGCGCACCGCTCCGTCCTCAGGAAATCCGGTCACCACCGCAGTTTCCTGCTTGCTGCACCCTGCCGCCAGCAGGAGCGCAATGGCTGCGCCACAAATAACCGGCGCAGCGAATATGTCAGTTTTGTGTATCATCGCCTTTAACTGTTACTTTGATCTTGGAGTAATCACAACCGTCTGCCCTTACTTTTTCGTTGCCTGCACTTTTATTCACAATATACCCGACCTTTTCTCCTTTCAGGCTTGTGTTGGTCTGCGCGTCAATTATGCACACGCAACTCTGGAAAGTCACACCTTTCGAAGCGTTCTCACTGCATTCGTCATAGCCGATGGCAATTCCTGTCTGGGGAATGTCGTCCCGCTTATGAATGGAGCCTTCAAACCGGCATCCTACGAATTCTCCTTTGCTGCCTATATGACCTGCAAGACCTCCGCCTTTCTCATAAGTGACGGTAACACTCCCCTTCATAGTACAACCTAAAAACGTGTGGTCACCATCCACGGACCAACCGCAAAGGCCTCCGACATCACGAAACCCTGTCACAGAGGCATTAACCGAGCACCTATCGACAGTGCTGCGAGCAGAGGCATTATTACCACAAGTAACTTTCCCGACAATTCCTCCAATATTATTAACAGCACCTGTTATTTCGCCAGAAAGGAAATGACAATCGGAAACGTTGCTGCCCGAAGACAAGCGACCGACCAGTCCTCCGACACTCTCTCTTCCGCTCACATTGACGCTCGCAGTGCAGTTTTCCATCTGAGAGCCATTAAGTTCACCTACGATTCCCCCTACGCACGCATTGCTTGACTTCACCAGTCCGGAACGAACCTTTACGTTTTTGACACTCCCCGAAGATATATAACCGAAAAGTCCGCCATACATTGCTAGGTTTATGTCCGCATTCAAGCGGAATATTCCGTGATTGTCTCCATCAAAATGCCCCTTAAAAGGATGATTCCCACTCCCGATCGGAGCCCATTTGTTGCCACCGAGGTCAAAGTCCTCGGTCTGACGGAAATACTTGCCCTCGTAAGTGGTACCTCCGTGTACCTTATCCGCCAGATATGCGAGTTGGGCAGGGGTGGCGATGAGGTACGGATCATCCGGAGTACCAGTGCCGCCGGCGAATCCGGCAGCAACCGAGCCGTCCCAAAGGTTAGGGAGCCCTTCCGTCTCGCCAATGTCGATCTTATCTCCCGTCGTCCAGTCGTTCACGGTGACACTGCCGACCTTGACGGTAGTCTTGCCGACAATCAGCTCGAAGGTGTAGGACTTCCCGGCGACAAGTTCAGGAATGCCGTTGACCCAAATACCCGTACCTCCGGTCAGAGTCTGCCCGTCTCTATACACATCAAGATTGACAAACCTGCCGTCGCTGTTTTCACCTTTTGCATTGGGACTTACGATGGCACTGTAGGTATAGCCCACTTTGCCGATACCCGTCGTGACGACATTGCCGTCCCTGTCCTGAAGCAATGGCGCTTCCACCATAAAATCGAAAAGGCCGCTGGTGTTCTTCTTGCCGCCTATCTCAAAGGCGCGGATCTCATCCGTCCCCTCATTATACTCGTCATTGTATTTCAGGATCTTGATCTTCACCAATACATTCTTCCTTTCAAGACCTATGCTGAGAATATGGTCACTTGGGATGGAAGCGAGATTCGGGGTACCTTCCATATAGTCCGCAGCCGCCAGTTTATCCTTGGTATCTTGGTCATCAGGGATTTCAGAGTAGTCCGCCGGATACTTGGCGGTGAAAGTGAGGTCAGATTTGTCCCACTTGAGGTATTCGCCGGAGTTCTCGGGAGCCCAGGTGCCGCCATTGAGCTTGTAGACCACGGTCTCGCCGGCGTTGGTGACGGAGATGCGGTCGCCCTCGTTGAATTTCTTCTGCTCTTCAACAGTGCCGAGAGGGTTGCTCTTGGTGAGGACGCCCACGGCGGCCTCGATGCGCACGGCATCGGGGTCGGAGAGGTAGCCAGGCATTTCAGCCTTATTGCAGGCGGCAAGCGCAACGAGCGCAAGCGCCGCCAATGAATATTTCTGTTTCTTCATGGCTTAGTCTGTTTCCAAATCTGAAGTGCCGCCGTCCGTCCAAGGGGTCGCGGTGATCTCACCGGCTATGACCTCATCCTTGCCCACGGTGAGAGGGAGGGTGTAGTTCTTCCCGCTCTCAAAAAGGCCATCGCCACCACTATTGGCCGTATATGTATATGGTTTACCGCCACAAATGAAATTCACTGTAAACGTTATCCAGTTCTGCTGCGGCAAGATGCACTCGAAGACGGCTACGCAGTTCTTGGTCTTGTCATCCCTGCCCGCCTCGTCAACTGCCTTTGTCCAGCTTTCCTCATAAGCCTGAATGGTCTTCGCATCACCGAAAGGCCAGACTGGATCAAATTTATTATTATTAATCTTGATGCCGGTCTGCGTCTTTAATTTGCCAATATTGACATCGCGGACCGGGCTGCTCTGCGGCACGCCGTTGTGGTTGAACTCGGTACCGAGGGTGAACTGCACCTTGAGTTTGGAAAGGGCGTGATTGAAGGCAATCTTCATCTTTCCCTCAGGATCAAAAAGGTCTGTGTCCTCACAACTCGTGCCGCTCTTGAATGCCCAAAGCAGGTCCGAAGCGGTGCTCTCTTTCGTCTGAACGGTCTCTACCTCAAACACGAAGATCGGGTCATCCGTCATTGACAGCCCGGATGCCTGCGATGGAGCTATGGCAAGAAAGTCGAATCCGGTTTTCTTGCCCTCCCAGAGCATCTGGCGGGCAGGTTCCCATTCACCGGATGTTGCATTCTTGGTGAACTTGGTGTTGGTATAGGAATACTTGCTGTTCGCGCTATGGATGAAGAGGTCGAATTCCTTGAGGGTTTCCGTGGTGTAGGATCCCCTTGTCTGCGGGGCCACCTCCGGGGCGACGCGGACCACAGGGTCGAAGGGCGCCTCAGGGGCAGAAGCCTTGCTGCAGCCGATGACGGCTGCGACAAGGGCTGTAAGGATGAGTATCGGGGTGTTGAGTTTCATCATTGTGAGTTTTGTCTTGGTTTAGTCAAGCGCCTCGCCGCCATTGATCTCGTCACCCTTGCCCCAGCCGTTGATCGTCACGTCGCCGAGATCGATCTGGTTGCGGCCCACGATGAGCTTTATGGTGGTGTACTTGCCCTTCCCGAAGGTGAAGTCGGAGCCGTGGGTGTAGGTGAAGTCTTTGCCGTCAATCCTGATCACCACGGTGTTGATCCCGGTCTGCGGGATGAGCACTGAGGAGTAGACGGTGTTCGCCCTGGTCTGCGGGAGCACCATGGCTGCACGGGCTGTGCCCGGGGTGACGGTCTTGGTGAGATAGTTGACGGTGCCGTCTGTGGCCACATTCCCGAGCTGCACGGACTCGACTGTCGGGGTGACAGGAGCCTCCGGGGTGCCGCCCCACTGGTTGCGGAAGCTGAGTTCCACGTTGACCTTGGACATGACATGGTCGAAGGTGAGGGAGACGGGGTTGTTGTCCGCGACTTTACCGTTGAGCTCCGTGGCCACGAGGATGTCGCTCTCCGTCTGCCTGGCCGGGTCCACGGTGCAGGCCACATTGGTGAGATCGGCCTCAGAGGCGGCGTTCTCCGGGTATACGGAGATGAAGAAGTGCTTGTCGGAGAGGTTCTTCCAGAGCATCTGCGGCTCGGCTGTCCACTTGCCGTCTTCACCGAGGGTGTTGATGGAATTGTCAACGACACGTGAAGCTGCCGCCGGAGCTGTCGCCGGGTCACCGATCCAGGCGTAGACGCTGATCTTGTCGCCCTTGGTGAATGTCTGGGTACCGTCGGCCGCAGTCGTCACCTTGGTGGCGATGTCGGTGGAGACGGTGATGTACTTCGGGGCAGGCCCGTCATTTACAGTCTTGTTGCAGCCATTGATGGCCAGCACTGCCGGCACGATGGCGAGGAAGTAGAATCTCTTGTTCATTTGAGTTTTGTTATTTTGTTTGTTTTATTGTCTTGCATGGAACAGCCCCCGTCCCGCACGGTGACGGATGGCCCGGAGAGGACGGTGCGGCATCCGGGTCGAGGATCTCGCCGTTGTAGATCCAGCCCTCGGTCCAGTCGTTGATATTGTGTACGGAAAGGCGCATATACGGGCGCATCTGCCCATATTTCAGCGTGACCACATACTTGCCGGCCGGGTGCATCAAAGGTGCCTCTATGCGGAACTCGAAAGTCTCGTCCTCCGCAGTGGAGAGGAGGATGCGCAGATGGGAGAACTCCTGCCCGGAAGCCGTAGGCATCAGGCGGAAGGCCGACATCTCAATGCTTCCCTCCGAAGCGGCCGTCTCCGGCAACGCTACGGTGGACTTCCGGTCCGAAGGCAGGCCGAAGACGCCATCCGGATTCCTGCGCATCGGGAACAACGACTGCGCAGCGTCAAGCACTTCGCCGGAGAGTTTCGCTCCCGTCGGGGCGTCTTCTATAATAATGGTGAGTTCGGAGAGGACACGCCTTATAGCTATGTCCGCAACGGTAATCTTGCCTCGGTCGTCTATGTTGACCTCCGCAACGCCGTAGAATGCATGGGCCGGATTGGCACCAGGCTCGCTCAGGGAGAACTCAAGTCCATCCCCGGAAGCGGCCGAGAACGGAGGGACAAGGTTGCAGGCGCCGGCCACAGTGTAGCGGCCCTCCTCAACCCGCGTGAGGCTCGCAGCAAGTTCAGCGGCACTGCCGAAATGCAGCGAGGCAGCCTGATGTGCATCCTCCGGGCCATAGACCCAGAGGCGCGCATCGCTGATTATAGTTTTTTCGTCAGCTTCATCAAGCCAGCTCAGTGCCGCCACGAGGCCTCCGTCGTCGAAATGGGGGCCTTTGACGCATCCGGTGAGCAGCACCGGGGCAAGCACGTAAGCCAAACAGAGCAAGGCTGAGCGTTTCGCCGTTTTTACGAGATCTCTATATATTGTCGTCATAGTAATGTCAGATTTGTCTGCCGGCGGTTCATCGCGATTCCATTATGAATATAGAGACCCTGCGGGCCTTGGTGCGGTCCGGCTGCTCCCTGTCAACCCCGCGCCCGGTGACCTGCATCCTGGTTTTGGCGACGCCTCGCCTCGCCAGCCATGCCTTTACCGAGTCGGCGCGCAATTGCGAGATACGCATGTTCATCGCGTCCGTGCCGTAGCGGTCGCACCAGCCGATGATGTCGATCTGCGCGTCATGGTTGGACTTGATAAGTTCGAGGATTGTCCGGAGGGCTTCGTACTGGCTCTGCGGCACTGTCCATTCTTCGTTGCCGAAGTGAATCTCGCCCAGGAGCCGCGGCTGCGGGGCCGGGACAACTGTCGTGTCCGGGGCAAGCGGTGAGTCCTGTCCCATATCGCTGGAAATGGCCGAAGAATCCGGACGGGACGTGACGGTGTCGGCGGAAGGCTCTTCCGTGCGCGAGATGATGTCAGGTACGCTCATTGCTTCCGGCTCTGTGCGCGGGGCAGGCTCTGGCGTTGCGCGTATGACACCGTCCGTCCTGCCACCGAAGATGGCCCCAAGATCCATGCTCAGGCGCACTCCGCTCTCCCAGAGCATATCAGCCTTGTGATGTCTCACAGGCATCGCGTCTATCCGGCCTCCGGTATAGCCGGCAGCGCCGGAATAAACCGCAAGCCGCAGCTGCTCAGTGATTCTGTAAGCAGCCTGTATAGCGATCCCATAGCCCAGGTGCCACTGTGTCCCGGCATCCCGGAATACGGCCCCGCCGGTGATTTCGTTTATGCGCGTGCGGGTGGACGCGGCGTAAAGTTGCGGCGAAGCTTCAAGGCTCCAGCGGCTGTCACGCGTCCTGCGGAAGAATCCAAGGATGTTGACATTAAGGGCCGCCCCGTATTGCTGAAGCGATGTACGAGCATATATGTCGGAGTAATGCAGGCTCGGGACATCAAGAACCGGGGCATAATACTGCTCTCCGTCATTCCCGAGCCAGCTGCTGCTTTGCGCGCAGCAGTCGCGCGCGCTCATCGAGGTCCAGCCCCATTTGAGCCGGAGTTCCGCAGAGAGTATCGGAGAGAAACGGTATCCGCCGAAAACCCCGGCATCGAATCCGGCACGGAACCTGTCGTGCCCGAAACTGCTGAAAGTGCTGAATCCGAGAGGAACCCCGCCCTCGGCTCCAGCATACCATCCTGGAATCTGTGTATAGGACTGCCGACCCTCATCGATGGCATCACCTGCCCTCAGAGACGCTCCGGCACAGAGAAAAAGAAGCATTGCTGCCGCTATCGGTTTATTCATATAGTCTGTCGCGAAAATCCATGTCGCACAATGCGGGCGAATGTCTTTATCAGACACGAAGCCGCATCTGGCATCGTGCAAATTTAAGTTAAAATGATTGCCCGGCCCCACTGCCGGGAAAGAATCGTTTTCCGCTAAGGCGGCCCGAGAAAAAGAAGTTTTTTCCGCTCACGAAAGGGCGCGAAAGAGGATCGGCGCGTTTTCCGCTAAGACATAGATGCAGTCTGAGATTTTCCGCTAAAACCCCTCACGCAATATGCACCCCTTCCACGTATTCAGGGACAATCTCGGGGACGCTGCGTTTTGCCTTGCTGAAACTTGACCCGGAGGCGAAACCGGACTCCTCCGCGACGACGGCCAGTTTGGCGTCGGGATGGGCCGCGATGTATTGACGGGCGTACTCCAGGCGGAACATATTGATGAGATTATAGTATCCCACCGATGCGATGAACCTGCTCGCCGGCGCCGCTTTGCCCTTGTCCATCTCCGAGAGGATGTCTGACTTCTGAAGGTGCTGCTCTTTGTATCTGCGGAGTATGATGCTGAGAACCTGTCTCTTGGACTCTTCATCCCATGTGAGGGCGAAGGCCTCGGCCAGGCACGCCTCCTGCTCGGCGGCCATTGTCTCTCCGATGGCCGCTTCTTCATCCCCCTCGATACGGTCTATGTCTTCCTGCACTTTGCTTGGCCCGAGAGTGCGCTGCGGATGAAGAATCGCACACAATAAAACCACAAGGCACACAGACATCACGACATCAGTGACAGCCTTGACATCACGGCTGTCAGACAGGAAGACCACCCACTGTATAGCGATCCATACCAAAGGAAGCCACAAGACCTTGGCAGCAAACTTATATGGGAAGTCCTCTTCGTCGGAGTAGTTCTGAAGATGATATTCATCTATGCGCCGCTTGACCCATACCGTCACCAGAATCATCCGCCCCAGCAGCACGACACTGCACAACACAACGGCAAGCATCAATATGGCACTACTACTTTCCGCGAGGAGACTGCTCCCCGCCACCGCAAGGGTCATCAGGACAAGCAGCATCAGCATCGGGACACCCACGAACAGCCTGTCGCCCCACTCATCCAGCCCACGCTGGCGGAAAAACCGCAAAAAAATGGAGGACAGGCACATAGGACAATACAGGATTCCAAAGATACGGATATAGTTCCAGACGGCGGACGATGACGGGGCGAACACATACGGAAGCTCCATCACCACAGCGGCAAAGAAAAACGACACCTGCCAGCGCGCCGGATAGAAATAATACGCCTCCTTATCGAACGGACGGCACATGTGGAACCATCTCACGGCAGCGCAGAAAATCCCCGTGACCACGAATACCAGACATGCGTCCGAGTATATTACTTCCTCAGGCGACCAGGTAATCATAGACTCATTCAAATGTCTCAGGCCAAGGGTTCTCCAGAATTCCGGCCATATCCGTCATCTGCTTGTGGGCTTCGTGGAGAAGGCGGTCGGTCTCTTCCTTGCGGGGCTTCGACCTTTCCGGGAAGACAGGGTCTCCGACATTAAGGGTGAGAAGCGGGATATTCGGCTTGTCGAAGAGCTTGTAAATACCTGTACGCCTGCGATATGAAATCACAAACGGGAGCACGGGGATGTCGTACTTCCAGGCCATCGCGAACGCCCCCTTGTGGAACGTGCGGACAGGAGTATAGAATCTCCAGCTCGCGGCCTCAGGGAAAACATGGATCCATTGCTTCTTCTCGTGCATTTCGTTGAACACGGCGTCGAAAGCCCGCATCCCGGAAGTCTCTTCAGGAATCGGCACTCCACCGAGATAGTACATGAACCAGGCATCCTTGCCGCGCATGTGCTCCCCGAAAATCGGGAACCAGAGTTTGCGCCAGCCGATGGCATCCAGCACGCAGGTAAGATCCCACGGATAGATGTGATTGCAGACTGTCAGCGCACCGTTTTTCAGCTGCGCGGCGTATTTCTTGAGCTTGTCCTTGCCCTCAATCCTGAGCCCGTAACGGATCCTGTTGAGCGGAATGAGCAGGCAGCGGAGACCTATATGATTGAGCGCCTGATTGAAACGATACTTGAGACTGTGGCCTATCTCCTGATACGGGAAAGTCCGGTCAAGCGCGACCTGCCTGCCGTCATATCGGACAGGGAAGATGTGCTTGTCCGAACGGTCGACCGGATACTCTATATCGATGTCGGGGATGTAAACTCCATCCCTTGTTTTCATCTGCCTATATCTTTCGTTATCAATACATTTACCCATGATGCGCTGAAATTTCTTCAACTTGCAAATATAGCGATTTTTCCTTTCCGGTGATGCTGTATGCGCAGTCGGAGTGAGTGCGCCCTGTCAACCCCGCAAGGCTTCAATGCACTTGCGCACGCTGTCGGTCCAGTATGGCACGGCTATGCCGAAGGTTCGCTTGATGAGAGTCTTGTCGAGTACAGAATATGCCGGACGCACGACCCTGCTCGGGAACTCGTCCGAGTGGCAGGGACGGATATCGCAGGCGGTATGGCCGGCGGACTCTGCTATAAGCTTGGTGAAATCATACCAGCTGCACACGCCTTCGTCGGAGAAATGGTACACACCCGGGTGCTCCTCGTAGGAACGCGAAGAGATGATACCGAATATGACCCGGGCCAGATCAAGAGCATAAGTCGGTGTCCCCGTCTGGTCGAAGACCACATTGAGCTGAGGCTTTTCGGCGGTCAGCCTGAGCATGGTCTTGAGGAAATTCTTGCCGAATTCGCTGTAGAGCCAGGCAGTACGGATGATCACATGCTTGCAGCCGGAAGCCTTGATCTTCTCCTCTCCGTGAAGTTTAGTGAGCCCGTAGACCCCGGTAGGAGTGCCCTTCTGCGTCTCACGGCACGGGGTGTTGTACGGGTCGCCCCCGAACACATAGTCGGTGCTGACATGGAACAACACTCCCCCGGCCTCCTTCATCGCCAAGGCGAGATTCCCCGGAGCCGTGGCATTAAGAAGCTCCGCCAGCTCCTTCCGGTCCTCCGCACCCTCCACATCAGTGAACGCCGCACAGTTGACAATCGCGCCCACTCTCTCAGAGGCGACCATCTCCCTCACGGCGGCAATGTCGGTGATGTCAAGACGGCGTGTATCAGTGCACACGTCGCCGCCCGCCATCTTGCGCAGCATCGCGATCTGCTCTTCCGACGCCTGATTGACATCGGTAAAAATATAATTGTCCCCAGAGCCTCTGGTCACTATCCTCAATTCATTGCCAAGCTGCCCGTTGGCTCCAGTCACAAGTATGTTCATCTTCTAAAACTCATCTGTCCCCTGCACCCCATGCTTCTCCACCTCATCGGCGACTCGCACAAGATACTGGCCATAAGGATTTTTCATCATCGGGCCCGCCACCTCGCGGACTTTGGCCGGGCTAACCCAGCCCTTACGCAAGCCTATGCTTTCCAGGCAGGCTATCTTGAGCCCCTGGCGTTTCTCTATGGTCTCGATGTAATTGGTCGCCTCCGCCAGGGAGTCGTGCGTGCCGGTATCCAGCCAGGCGAATCCGCGTCCGAGCGTCTGCACCCTCAGTTCGCCGCAGCCAAGGAACTCCTGGTTGACCGTGGTGATTTCCAGCTCACCGCGGGCGGACGGCTTGATGTGCTTGGCGATATCCACCACCTTGTTGGGGTAGAAATACAGGCCCACGACGGCATAATTGCTCTTCGGCGCAGCCGGCTTCTCCTCAATCGAGAGGCAGTTGCCCGCCTTGTCGAACTCGGCCACGCCGTAACGCTCCGGATCGCTTACCCAGTAGCCGAAGACCGTGGCCTTGCCGTCCTGCTCCGCCGTGCGAACCGCCTCCCGGAGAAGCCCCGAGAACCCGGCGCCGTGGAAGATGTTGTCCCCGAGCACCAGGCAGACCGAGTCGTCACCAATGAACTCCTCACCTATTATGAAGGCCTGAGCAAGGCCGTCCGGGGATGGCTGCTCAGCGTAACTGAAATTGACGCCGAAATCGCTTCCGTCCCCAAGCAGGCGCTTGAATCCCGGCAGGTCATAAGGGGTCGAGATGATGAGGATGTCCCGGATGCCGGCCAGCATGAGCACTGACACCGGATAGTAGATCATCGGCTTGTCGAAAATCGGGAGGAGCTGCTTGCTGACCCCCTTGGTGATAGGGTAAAGGCGTGTGCCTGAACCACCTGCGAGCACAATCCCTTTCATAAGCTGTCCGGTTCCGTGCCGACTTCGTCAAAGTATTCTCCAGACACGTGGCACACAGGGCACTCCTTCGGAGGCTCCGGGCCGATATGCTTGTATCCGCAGACCGAGCATATCCATTCTTTGTTTTCTTCTGCCATAGTTTCAGGTGTATTGGTCCTGAGACAAATATAGGGGATAATTCCGGTTATGACAAGAGTTTGCGGACTATTCCGGATATCGTCTTGCCATCGGCCTGACCGGCGAGAGCGGAGTTCGCCGCCCCCATGACCTTACCCATTTCCTTGAGGGAGGTCGCTCCGAGCGCAGCTATTATCTCCTTGACCTTGGCTTCCACCTCGGCCTCCGAGAGCTGCTTAGGCAGGTATTTCTCTATCACGGCAGCCTCAGCCAATTCGTTGTCGGCAAGCTCTTTGCGCCCCGCTGCGACATATTGCTCGGCCGACTCCCGGCGCTGCTTCACCAGTTTGCGGATCATCTTGAGGACATCCTCGTCGGTGACTTCCCCGGATCCGCCCTCAGCCGTCTTGAAAAGCAGGATTTCGCCCTTCACGGCACGCACCGCGTTCATCGCCACACTGTCCCTGGCCTTCATCGCGGCCTTTATGTCTTCTTGAATTTGCTGTTCGAGTGTCATGGCATTATCTTTTTATCTCCGTAAAGTTACAAATCATTTTGAGATATCGCGCCGCCCGCCCGGGAAAACAACGAGGGAAAACAGAAACTTTTTGCCCGGCAGATTCGTATATAATAAGATTAAAGACTTTACATTATGGGTAACTTTATCCAACAAATCTCTGAGCGCGCAGTCAGGACAGTGAAGTGCTGGTGGCTGTTTGTGCTCTGCGGCCTGCTCTGCATCGCGGCAGGCTTCGTGGTCTTCTGCAACCCGGTCGAAAGCTATCTCACTCTCAGCCTCCTGTTCGGAGTGGTGATTCTGGTATCCGGAGTGGTGGAGCTTGTGGCCGCATTCAGCAGCCGCAACTACTTCATGATGAGGGGATACAACATTGTGGGCGGCATCCTTGACATCATCGTCGGCATACTGCTCTGCTCTATGCCTTCTGTGACGGCCGTACTGCTGCCGGTATTCCTCGGAATCTGGGTGATGTACCACAGCTTCATGATCATCGGCTTCGCTGGTGACCTGAGCGCATTCAATGTGCGCGGCTCCGGCTGGGGCATCGCTGCGGGAGTCATCCTGCTCCTCCTCTCCATCCTGATTATCTTCAAGCCGTTCTCAGTGGGGATGGCGACAGTTGTGGTCCTCACCGGTGTCGCCCTCATCGTGCTCGGCGCGATCATGATCGCCGGAGGCATAAGGCTCCGGAAGCTTCACAAGAGCGTCCAGGAGAGCTTCGGCCCTATTGATTTCAGCGAATAGACAGCACGGCGCGACTTCTCCGGACAGCCGTGGAAGAACCAGAAAGCCGACGCAGAATCTGCGCCGGCTTTTTTGCTGCGGAGAGGGCTACTCCTGCTTGAGAGATTCCACCGGATTGGCCCGGGCTATCTTGATCGACCCCGCCACGACAGCCGCCACCACGACGGCGAGCACCACGACATCCGCCAAGACGAAATACTGCGGCCCAAGCGCAATGGCATCTGAAAAGCTCCTGAGCCACGAATCAGCCGTGAACCAGGCTCCTATATCCCCGACCAGAACGGCTGCGCCTGCAAGTTTAAGTATGTCCACGACCAGCATCCGCACTATCTCGGAGGTCTGCGCGCCATTGACCTTGCGGACCGCTATCTCGGCGCTGCGCCGGTAGTTCTCGTCACGGACATACCCGACAAGGCCTATGATCGCTATGATGACAGCGAATATGGAACCGAGGGTGAAGGTGCGGCGCATGGAATCGGTCTCCTCGTACATCTGGCGGAAAGTATCTGAATATGAGGTGAGTTCAATGTCGCGGACACCTCCCGACTCGTGAACCATCCGGCTTATGAGCTCGTTTGCGGCCTTGACGGCGCCGGCAGGTTTTTCGCGGAACCTCACGACTATGTTGTGCAATGTCGCCTTGTCTCCCCCGCTCCAGCAGAAGCGGACGCTCGGCCGCGCATCGGCCTGCTCCATAGAACCGATCAGGTAGTCCTCATATACACCGCATATAGTATATGTGTCCCTATTGTGCCCGGAGATCCGGACAGTCTTCCCCACGGCGCCGTCGGACCAGTCGGCATAGAGGCTCATCTTCTCCACGAAGCTCCGGCTCACGGCCATGTCCTCCGGCCCCTCCGGCCTCCTGCCGTCAATGAGCCTGAACCCCATCAGGTCGAAGAAACCCTCCGTCGCATAGTCCTCATCCGCGATATTGAAAAGGTCACGGTCATCGCCCGGCAGAGATATGTTGTTGCCGGAGGCCCTCTCATACGGCAGGCAATAAGTCAGTTCGGCATACTCCACCTCCGGAAGCGCGCGCAGGTCGGCGGCAATCTGGAGCATCCTCTCCTGGCTCAGCGCCGGGATGTAGGCATAAGCCACATTGTCGTAGTCGTAGCCCGGGTCGGCATCGACGCTGCGGCGGTACTGGGCAGTCACGACGAGCATCAGCGAGACGAGCAGCGCGTTGACGGCGAACTGCACCGCCAGCAGCGAGAGTTTCCAGCGCCGCTTGCTGTCCTTGTACCCTCTGAACGCCGTGGAGACCGGAATCCTGATGAACATCCGTGCCGGAATCAGGGCCGAGAACAGGAAAACCAGCAGGACGGTGACACCAAGGACGATGAATGTCTGCGGAATCATCAGGTCCGTCAAAGGGACCCCAATGAGCGACTCGACAGCACCCCTGAAGGCAAAGATGATCAACACCGCAACCAGCAGAGAAAAGGCGATGTTGAGCGCCGTCTCCCTGAAAAGCAGCGCATATATGGTACCGTCCCCGGCCCCGAAACACTTGCGCACCCCGACCTCGCGCGAGCGCCGTATCACATCACCTATCGCCACGAGGACATAGTTCATCACTGACACGAGCAGCAGCAGGAGCGCGACAACAGAGAGGATGAGCAGCATATTGCGGACATCGGGGTTGTCCCGGTGCAAGGTCTTGAACGGCTTGAGCGTGTAACGCAGGCTTGTACCGTTCTTCTCAAGACTCTCCAGGTCCTGGTGGGCCTCCTGCATCTTGCGTATCGCCTCCGTCAACGAGGCGGGGCTGACGCCGGGGGCAAGTTTTATATAACTGGAATAGCGGTCGTTGCCCAACCAGTTGTTGATGCTCCACTCCCCTATGGCACCGATACCGATCAGAGCATCGAAGTTCAAGGTCCCGTTGGCCGGGAAATCCTCGTAGACTCCGGCCACGGTGAGTTTCAGGTCCGGCTGGTCCTCGTTGCATATGGTTTTCCCGACAGCCTCAGCCACGCCTCCGAGCCTCTCGGCCACACTGCGGCTCACTGCCACGCTGCCGTCCCAGGACTTCAGAGCATTGACTGGTGCACCCGAGAGGACCTCCCGGCCGAAGACGTCGAAAAAGCAACTGTCCGCCGCAATCATATTACACTCCAGGCTGTTGCCCGACTCGTCGAAGAA
>ULRB01107505.1_pt1 | contig 19429 bp, 17 predicted proteins | sample 1955051 | NCBI WGS metagenome assembly ULRB01 (sample SAMEA4835671, study PRJEB28245) | human gut metagenome | biome: gut microbiome; material: fecal sample | place: Denmark | collected 2008 | reverse complement strand
CCCCCGCCGTGACCAGAAGTTCCAGAATCGCATTCACAATGAAGGTTGAGGCGTGACAGGAAATTTCCACCGAATTTTCGCCCGTGTAGGAGTGCGGGGCGCGGAATACGCTGACTACCACATTGTCCAACAGATTTCCGTCCTCCGTAAAAATGCTCCCATATCGTAGCCTATAGCCTTCCGTTTCCGACAGAGAGGCTCCCTTCAAACTCACAATTTTGTCAGCAATGGCCATCGATTCATTGCCGCTGACCCTGATTATCGCAATCGCTCCGCTGCCGGGAATTGTTGCCGGAGCGCATATCGTTTCATCAAATATCTGGTACATAAGAACATATTTTTCCGCATTGGGAATGCAAAATTAATGATAAATAGTCGAATGGAAAAATATGGATGAAAATGACTAAATTTGCGGTGGAAAATGATAATTTTATGATAGAAGAAAAGAAAACCAAGATAATATGCACCGTCGCAGACAATCGTTGCGACGTCGATTTCATTAGCCGGTTGTATGAAAACGGAATGAACGTAGTGCGCATAAATTCGGCTCACGCATCCATCGAAGGGGCGCAGATGGTCGTAGATAATGTGAGAAAAGTATCGGATAGGATAGCCATACTCATAGATACGAAAGGACCGGAAGTAAGGCTCACGCAAATGGCCGATTCCGTCGGATTTATCGCACGCGCCGGCGAGACCCTGGAAATCGTTGACGACCCGACGCAGGCATGCCGCAGGGGAGTGCTCTACACGACCTATCCGCACATGGCGGAAGATGTCCCCGTGGGTTCGGACATATTGATAGACGACGGCTCCGTAGACCTTTCCGTCGTTGACCGGCAGGAAGGGAAACTCATTTGCAGGGTGATGAACGAAGGCATAATAAAGGGGCACAAAAGCGTCAATGTCCCCAACGTCCACATAAACCTTCCGGCGCTTACGGAAAAGGACCGCAGATTCATCGAATGGGCAATCCGTGCCGACATCGACTTCATCGCACACTCGTTCGTCCGCAGTGCCCGTGACCTTAATGAGATTCAGGAAATACTCGACGCACACAATAGCCATCTGAAGATAATCGCCAAGATAGAAAACCAGCAAGGCATAGACAACCTCGATGAAATCCTCACCTACAGCTATGGAGTTATGGTAGCCCGCGGCGACCTCGGAGTGGAAATTCCTGCGGAACGCATTCCTTTGATACAGAGGGATATAGTAAAGGCGTGCCGAGATAGGAAAAAACCTGTGATCATTGCGACACAGATGCTCCAGAGCATGATTGAAAATCCACGTCCGACCCGCGCCGAGGTGACCGACGTTGCTAACGCCATATTCCAGAGCGCGGATGCGATTATGCTCAGCGGAGAAAGCGCTTACGGAAAATATCCTGTGGAGGCGGTAAAAACTATGACGAAGATAGCCCTGCAGACGGAGAGAACCATCGATGTAAATCTGGAGCTGAATCTGAAGAATGCCGTCAAGCCGGTGGCGGTGGTGATCGCGAGAGCTCTCGTCGCCGCGACCCAAGAACTGCCGGTGAAGGCGCTCGTATTCGACACCTACACCGGACGTGTAGGGCGCTACCTTTCCACCTATCGTCCTAAAGTTCCTGTTTATGCCATGTGCTATAACAGCTGCACCATGAGGGAGTTGGCTCTTGTGTTCGGAGTCAAGGCCTACCCTTTCTCGAATGTCAATGACAAGGAGGAATTCTCCGCAAAGTCGATAGAGATGCTGACACGCGAAGGCAAGATCTCGCAGGGCGACCTCGTCGGGTTCATAGGCGGCGTGTTCGGAGCCCAGATGGGTGCGACATATATGGAGTTGAAGTATGTGTAGAGAGAGGATATAGATATGATGGTTTGTATTGCAGAGAAGCCGAGTGTGGCGAGAGAAATTGCCGATGTCCTGGGGGCCAAGCTTAAAAAGAATGGCTACATCGAGGGCAACGGCTATCAGGTGACGTGGACTTTCGGTCATCTGTGTACGCTTAAGGAACCCCATGATTACGACCCTCGATGGCGCATCTGGGCTCTTTCCACCCTGCCGATGATGCCGCCGCGCTTCGGAATAAAACTCATTGAGAATGAGACTTATAAAGCTCAATTTCAAGTGATTGAACAGTTGATGCAGAATGCTGATATGATTGTGAACTGCGGCGATGCCGGGCAGGAGGGAGAACTCATCCAAAGATGGGTTATGCAGAAAGCGCGGGCGAAATGCCCGGTCAAGCGGCTGTGGATTTCCTCTCTGACAGAGGAGGCTATTCGTGAAGGATTCAATCATCTGGAAGACTCCTCCAAGTTCCAGCATCTCTACGAAGCCGGACTCTGCCGTGCGATTGGCGACTGGCTGCTCGGAATGAATGCCACGAGGCTCTATAGCCTCAAGTATGGCGGTGGATATTCCCGTGACCGTAAAGTCCTCTCTATCGGAAGGGTGCAGACCCCGACTCTTGCCCTCATCGTCAACCGCCAGAATGAAATCGACAATTTCAAACCGGAGCCATACTGGGAGCTTAAAACCCTCTACCGCGATACGCTTTTTTCTTCGACCAGGGGTAAGTTCAAACTGAAGGAAGATGGCGAGAAACTACTTGAGATGGTGAGGGGCAGTAACTTTGTAATCACAGACATAGCAGAGAAGAAAGGTAAGGAGTTTGCCCCTCGTCTTTTCGACCTCACCTCGCTTCAGGTTGAGTGCAACAAGCGCTTCGGATTCAGTGCCGATGAGACCCTCAAACTCATTCAATCCCTCTACGAAAAGAAGGTTACCACCTATCCGCGCGTGGACACGACCTTCCTCAGCGACGACATCTACCCCAAGGTTCCGAAGACTCTTGAGGGACTCGGGGCTTACAAAGAGTTCACCGATCCGCTCCGAGGCAAAAAGCTGCCTAAAAGCAAACGAGTCTTCGACAATTCCAAAGTCACTGACCACCACGCGATTATCCCGACAGGAGTCCCGGCCACCAACCTTTCCCAACAGGAAATGATGGTCTATGACCTTGTGGCCCGCCGTTTCATTGCAGAGTTTTATCCAGATTGCGAGATTTCGACCACAACGGTTCTCGGCAAGGTTGCTGACATAGAGTTTAAAGCCTCCGGCAAGCAGATTCTTAAGCCGGGATGGCGTACAGTCGAGCAAAGGCCGCAGCCCGGAATCGGCGCACAGCCTCAGTCCGCCCAAACGGATGGGCCGCCGCAGGATGAGAACGCATCTGATGGTGCCGAACTCAAGATAATGCCAAACTTCGTGAAAGGGGAGTCCGGGCCGCATACCCCATCCCTGAAAGAAACCTGGACAACTCCGCCAAAACCCTACACGGAAGCAACCCTTCTGCGGGCGATGGAAACGGCAGGCAAGTTTGTTGATAACGAGGAACTTCGCGACGCCCTCAAGGAAAACGGCATAGGACGTCCGTCCACCCGCGCCGCCATCATCGAGACGCTCTTCAAGCGCGGCTACATCCGCCGTGAACGCAAGAGCCTTTTCCCGACTGACACCGGACGTGAACTCATCTCCACCATTCATGAGGATCTTCTCAAATCTGCCGAACTCACAGGCATCTGGGAACGCAAACTCCGTCAGATTGAGCGCGGAGACTATAGTGCACAGGCCTTCATCGATGAGCTGAAAACGATGGTCGGCGACGTCGTCTTTCACGTGATGAACTCATAAAATAAAAAATGCTTGCGGATGTGGGGAATATTGATTACATTTGCGTTCGCTTTGCTTTCATTGTCCCCATCGGGGGGGGATGGCAAAGGTGAAATACTGGCCCGAGGCTTCCTATCTGCTTCTCAATCAGAGAGTTGTCGGAAATCTTGGGAGCCAAGGAAATTATCTTGGAGCAATGTGAACCAATCTGAACTATAGGTTCGTCATGCTCAAAGTCACGCGATTCATGACGGAAAACAATATGGGAAAAGCGGAGGAGTCTGCGGCTTCAAAAACAGCCGAGAAGGAAAAGGCCCTCTGGTTTGCGATGAGCGCCCCATATAGAAATGAACTCAAGGTCCAGAAGCAGCTTGACGGGTTCGGCATCAGGTCCTTCATTCCGATGAAGGAGGATGTCGTGGAACGTTGTGGGCGCAAGTCCAAGGTGATAGTGCCGGCTGTGAGCAACCTTGTCTTCGTGTATGCGATGCCCTCGACGATAAAGACCATAAAGCCTCAAATTCCGAGAATGCAGTATAAGACAATGCGTTCCGGAGAAAAGAACACCATCATCACCGTCCCGGAAAAGGAAATGAACGATTTCATCGCCGTGACCTCCGCAATGGCCGGCCACGTGACGTACTACGCCCCCGAGGAGATATGTCTCACGAAAGGGACGCGCGTGCGCATAATAGGCGGCGGGCTGTTCGATGGGGCGGAAGGCGTGCTCGTCAAGATGAAAGGGCATCGCAGCCGCCGTTTCGTCGTTGCCATTCACGATTTGGTCTATGCGACCACAGAAGTGACCCCCGACCTTATAGAAGTCCTTGACTAAAACCTCGTTGCCGTACCGACCAACTACGACAGCGTTTTCGACTATGTCCGCGACAAAATCTACACACGCGGCATATAACAATAAAGCCTAAAGACACATTAATGAACCTTCTTCATCGAATCTCCAATTGGTACTTCACCCAGAAGGCCCTTCCTTATTGGTGCGTCCTTGTCTTGGACTGCATTCTCGTGGCGTTCTCCGGTTATATTGGCTACTGCATCAACCTCGGCTGGGACACCTTTGCCGACAGCCTCGTTCCGATAACGCTCGCGCTCCTCATTTCGATGGTGCCGTTCGCCATTTCGTTCCGCCTCCTGCACACCTACAGCGGCATCCTGCGCTACTCCTCCTTTGTGGATCTCCAGCGGGTCGCGGTGGCATCCCTCTCAGGCACGACGGTGTTCTGGCTCATCGGACACATCGTTCGGCTAGCCGCTCCGCACCAAAGCATAATCCTCTTTCCTTGCCTTCCTGCAGCCATCTATATGTTCGCTGGCAGCACCCTCCTCATGGGGCTTGAGCGTGTGATGGTAAAGCGTCTGTTCGACTCGTTCCACCTCGACAATGCCACTCCCGTGGCCATCTACGGCACGAAGGCAGGTGGCATCAGCATCGCGAAGAGCATCATAGCCGTGAAGGACAAGAAGTTCGCCCTTCACGCATTCATATCCGACGGTCAGGAGATGAAGGGAGCCTACCTGATGGGCAAGCCGGTCTACCTGAACGAACGCGGTCTTGCCGCAGCACTCCGGCGTGAGGGGGTTAAGGTTCTTCTCGTCTCCCCTCTAAAGTCCGAACTCTTCCGCGCGAACACAGAGATGATAGATGAGTTCATCAGTGCCGGCATAAAGATAATGATGGAGACCCAGCCGGAAGCCTGGGACGGAAAGGATGACAACATCAGCCACACCCAACTCCACGACGTCGAAATCGAGGACCTTCTTCCTCGCGACAAGATTGAGGTGGATATGGACGCAATAGGCAAGTTGCTCAGAGGCAGAAGAATACTCATCACGGGAGCTGCCGGTTCCATAGGTTCGGAGATTGTACGTCAGGTTGCGAAATACTCCCCGGCGGAGATGATTCTCATTGACCAGGCGGAAACCCCGATGCACGATTTGAGGATGATGATGGCTCGCGACTATTCGCTCATCCACAACGAAACAGTCGTCTCAAGCATCACCAACCGCGAACACATGGAGACTATTTTTGCCGCCCACCGTCCGGAGTATGTTTTCCACGCCGCTGCCTACAAACACGTTCCGATGATGGAGGACGACCCTGCGATTGCGGTGCAGAACAACATCTACGGCACCAGGGTGATTGCCGACCTGGCGGTGAAATATGGAACAAAGAAATTTGTGATGATTTCCACCGACAAGGCCGTGAACCCGACCAACGTGATGGGCTGCAGCAAACGAATCTGCGAAATCTACTGCCAAAGCCTCAATCAGGCCATCCAGCAGGGGAGTGTCGAGGGCGTGACCCAGTTTGTGACCACACGTTTCGGCAATGTTCTCGGCTCCAACGGCAGCGTAATCCCTATTTTCAAGGAGCAGATCAAAAAAGGCGGCCCAGTCACAGTCACCCATCCGGACATCATCCGCTACTTTATGCTCATCCCAGAGGCCTGCAAACTGGTGCTTGAGGCCGGCACGATGGGCAAGGGCGGCGAAATCTTCGTCTTCGATATGGGCAAGCCGGTGAAGATTGTCGACCTGGCAAAGAGAATGATAGCCCTCTCGGGTGCAAAGGATGTGAAGATTGAATTCACAGGACTCCGCGACGGTGAGAAGCTCTATGAGGAAGTCCTGAACGACAAGGAGGGCACTATCCCGACCTCAAATCCGAAGATTATGGTGGCAAAAGTCCGCGAATACGACTACGCCACGGCCTGCGAGAACGAACAGAGGCTCCTGGCCGCCTCCAAGACTTTCGACGATATGGCGATTGTGCGGGTGATGAAGGAGATTGTGCCGGAATACCGCAGCCGCTGCTCGGTTTATGAGGCGCTGGACAGGGAACTCGGCCGGGCGTGACTGGACCGTGTTTAAGGACGATTTTGAACGAATCTGTAAACTATTTTAGGCAGCGGACCTGCCGATGAAATATGAGACAATTTAAAGATATTCAAATTGCTGTTGCCGGAACCGGCTATGTGGGCCTGAGCATCTCGACGCTGCTCTCACAGCACCACAAGGTGACAGCCGTGGACATTATTCCTGAAAAGGTCGAAAAAATCAACAACCGCATCAGCCCGATTCAGGACGATTACATCGAAAAATACTTCCGTGGCGAATTTGGCGATTGGGAAAAAACAGGAGTCCCGAGCAAGCTGAACCTTACAGCGACGCTTGACGGCGCAGCTGCCTACAAGGACGCCGACTTTGTTGTGATTGCCGCTCCGACCAACTACGACCCGGAGAAGAACTACTTCGACACCCACTGCATAGAGGACGTGATTGACCTGGTGCTGAGCGTCAACCCGGACGCGGTGATGGTGATAAAGTCCACAATCCCTGTTGGTTACACCCGAAGTCTCTACGTCAAGTATGCCCTCAAGTTCCTCATCGACCCGCATCTTCAGGGCAAAAAGTTCAACCTGCTCTTCTCCCCGGAGTTTCTCCGCGAAAGCAAGGCGCTCTACGACAATCTCTATCCATCCCGCATCATAGTCGGCTACCCGGAAATTCTCCCTTCTTCCCATAACAAAAAATGGGATGAGGAGAACGCCGCCATAAGCGCCATCGGCAACCCCGAGGCGAAAGAGTTTGCAAAGACCTTCGCGGCACTCCTGCAGGAAGGCGCAATAAAAGAAAACATCGACACCTTATATATGGGTATGAAGGAGGCAGAGGCGGTGAAACTCTTCGCCAACACCTACCTCGCCCTCCGCGTGAGCTACTTCAATGAGCTGGACACCTACGCCGAAATCAAAGGCCTCGACACCAAATCCATCATTAATGGAGTTGGCTTGGACCCTCGCATCGGCACCCACTACAACAACCCGTCCTTCGGCTACGGCGGCTACTGTCTCCCGAAAGACACCAAGCAGCTCCTTGCAAACTACGCCGACGTTCCTGAGAATTTGATTCAGGCTATAGTAGAGAGCAACCGCACGAGGAAAGACTACATTGCCGACGCAGTCCTGCGCAAAGCCGGCTATTTCTGCTACGACGGCAAGTGGGACAGCAGCAAGGAACACGACTGCGTCATAGGAGTCTACCGCCTGACAATGAAGTCCAACTCCGACAACTTCCGCCAAAGCTCCATCCAGGGAGTGATGAAGCGCATCAAGGCCAAGGGCGCCGAAATCATCATCTATGAGCCCACCCTCACAGACGGGGAAACCTTCTTCGGCTCCAAGGTGGTCAACAACCTCGAGGAGTTCAAATCCAAGAGCAACGCCATCATAGCCAACCGCTACGACAGCTGCCTCGACGACGTCCGCGATAAAGTCTATACCCGCGACATCTTCAGACGCGACTAGGCTAAAAATGCACTCTAATAGTGCAAAGCTATACTGATTTGTGCACTCTAATAGTACAATTTTTGCAACAAAATGCGCAGAATGAGTGAAATTTGTTATCTTTGCCGAATAATCAAAGAGTAACACAATTATGGTTGACGAATCATTATATGCGTATATGCGTTTGCAGCTGGAACTGACCTGCAGCGATTTTCATCGTTATCTTTATAATGATGTGAATTGGAACGCTCGTATGATTGCTATCACAGGGGCCAGGGGCGTTGGCAAATCAACTATGGTATTGCAATATGTCAAAACTCAAATATCCGATTGCAAAGTTCTATACATCTCTGCCGACCATACATTTTTCACTACACATACTTTGGTCGAGGTTGCTGATGATTTTTCTAAAGAAGCAGGAAGTCTTCTTGTCATAGATGAAGTACATAAATATCCTGACTGGTCTCGTGAACTCAAACAGATTTATGACACGCATCCGGATCTGAAGGTGATTTTCACCGGCTCCTCTGTTCTTGACATTATTGATGGAGTCGCAGATTTGAGCCGCAGGGTGTTGCACTATACGATGTATGGATTATCTTTCAGGGAGTATCTTGGATTGTTTCATCACATTTCTGTTCCAAAATATTCTTTGGAAGAGATACTCGACGGAAAAGCACATATCGAAGGAATGTTGCACCCTCTTCCTGCATTCAGAGAGTATCTTTCAGAAGGTTACTATCCATTCGCGATTGAGGGCGATTTCCCGTTGAGGATGCAGAATGTAATAACGAAAACCATTGAGTCCGATATTGCCCAATATGCAGGATTGAGAGCCACGACAGCAAAGAAGCTCAAGAAAATGCTCGCGGTCATTTCGGGACTCGCTCCATACAAACCGAATGCAGACAATCTGGCGTTGGAAATAGGAATCAGCAGGAATAGTGTGCAGGATTATCTCTCGCTTCTGGAAAGAGCTCAATTGATAGGACAACTCAGGGATGATACCGGTGGGATAAGAGGTTTGGGAAAAGTCGAGAAAGTATATATTGACAATCCTAGTTTGATGCGAGTTCTGTCAGGTGGAAAGACTGATGTCGGCAATATGAGGGAAACGTTTTTCTACAATCAGATGCGTGTGAAAAATGATGTAATTTCTTCCCGTCAGTCCGATTTTAAGATAGAAAAATACACATTTGAAGTCGGTGGCAGAAAAAAGGGAAAGAAGCAGATAGAAGACATTCCGGATTCCTTCATAGTGAAGGATGATATTGAATTCGCCCAAGGAAACGTAATCCCACTATGGGCATTCGGGCTGAATTATTGATATGTCTTGTCGCGATGTTACTCGAATTGGAAACACTAAATTAACCGCCATGCTTGATCATCAAGGCTCAACAATCGGGCAAAATAATTGAAATATGGTAAAATATAACGTGGATTTGGACGGTAAGACGGTTCTTGTGACTGGAGCTGCCGGTTTTATTGGCAGTAATTTAGTCAAAAGACTCTTTAGAGACTATAAAGATATTAAGGTCGTTGGAATAGACTCAGTCACAGACTACTACGACGTGAATATCAAGTATGAGCGCTTGAAAGAAATCGAGTCATTGAATAGAGACTGGACATTCGTGAAGGCGAGCATTGCAGACAGGGATATGGTCAATGACCTTTTTGACAAGTATCACTTCTCCGTGGTTGTCAATCTCGCAGCCCAGGCCGGCGTCCGTTACAGCATCACAAATCCGGACGCTTACATCGAAAGCAATCTCATCGGTTTCTACAACATCCTCGAGGCTTGTCGTCATCACGAAGTAGAACATCTTGTATATGCGTCCTCATCGTCAGTGTATGGCAGCAACAAGAAAGTTCCATATTCAACAGATGATAAGGTCGACAATCCCGTGTCGTTATATGCCGCAACGAAAAAGAGCAACGAACTAATGGCTCACGCCTATTCGAAACTCTACAACATCCCCTCGACAGGTCTTCGATTCTTCACCGTTTATGGCCCGGCAGGACGTCCTGATATGGCATACTTCGGCTTCACAGACAAACTTGTAAAAGGGGAAACCATCAAGATTTTCAATTATGGCAACTGCAAGCGCGATTTCACTTATGTGGACGACATAGTGGAAGGGGTCGTGAGAGTGATGCAACACGCTCCGGAAAAGCAGACCGGCGAGGACGGACTTCCAATTCCTCCATACAAAGTCTATAATATAGGCAACAACCATCCTGAAAACCTGCTTGAATTCGTCAATATACTTCAGGAAGAACTGGTCAGAGCTGGAGTCCTTCCTCAAGACTACGATTTCGATGCCCACAAAGAACTCGTCCCGATGCAGCCGGGCGATGTCCCTGTAACATACGCCGATACTTCTGCCCTTGAGGAGGATTTTGGATTTAAGCCTTGCACATCGCTGCGCGAAGGGTTGAGAAAGTTCGCTGAGTGGTACCGAGGATATTACGGATAGGAAAAATCGCGTTTAGAAGAAATTCTGACGACTGTGTACTCATTAATTCTCTATTACTAAAGACCTATTTTAAAAGTTCCAATCGAGATAATTGCTATTTTAATTTTTTAGATGCCTAACGAATTAGATAACAAAGTAATAAATGCCACTAAGTGGTCTGGTATAACCGAGATAGCGGCTAAGCTTGTCGCACCAATAACTACTATGGTGCTTGCTCGTCTGCTTACGCCAGATGCTTTTGGTGTATTGGTAACTGCCCAAATGGTCATATCATTTGCAGAAATCTTTACAGATGCAGGATTCCAAAAATATATAGTTCAACATGAATTTGAAAATGATGACGAGAAGTTTAAGTCCACAGCAGTCGCTTTTTGGTCGAATTTAATTATTTCTCTGCTTATTTGGTTGGGCATCTGCATTTTTTCTAATCCCATAGCAAAATTAGTAGGTTGTGATGGAAACGGCATCGTAATCGCGGTCTCTTGTATTTGTATTCCATTAGAAGCCTTTTCAAGTATTCAAATGGCCCTTTTTAAAAGGGATCTTGATTTCAAAACACTTTTTGGTGTCCGCATTATTGGAATACTTATCCCTCTGATAGTTACCATTCCTTTAGCTTTTGCCACAAGAAGTTATTGGGCTCTTATTGTAGGAATGATTGCCCAGAACTTTTTTAACGCATTAATCTTGACCATTAAATCGAAATGGAAACCTCGCTGGTATTATAGTATCAGCAGATTTAAAGAAATGCTTTCATTTACAATTTGGTCAATGTTGGAAGCTATTAGTATATGGTTAACTTCGTATATTGATATATTCATTGTGGGCACAATGCTTAGCCAGCATTATCTTGGTTTATATAGGACATCGATGGGTACGGTGGGGCAGATTACATCAATTATCACAGCAGCCACTACGCCGGTTCTATTCTCTTCATTGTCCAGACTTCAGACTAGTAGAGAAGAGTTTAATTTAATGTTCTTTAAATTCCAGAAATTAGTTAGTATTTTAGTTATGCCTATCGGTGTAGGTATTTTCATTTTCAGTGATTTAATTACTAAAATACTCTTGGGACAGCAATGGCTAGAAGCTTCATCTTTTATTGGTCTATGGGGATTGACTAGTGCGATTACTATCGTTCTAGCTCACTATGCGAGTGAAGTGTATCGTTCAATTGGCAAGCCTAAGTTATCAGTGTTCGCTCAGTGGCTTCATATTATTGTACTATGTCCTGTCCTCTTAATATTTGTTCAAAAAGGCTATTCCTCTCTTTGTATGGCCAGGGCAATAGTTCGTTTAGAGTTGGTTTTGGTACAACTTCTATTGATGGGTTTAGTGGTAAAAATGAATATTTGGAAGATGTTTAAAAATGTTCTGCCTTCTACACTTGCTGCTTCCGCTATGCTATTAATCTTGCTATTGCCTTCATCAGAAAGCATTCTTCAACAGTTTTTATACATTCTTATTTGTATTTGTATCTACTTTGTTGTCATAATGCTGTTTCCGGAAGAAAGAATGTTGTGTTTAAATCTCAAAACTATTATCAAAAGATCTAAATGAAAGTAATTGTTGCAGGAGATTTTGCTCCACAAGCAAGACTTGCCAAACAAATAAAGGCAAACCTATTTTTTATGGTTTGGGAAGCTTCTGCTTTGATGAGAATGGACAGCGAGATAGTTTTTGGAATGAAGGATATATGATTATGCTCGAATTTAAACAGGGGCAGATTGATGTGGTAAACGGAATATATCTTTATCTATCGTCTCTTTTCGGAGAAAATTGTCTTTGCGTTCTCAATTGCGTTAATTGTGAAACATATAGTGAGGACAAACTCTTCGTTCTATGAACAATAGAAAACAAATGACATCATTTAGTATAAAACACTTCAATCGCTGCGATTTCTTTCTTTTGGTGTGGGTGCTCTATTATCTTCAGGGTATAGTGTATCCGGAAGGTGGCGTCATCTCCCTTGTGTTGTTGTCTATTAATCTTTTAGTGTCAGCAATTTGCGCCTTTAAGGTGATGCTGTGGACAAACACTCCAATTTATTTCAAAGGATTGAATTCGTTGATGTTGTTATTCACAGTATATGGCTTTATCTTAATTGTTATGAGTCCCTCCATTTTGTATTATCCTATATCTGGATTTAGGATGGCATCATATAACTACATTAAAAGCATCTATTTGTCGTTGCTGCCTATATATCCATTCTATTATTACGCCAAGAGAGGATATCTCACAACCGAACACTTGCGGATATGGGGCGTAATATTTCTTGTATCAGTAACACTGTCTTATTTCAGTGAGCAACGCAAAGCCTTGGAGGTTCTTCTCGAGAAAGGTACGAATGCGGATGAGGCGACCAACAACGTTGGTTATCTGTTCCTATCGTGCTTACCTTTGCTAGTGTTATACCATAAGAAACCACTGACACAGTTTGCTGCTCTCGCCTTTGTGCTAGCATTTATTATAATGGGTATGAAACGAGGTGCTATTATCATTGGTCTTGTTTCTGCCATATATTTTATGTGCCAAGACATTAAAAACTCTAAAGGGAAAACACGATTCTTGTTTATACTTTTATCCTTAGGCATTTGTGTCGGGGCTGTTTTTTTCTTCATCCACCAGATGGCTACCAGCGATTATATGATGGAGAGAATAGAAGAAACAATAGCGGGAAATTCGAGTGGTCGTGACAAGCTTTACTCTTTCTTTTGGAATTATTTTACAGAAAATGCCAATTTCTTACAACACCTTTTCGGACGTGGCGCTAACGGAACATTGGAGATATATTATAACTATGCGCACAATGATTGGCTTGAGATTGCTGTGAACCAAGGATTGATAGGAATTGTAGTGTATGCATTCTACTGGTTGGGTTTCTACAAAACATGGAAGCAAGCTACTAATATTGACGCGAAAACCATGCTTGCTCTAACATTCTTTATATTTTTTGCCAAGACTATATTTTCAATGTCTTATGCCGGCATGACATATGTGTCGACTTCCATCCTTGGTTATGCCTTGGCAACCTTAAACAATCCTAATTCATAATAATCTATATATACAAAATGCACTTTACTACAAAATTAGCAGCGCCAATGGTTGCCTCTTTACATTACTCTTGCGGTATCTGGTACACAACGAAAGTAACTTGGACGGCAGCGCATAACGACATCCAGATTCTGTGTCTCTTTGGTCTTTATAAATCTTTTTTTTGGAAAACTCTATTCTCAATGTCATTAGATAGTATGACTTTCATGCAAAGCATGATGTTGGGACTCTCATATTATGGACTATTAGAATCATCGAAAATATAATGATGAAAGTATTGGTTGCAGGAGACTTCGCCCCAAAGGCGAGACTCGCGGAGCAGATAGAAGAAACGAAGTTCCCTGAAATTTTCTCAAAGGAAGTATGTGCGATAATTCGATCAGCAGACTTCTCGTTCGTCAATCTTGAGAGCCCCGTAACTGAGGAAGGTTATAGACCGATTCCCAAGTGTGGACCCAATCTGCATTGTACCCCCATGGCTGTGGATGCAATAAAGTATGCCGGTTTCACATGCGCAACAATGGCCAATAATCATATTCTTGACTTTGGCGCAGATGGGCTTCGTAAAACGGTATGTTGCTGTCAGAGTCGTGGACTCAATGTCGTTGGGGCTGGAGATAATCTAGATGGTGCAGGTCGGGTTCTATACTTGGAAAAAGATGGAAAGAGACTTGCTGTAATTAACTGTTGTGAGCATGAGTTTTCTGTTGCCACAGAAACAAGTGCCGGGGCTAATCCATTGAATCCCATTCGTCAGTTCTATTCCATACAAGAGGCGAAAAAAAACTCAGATTTTGTATTGGTTATAGTCCATGGTGGTCACGAACACTATCAATTGCCTTCACCTCGAATGGTGGAGACATATCGTTTTTTCATTGAGGTCGGGGCGGATGCAGTAGTGAATCATCATCAGCATTGTTTCTCCGGATATGAAATATATCGTGGAAAGCCTATTTTCTATGGTATTGGTAATTTTTGTTTTGACATTTTTCCTGCAAGGGTAGATACAATTTGGAATTATGGTTATATGGTAGAACTGTCGTTTGGGGATAACATAGACTATCGCCTAATGCCTTACAACCAATATGGAAGAACTCCGACGATAGAACTTGTGGCATGTGACTCATTTGATGAAAAAATTAAAGAATTGAATGCTATTATTTCAAATGAAACGGAACTTAAGGACCATATAGAGAAATATTATGGGACTTGCGAAAAAATAGAGAACTTATGTCTTGAACCGTACTCTAGTCGTGTAATGAGCAAACTTTTCATTATGGGCTTGGTTCCAAGTTTCATTAAGGGTAAGAAAGCATCGCTTGTATTAAATCATGTGGAATGTGAGGCGCATCGGGATAAGATTCTCTTTGCTCTCAAACGAAAAAAATAGTAAGTTATGGTATCTGTAAAAAGGGGGATTTATTATATGGTTCACAATAGGGCGCAGTTTTGTGACTCAATTGTGAAGAATTTCTTCGCATGGTTGCCAGACAAACTATATCTGTCTTTGCGATATCATTTTAAGATGGGACGTTGGATTGATTGGAAGAATCCTAAGACATTTACAGAGAAGATACAGTGGCTGAAAGTATATAATCGTAAGCCTGTATATACTACAATGGTTGATAAGTATGCCGTTAAGCAATATGTCTCAAATCTTATCGGTAGAGAGTTTATAATTCCTACGCTTGGTGTTTGGGATAGGGCTGAAGATATAGAGTGGGATTCTCTTCCTGAACAATTTGTACTGAAAACAACACATGGCGGTGGCAGTGGGGGTGTTGTTATATGTAAGAATAAGTTTGAGTTCGATAGGTGTGCAGCTATTGCAAAGCTCAATGAATCTATGAGTTCTGATATATATTCAAACCTTCGTGAGTGGCCGTATAAGAATGTCCGGAAACGTATTCTTGCAGAGAAACTTATAGCTTTTGGGAAAGAATCTGTTTCAACAGAGTTGTGGGATTATAAGTTTTTTTGTTTCAATGGGGAAGTGAGATTCTTTAAGGTAGATTTTGGGCGCTTTGTAGAGCATCATGCCAATTACTATTCTCCCGATGGTAAGTTGTTGGATTTTGGGGAAGCTGATTATGCTCCCGTGCCCTGTGCTGGAATAGTATTGCCGAAGAACCTTAAGGAGATGGTTGTACTAGCGGAGCAACTCTCAAAAGGAGAGTCTTTCCTTAGAGTAGATCTCTATAATGTTGACGGAAAGATTTATTTCGGTGAATTGACATTCTATCCGGCCAGCGGAATGGGTAAGTGGACATCAGATGATGTGGATAGAGAATTAGGCGAGTATTTGAGATTGCAATGAAACGGGTTCTTCTTATCACCGAGAATCTCGGTTCCGGTGGCGCGGAGCGACAGATTTGTGGTTTGGCTGCAATGTTGACAAGGGCTGGTTATCCTTGTAGGCTGATAACATACGTTGAGAATCAATTCTATGAGCCATATCTTCGTCAGAATGGTGTTGATTATCAGTTTGTACCGGAGTTGTGGGATAAGAAGACGCGCGTTTTCAAAATGGCTAAATATGTCAGACAATACAAGCCTAATGTGGTTGTTTCTTTCCTGCCGTCTGTAAACAAATCAATGTGTCTCGCCAAGTTGTTTTTCAAGGCAAAATTGATTGTGTCGGAAAGAAATAACAATACTTGTATAACTCGTGGGGACAAGGTACAGTTTAACCTTTATCGTTTGGCTGATGCTATTGTACCAAACTCCAATAGTCAAGGCATATTTATCCGCAAAAACTTCCCATTCCTTGCAGCTAAGGTTCATCCAATAATTAATTTTGTGGATGTAAAGCGTTTTACTCCTGCAGAAGAACCTGTGCAGAATGATGTGCTGCAAATAGTAACAGTCGCGAGATATACTGAACAAAAGAATGTTTTGACCTACATGAAGGCTATCCGTCTGATCAAGGATATGGGGCTGAATGTTCATTTCGACTGGTTCGGAGACAAAAAACATCACCCAGTCTACTATTCGGAGATTGAGAAATTGTATCTACAACTTAATATCTCTGATTATCTTACATTGCACGAGCCAAATCATAAAATAGAAGAAGAATACCGCAAAGCGGATGTATTCTGCCTGCCAAGCCTATACGAAGGGTATCCAAATGTGGTAGCAGAAGCTATGTCGTGCGGATTGCCGATATTGTGCAGTAACGTGTACGAGAATCCATATATCGTCAAAGAGGGGGTCAATGGCTTTCTGTTTAACCCTGAGAGCACTCAGGACATAGCCAATGCTATCAAGAGAATGCTGGAATTATCCACAGAAAAGAGACAAGAAATGGGCATCCGAAATCGTAAGCTCTGCCTGGAACGCAATACTGAAGACGCATTCTTGAAATCCTATGTAAAACTGATTGATAACTTGAAATAGACTCAAATGGCATTTCAAACACTCGAATATCTGATATTCTTTTCGTTAGTGTTCATTCTATATTGGACACTTTGTCGCAAGCACAAAGATTATCAAAATGGACTAATTGTCGTTGCAAGTTTGGTTTTCTATGGTTGGTGCGACTGGCGTTTCCTTGGACTGCTCTTTATTACTGCGCTATCTACGTTTCTTTCAGGCTTATGGATGGATAATACCAATGATGTAAGGAAACGAAAGTTCTTGTTAATTGGAACAGTTCTTATCAATATAGGGATTCTATTCTTTTTCAAATATTTCAACTTTTTTATTGAGACATTTGTAGATGCGTTTTTGCTTATGGGAATGAGTATAAATGTGACGACACTACATTTACTTTTGCCCGTAGGCATTAGTTTCTACACCTTTACGGCATTGAGTTATAGTATTGATGTTTATCTACATAAGGTAGAATCGACAAATGACGTACTTGCATACTTTGCCTATGTTATGTTCTTCCCGAGCATATTGAGTGGCCCTATCAGTCGTGCTCAAAAGCAGTTGCCACAATATTTTAGCAGACGTGATTTCGATTTTATAAAGTCGATTAATGCCTGTAAATTAATATTGTGGGGGGGGGGTAATGAAATTGTGCCTAGCCGACAGGTTAGGTATATATGTAGACACGGTTTATGCTAATATCGCTCAACATAATGGAACTACATTATTGCTTGCGAGTATTCTTTATTCCTTTCAGATTTATGCGGATTTTGCCGGTTACTCATTGATGGCCATAGGTTTTGGTAAACTTTTAGGTATCGATTTACCGACGAACTTTATTCGTCCGTATTTTGCAAAGACTATAACAGACTTTTGGCGAAGATGGCATATATCACTTACAACTTGGTTCCGTGACTATATATATTTCCCTTTGGGCGGAAATCGATGCAGTAAAGCCCGTTGGGCTCTTAATACAATGATTGTATTCACAATATCCGGTCTATGGCATGGCGCAGCATATACTTTTGTCATTTGGGGAGCGATACACGGGACGTGTATGGTGATTGAACGATTGATATATGGTGAAAAGATTAAAAAAATCTCTGATAAGTTCTCAATGGTAAATATTATTAGAATTGTTATCACATTTACGCTCGTCAATTTCGCTTGGATATTCTTCCGTATTAATAACCTCGTTGATGTAATGCAAATCTTCAAAAAGATATTTACAGAACCTGGGAAACCATTCCTTGACACAAATACTCTCCTGATGGGATTTGTCGCTATGGCAATAGTTTTCATCTATGACCTCGTCAACGAAAAGCATCTTAACATGCAGTTGCTAAGTTCTCGATTTATAGTAGTCCGATATACAACAGCTGTTATGTTGATAGTCTATATACTTGCCTGTGGTGTTCTGAATGGCGGTTCTTTTATTTACTTCCAATTCTAGTATTATCATGAAGAAAGGTTTATCTAGGTTTTGCATCGCAGTCCTAATAATCTTGATGTCGGTTGCCATTGTAGATAGTGCTATAGGAAAAGTAATGGACTGGATGCTTCCTAAAATAAGTAATCAAGGGGATACTGGAAAGACATACTTTTCACTATATGACGTAGAATCGCCTATTGTAGTAGTCGGGTCCTCACGAGCTTCTCATCACTATGTTACTCAAATAATTGAAGATACACTAGGCATGTCAGCATACAATGTCGCTCGTGATGGTTGTTTCTTCAGTTATAATTGTTGTGTGGTTAATTCTATACTTGACCGATATTCTCCCGAACTGATTATTTGGGAGAATGGAACAGAGTATCTATTTAATGGCTTTGATGATCCTTTAGAGAACCTTTACCCATACTATAAGCGAAACAAGTGGGTAACATCTGCCATTCAAGAAGAATTACCTTGGACTGAATATGTTAGACTCTGCAGTCGAATTTATCAATACAATTCTGTAATGCACCGCATATTGATGCGCTACCTTCGGAGAAGTTCTTTCTATGATGAAACAGAGAAAGGTTATATGCCTCTACAGCCAAAGTCGTTGAGAAAAGCGCTTGAGTTGAAGCCAATAGCATGCAACTATACGGAGCTAAGTAGGACAAAAGTTGAACGTTTCAGAGCAACACTTTCACGTGCGCAGGAGAAAGGTGTTAAGGTTGTAGTCGTAGATTCGCCAATGTATAGGCTATGTGATGTGAATAATGAATCTGCTGTGGAGATGCGTAAGATATGTAAGATGTATGGAACATTGTTTTTGAATAACTCTCAGTTGCCAGAATTCATTAATCATCCAGAGTATTTTAACGATGCTACTCATATGAATAGTATCGGCTCTATTTCATATACTAAATATGTTCTGAGACAGATAAAAGAATATTTAAGTAATGAGTAAATTCCGTGAGCTTTACAATGCGGACATCGCTCGATATGGAGGAAGGCCCGGTGCATATATGAGAGTATTTCATTTCCTATATCGTAAGGCGGCAACTACTTCATTTGTCCCTAATAAGATTCTATGGCTCACCTGCAAAGTTCCGTGTTTAAGTTATCCAAAG
>ULRB01067942.1_pt1 | contig 19542 bp, 18 predicted proteins | sample 1955051 | NCBI WGS metagenome assembly ULRB01 (sample SAMEA4835671, study PRJEB28245) | human gut metagenome | biome: gut microbiome; material: fecal sample | place: Denmark | collected 2008 | reverse complement strand
TTGACGACTATGAGTACAATGGCGTGAAGGGCGTGATTTTCTTGGGGAAGAATAAATACAAGGACCGCTGCATCTTCATTCCGCACGGTGGATACAAGAGTTACTCGACGATTGAGTGCCCGGAGGACGCGTTCCTGTGGACCGCTTCTCTCTGCACGGCCGCCGAAGGTGTGACACGAAGGGAGTATATCGACTACGCGGCCTTTGTGCTTCAAACCAAGGACCCGGATACGGGTTCGCCGTTCTTCTTCTCCTCTTGGCAGAGTCCAAGCATAGGCGTAGCCAGGCAGTCCGGGCGCAATGTGCGTCCTGTCAAGGAAAAGCCATAGACGGCTTTTCCTTGACTAAATGCCCTAATGTTTGTAATGAACGTTCTTTACGAGTAAAGGATCGATGTAAGGCACTCTTTTCTTTGCCTTGCTGAAACTTGATGCGGATGCGAAACCGGAAGCCTCTGCTACCGCCGACTGTTTCGTTATAGGGTTTGCCTCACTATATTGTCTGGCATATTCGAGTCGAAACATATTGATGAGGTTGTAATAGCCAACAGAAGCGATAAATCTGCTTGCCGGTGCCATTCTGCCTTTGTCAACTTCGGCAAGAATATCTTTCTTCTGAAGATGCTGCTCTTTAAAACGCCTGAGTATGATATCAAGCACCTGTCGTTTGGCTTCTTCGTCGAAAATATAAGACTCGTCTTCCGCTGCCTCGTCCGGTTTCTCGATCGAATCCTGAGTTACAGACATTAGGTCATCGCTGTGTGCGGTATCCGCCTGAAGTACACGTTGCGGGTGAAGGATCATTATGAGAAATATGACCTCGAGTATGGAAATTAGAAGGTCGGCCACCATCTTTACAATGTCGTTGCCGAAAAGAAATATGACCCACATTATCAATATACAGAACAAAGGCAAGTTAAGAATCTTTTCTGCAAACCGATACGGAAAATCGCTGTTGTCTGAATAGTTCTGGAAGTGGTAGTTTTCGATTTTTCTATGCAGCCACCGCATTTTGTTGAATAGATGCATCGTAGGGAGTACACTTATGGCGCTGAAAATATACTTGAGATAGCCCCAGTTGTCCGTAATCCAATATCCTTTTCCGAAGATAATTATGAGAAGTACTGCGACAATTACTGACAGCGTGCCGGTTATGTAATACCTGTTTTTGAACTTATCAAGACGCTGATCTCCGAAATAGATGCCGAAGAGAGCTGAAAAACACATCGGGTAGTACAGTATTCCGGCGAGCCCGATATATTTTATGACGGCGTCATCAGAAGGTGCCAGAAAATATGGAATCTGAATTAACGACAGAAGAAGATATGTCAGCGCCACTTCCTTTCGTGCCGGGTAGAAATAATTCTCTTCCTTGTTGTACGGGAGGCACATGTGAAACCACCTCAGCGCGGCGCAGATTATGCCCGTAACAATCAAAACCAGACATGCGTCCGCACATAATATATCTTGAAAAGTACTGTATTTCATGATTCTTAGGCTGTTTAGCGATGGTAAATTTGACAAAAATACGAAAAACAGTCAAGTTTTGTTTATTTTCAGTATGATTTTTAAGTGGTATGTAACGTTACATTTCGGTGGTGGTTACATTGCATCTACACGTTAGAAGAAACAGAATGTAACTCCGCGTGCCGTTTAGAGGAAACAGAATTGCTCTTTTTGTTAGATTCCTTTTAGGGTTTGATTATATATTTGCGAGATTATTGAAAATACAGATACGCAAGGTTATATAGTATCGGTTTTACTTATAAGTTTTTGGGGCGGGATGCCGTTTCAATGACAAGTTTTCTGTGGAAATTGATTTTAGACTAGCGAAAAACTATTCTCAATAAAGGGTCGTCTTTCCATAAACTTCCAGGGAAAGACGACCCTTTGCGCCGTAGGCGGCTCGCTCAGATTCCAAGACTGCACCTTCAGCGAATAATGCACGACATTCTGCTAAATGAATTGTGGTAAAAAATGCTTATGTTTGTACTTGGTTATGAAAGAGAATCTTCTTGGCAAGACGCCGTCCGAGCTCAAGGCTGCGGTGGCGGAGTGCGGACTGAAGCCGTATGTGGGTGTTCAGCTCGCTGACTGGTTGTATTCCAAAAGAGTGCGCAGTTGGGATAGGATGGCAAATATTTCCAAGTCGGCGAGGGCGCTGCTCTCGGAGAAGTTCAGTCTTGGAGTAGCGGATCCTGTCGGAATGGCCCGCTCCGTGGACGGGACATGCAAGTACTTGTTTCCGGTGAGTTGTCCGAGAGGAGAGACTTTTGAGGATTCCGCAGTCGAGGCGGTGATGATTCCGGATGAGGATAGACGCACTCTCTGTGTCAGTTCTCAGGCAGGTTGCAAAATGGGGTGCAGGTTCTGCATGACAGGCCGTCAGGGATTTCATGGAAATCTCTCTGCGTCTGACATATTGAACCAGTTTACCGGGATTGAAGATAGTATGAAGCTCACCAATGCTGTATTTATGGGCATGGGGGAACCTTTGGACAACTATGAGAGCGTGTCCAGGGCGATAGAAGTGCTGACTGCCGACTGGGGTTTCGGATGGAGTCCCAAGAGAGTTACTCTGAGCACTATAGGCGTGATTCCAAATCTCAGACGTTATCTCGACGAGCAGCGATGCCATCTGGCCGTGAGTCTTCACAATCCTTTCCCGGACGAGAGACTTGAGATGATGCCGGTGCAGAAGGCTTATCCGCTGTCAGAAGTAGTGGACCTGATAAAGCAATATGACTTCAGCGGACAGAGGCGGGTGAGTTTCGAGTACACGATGTTCTCCGGGTTCAATGATGACAAGCGTCATGCTGATGCACTTATCCGGATGCTCCGCGGACTGGAATGCAGGGTGAATCTGATAAGATTTCACAAAATTCCGGATTTCCCTTACGAGAGCAGTTCAATCCGCAAGATGGAAGAATTTAGAGACAGACTTAACAATAACGGCATATTATGTACAATTCGATCATCCCGTGGAGAAGATATTCTGGCGGCGTGCGGAATGCTTGCCGGAAAGCATGCGCAAGAGGCATGAAGTTGAATAAGTGTTTCTGGTTGGCTGCCGCCTTTATGGTGCTTTTGGGCCCTGTCGGCTCGGCTCAGACCAAGAATAATTCACGCAATAAGGTATATCCCAACAACCTTACCATGGACAGCGCGCAGCCGTCCATAGACAGCGTGTACCTCAGGCAGATGCGCACGAAGATGGCGCGTATCAGATCTACGGAACGGCGCCCTACAGTGGGACTTGTGCTTTCCGGAGGTGGAGCCAAGGGAGCGGCGCAGGTGGGGGCTCTTAAATTCATAGAAGAACTGGATATCCCGATAGACCTGATCTGCGGTACGAGTATCGGAGGCCTGCTGGGTGGTTTGTATGCTATAGGGTACAAGGCTGATGAACTGGAGGATATATTCATAAATCAGGATTGGGACAAGTTGCTTACGGATGTGGTGGATCAGAAATATATCCCGTATTCCACCAAGATGTACAACTCCAAATATGTCCTCACAATACCGTTCCAGACAGCAATCGACCTTCTTAACAGCAGCAAGAAGAACGATGAGGAATATAAGAAGCAATCCTTCATGAGTTCTCTTCCGTCGGGATACGCGTACGGGTTCAATGTCAACAATCAGATATCGAGTCTTACCGTGGGGTATCAGGACGAAATGTCTTTCAACGACCTTCCGATACCTTTCGTGTGTGTGGCTTCGGATATGATAAGCTGCAAGGCAAAGAACTGGGGCAGCGGATCCATTAATACTGCCCTTCGTTCCACCATGTCCATCCCGGGACTTTTCGAACCTGTGCGTACGGACGGAATGGTCCTTATAGACGGCGGTACGCGAAACAATTTTCCTACAGATATAGCGAAGGCCATGGGAGCCGATATCATTATTGCCATAGAACTTTCCGACATGATGCCGGGCTTCGAAGAGGTGAACAACATAGGTGATATCGTGTCTCAGATGATCAGTATGCTTGGTACTGACGCCTACAATAAGAATATTAATCTTCCTGACGTGTTCATCAAGCCGCACATCCCGGAATTCAATATGTTGAGTTTCAATGCCAAGGCTGTGGATACGATGATAGTGAGAGGATACGATGCCGCGAAGGCCAAGAAGGACGAACTTCTGAAGGTTAAAAGTCGGGTGTCGAGAACCGGCTCGTCCGCTAAAAATTCCTCCGCCAGGGGCGCATCTGCCAAGCGTAAGCCTGATGCTACGAATATAGCCATACATCCTGTCAGAATAGAAAGTATTGAATTCCGGGGAGTTACCGAAAAGGAGTCCAAGTATCTTTCAAGAATGCTGGATTTTGAGCCGGGAGACACCGTAAGCCGGGCATCTATGGATGAAGTGATGAGCCGTCTGCAGGCCACCAACAGTTTCGCATCCATCACATACTCGCTTCTCGGAAAAGAAGAGCCTTACAAACTGGTGTTCAATTGTAAGACTTCCCCTACCAACAGTGTCGGACTCGGATTCCGTATCGATTCTGAAGAATGGGCGTCCATAATTTTGAATGTGGGACTGAATACCAACAGTTTGATGGGATCCCGTTTCAACCTCACTGCCAAACTCGGCCAGAACATGAAGTTCGATGCCCATTATTCCCTTGATCTGGGTTGGATGCCGACTATCAATCTGAATGCCAGCTTGTTCAAGTATTCCGGCAATTTAGGTATCGGTACTGATGTGTTGAAGTACGGTGTATCTTATTGGAGCCATCGGGAACTTCTCTACCTTACCGACGTGCGGTGGAAACGCAGCAACTTCAAGGTGGGTCTTCGTAATCAGTACAATAATGTGGATTCCAAGACGGTGTTCGGGTCAATGATTGCCTCCAGTCTTTCCAAAGATGCACTGAAGGGAAACTACTTCGGAGCCTTTGCGAGTGGAAATTACTACTCATTTGACAACAAGTATTACCCTACCAAGGGAACGAGCCTGTCTTTCTCCGCCAATTATGATTTCATCAAGAGCGGAAATCCGAACTTCCATCCTATCATAGCGTTGGGATTTGACTGGAAGACCGTATTCAGGCTTGGCGAAAAAGTGGCTTTGATCCCGGATGTACATCTGCGTAACATTTTCTCTACGGGAGACCTTGTGGGTAGTGACGGCCAGATATACAACGGAGTGTCCCTTCTTCACAGCAACTTTATCGGAGGAGCTGTGCCGGGACGTTATACGGACAGCCAGGTTCCATTCTTCGGAATCGACAATGTCCTTCTCGCCGAGGATCATCTGGCTACCGCAAGTCTTGAACTGCGCGTCAATCCATATAAAAAGCTTTACCTGTCGGCTTTGGCCGGATTCGTCCAGTCCAAAGACAAGTTCGCCCAAATGTTCGGTGGCTTTGACCCTGAATTCTACGCCATGGGAATATCGGCCGGATACAACAGTGGTGTCGGTCCTCTAAGACTTGACGTGCATTGGAATCAGGTGCATAAGTGGGGTTTGTACGTATCTTTCGGGTATGACTTCTAGCCATGGACGAGAAAGGTAAGAAGGTTCTTGATTATCTTCAAGGTATCTGTTCGAAAAGAGAGTATTGCAGTGCGGACATTTTCCGGAAAGCACTCGAAAGGCTGGATGGAGAGAAACCTGCTGCCGCTGCGGTGGTGGATCTGCTGGTGAAAGACAGGTTCGTGGATGATTTGCGCTATGCTTGTGCGTATGCCAGAGAAAAGTCCTCCATTTCCGGATGGGGGCCGCATAAAATCAGTACCATGCTGCTATCTAAGCATATAGATCGCCAGACGGTGCAGGCTGCCCTGGCTGAAACAGATACGGAAAGAGCTTCGGAGAAGCTCTCCAAGGTGCTTGAGGTCAAATGGAAGACCCTCTCGGATGATCCGCAGGGGAAGTACAAACTGCTGCGGTTTGCCTTGTCCCGCGGCTATGACTATGAGCAGGTCCGGCCTTTGGTGGATGCGCTGTGCGATTCGACGAATGTGTAATTTCAAGTGCCTTCCGAAATAAGATTCCGGGAAGTGATAACTGCCCGCTTTATGGGGTGTGGGGGTTATTCGGTGATATGTGTAAGGATGGGGCGTAGCCGGTATTTGATATTGAGGTGTCCGTTGCACTCTTTGGTGCTCTCCTGGATGAATCCGAGCTGTCTGTAGGCGTCTCCTCCGTCGGGGTATTCCATGTCGGCGTAGCTCATGATATCATCAGGCCGGACCTCGGATATGAAGGCGTTCAGGAGTTTTCCCATGCCTCCGGTAACACGAAGTCCTTTCAGCGAGGCGTATCTTATCCATTCGTATGAGCGGATAATCCGGCCCTCTTTTTCCCAGCGACGGGCGTTGCTGAATACGGCCACGGCGGCGAGGGTCCCTTCCTTGACATGACTTTCCGACGCACCTGTGCTGCGCTCCACGAACAGACCGTAGAAGTAACGGCCTCCGGTGCTGCCAAGCCTGTGGTTGGCGTCAAGAAATGCAGCGGCCTCCGGCTTTGGTATTCGTTCTACACGGCAGTTGCGCGCAAATATTGTGTCAAGGTGGTCCATTAGCGCTCTTCTTCAAGAGCCTTGTTGAAGCATTCGCGGCACAGAGGTTCGTACACGTCTTTCTCTCCGAGCAGAACAAGGTCCTTGCTCTTTGCAAGCCGGTGGGAATGGTTGGCGAGGTTGCCGCATTTTACGCAGATTGCGTGTACTTTCTGAACATCTTCGGCTACTGCCATGAGCATCGGAATAGGACCGAACGGCACGCCCATATAGTCAGTGTCAAGTCCTGCGGCGATGACTCTTATGCCTCTGTTCGCAAGAGTCTGGCAGACGGATACGAGGTCTTCTCCAAAGAACTGGGCTTCATCTATACCCACAACCTGCACGTCCGGAGAGACTTCCAGCATCTGTGATGCAGATGAGATAGGAGTGGATGTAATCTTGTGGAAATCATGGGATACCACTTCCACATCGGAGTATCTCTTGTCTATTGCCGGCTTGAATATGGCTATTTTCTGATTGGCGAATTGGGCGCGTCTGAGACGTCTGATGAGTTCTTCGGTCTTACCTGAGAACATTGAGCCGCAAACGACTTCGATGCAGCCGGATTTTTTGTGATTTTCAGAAAACATTATGTAGATTTGTATTGTTACTTCCCAAAGGGGAGACAAATATAAGAAAATAGAATGATGGAAAAAAGCGGAACAGGTGTTTTGTATATAGTCCCTACTCCGGTGGGCAATCTTGACGATATGACCCTCAGGGCAATAAATGTTCTGAAAGAAGCAGACTTGATACTTGCGGAGGATACCCGTACCAGTTCCGTGCTTCTCAGCCATTTTGGCATCAAAGGCAGGCTTCAGTCCCATCATAAGTTCAATGAGCATCAGACGGCGGAGATGATAAAGGACCTGATAGTATCCGGAAAGACCGTTGCGCTTGTGAGTGATGCCGGTACGCCTGGTATCTCGGATCCGGGATTTCTGCTTGCGAGGACCTGCGCCGCCGAAGGAATTGAGGTTATCACGCTCCCGGGCGCAACCGCCTGCATCCCGGCCATAGTATCATCCGGACTCCCGTGTGACAGATTTTGCTTCGAGGGCTTTTTGCCTCAGAAAAAGGGGCGGCAGACTCTTCTTGGTCAGCTGTCCGCCGAGACAAGGACAATGGTTTTCTATGAGTCACCGCGCAGATTGGTAAAGACGCTTGAGCAGTTCGCTCAGGTCTTCGGCCCGGACAGACAATGCTCCGTGGCAAGGGAGATATCTAAATTTCATGAAGAGCACCATAGGGGCACTATCGCTGATGTGCTTTCGCATTTTGAGACAGAAGAACCTAAAGGAGAGATAGTTATAGTAGTGGCAGGACTGCCGCTGCAAGAAAAACGAGAACACCGAAACAAATACAAAGACTATGAAGATACATCAGAAGAAATTGTTCCTCAAAGGCAGGAATGACAGCCCGGAAGCTCGTCTGGTCGACGAGGGTGCCGGTAAGCAATCGTTCGACGGGGATTCGGATATGGGGCATTCCGCAAAAAATCAGCACGCCCGCTCGTTCAAGTTCGGAGCGGTGTGCCTTGTTTTCCTGTTGATAGGTTTTCAGGCAGCGTTGTTCGTGAATAAGGCAGCGGTGCTTCGTATCGAGAGCCTGCGTGACCATCCGGATACGGTATATGTCGTGCGCTATGTCGGCTCGGGCGATGAGGCTGCTCCGCTCTTCGGGAATGAAGTAGGGAGGTCCTCCGGGACGGTGGAAGGCGGCAGTGCGACGGATACGTTTCGCAGGAATTCGGCGCACAGTGCGACTGTTCAGAAGGTAAGAGGGAGCAAAAGGCTGGTTGAGAGTTTCCGATTCAACCCCAATACTGTCAGTGTGGAGGATCTTCAGCGCCTCGGATTCAGCCAGAAACAGGCTCAGTCTATCGAGAATTACCGGTCCAAGGGCGGACGGTTCAGAAGAAAGAGTGATTTTGCAAAATCTTTTGTGGTGGCCGATTCTGTGTATGGACGGCTGGAGTCGTATATCGATATTCCTCTTCTGGATATCAACAAGGCCGATTCTGCCGCTTTCGATGACCTTCCCGGAATTGGTCCGTATTTTGCAGCGAAAATGGTCTGGTATCGAGAGCGTTTGGGCGGGTACTCCTATCCTGAGCAGTTGATGGACATATACAATTTTGACGAGTCAAAATATAAGGGCCTGTCGGATTTGATATGTTGCAGCCCGCCCTCCGAGCCCTTCCGTCTGTGGCAGCTTCCAGCAGACAGTCTGAGGATGCACCCTTATATTGGAGGCCGGAGGGAGGCTGAGGCGATTGTGCTGCTTCGGAAGAAATATCCGTCCGATTCGTTGTCGGTCGACCTTTTGGAGCGGGCCGGAATATTGCCCGTGGAGAAGTGTGAGAAGCTGTCCAGATGCTGTATAGCACCGTTTAATTGAAACAAAAAGAATAAATATTTTGGAATATCTATCTAAAGAACGTTATGACCAGATAGTCGCCGAACTCCACCACCTTATGGATGTGGAGTATCCGCGCATCAAGGAGGACCTTGCGGAAGCGCGTGCGCAGGGAGATACGAGCGACAATGCCGGGTATCGGGAGGCGCGAAGATTGCAGGCCAAAGCTATAAGCAGGATAAAGTTTCTGCAGAAAGTGTTGCAGTTTTCCAGAGTTATTGACACCAAGGCCCTGCCAAAGGACAAAGTCTCACTGCTAAGCACAGTGGAATTTACCAATCTGGTGTCGGAGGTGAAGATGAAATACACAATCGTCAGTCCGCACGAAATGGATCTCAGTGCGGGGAAAATATCCCTGAACTCCCCAATAGGCAGGGCGCTTATGGGGAAAATGATTGGTGAGGTTGTGGATGTCGAGGCTCCTTCCGGAGTGTTTCAGATCAGGATAGAAAGCATCGACATCCCGGTGTGAGTACGATTATTTGAAAATGTCGTTGAGGATGGAAGCGAGTCTGAGTCCGGCTTTAAGAAGCTGGTCTTCGATTGTTTCTGTCCATTCGCTTACATAATCATAAGACAGCTGCGAGCCTACAGGTGTAGATTCGTAGATAGACTTGCAGACCTCATAAGTCTCCTTGCTCCATGATTCAGGAGTCCCTTCAGCCATCTTGCGGTCGGAAGCCTTGCTGTTGACGTCAATCTGCTCGACCCACTCGGAATAAGTCCATTTGTGAGCGCTTTCGATAACTCCCGAGTCCCAGACTGAGTGGAGGTTGGTTCCGTTGCGGAAATACTGTACCTGCCATCTGTTGCCGCCTTTGTCTGACTTGTGCCCCATGTGCATCGGGCAATGCATGTCTCCTACCAGGTGAACAAGGAACTTAAGAGCGAGAGCCTGCTCCTCCTTGTTGAGTTTTCCGCTTTTGAGAGCGGCAATCTGCTCGTTGACGGCAATGAGAACATCTCCGTCCTTATTTATCTGTGCGGTCTCGAAAGTCTCGTCTGCGTCGATATTCTTGTAGTGCCATGTGCTGGTGTACTGATATTCAGGAGTATGGCTTGCATTATCCATCCAGTTGGCCCAATAGACAATGGACTTCCCGTCAAGAATTTCCGAGATTTTCTTTTCTGCTTTTCTTGTGAGATGTTTCTGTGCGATAGCGCAGGTGACATCGTGACCTTTCTGTCCCCAAGAGTAGCCGTTGACCGACACGGCGAGAAGGCCTGCACACAGGCAGACCAGTTTCAATGTTCTTTTCATATTTGTCTTATTTAAAAATAAACTTGCCAAGGCTGACAAAGTTCGTCTAATTTTTGTAAAATTGCAATGCTTTTACACTGGAGAACGGCTGTGTCGGCTGCGAATAGAGTAAGATACTCATGGGGTTGCTTATGATTGTTTTATATCTTACCTTTGTGAAGCTAAAACTAAAACATTTTTAAGATAATATCGATCCGTTATGAGCGAAGAGAAATTCAGAATTGAATCTGACCTTCTTGGCGAACTTCAGGTTCCGGTTGAGGCCTATTATGGTGTGCAGACGCAAAGGGCTATCAACAACTATAAGATTTCCAACACCAGAATGTGCGACTACCCTGAGTATGTCGTCGCCATGGCCTGTGTCAAGCTGGCCGCCGCGCAGACAAACAAGGAGCTTGGCGCGATGGATCCGAAGATTGCAGACGCCATTATAGAGGCCTGCCGCGAGATTATTGACGGCAAGTTCCATGACCAGTTCCCTGTGGACATGATGCAGGGCGGCGCCGGAACATCCGTCAACATGAACGCCAACGAGGTGATTGCCAACAGGGCTCTTGAGATTCTTGGACATAAGAAAGGCGAGTATCAGTTCTGCTCTCCTAATGACCATGTGAACTGTGCGCAGTCTACCAACGATGCCTACCCGTCGGCTTTCCGTTATGCGTTTATCCGTATGAACAGGAAACTTGAGAAGAGTCTTAAGGACCTTATCAAGGCATTCGAGGCAAAGGGAGAGGAATTCAAGGATGTAATCAAGATGGGACGCACCCAGCTTCAGGATGCCGTTCCTATGACTTCCGGGCAGGAATTTCACGCGTATGCCACCAATCTTGGTGAAGAGGTGCTCAACCTTGAGAGAAACGTGAACCTTCTCTACGAAATCAATATGGGCGGAACTGCTATCGGAACAGGTCTGAACGCTAAACCTGGATTCCCTGAACTGTGTGCCAAGAAGCTTACCGAGCTTACCGGGGAGAAATTCATCGCAGCGCCGGACCTCGTGGAAGCTACTCCTGATACGGGTGCTTATGTGAGCTATTCGGGTGCCCTCAAGAGACTTGCAGTGAAACTTTCCAAGATTTGCAATGATCTCAGACTTATGGCTTCCGGCCCGAGGTGCGGCTTGAAGGAAATCAATCTTCCTCCGATGGCACCGGGTTCATCCATTATGCCCGGAAAGGTCAATCCGGTCATCCCTGAAGTTACCAGCCAGGTTTGCTTCAAGGTTATCGGCAATGATGTGACGGTATCATTTGCAGCCGAGGCAGGCCAGCTTCAGCTGAATGTCATGGAGCCGGTAATTGCAGAATCCATAATGGAGAGCATCACATGGCTTACCAACGCCATGGATACGCTTCGTGAAAAGTGTATCAATGGTATTACGGTCAATAAGGAGCGTTGCTACGAGATGGTAAAGAACAGTATCGGCATCGTAACGGCCCTGAACCCTATCATCGGTTATAAAGCCAGCACCAAGGTGGCCAAGGAAGCCCTGGAGACCAACCGCTCTGTCTATGATATCGTGCTTGAGAAGGGTATTCTTACGAAAGAAGAACTTGACAAAGCCCTTGATCCGAAGAATATGATAGGCTGATCTCAATAGCAAGACAAGTTAACTCTTGATATATTTTCAAGGCCGGCAGTAGATATTATTCTTTGCCGGCTTTGTATTTAAAACGGGGAACGATGGCACTCGGTACCAGAAACAGGCTTCTACGGTACGGAATATGCGTGCCGTGCTCAAAAAGGCTTCCTGTGGTACGCGACGCGTTTTCTGAGGCATTCGGTGTAAAAAACAGGCTTTTCTGGTACAGAAGGGAAATTCGGTACCGGAAACCCCTTCCTACGGTACGGAATTGAGGATGACCTCTAAGTCTATCAAGACTTTTAGTCCCCTTTGATAGTATCCTCATTTACATGCAGTGAAAATACAGTCTGACCTTATCAAAGCGTTTTGTGGCGAGGTCTTCTTTACGTATTATAAAATTAATCATCCCGCAGTCGTAGAAGCGCAGATTCCATCTTTCGTCCTCGTCAATCTGAAGAAGAGACATGTATCCCGGGGCGGCTTCGTTTACCTCTTCGAAGAACGGCATTCCGAGCAGTTTGTGTCCATAGTCATAGTCGGTAGTAGGGCTGTAACTGAGCGCTTCCGCTTTAAGGCATGCGCATGTGCCGTCTTCGTTCAGCACGATGTGTGTGTTGAGTTTATCCGTTTCCTGCGCGTAAATAACCTTGAAAGTTCCCTCCGGCCAGAATCCAAGTCCCTCTGATGGGACCTCCATATCGCCGAGAAAATAGTCGAGGTCAGCGAAAAAATACAGCATTCCTTCATGAGGAAGCAGGTTCTCCTTGTCGTATCGGGCTATTTCGTCAAGTTTTATCTGGCAGATGAACGTCAGGAGGAGTTCCCCTTCTCCATCGTATGAATCATCTTCCTCCTCTGGTAGCAGAGGAAAATCCACACCGTCCGGAAGGTCGGGAAATCCCCACCAGTGGCTTTTGAACTTGAGGTCCTCTTCTGTCTGAGATGTGAGTATTTTTATAGGCATGGCGCAATATAGATAAAAAACCAATATGTTAGACACAGTGTCTTAGAATCTTTTTCATGGAAGGTGGTATGGATGATTTTTTCTACCTTTGCTGAAACTATATGAAACGGTTGAAAATTATCGTTGCTCCGGATTCTTATAAGGAGTGTCTGTCCGCTATGGAGGTCTCGGCCGCCATGGCGGAAGGGGTGTTGCTGAAATACCCTGAGGCGAGCGTCATACAGTTGCCATTGGCTGATGGCGGGGAGGGGACATTGGAGATTCTGTCTTCCGCCATGGGCGCCACGATTCGGCGAGCGATGGTCTCTGACCCATTGGGGCGGACGGTTGAGGCGGACTTTGGCGTTGTCGGAAGCACCGGTATTGTCGAAGTGGCCCGGGCCTGTGGTCTGCCGCTTCTTTCCAAGGATGAAAGGAATCCGATGACTGCATTGAGCACGGGGGTTGGAGAACTTGTTCTGTCTGCCGAAAAGGCGGGATGTTGCCATCTTATCGTTGGTCTTGGGGGCAGCGCAACTTGTGACGGAGGCGTTGGAATGCTTTCAGTTCCAGGGGTTAAGGATGCGTTGGGGCGGATGGATGTAGAACTGCTCTGCGATGTTGGGAATCCTTTTATAGGGCAGAACGGGGCGGCAAGGGTTTTTGCACCTCAAAAGGGAGCGTCTGCTGAGGATGTGGAATTGTTGGAGCAAAGAATGGAGAAGGTGGCGAAGCAGATACTGGCGGAGACAGGTGTGGATGTGTCCGGGATTCCGGGAGCCGGTGCGGCCGGAGGATTGGGCGGTGCGTTCATTGCGTATGCCGGGGCGAAGATTGTCCCGGGGGTGGAGAAGGTGATGTCGCTTGTCGGGTTTGATGATGCACTGGACGGGGCGGATCTTGTAATTACAGGTGAGGGGAAATCGGACCTTCAGACCCTTGAGGGAAAAGTTCCTTTCGGAGTGCTTCGTCATAGCGCCGGCTGTCGTGTGGCTCTGGTTTCAGGCGCTGTTGAGCATGGGGCAATCGCCTGCCTTGAAAAGGCCGGTTTTTGCGGCATTAGTCAGGCTACCCCACCGGAAATGGCTTTGGATGAGGCACTTGAGCCGGGTAGAGCAAGGGCTAATATTACAAATGCTGTGCGCGGGATTCTGGATTGCATCGAACTCGGGAGGGGAGTGATGTAATTGCAGGGGTGATGAGGCTTATTTTCGCTCTATAAGTCTTTGGACCTCGGGGTAATGCTCGCAAATGTCGTTGAGAGCTTTGGCATTGCGGTCAATACCGTTTTTGAAATTGCTGAATTTCAGAGATAATTCTTTTGGCTTATGGATTCCGCGGGGCTTGTTGTGTCCGAACGGCACCGGGATTACCGGATATCCGCTTGCTGCCCCTGCCGCCCAGAACCAGATATCGTCGGTAGTTGGTGCAATCTCGGTGAAGAGGTTCACGTCCATCATGTCGGGCTTCAGCGAATGCGGCGGGTACAGGACTCCGCCGACACCTGTCTGGATGTTGAGGAAACTGCGGTGGATGCGTTTGAACAGAAAATGATACCAGCGATACTTGCTCCATTCTTTGTATGGCCTGCCGTACTTGATGCGTTTTGCCCGATGTGCCAGAATGGCATCCGGGATGCGTGCGTGCAGTTCGAGCAGGTCTTTCAGCATGTGCTTGTGATAGTACACGTCGTCATCCACCGTGACGATTACGGCATCGGGGAAGTCGAGCAGCGCCGGAATCAGCTTGCGGTAGGAGCGGATATCGCGGTCGTAGTTACGTATTTCGAATACCGGATTGTCTTTTGCAAGGGCAAGGAGTCCTTCGGGCATTTCACCTTCTGCAAATTGAGACATTGTAACATATAGTATTATCTTGTCCGGCAGTACGCTGCCGTTGAGAAGAGAGACTATCGCCTGCTGAGCGCACTTGATTGCGGGCGGGAACGATGTCATGGATACTATAACCTGCTGGTTCTTGAGGGTATTTTTCGCCATGGTATCAATCGTTGAGTTCAAAACTTGACTTCTCCGGCAAAATGCTCTGGAAAGATTCTTTCAGACTTTCCATCACTTCATCGTAGTGGTGTATATGTACGTTGTCATTCAGACAGACAAGCGAGTATGACTGTTCACGGATGGCCTTGATAGCATGTATTGGCTTCACTTTCAGCGGGAACATCTTGGTGTCCGCGTAGGTGTTGTAAGGCGCGAAGTTGCCCTCGCATATCTGCCACATTCGGAACAGTTCCGGAGTGTAGTCTGTCAGGGCGCGGAAGCGGTTGGATGAAGTCTTGGTCAGCTCGTCGCCTGCGACGTCCCACACCTTTTCAAACGTGCTCTTCAGGTAAGGCTGGGCGTTGTGCGGTGTTCTGAGCGTGATGAATTTGTTGTAGAAGAACAGCAGGTAATTCCATACGGCCTTGGTGCCGTAGCTCTTGTGGAACCATTTGTCATGCCAGCGAGCCATCACTTCTCTCTTGTCGAAGTGACTGTTGATGATCTTCACGTTGTTTCGTATGCGCACATACCACTGCGACCATGTTATGTTGTATTTGAAAACGGCGATGTCGCATGGAAGTCCGTTCCGGAAAAAACGCTCCTTGTCAAGACTTTTTGTTATGAAGAAGTCATCGTTGAAATAGACGAAGTGCTCCGCCAGATCCGGTATGCGATACATATAGCGTTCTATCACCACGGAGTTGTATGTGGGCAGGAATTCTTCCGGGATGAAGTCCTTGTGACTCACAAGGTGTATCTTCGGATTGTTCTCATCCAGCCATTCCGGCTTCTGGCCGCATGTGACAAAATGTATTTTCCTGACCCAAGGGGCGAATTACTCAACACCGCGGAACCAGTATTTCAAAAAGCCGTAGTCTCTGAAGCGTGCCTTTGAAACCCCGTTTCTTGTCTTGTCATCGGTGCGTGAGTATTTTGAAAATTCTTTTTGCCACTCCGGGTCGTCCATGTTGACCCATGTGACTACAAAATCTATATCCATATCTTTCATGTTATTAGTCCGTATAAGGCTCGGATTCTCCGCTTGTGCGGCAAATATGGACACTTTTGGCTTGTATAGCAATGAATGTTCTTCTTGTTTGTTGGTCAAAAGGTCGAATATGGCAGTTTTATTGAAAACTATTCCTACCTTTGTGAAAAGCGGTAAAACCATTCTTTGGGGGTCACATCACTGCACAGGCACCCCGTACCGTAGGAGGCCCTCTCCGGTACCGAATATTCCTTCCGTACCAGAGAAGCCTGTTTTTTACACCGAATGCCTCTGAAAACGCGTCGCGTACCCCAGGAAGCCTTTTTTGACACCGAATGCGTATTCCGTACCGTAGGAGGCCCTCTCCGGTACCGAAGTTTTCAAACTGCCAGAAAAAAGGAGAGCACCACCTGACGCCCTATATAAACCGTCCGGTGGCACTGTCTTTTGATGTGCGAATCTGGTCCGGAGTACCCGTTGCGACTATCCGTCCGCCTTCCGAACCGCCGCCCGGACCCATGTCAATGATATAGTCGGCGTTGCGGATGATATCCAGGTCGTGTTCGATGACAATGACAGTGGCCCCGTGATCGATAAGGCTCTGGAATACACTCAATAGCGTCATCACATCTGACGGATGAAGCCCAATTGTAGGCTCATCGAACACAAATACGGAGTCGCTTTGTCCTCTACCCATTTCGCTGGCAAGTTTAAGCCTTTGGGCTTCTCCTCCCGACAGGCTTGGAGTTTCTTCGCCTAATGTCAGGTAACCAAGACCAAGATCATGCAATACCTTGAGTTTCTGGCTGATTGATTTGAGATCCGCACAGGCGTCAAGGGCAGAATTGATGTCCATGTCCATAAGTTCCGGAAGTGAATGGAATTCTCCGGCAGAATTTTCCCTCCTTATGAGCTCTGCGACTTTTGAATATCTTGACCCCCGGCAATCAGGGCACGGGATATCCACATCGGGAAGAAACTGTACGTCAAGGCTTATTACGCCGGTGCCATCACAGGTAGGGCATCTTAATTTCCCTGTATTGTAGGAGAAGTCTCCATCCTTGTAGCCGTGCTTTTTCGCGTCCGGAGTCCTGGCGAAAACTTTCCTTAGTTCATCATGAACATTGGCATAAGTGGCGACGGTAGACCTGACATTGATACCTATCGGAGAAGCGTCAATGAGTTTGACCTGACGGATTCCGTCGGCTTCCATTGACTTTACGTGTGTCGGCAGGTCATGGCCCGAGATTTTCGCCTGAAGAGCGGGTATGAGGCTTTCGAGTACCATTGTGGTCTTGCCGGACCCTGAGACACCTGTGACTACGGTAAGTCGTCCTTTGGGAATTTCCACACTGAGCGGTCGGACTGTGTGAATGGAATCTGTAGTCATCGCTATCTTTCCTTCATTGAACATGTCGGCGACCTTGACCCTTTGTCTGACTTTGACAGAGGCTTTGCCGGAAAGAAATGGACCTATCTTGGAGCATTTATTGGATTCAATGTCGCTGACAGTGCCTTGTGCTATCACCTCGCCTCCGTTCGAGCCGGCTTCCGGTCCCATCTCGATTATCCAGTCTGATTTGGTCAGAATCTGTGTGTCGTGATCCACCAGTATCACGGAATTCCCATCCGCAATCAGATCTTCCATGACGCCGCAAAGGCCAATGATGTTTGACGGGTGCAGGCCGATTGACGGTTCGTCCAAGACATACAGGACTCCTGTAGTACGATTTCTGACTGCCCGGGCGAGCTGCATTCTCTGACGTTCTCCAGTCGAGAGAGTCGCTGCCGAACGGTCCAGAGACAGATATCCTATCCCAAGGTCCATCAGCCGTTTGGCTGTGTCCAGAAACGATTCGCAGATGCTTTCGGACATTGGTCTCATCTCTTCCGGAAGCGAACCTGGTACACCTTTGACCCATTCCACAATCTCGATAAGAGTCATTGTGCAGGCCTCGGCTAGGGATATGCCCCTCAGTCTTGGCGCCCTTGCCGCATCGGAAAGCCTTGTGCCTCCGCAGTCCGGGCATGTGTCAAGCTTTAGAAACCTCTCGACCCTCTTCATCCCTTTCTCGTCCTTGACCTTTGCCAGTGCGTTCTCGACCGTGTATGTGGCGTTGAAAAAGGTAAAATCCAACTCGGCCGCGTCATTGGAATTCTTGGCCTTGTATAGGATGTGTTTTTTCTCCGCCGGGCCATGAAGGACAATGTCTTTTTCCTTGTCTGTCAGGTCTTTGAAAGGTACGTCTGTCCGTACGCCCATCGCCCTGCAGACATCCTTCATCAGCGACCACATCAGCGTGTTCCATGGTGCGACCGCACCTTCATCTATGGTAAGGTTCCCGTCCGGGATGAGTGTGGAACTGTCAACGGTGCGGATGGTCCCGGTGCCGTCGCAGGTCCTGCATGCTCCCTGACTGTTGAATGCCAGGTCTTCGGCTCCGGGCGGATAGAAATGTTCCCCGCACACAGGGCAGACAAGATCTTTTCCTGCAGCGACCCGCAATGACGGTTCTACATAATGTCCGTTGGGGCATCGGTGGCTGGCTAGCCTTGAGAACATAAGTCTGAGACTGTTAAGCAGTTCCGTCCCCGTGCCGAAAGTGCTGCGTATGCCTGGAATTCCCGGCCTCTGATGCAGGGCGAGAGCCGCCGGAACATAAAGAACCTCATCCACATTGGCCTTAGCGGCCTGCGTCATTCTTCTTCTCGTGTAAGTCGAAAGAGACTCAAGATAACGTCTTGAGCCTTCTGAATACAGTACCCCAAGCGCCAGCGAGGATTTTCCAGAACCGGACACCCCGGCTATCCCCACAATCTTCCCAAGCGGAATATCTACATCCACATTTTTAAGGTTGTGCACCTTCGCACCACGCACCAAAATCTTATCCGGATACACCTTTTCCATTGACTCTAAAATTTAGTAACCTTAAAATTACTTGCAGCCCCAAAATTAGCGAAAAGAATCTAATGCTCCTATGGAAGAAGTTGTAAAATCGGATAATCGACAATTGTGCAGACATGGGAAGAATTACTGTATTCCGACACGGACACCCAGTGAAAACATTCTGCCGAAGCCCCAATAGCCGCGAAAGGAAGCAAGGTCATGAGTTGTGCCGTCCTTTCCTCTTTCTATATAGGTGGTGTTGAGTAAGTTATCGCCGCGCACAAATACATTCAGACCTATTTTTCTCGAGGACATGGCTCCATACTTCCATTCGTAAGCCCAAGAGACGGAAGCGCCGACCAGATGATACCCCGGGATTCGGTATGAATACTGACGGTCATCGGGGGAGTTTCGTGCAAGCGGATCGAAATCAGCATACATCCTGTCATTGAACTGCCAATCTGCACTGGCGGAAAAGCCTGCCGGAAGTATGAATTTTGCGGAAGCTCCGATTTGTGTCTGCGGGGCATCAGCGACAGGGAGTCCGTCACAATAAACATTGACCCTTCCTATCTCCGTTCCAGAATAGTCATCGTAGATTATTGCGGATACGTCTTTTGTCCAACGCCAATTTCCTACAGAAGCAAAAGCGTTGACCTCCAGCCACTTGCCGGCTCTCTGGAACAGGCTTGCTTCCACCCCGTAGTGAAATGCGTCGAGTCCTGTGACCATATAGCGCGCGTCATCAGCATCCAACTGGCGGTACTTTCCGGACATCAGTGAACGGTTTTTCCAGTATGCCGCATAAGCGGTAAGGTCCAGTTTCCCGCTGTTCCACACACATTTCCAACCGATTTCGCCGAGAATATTCTTCTCGTTTTTCACTCCACGGGTAATTTCATTGTTGCCGGATGAAAACCAGACATTGCTGTAAGGCAGAC
>ULRB01100719.1_pt1 | contig 19659 bp, 12 predicted proteins | sample 1955051 | NCBI WGS metagenome assembly ULRB01 (sample SAMEA4835671, study PRJEB28245) | human gut metagenome | biome: gut microbiome; material: fecal sample | place: Denmark | collected 2008 | reverse complement strand
GCAGCCGCTGAGGAAGAGAAGACCAACTTCGACGTTATCCTGAAAGCCCCCGGCGCAGCTAAGCTGGCAGTGGTTAAGCTCGTTAAGGAGCTGACCGGTCTTGGCCTGAAAGAGGCTAAAGCTCTGGTTGACGGCGTACCCAGCGCAGTTAAGGAAGGCCTTCCCAAAGCTGAGGCAGAGGGTCTGAAGAAACAACTCGAAGAAGCCGGCGCAGAAGTTGAGCTCAAATAATACATCCTCGCAGAGGTAAAAACGGGTTAAGAACGGCGCTTGAGCGTCCCGTTCTTAACCTTTTTATATCTTTTTGCGGCGGATAGGCGATATTGAGTCTTTTTTACCCGAAGAGGTAAAGTCATTCACCTTCGCAGACTGACAAGAGCTGTCAGTAGGAGAGTAAGGCAGGCAGAAAAGGTGTTCAGAAGTACAAAGAACATCTGAAATCTGACCGGAAGAAGGATATAAAGGCTTGATTGACCCTGGAAGCAAGGCCACGGGTGGTCCGATGTAACCCAAGTGACCGTGCTTTGCGTGTGAAATTTAGGTTGTTTAACCAAATGGCACCGCATTCTTAAACAAATTTTTGATTCCGGCGCAGTGCCGGGCACGAAATTTGTAATTCTATACTGACCGGCTTTGCTCAAGCCATCCGAAGTGAAACTAACAAATAGCTGATTTAAGAAAACAGGATTGTCGTTGAGAAGGTGTTGAAATTGACTCTGTCATACCCCGGGTGCTAACCTGAAAATGATTTAAAGGGTTCAGAAAGTCTTTAATGATGTCGTACTGAAAGAAAACTCAAGTATAGACATTCAGAGAAGAAATTGGCGACAGCTGTACAATGAATCGGCAGACAGGAACAGAAAACACACAAAAGGTTTCAACGGAAAATTTTTTGAAGTAAAGGAGCACAGACCGGCCAGACGGGAGCCGAGAGTTCCCACCATTTTTACCAGACAACAAAACGTATCAATGAGTACCGCTATAACCGAAAAACCGCGCATTAATTTTGCGTCGACCAAGAATCCGATGCCATTCCCGGATTTCCTGGAGGTGCAACTGAAATCATTCCGGGATTTTCTGCAGCTTGACACGCCCCCTGAGAAGCGTAAGAAACAGGGTCTGTATCAGGTCTTCGCGGAGAATTTCCCCATTACAGACACGCGCAACAATTTCGTCCTCGAGTTTCTGGACTACTACATAGACCCGCCGCAATACAGCATTGCGGAGTGTCTTGAACGGGGTTTGACCTACAGCGTTCCGCTGAAGGCCAAGCTGAAGCTGTATTGCACCGATCCTGACCATGAGGATTTTGCTACCGTGATACAAGATGTATATCTTGGTCCTATCCCTTACATGACGGACCAGGGCACCTTTATCATCAACGGCGCAGAACGTGTGGTTGTAAGTCAGCTGCACCGCTCGCCGGGCGTATTTTTCGGCCAAAGCATCCATGCCAACGGCACCAAGCTGTATTCGGCACGTATCATTCCGTTCCGCGGTTCGTGGATTGAGTTCGCCACGGACATTAACAATGTAATGTATGCTTACATTGACCGCAAGAAGAAACTGCCTGTAACGACACTGCTTCGTGCCATCGGTCTGGAGAGTGATAAGGACATCATTGAGAAATTTGACCTGGCTGAGGAGGTAAAGCTTACGCCGTCAAATATCAAGAAGATTCTCAATCGCAAGCTGGCGGCGCGTGTGCTGCACACATGGCAGGAGGATTTCTCTGATACGGACACGGGTGAGGTGGTAAGTATCGAACGCAACGAGACCATTGTGGATCGTGGTGAGGTACTCACTGAAGAAAACATACAGGACATACTGGAGAGCGGCGCCAAGACAGTGCTTCTGGAGAAGGAGAATGTGAATTCGGTGGATTATGCCATCATTTTCAACACTCTGCAGAAAGACCCCACGAACACTGAGAAAGAGGCTATCCAGCACATCTACCGACAGCTGCGCAACGCCGAGCCGCCGGACGACGCATCGGCACGCGAGGTCATCACCAACCTTTTCTTCTCGGAGAAGCGTTATGACCTTGGCGAGGTAGGCCGTTACCGCATCAACAAGAAGCTGAACCTGACCACCCCGATGGAGGTGAAGGTGCTGACGCGCGAAGACATCATTGAGATTATCAAATATCTCATTGAGCTTATCAACGCTAAGAGCGACGTTGACGACATTGACCACCTGAGCAACCGTCGCGTGCGCACCGTTGGCGAGCAGCTTTACAACCAGTTTGGCGTGGGTCTGGCACGCATGAGCCGCACCATCAAAGAGCGCATGAACGTGCGCGACAATGAGGTGTTCACTCCCATCGACCTTATCAACGCCAAGACCATTTCATCGGTCATCAATACATTCTTCGGCACGAATGCTCTGAGCCAGTTCATGGACCAGACGAACCCGCTTGCCGAGATTACTCATAAACGCCGTATGTCGGCCTTAGGCCCCGGTGGTCTGAGCCGTGAGCGTGCCGGTTTCGAGGTGCGTGACGTGCATTACACCCACTATGGCCGTCTCTGTCCTATCGAGACCCCTGAAGGCCCGAACATCGGTCTGATTTCGTCGCTCTGTGTATATGCCAAAATCAACAATCTGGGCTTTATAGAGACCCCCTACCGCACGGTTACCGACGGCAAGGTGAATCTCAACAACAACGAGGTTATCTATCTGGCAGCCGAGGTTGAGGAGGGCAAGATGATTGCTCAGGGCAATGCAGAGCTGAACGACGACGGCACCTTTATCAATAATAAGATTAAGGCTCGTCTGGACGCCGACTTCCCCATCGCCTCGCCCGAGCAGGTTGAGCTGATGGACGTCTCGCCCGTGCAGATTGCCTCTATAGCCGCGTCGCTGATTCCCTTCCTGGAGCATGACGACGCCAACCGCGCGCTGATGGGCTCGAACATGATGCGCCAGGCTGTGCCGCTGTTGCGCTCGGAGGCTCCTATTGTGGGCACAGGCATCGAGGGTCAGCTGATTCGCGATTCCAGAACTCAGATTATGGCGGAAGGTGCCGGCGTGATAGAGTTCGTGGACAGCACTACGATACGTATCCGCTACGACCGCACCGAGGACGAGGAATTCGTGGCCTTTGAGCCGGCTGTGAAGGAATATGCCATTCCCAAGTTCCGCCGCACCAACCAGGGTACGACAATCGACCTGCGTCCTATCTGCAAAGTTGGACAGCGTGTGGAGAAGGATGATATTCTCACAGAGGGTTACTCCACGCAGAACGGCGAGCTGGCACTTGGCCGCAACCTCAAGGTGGCATTCATGCCCTGGAAGGGTTACAACTATGAGGACGCCATCGTGCTCAACGAGCGCATGGTTCGCGAGGATATCCTCACCTCTGTGCACGTTGACGAATATACTCTCGAGGTGCGCGAGACGAAGCGCGGTATGGAGGAACTGACCTCCGACATCCCGAACGTTTCGGAGGAGACAACCAAGGACCTCGACGAGCGCGGCATAATCCGTGTGGGCGCCTACGTGAAGCCGGGCGACATCATGATTGGTAAAATCACCCCTAAGGGCGAAAGCGACCCGACGCCGGAGGAGAAACTGCTGCGCGCCATCTTCGGCGACAAGGCCGGCGATGTGAAGGATGCTTCGCTGAAGGCTAATCCGAGCCTTAAGGGTGTGGTAATAGGCACCAATCTGTTCAGCCGCGCCAACAAGAAGAAGACGGGCCGCAAGAGCAGCAATGAACAGCTGCAACAGCTCGACGACGAATATAAGGCTAAACAGGCCGAACTGCTTCAGCTGATGGCATCGAAGATGACTACTCTTCTGGCCGACAAGACGTCGAAGGGCGTCAAAGACTTTATCGGCGATGTGAAGGTGGCTGAAGGTGAGTCGTTCAAGAATGTGAACTTCGCCACGATTGACTACGAGACCATAAACATCAACAACTGGACAGGCGACGAGCGCATAGACAATATGGTAAGCAAAATGATTACCAATTATCTGCGCAAGAGCAAAGAGATAGAGAGCCAGCTGCGCCGCCGCAAGCTCGACATCACCATCGGCGACGAACTGCCCAGCGGCATCATGCAGATGGCCAAGGTCTACATAGCCAAGAAGCGTAAGATTGGTGTGGGCGACAAGATGGCCGGCCGTCACGGCAACAAGGGTATCGTGAGCCGAGTGGTACGTCAGGAGGACATGCCTTTCCTGGAAGACGGCACGCCGGTAGATATCGTTCTGAACCCGCTGGGTGTGCCTTCGCGTATGAACCTGGGTCAGATTTTCGAGACCGTTCTGGGCTGGGCAGGCCGCGAGTTAGGCGAGAAGTTCTCGACTCCTATCTTCGACGGTGCCACGCTTGACGACCTGAACGCCTGGACCGACAAAGCCGGTCTGCCGCGCTATGGTAAGACTTATCTCTACGACGGCGGCACGGGCGACCGTTTCGACCAGCCTGCCACCGTGGGCGTGATTTACATGCTGAAGCTCGGCCACATGGTCGAGGACAAGATGCACGCACGCTCCATTGGTCCGTACTCGCTCATCACACAGCAGCCTCTGGGCGGTAAGGCTCAGTTCGGCGGCCAGCGTTTCGGTGAGATGGAGGTCTGGGCCCTGGAGGCCTTCGGCGCAAGCCATGTGCTGCAGGAGATTCTTACCATCAAGTCTGACGATGTTACGGGCCGTTCGAAGGCTTACGAAGCCATTGTGAAAGGCGACCCGATGCCTACTCCGGGTATTCCTGAATCGCTCAACGTGCTGCTGCATGAGCTGCGCGGCCTGGGCCTGAAGATTACCCTCGACTGATACTAATCCGCTCCCGGACCCGCAGCACAGTGTTTGTTGCGGTGTCCCGGACGAGTTCATCATATACCTAATTTTTTAAGGAAGGAACTTAAATGGCTTTCAAGAAAGACAACAAGATAAAGACCAACTTTTCCAAGATCACAATCTCGCTGGCATCGCCCGAGGAGATCAAGGCCAGGTCGAGCGGTGAGGTTCTCAAACCCGAAACCATAAACTACCGCACATACAAGCCGGAAACCGACGGCCTCTTCTGCGAGAAGATTTTTGGCCCGGTGAAGGACTATGAATGTCATTGCGGCAAGTACAAACGCATACGTTATAAGGGCATTACTTGCAACAACTGCGGCGTTGAGGTTACGGAGAAGAAGGTTCGCCGTGAGCGTATGGGACACATCGAACTCGTTGTGCCCGTGGCTCATATCTGGTATTTCCGCTCGCTGCCCAACAAAATAGGCTATCTGCTGGGGCTCCCCTCGAAAAAGCTCGACGCAGTGATCTATTATGAGCGCTATGTGGTAATCAACCCGGGTAAGGCGGCCGAAATAGACGACAAAGGTATTATTGCTCCCGAGAAGCTCGATTTGCTGACCGAGGAGGAGTATCTCGACATAATGGACCGTCTGGGCGAGGAGAACGAGAATCTGCCCGACGATGACCCCAACAAGTTCGTGGCCAAGATGGGCGCGGAGGCTATTCTTGATTTGCTTCGCGACATCGACCTCGATACCCTGTCGTATGAGCTGCGCGACCGCGCCAACACCGACGGCAGCCAGCAGCGCAAGACAGAGGCTCTGAAGCGCCTTCAGGTGGTTGAGAGCTTCCGTGCATCGCGCAACATCAACAAGCCCGAATGGATGATTCTGCGCGCCGTGCCGGTAATTCCGCCGGAGCTGCGCCCGTTGGTGCCCCTGGATGGCGGCCGCTTCGCCACCAGCGATCTCAACGACCTCTATCGCCGCGTAATCATCCGCAACAACCGCCTCAAACGCCTTATCGAGATACAGGCTCCGGAGGTGATTCTGCGCAACGAGAAGCGTTTGTTGCAGGAGGCCGTTGACAGCCTGCTCGACAACTCGCGCAAGGCTTCGGCTGTGAAGAGCGACGTCAACCGTCCGCTCAAGTCGCTGTCAGACAGCCTGAAAGGCAAACAGGGCCGCTTCCGTCAGAACCTGCTCGGTAAACGTGTTGACTATTCGGCACGTTCGGTAATCGTGGTAGGTCCGGAGCTGAAGATGCACGAGTGCGGCATACCCAAACTGATGGCAGCCGAGCTTTACAAGCCCTTCATCATCCGCAAACTCATTGAGCGCGGCATTGTGAAGACCGTGAAGAGCGCCAAGAAGATTGTAGACCGCAAAGAACCGGTGGTTTGGGATATTCTTGAATACGTAATGAAGGGCCACCCGGTATTGCTCAACCGTGCCCCGACACTTCACCGCCTCGGCATCCAGGCCTTCCAGCCCAAGATGATTGAAGGCAAGGCCATACAGCTGCATCCGCTGGCTTGTACGGCATTCAACGCTGACTTCGACGGCGACCAGATGGCTGTGCACCTTCCTTTGGGCAATGAGGCCATCCTCGAGGCTCAGCTGTTGATGCTCGGCGCACACAATATCCTCAACCCTGCCAACGGCGCTCCTATCACCGTGCCGTCGCAGGATATGGTACTTGGTCTGTATTACATCACCAAGCTGCGCCACGGCGACAAGGGCGAAGGCTCCATATTCTACGGCCCCGAAGAGGCTGAAATAGCCTACAACCAGGGTCAGGTAACGCTTCACGCCCCTGTAACCATCGTTGTGGAGGACTTGGACGAGAACGGCAACCGCGTCACTGTGCGCAAAGAGAACACCTCTGTGGGACGTGTACTCTTCAACCAGTATGTGCCCAAGGAGATTGGCTACGTCAACGAAATCATATCGAAGAAGAGCCTCCGCAACATCATCGGCAAGGTCATCAAGACTTGCGGTGTAACCCGTTCGGCTCAATTCCTCGACGACATCAAGAACCTCGGTTACAAGATGGCCTTCAAGGGCGGTCTGAGCTTCAACCTCGGCGATGTCATCATTCCTAAGGAGAAGGCTGAATACGTGGCTGAAGGTAACCGTCAGGTTGAGGAGATTCACAATAACTGGCAGATGGGCTTCATCACCGGTAACGAACGCTACAACCAGGTTATCGATGTATGGACGCACGTCAATACCAAGCTCACCGCCACGCTGATGAAGCAGATGGAGGAAGACCAGCAGGGCTTCAACTCAGTCTTCATGATGCTTGACTCCGGCGCCCGTGGTTCGCGCGACCAGATTCGTCAGCTCTCAGGTATGCGTGGTCTGATGGCCAAACCGCAGAAGAGCGGCAGCGAAGGCGGTCAGATTATCGAGAACCCCATCCTTGCCAACTTCAAGGAGGGTCTGAGCGTGCTGGAATACTTCATCTCCACTCACGGTGCCCGTAAGGGTCTTGCCGACACGGCTCTGAAGACCGCCGACGCCGGTTATCTTACCCGCCGTCTGGTTGACGTGGCTCACGACGTTATCATCAATGAGGAAGACTGCGGCACGCTGCGCGGTCTGGAATGTACGGAGATAAAGAACAACGAGGAAGTAGTGGCCACCTTGGGCGAGCGTATCCTTGGCCGCGTGTCGGTTCACGACATCCTTGACCCCGTTACCGAGGAACTCATTGTGGCTGCCGGCGACGAGATTCGCGAGGCTGATGTGGCCCGCATAGAGAAGGCCGGCATAGAGAAGGTGGAGATTCGCTCAGTGCTTACCTGCGAGTCGAAGAAGGGCGTTTGCGCCAAGTGCTACGGCCGCAACCTTGCCACTCACCGCATGGTGCAGAAGGGCGAAGCTGTGGGCGTCATCGCGGCACAGTCAATCGGCGAGCCGGGTACCCAGCTGACCCTGCGTACCTTCCACGTCGGCGGTGTTGCAGGAAACGTCGCTGCTGTGAAAGATGTAACTTCGCGTTACGAAGGTGTGCTTGAGTTTGAAGAGCTCCGCACCATCAAAGACGAGGAAGGCACCGACATCGTTGTGGGACGTATGGGTGAGGTTCGTATCCTCGACCCCAACAAGGGCAATATCCTCACCACCGCCAACATCCCCTACGGCTCGAAGCTCTACTTCGGCCCCGGCGCTACGGTGCATAAGGGTGATATGCTGTTTGAGTGGGACCCCTTCAACGCCGTCATCGTCAACGAAGAAGAGGGTGTTGTACGCTTCGAGAACCTTGAAGAAGGCGTTACCTATCGCGTGGATACCGACGAAGCCACCGGCATGCACGAGAAGATAATGATAGAAAGCAAAGACCGCGCCAAAGTGCCTGCCGCTCAGGTGGTTGACGCTGAAGGCAACATCCTGCGCAGCTACTCGCTGCCCGTGGGTGCTCACCTGCTCATCAACGACGGCGAGCACATCAAGCCCGGCAAGGTCATTGTTAAGATACCGCGTGCCACCGGTAATGCCGGCGACATTACCGGAGGTCTTCCCCGTGTTACCGAGCTGTTCGAGGCCCGTAACCCGTCGAATCCCGCCGTTGTCAGCGAGATTGACGGCGAGGTACGCTTCGGCAAGATTAAACGCGGCAACCGCGAAATCAGCGTGACATCGCGTCAGGGTTACGAAAAGAAATACCTCGTGCCTCTGAGCAAGCAGATTCTGGTGCAGGAGAATGATTATGTCCGCGCCGGCACGCCTCTCAGCGACGGCGCCATTACGCCGGCCGACATCCTCAACATCAAAGGCCCGACGGCGGTGCAGGAATACATCGTCAACGAGGTGCAGGACGTTTACCGTATGCAGGGCGTGAAGATCAACGACAAACACTTTGAGGTGATTGTACGCCAGATGATGCGCAAAGTGCTTATCCTCGACCCGGGCGACACCCGCTTCCTGGAGCAGCAGGTGGTTGACAAACGCGACTTCCACGAGGAGAACGACCGCATCTTCGACAAGAAGGTGGTGGTTGACGCCGGCGACAGCCAGGTGCTCCAGAAGGGTCAGATTGTAACGGCCAAGAAACTGCGCGACGAGAACTCCACGCTGAAACGCAAGGACCTCAAGACAGTGGTTGTGCGTGACGCAGTGCCCGCCACCTCCGAGCAGATTCTGCAAGGTATCACCCGTGCCGCTCTGCAGACAAGCAGCTTCATGTCGGCCGCTTCCTTCCAGGAAACAACCAAGGTGCTCAACGAGGCTGCCATCAACGGTAAGACCGATACCCTTGAGGGCATGAAGGAGAACGTGATTTGCGGACACCTCATCCCCGCCGGCACAGGTCTGCGCGAATACCAGCGTCTGGTAGTAGCAAACGTCGACGATTACAAAGCTCGTCAGGAGGAGGAGAAAGTCAGCTCCGAACCCGAAGATGTCCTCGCAGTTGAGATAACAGAATAAGACAGCAAAAGCAATCCCCATAGCCAACAGGGGAGGGTGTGTAAAACAACAGCATCACACATCCTCCCCTGTTTCCTTCTTGCAATTCACAAACGTAGGTTCCAATCGCTTCCACTTTAAGGCTGAAAAATTGGAAAAATTTGCACCGTTTTTGGAAGTGGGGCATTTCAAGGGCATTTTTGAGGCAAACTTTGATGCTTTTCAGTGCATTTCCTTGCCGCTATAATATTAACTTTGCTTATGAAAATTCCCGAGTGTGTTTGAATTTTGCTTCAGTGGAATCAAATGCCTGACCTGAACGAGCTTCTATCAAGGCTTACAAGTTATAGAGCAAACATACTTTCCATACAATAATGAGTCGGTTTAACGGATTCTGGCCGGCCTCATCACAGAATCTAACATACAGAGTCCCTAACAACAGCATGAAACATCGTTTACTCACATTTGGAGTATTATCCACAGTCTTAGCTGCAGGAGTAATGGCATGGCAACAGAAACCTGTTGCCGAAGTGACAGTTCCCAATCCGGCCACCGGCAAACAAGAAGTAGTTTCCTCCGTCTACATGGCACCTGAATCGCAGGCGCCCAAATTCGCCTCCTCGGCCGACTCAGCAACAGTAACCGTGAAATGGACACTGGCAAAGACCGCCACCGACAGCTGCATCGCCGACAAAAATCCGCGTATGTTGTTCTTCATAGATGTCGACAGAGCAGCCATAGTAAAGTCTATTGGCAAGGACAAATTGGTCAAGGCCAAACACACACATACGAGGTACGAGTGCCCAAAGGCAAATATGCCGTCTTGCTCACCTTCGACGGTGATTACGACGACATGGACGACATCACCAAGATGGACGGCGTGGACAATGTGGTAGTCAATTCCGACACTACACTCAGATTCTCAGGCTCCAATTGCACCAAGAAGATTGAGATGCGCTTGCAACTTCCCAACGGCGAAGCCGCCGGCCTTCCCTACAGCCGCTCAACAGGCATGGATTATACCAATGCCAACATAGAGTCAGGCAGCATCAACACCTTACAAATGTATATCTCACCAAAGGGTAAACTGCTGTCACTGGCATCAGTGTTCTACAACCTGCCTTACAACAGTGCCACGATAGGCGACGACCGCACCCATGGCGGCGACCTCTTTGTCAACCCCAACCTTCCCGATTGCTTCGGCCACTATGTAATGTATGTGCTGAGGCCCATGGACAAAACCATGAAAAAAGTAGACCCGACTCAGCCCACAGTAATAGGTTCGAGATTCCTTCGTCCGGCAGTACACAGCGGCACATACACTCACGCAGGCTCCGACTATAAGCCGGTGAAACTGCCCAAATTCAACAAAACCCTCTATCAGCCGTCGGAGGCCAATGCCAAGTTACAGTATACTTATGAGTTGTCTAATGTAGGCTCAAACACGGGTCTCACCTTCGCAAACGGACTCAACAACACCAACAGCCCGGTATTGATGATTAATACAGATTTTGACTCGCCCATGAAGCACATGCTCAATCTGGCTGAACTTGAGACCAAAGAGGTGAAATTCTTCAGCGTCTCCGTCGGCTCGGGCGTTACATCGCCCCGCTTCTATGTCGGCCCTGATGGCGAATCATACTTCCCCATCTCCGAGACTGTGGGTCAGGTGCTCAGCCTGATAGCCAACAATGAAACTGAAGACTGCGGTTATTCAGCTGTCAACCATCCGGTATTCGCTTACAACACCGCTGAGCAGCAGGTTGAGTTCGGCAACACATCGCCTTTCATGACCTACACCACCATGACCAATCAGGTCAGCGGCAAGGATTTCGACACTCCTTACGGATTCTTCCTCGACCCCTTATGGGTAGGTCTTTGCGGAGAGCAGCGCGAAGCTGACCACTATAAAATGACCTTCACGGCCACGGTAGACAAAGACACCGTTTACAAGAACTTCGATTCTTTCCAGTTTGGCGTAATGAGCTGGGGTTCCGACGAAAACAACAAAGGCAAACGCATGGTCATTCATTGCGACAACCGCAACTTCAAGGTCGACACCATTGTTGGCCATTCACATTCGGAGATAGGCTTCTCGGTGCTCACTCCCGACGTTTGGCCTCCTTCGCTGCAGATGGTGCAGCTGCGCAACCAAAGCAACAAAATCACCAACCGTTTTGAGCATCTGGCCGACGTGACGATAAACATGAGCGGCGGCGACTTCAACTTCGTAATAGGCACTCAGCACTTCGTCTTTGCTCCCGCCACCTGGAAAGTGGAAGTGGCTCCCTACAACACTGAAAACTGGTCTGAACTCGCAGCCACCGAAATGCCCGAGTATTTCCGCCTGCCGGCTCACGGCTCCTTCTACCGCGCTACCATGGCCGGCAAAGACCTTAAGAGCGACAACGGCTGGTTTAAGCTCCGCGTTACCATCACCGACGCCACCGGCAACTACACCAAGCAGACTTTCGGCCCGGCATTCTATGCCGCCGACGCAGTCAACGCTGTGGGCACTGTTGACGCCGACAACTTCAGCCTGATGATTAACGGCGACCTCATTTCCACCAATAACGGCAGCGAAGCCACCTTCAACATCTACGGCACCGACGGCAAACGTGGCCACCGTCAAATTCGTCAAGTAAAACTTTTATTCCACATTCTTTTTCAAGTTTCCGGGCAGCCTCGCTGCTTTGAAACTTAAATTTTTTATGTTACCTTTGCAGTCGGTTCAACCAATCTTATCCCGTTAGATGAAATTGCCCGAAGCCCTTTTAGCCGTAATCGTGCTGCTGCTTGCACCGCTCTTTTGCCGGGGTGCAAGCAACTATGCGGCGCAGGTTCAGCAAGGGCAGAAGCTGGCAGACAGCCTCCGTTATCGCGAGGCTTTGGAGTATTTCCGCCCTGTAGCCAAGCAGTATGCCGTGGCCTCTTCAGCTGATAAAGAAACTTGTCTGGAGGCGCTGTACGGCAGCGTGGATGCTAATATCCATCTCACCAACTTCATGGCTGCTTACGAGGATCTGATTACCATTCAAGACATTGTAGACAACGACGGCCTGCCTGATGCCAAACTGCATCTTAACCTCGGCAGGCTGTATATAGTGCTCGGGGCATATAGAGAAGCCCGAAATCATCAACAAAGCCTTTGACCATTCAAAATACGGCTTCTACGCGGCCATAAAAGAGAATGACGCTCCAACCATCTTCTCCACCTTCTGCGACATGGTCAACGAGCGTTTTATCCTGTGCGACCTGCCGGGTATGAGCGCTGAGCTTAAGGTGATGCAGAGTCTGGCAAACAAGCCCGTAGCCAAGGAGATGGAATATGAGTATGCCATTGAGTCGTATTACGGGCACAAAGCCAGCAGCGAAGGCGACTATGCCACGGCGCGCTATCATTACAGAAAGGCTCTGCAGGGCTTGCCGGTGAACAACAGCACCATAAGGCTGCGGACCACAAAGCTCAAAGACCTGGCCCTGTTGGAGCTGAACGACCATCACCCCGATGCCGCTCTAAGTATATTGCCGCAGGCTCTGGAACTGGCCACGAAGAGCCGACAGACGGACTTGCGCCTGTGCATCTATCAGATTTATTCCATGATTTATGAGGCCACTGACAACGAGGAGCAAAAGCGCCTTTACAAGAATAAAGTGCTTCAGTTGCGCGATTCCATCAGTTCCTTCTCCATTGCCGACAATCTGGGCCAGCTGGAATTCATACGCGAAAGGCGCACCCTCACCAATCGGCTTGCCATATTGTCTGTGAGTCAGAAAATATGGTTCTGGAGCTTCGTGGCGGCCTTGGTGGTGATAGGTGCCATCACAACTCTTTCGCTGGTGTTGAGGCGCAAGAATAAGGCTCTGCGCCGTCAGGCTGCCCTCATCTACCGTCAGCTGCAGGAGAAGTATCTGCAGGCACCCACAGAGTCGAAAGTGATGCCGGAAGACCCTGACGTCAGCCATGATATTGCCGAGGAGGCTGATTTGGCTGATGTGCCGGAGGATAACGGCTTGTCGGCCGATGACACGGACAACGCTGATTCCGGCGCTCAGATAAAGTATGAAAGCTCATCGCTCTCCGAGGCCGATAAGAAGGCCATAGCCGAGAAAATAGAACAGGTAATGCAGACTGACATCATTTACAGTCATGACCTGTCGATGAAAACATTTGCGCAGGCAGTGGGGCGCCATCCCAAGGCCGTGTCGCAAGTAATTCACGAAACGCGACATTGCAACTTCTCCTCGCTTATCAATCATGCACGCATCGTTGAGGTGATGAGGCGCATGGAGATGCCCGAATATGCACATCTCTCCACCGAGGCCATTGCCGACAGCGTCGGATTCGCCTCGCGCAACACTTTCGGAGCCAATTTTAAGAAGTTCACCGGGCTGAGCCTGCGCGAATATCGCAAAGCCGCCCGCGACGTCAGAGCCTCCGACGATTCCGACGCATAAAGGCTCGTTGTGCATCTGAAGGTGGCCGTAAAGGCCGGTTATTTCACTGTAAAGGAGTCGAGGCGGGTGCTGTAGTCGGGCGATTTGTGAGCGCGGCGTATGGCGTTGACGTATTTGATATTTTTGCCCTCTGCGTCCTTTTGTGCAAACTGCTGCGAGGCAAGGACAATGGTGTCGGCGCCTTGTGTGCGGTTGATGTGGTCGAGTGCCATTCCCAACTCACGCAGACGTTTGGCCTGCTCAGGATTATAGCTGAATAGGTCGGCCTGAATGGCATCGTCGCCGCTTAGGCCATATACCATCACAGCGGCACGTTTATAGCGGATGCCGGGCCGGAAACAGCGCTTCAGACAAGTTACCGCTGCCTCGGCCAATTCCGAAGTCGACGCGGTGGCGGTTGGAAACAGCCAAGAGGCCTGACCGGAATACTGCTCCAAATCGGGCCTGAAATAATTTGAATTGACAAACGTGGTGAGCATTGTGCAGACACTGTGCTGTCTCCTCAGCTTCAGCGCACAACGCGAGGCAAAATTCGCCACATGGGTGCGCACATCCTCAAAGTCGGTGAGCATTTCCGGGAAACTGCGGCCCGTCATAAAACTCTTCTTCGGCGTGTCGAGCACATCGAGCGGAATCACATCATTGCCGTTCAGCTCCTGCCAGGTCCGTTCGCCCGTTATGCCGAAGTTCTTCCTCACCCAGGCGCGGTCAGCCTCCGCAAAGTCGAGTGCCGTCTTCATGCCACGCGCCTGCAGCCTCTTGCTGATGCGGCGCCCTATGCCCCATACATCGTCCAGGTCGAGCCTGCGCAGCGCCTCCACACGCTGATGCTCGTCGGCTATGCGGCAGCATTTGTGATAACCGGCATATTTCTTGGCATACTTCACCGCCACCTTTGCCAGAGTCTTTGTCGGGGCCATGCCAATGCTCACCGGCACACCTACCCAGCGGCGCACCTTGGCGGCGAGCTTCTCTCCCCATTCTTTTATGCCGTCGGGGTCGAAGCCCTCAAGGTGCAGAAACGATTCGTCGATGGAATATTGATACACTTCCGGCGCCTCGGTGCGCAACGTGGCCATGACGCGGGCCGACAAATCGGCATAAAGCATATAATTGCTCGAAAAGGCCACTATGCCGCGACCCCGATAGAGGTCTTGCAGCTGAAACCACGGCGTGCCCATCTGCACCCCCATGGCTTTGCTCTCTGCCGAACGTGCCACCACACACCCGTCGTTGTTGCTCAGCACCACAAGAGGCGTATGAAGCAAGTCCGGGCGGAACACGCGTTCGCATGAACAGAAAAAATTGTCGCAGTCAACAAGAGCCCACATACTGCAAAGTTACAGCTTCATCCCTTTACGGCAAAATTTCCGGGGCACGATTTTTCCCGGCGATTTCATTCTTTGGCTTAATTTTGAACCCTTTCCACGTGGCCGGTGTCAATAAAATTGCGTAACTTTGTATTAGCAATGACAAAAGAAGTAGAATTTATAAAAGGAGATTTTGCCTCTCTTCTCTCGCTGCCCTTTGCCGACGGCGGCATCCGTGCCGGCTTTCCGTCGCCGGCGCAGGATTATGTTGACCGGTCGCTTGACTTCAACCGCGAGCTCATACGCCATCCGGCCGCCACTTTCTACGCGCGCGTAGTGGGCCTTTCAATGATTGAGGCCGGCATTGACGAAGGCGACATCTTAGTGGTAGACAGGAGTCTGGAGCCTCGTCAGAACGATGTTGTGGTGGCTTGGATAAACGGCGAATTTACTCTTAAATACCTTGACCTTTCGCAATCAGACCAAGGCGTGATATGGCTCAGACCCGGCAATCCGGAGTTTCCGGCCATCAGCATACGCACCGAAGAGGATTTTCAAATCTGGGGCGTGGTGGCAAAGGTCATCAAGAACTTCCGCTGAGTTGCCTGCCGCGATTTTTCTGCGAATAAGGGGTCTCAGCAAAGGAACGCGTAACGACCCGGATACGGGTCCTGACCCAAGTACTCAAAATCGGGCGAAGTAAAAGTCTCAAGGCCATCGGCAGTAGTGATTCCGGCTTCCAACAACTGCCGCACAAAGAGTCCGCGCCGGTCTTTCAGTCGTTCGGCGCGCGGAGTGGTGAGCTTCCCGGCATCGTTATAGGTGCGTAATTCCACAAACCCCACAGAGCCAAGGCCGCGCAGCAGCTTCCAGTCGAAACAGGCCTGAGCGTCGGCCGGAAGCACCGCTATCAGCGAGCCGTCGGGATTCTCTTTCAGATACTTGCCGGCGGCCACTGTCAGCTTCGGCTTCCAGAAACCCTTCAGCGGCAATGACATTCCCGGCACACGGGCGCTCATCTCCAGCCTGTACGGACGCACCACATCCTCTGGGCGCAAGATGCCGTATGCCGTTGAAACTATCCTCAATTCCTGCTGGCAGTGTTCAGCGGCTTGCGGCGATAGGGTAGAGGCGTCGAGCGAACGAAAGACGACGCCTGTGAAGGCTTCCAACGTCTTTATGCCAAGGGTGGAATGGCTGAATGATTTGGCCAGTTCAACGGCTGTCAGTGCCAATCGGCCGGAACAATGCAGCATAGCGGCCACTTCCGCCGGACTCATAGCTGCCACAGAGTCCATTATCTCGCAGGCTTCTGTCTCAAACTGCGGCTCACTGCCATGCAGGCTCGACAAGCTGTATAGCTCGCTGCGCATAGTTTTCGATTCGGCTATCAGTATCATCTCGTTTCGGTATATGAAAAACGGCATCAGACCGCAGCCGTGATACCGTTTTTGTCGCACATCATTGTTTTATTATCGGGGAGTCGAAGTCTGCGACAATTAAGAAAACCAACAGGTGGTTTCTTGCCCCTTTACTTATTAAACAACCGAAAACCCAGTAGGTTTAATCGCTGCGTAAAATTTTTTTGCTGTGAAGTCTCAGATCAGAGCCGTTCTCCCGCTCAACAGCAGAGAGCTATAAAAGCAAAGTGTGCCGGATACCACATCCAACACACTTCTTAGGTCTGGTGATGACCTGTGGAAACCCCATACAGGGGTGCATCTATTATGAGACAAATTTATCTACGTGTTTCACAAATCCATTGCTGAATATGTTGTGCTTTATTTGCCGTTGTTGCAGGCATTGCCTTGAGTGCAGTGCTGGCCGTTTTCGCCGTTGCAGGTTGCGGGGGCAGGAGCGCAGTATTCGCGATGTTTTTCGCCGTGACGGTGGCCATCATAACGCTTTTTGTCCTTACGGTCTTTGCGTTCCTTGCGCAGCGTCTCCTTATTCTGCTGATATTGCTTATACTGCTCCGGGGTCAGAATCTGCTGAATCTGATTGTCAGCATTTTTGCATGCTTCTTCACGCACATTCTTTTTGCCCTCTTTCACAGCATTTCTGCGCTCTTTCTCTATAGCCTTCACCTTCTCTTTCTGGGCATCGGTGAGGTTGAGGCCTGCAAACGGACAGAATTTGGCATCCTTGTCATTGCAGTCTTTGCTGTCGCACTCTGCGCCGCGCTTGTCCTGGTCGCATTGGGTCTGCTCGGTGCAGTGGCGATGCTTGTTATGATGTTTGGCGGCCAACGCTGAGTTGGCGCCTATCAGTGCTGTTCCAATGATAGCGGCCAGCATGAAGATTTTAATTTTGGTCATAATGGTCGTTGTTTTTGTGTTTAAGTAGCTTTAGAAGTCTGCCGGGAGCTCTTCGTCACTCCACTGCTGCATCGTTCTACAATCCTAAGACAGCAAATAGCGCAGGGAGTTTAATACCCTGCGCTATTTTAACATTATTTAGTAATTGTACTAAAAGTTACCTCGTTGGTTTGAAAGGGGCTTTTTAGATGGCTACCTTGAAGGTCTTGTCGGCTACGCGCACCAGGTAAACGCCCTTTGTCAGTCCGCTTATCACGCTGTCGTGGCCCTGATATACGGCTATGCCGCTAAGGTTATAGACGCTGATTACTGCGTCATCGGCTCCGTTGACAGTGTTTTGGCCGTTGCCGCCGTTTACCGTTATATTGCCCTGCTCGTCAGTGTTGAGCTCTACAGATGTCGGGTCTTCGACAATGTTTTTGAAGTTTTTCCAAATCTCGGCACTCTGGTATACATCCACGCATCCCTTAGGCACGTAAAGCGTTCCGCTGTAGTTCTTGGCTACGAAGGATGTGGTTGACAATACGCATGGTTTGCGGTTATGCACTGTGATGGATACGAGCTTTGAGGCCATCGAGGCCGGGTATGTGGCGCAGTAGAAAGCATTTTCGCCTATCGACTCTACTCTCGACGGAATAGTAATTGCTGTCAGGTTGGTGCAAACTGGAAGCACTGGGCACCGATGCTCTTGATTGTCTTGGGCAGAGTGATGCTGCTAAGACGCGTGCACTGCAGGAAGGTCGCTTCAGGCAGTTCCGACGGACCATTGACCGGGAAGTTCATTCTGGTCAGTCCTGAGCACTGCTGCCATACGCCTACGCCTAAAGTGGTTATGCCCGAGTGAAGCTCTACGGTGCGCAGATAGGTGTTGGCGGCAAAGGCTCCGCCTTCAAGAGTATTCACCGACAAGGGCACCGTGAAGGTGGTGTCTTTGCGGCCTGAGGGGTAAGTCTTCAACACAGTCAGGTCTTTGTTGTACAACACGCCGTTGAGGCTGGCGAAATTCGGATTGGCGGCATCTACATTGATGTCGTTCAGAGCAGTACACTGAGCAAAGGCGCGTTTGCCCACGTAAGTAACGTTCTTGCCAATGGTTACATCAGGCACTTTGTTGGCACCGATGAAAGCACCGTCGCCGATGTAGGTCAGAGCGGCCGGCAGATTGATGGCTGTGAGCCTGCTGGCTACGCGGAAGCCGAGCATATTGACGCGTTTCAGGGTTGAGGGAAGGCTGAGCTGTGTAAGATAAGCCATGCCCGAGAAGGCCATGGTGTCTACAGTCTCTATACCCTCTGACAGCTTCAGCTTGGGGAAGGAGCAGGAGGTGAAAGCCTCCGGGCCGATGTACTGTACGGTGGCAGGTATCACAAGCGTAGAGTCGATGGTTTTGTAGGTGGAGCCGCCGAAGCTCTCAAAAGCGTTGGCGCCTATGATGCGCAGTGCCGGAGCCAGGGTCAGCTTGACGCCGCGGCTCAGCCATGCAAAAGCAAATTCCTCTATCTCCACGGCGCCGCCGGTGTGTACCTCAGGCACATTCTTGCATGATGAGAAGGCCTATGTGCAAACGTGCTTTACTTTGTCTGACAGATTGATAGGGGAGGTTATCTTTTCGCAGCCGTAGAAGGCGTAAGGACCTATCTTCGTTACCGTTTCAGGGATATTCAGTGTTGTAGTGGTGTTGTAGCGCGGATGAGCCACAAACATCGTGCCGTCTTTGGTCAGAATATCGTCGCCGACACTCTTATATACTGTGTTGTTGGCATCTACCTTGAAGCTGACGTTTTTTGAAACGCTGTAGAAAGCAGCACCGGCAATATTTTTCACCGATGCCGGAATGTAGATTGTGTCGATTGTCAGCGAGATACACTGTTTGTCCAGATTCACCACATTGGGAGGAAGCCGGAAGTTCTTCAGGCTTATCAATGAGCCTATGGAGCTTTGCTCCAGTGTCTCAACGCCGGTACCCAAATCCAGATGTGCCAGATTGCGGCAGAGACTGATGGCGTTGCGTCTGATTATCTTAACGCTGTTGGGAAGGGTGAGCGATTTCAGTGCTGTGCATGAGTAGAAGGCGAAGGTGCCGGCCTCCGTTACAGTGTAGGTTACACCTTCGTGCTTTACAGTCATAGGCACCACAATGGTGTCTTGTTTGTAGCGGTCGTCGCTGGTGTTCGGGTTGCATACCGCTACCGTCTTGGCGTTCGCATCGAGTATGCGATAAACAGGCTGTCTGCTTTGAAGTCATAAGGCTCTGCAGCATACGCTGTCAAAGCTCCGATGAGGCAGACCAGAAGCATGGAAATTTTCTTCATAAGCTTGCGTGAGTTTGAATAGTTTTTGTTCTTTAGTTCTCTCTGTGTGGTTAATATAGGGATATTCAGTTAATGGCTATGAGAAAAGGGACTG
>ULRB01042387.1_pt1 | contig 19784 bp, 8 predicted proteins | sample 1955051 | NCBI WGS metagenome assembly ULRB01 (sample SAMEA4835671, study PRJEB28245) | human gut metagenome | biome: gut microbiome; material: fecal sample | place: Denmark | collected 2008 | reverse complement strand
ATGTCTGTTGCAACACCGACGGTAGATTCCTTCAACCAGACGTTAGCACCGACAATCGTTTCTCCTTTTTCATCGAACACTTTTCCTTTGATTGTTTTTTTCTGAGCCTGTTGGGCAGTAACTTCCTCCGTCAGACCCGAAGGCTGTGTTTTTCGCAACGTCGTCCGCTCGTTATTCCGGGCAAAAACCGCAACCGTTGTGAAAAAGCAAAGCAGCAATACTACCGCTTTTCTACATTTGTTTGCTTTTAAACATTTGTTCATAACATAACTGTGTTTGATTAATACTGTTACTTTTTAGATGGTAAACACATCCGCCTATTCCACACCGAATTAGACTGATTAGAACTGTTTTATTAAATAATAACTTTGGTTTTCTATCTATATAATTGATAACAAGCAAATTAACCCAAAATCGATACCTGCTTACCAGGCATGTATCCAATTTTTATATTTTTTTGCTTGCAATGTAAATTATCTTTAATTTTCACAATCGTGTTAAAATTCCTTACTTCGCATGCTTTTCACACAAAAAACGTTTGCATAACATTATTTTAATGCAAAAATCAGGGACAAATGTAAACAAATTAATATTAATACAAAATCTTTCATTAATTTTTAACTATGTTGAGATGAAAAAAAAATTCGTTTCGTTAAAAAATAGCTTTTTTATAACATTATCGACACAAATTTAACAGTACATTAACATTTGCATATGTATTTGATTATAAATCTTTTAAATCTTCATAAATAGAGTTTAGCCTGGTAAGCATATCTGTATTTCTTTTTTCCGATCAATAATCTAAAAATCTACAACTTATATTTTTTGAATATACTACTTTTTTCACGCATTGATATGTCGCTGATTATCTGTTGATTGACAGACTAAATACCCTTACATGCCTGGTAAGCATGTAATAATATAGTTAATCAACTGATATTATGAATTTAACACTAAAATGTATGAGAAAAAACAGTGTATTTAAAGCTCTCAAAGCGGTTTTTTTGTCCTTAGGGATTATCACCGCGATGAATTTGGCCTTTGTAACACAAGCGTCTGCTGAAAATTTAAAAACAAAAGCTTTCCAACAGGAAAAAGTAACCATTACAGGAACAGTTTCCGATAATGCGGGAACTTTACCGGGTGTAACCATTCTGATAAAGGGTACATCCGAAGGAACCAGTACTGATATCGACGGTAATTATACCTTAATCGTTGACAAAGGTGCAGTTTTACAATTTTCCTTTGTGGGATATAAAACAAAGGAAATCGTAGTGAATAAACAAGCGGTAATCAATGTCACTTTGGAAGCTGATCAACAACAGTTAGATGAAGTTGTGGTTGTCGGTTACGGTACACAGAAAAAAGTAAATCTGACCGGATCAATTGCTGCCGTAGGACAGGAAGAATTAAAAGATCGTATCAACACAGACGTATTGAAAGCCATACAAGGAACGGTTCCGGGGGTAACGATTATTTCCCGTCCGGGTTCCGATGCCGCAATCAATTTTCGGGGACGTGGTAATTTAGGATCATCGACACCTTTATATGTTATTGACGGAGCAATTGCCGATGCTGAATTTTTTTCCAGTTTGGATCCGGCAACTATTGAAAGTATTTCTTTTTTGAAAGATGCCGCTTCTTCCGCCATCTACGGTTCGCGTGCTGCTTATGGAGTTGTATTGGTAAAAACCAGAGGAGGCAAGAAAGGAGAAATGAAAATAACTTACAACGGGTATATGGGTTTTAAAATTCCGACCTATAAGCCGGAAGTTGTCAGTTCGGGTCAATATGCAGAATTATATAACGAGGCCATTTACAATGACAACCCGAACAATAAACCTCAATATACAGAAGATCAGATCAAGAAATTTTACGATGGTTCAGAACCGGATTTATATCCCAATACCAATTGGTATGACATGGTGTTGAATGATATGGGAATCACCACGCAACATCAGTTGAATTTCAATGGCGGTAGTGATAATATTCGTTATTTTGTGGGTATGGGATATGTATATGATGAAAAACTGACTCCCGGTGTTCATGATGACCGTTTCAACTTGTCAGGAAATATCAGTGCCGATATTAAACCTTGGCTGACATTAAATACCAATGTAAAATACATTTATAAGCAATATAAAAGAAATACGGGTAGTGTTGCCCTGATGACTTGTTTAACTATTCCGGTCACCTATGTCGCCAAGCAATCGACTGGAGAATGGGGATCGATGCTGGGAGGCGAACAGGCTCCGGCGGAATATATCAAGAAAAACCCCTTGCGTAATTTGGAAGACGGAGGATGGCAGGAACAACACCGGAAAAATACATTAATTGATCTGGGATTTGATATCAAACCTATAAAAGGGTTGGTATTAACTACACAGTTCGTGTATAAAGGTTGGGACTACCGTAACAAGTCTTACAGTGCTTCCTGGGATGAAGTACCGAACTTCAAGACGGGCAAAATGATCAGCGGTAGCGGTAAAGACGAAAGCAAAATGGAGTATGACTGGCAAAACAGCAGCCGTTTGCTTTATAACGGTCTGGCTAAATACAATTGGAACAATGACAACCATGACCTGGGAGTATTAGCAGGTGTTTCTTACGAACACTATAAATGGAACAAAAGCTATTCCTGGCGTAAAGGCTTTCCGAACAATTCAATGGAAGACATGAACGGCGGATCGAATGCAGACGAAAACACATATGCAGAAGGCGGATCAAATGAAAACAAAATGCTGTCTTACTTCGGCCGTATCAATTATTCACTATTCGGTAAATATCTGTTGGAAGCGAATTTGCGTGCGGATGCTTCATCCCGCTTTCACAAAGACGAGCGTTGGGGTATTTTCCCTTCGTTCTCTGCCGGTTGGAGAATCAGTCAGGAAAATTTCATGAGTCAGGTAAAATGGGTAGATAATTTAAAATTAAGAGCTTCCTGGGGACAATTAGGCAATATCAATAATGTAGGTGATTACGATTATTTACCGACATACGGAATGGGAAACAATTACAATTTTGAAAACCAAATTGTAAACGGTATGATTGAAATGAAACCGGCCAACCGGAGCTTGTCCTGGGAAACCGTAACAATCACGGATATCGGTGTTGATTTCGATATTTTCGGTGGTAAGTTAAGCTTGGTTGCTGATTGGTATTTGAAAAAAACCAAAGACATTCTGTTAGGTTATAACGTACCGGTAGAAGTCGGCATCAGTTCGGACTACAAACCGTCGCAGAATTTAGGGGAAGTAGAAAATAAAGGTATTGAATTTGCCGTTACTCATAGAAATACGATCGGAGATTTCTCTTATTCAGTAGGATTCAATTTCTCCAAAAACTGGAATAAGGTAACCAATTTGGGTGATTCTGATCCGATATATGAAGATCCCTGGATTAAAAAAGTAGGTAAACCTATTGGAACTTATTATGGATATAAAACAGCAGGTTTGTTGACACAGGACGATATCGACAAAGGCAATTATATTACGAACGGAATTACACCCCGTGCCGGTGACATCAAATACGTTGATGTGCACAAAGACGGAGTATTAAGCGGAGAGGACCGGACATTTATCGGTTGTGATGTACCGGACATTACTTATGGTGCCAATATCAATTTGAGATATAAAAACATTGAATTGAGTGTCATGGGACAAGGTGTTTCCGGAACCAAAGTGAAATTCTCTGAAGAGCAGGCCTGGGCTTTCTTTGAAGATGCCAGTCCCCGGAAATGGCATTTGAATCGTTGGACGGAAGCCAATCCTAATCCTAACGCGAATTATCCGAGAATATACTTGAAAGGGAATACGCATCAGAATTACAATCAATTATTTTCTGATTTCTGGTTGTTTGATTCCGACTATTTCCGTATCAAAAATATCACGTTGGGGTATTCTTTCCCCAAAGCCTGGATGAACAAATGTTTCCTGGATAGTGCAAAAATATTTTTTACAGCGGAAAATCCTTTTACGATACGTGCGGATCACCGTATGAAAGACTTTGATCCGGAAGCTTCGTCCGGACGCGGAGTCGGAGCACTGGGATTGAGAACCTTTGCCTTTGGTATTAATGTGTCATTTTAATCAATGAAATCGGAAGTTATGAATAAGATGAAATTAAATATAAAAAGCTTGCTTTTAAGTGCCTTATTGAGTACAACAATAGCAGGATGTGTGGACTTGGATGTAAATCCACCCGCCGCAATCGGACCTGATGCGTTCTGGAGAACGGAAAAAGACGCTTGGTATGGATTGAATGCTTGTTATGCCTGGATGCCGGGTTGCGATGTCTTTCAGGATGCTTATGCCGATAATGCTTTTAATCACCACGGTCATGAAAGTAACGGTCAGAATATTCAAACAGCAGCGATGAACCCATCGAATGATATGGGATATGGCTATACGGATGTCCGTGCTTTCAATGTGTTTATCAACAACGTAGACAATTGTGATATGCCGGCTGATTTGAAAAGACGGATGAAAGCAGAAGCCCGCTTTTTAAGAGCAAATTCCTACGTAAGCATGAATCTGTTTTTTGGGAAAGCCTCTATCATTACCGATGTAATGGCTTATGATGCACCTAACATCAGGCGCAATAGTGAGGAAGAAGTCCGGAAATTTGTGATGGAAGAATTAGATTCAATTATTAAAATTCTGCCCCCAAGTTATTCCGGAGGTTATTTAAATGAAAAAGGACGGATTACCAAATGGGCAGCTTTGGCCTTAAAAGCAAGGGCTGCGCTGTATTGGAAAGATTATCCGACAGCAGAAGCTGCTGCCTATGAGATTATAAGAGACGGTGGATTTTCTCTGTTTAAAGTGTCTTCTTTGACAGAAGCACAACAAAAAGAAGCGGCAGAATTAGAACAATACATCGACTTTGCAGCAATGGGTATTGATAAAGATGCTTTTATAAAAGGGGTTTTCAGCTATGAAGGAATATGGCATACTGAAAATGCATCTCCGGATAATCCTGAATATATCCTAACTCGTCAGTACATGAGTGGGAATCCGGACTACGGTGATTTTTTAAGATATACCCAATTACGTCCCGATCAAATGAAAGGCGGTTGGGCTTCAGTAGAACCAATCCAAAGCCTGGTCGATGCTTATTGGGATGCAACGGGAAAAATCAAACCGACTCCTTTGACTCCGCAGGAAAGAGCATCACGTTTCGAAGACATCCTCGACATACGCAATGGGTACGAATCAGCTTCAGCTTTTGTAGAAGCTAAAATCGGAGAATTTAAAAATTATTCGTACAATCAGGAGTTCAGAAACCGGGATAGTCGTTTATATGCCTCGATTCTTTTCCCTTTCAAAGGGTGGTATGAAACAGATATGGGGACAGACTTCGTGTATGAATGGGCTCATAGCAATAATGACCCAAAAGGCGGATATATTTTTAGAAAAATGATGCCGTTAGCTTCAAATACGATGATTTGGGGAAGCAACTATGTCGGAGAAGGTGACTATCCGGTGTATCGCTACGCTGAAATCCTTTTGATTTTTGCAGAAGCCCGTGTACATAATACCGGTTGGGATGCTCAGGTAGAAGCAGCATTGAATGAAATCCGCGATCGTTGCGGCATGCCTCATGTCGTAGCTCATGCCGGAGAAGATGCCCTCGAATTTATACGAAATGAAAGACGGATCGAACTGGCCGGAGAAGGACATCGTTATTTCGATATTCGGCGTTATGGTAAAGAGTATGCCCGAAAATGTATGTCAATGACCATGAATTCGATCGACAATAATTATCACTTTGAAATGAGCTGGGACGACAAGTTAATGTTAATGCCTATTCCCCAAACGGCAATAGACCTGAATCCCTTATTAAAGGACGATCAAAATCCAGGATATTATTAATTGTCGTCATAAATGACACTGAAAAGCGGAGTTGATACTCCGCTTTTTTATTGCCCGGTTAAAATTGCTTTTAACCGGGATTTTTTATACAACACCATAAACTTCCGTTCAAATTTTTTATATCAATTTATATTAAAATTTCCCAATCTGTGTTTCGGTTTATTTTCATCTAACCAGGTTTATATTGATGATTATCAGGCTATTGACTTGTTGTCAAATATACCATGCCTGGTAAGCAGGTATCATTTTCAAACTAAAACACAAATTATCAAACTATTACAATTAAATCACCCTAAAAAAAGGGGGGGGATAAACGAAAGAATTTATTCACACAAACAATATAATCATTATCAAAAACAGAAATTGGAAAGAAGTTGTTAGGTGCTATTCATTAATTAACATTTTAAGTCACATTATGAAATTACCAAATTTAATCTCGAAGCCCTCACACCGTTTCGCTGTTCTTAGCAAAATAAGTGTGTGTTGTTTGCTTTTCCTCCTTTCGGGAATAGCGGCAAATGCTCAGACACAGAAAGTAAGGGGTATCGTTCAGGACTCCAAAGGAGAGTCGATCCCCGGTGTTTCGGTCGTAGTTAAAGACAATCCGACCCTCGGTGCAGCAACAGACCTGGACGGTCTTTTTGAATTGGATGTACCCATCGATGCTACCTTAAAAATTTCTTTTGTCGGAATGAAGACACAGGAAGTAAAAGTAGGCGGCCAAAAATTCTTGACCATTGTTTTGTATGAAGATTCAGAAGCATTGGAAGAAGTTGTCGTTGTCGGTTACGGTACACAGAAGAAAGAGTCGGTGGTCGGTTCTGTACAAACGATCCAGCCTTCCGAACTGAAGGTTCCTTCCGCTAATTTATCTACCAGTTTTGCCGGACGTATGGCAGGTGTAATTGCCGTACAACGTAGCGGTGAACCGGGAGCTGACGGTGCTAATTTCTGGATCCGGGGTATCTCTACATTCGGTGGCTCTACAACACCTTTGATTGTCGTAGACGGAGTTGAAGTTTCTACCGGCGACCTGAATGCCATCGATCCGGAAGTCATCGAAAGCTTTTCTATCCTGAAAGACGCTACCGCAACAGCTCTTTACGGTTCCCGAGGAGCTAACGGTGTCATGATTGTAACGACAAAATCCGGTCGTGACCTGGATAAACCGATCATTAATTTCCGTGTCGAAACTTCATTCGCAACTCCGACCAAAATTCCGAAATTCGTAAGCGGGAGCAGATACATGCAAATGTACAACGAAGCCGTAACAAACCGGAATACCGGTGAGGTGCTTTATTCCGATGATAAAATTGCCGGTACCCTGGAAGGACGTGATTCTTATGTTTATCCCAATGTCAATTGGTATAACGAAATGTTCAAAGACCTGGCAATCAATGAAAAAGTCAATTTCAACATCCGGGGCGGTAGCAAACGCCTGGACTATTTCATGAGCGTTTCAGTCGATCACGAAACCGGTATGATCAAAGACCGTTGTAAAGATTACGGTTTTTCATTCGATAATAACATCGACATCTGGCGTTACGTATTCCAAAACAACCTGAATGTAAACGTATCTCCGACAACGAAAATATCATTGAAATTAAATACTCAATTGCGTGACTATCACGGTCCGAATGCAAATACAAACGACATCTTCGGTATCGTTATGGAAGCGAATCCGGTAGATTTCCCGATTACATTCCCGAATGATCCGACGGTAGACCATATTCGGTGGGGAGGTAGAAGCGGAGGACGTTACAATTCAGGTATCCGTAACCCCATGGCGATGATGACCAGCGGCTACAAGGACAATTTCCAAAGTACCGTATTGGCAACGCTTGCCGTTGATCAAAAGTTAGACTTTGTAACCAAAGGGTTAAAAGCCAGTGCTATGATTTCCTTTAAAAACTGGTCTTCGACCACCTCCTACCGTGGAGCCGGTTATAACCAATACCAGATTAAAAACTACTGGAAAAATACAGACGGTACCTATGATTATGATCTGGAAATGGTCGGCACGGAACAGAATACGACCTTAGAATACGGCTGGGGAACCAGCGGAGATCGTAAATGGTATATTCAGGGGATGGTCAACTACGACCGGACTTTCGGAGGAGTACACAATGTTTCCGGTATGATCCTTTACAATCAGGAAGAATACAACACCAATGCACCCGATACATTTATCAACTCCCTTCCCAAAAGGAAACAAGGTATTGCGGGACGTGCTACTTATGCGTTCGACAACCGCTACCTGGTGGAATTCAACTTCGGTTACAACGGTTCCGAGAATTTTGCCAAAGGTCATCGTTTCGGTTTCTTCCCTTCGGTTGCATTGGGCTATGTAATCAGTGAAGAAAGTTTCTGGAACCCCAAAGTAATTTCTCACCTGAAATTAAGAGGTTCCTACGGTAAAGTGGGTAACGACCAGACCTATGACGATGCGGGTAACCCTGTGCGCTTTATGTATCAATCTCAGGTCAATTTATACGGTGCGGGATATGCTACCGGCTACGACGGAGGCTATGCATTATCCGGTCCGGTATACAGCCGCTACGGCAACAAAGACATCACCTGGGAAACAGGATATAAAACCAATATCGGAGTCGACATCCAATTATTCGGAAAAGTAAACCTGGTTCTCGATGTATTCCGGGAAAACCGGGAGGGTATCTTTATGAAGCTGCAAACCGTTCCGACCTTCTTGGGAACAGGAAATACGGATATTTACGGTAACCTGGGTAAAGTAAATAATGAAGGTCTTGATTTTTCTATCGACTATCAGCATGCATTTGCCAACGGTCTTTCAATGCAATTAAAAGGTACGTTCACATACGCACACAATACCGTAAAGGTATACAACGAGGCTCCCTATAAGCAATATCCGAACTTATCCAGAGTCGGACATTCGATAAACAGTCTGCGGGGATATGTTGCCGACCGTTTATTTATCGACGATGCAGAAGTTGCCCGCAGCCCGAAACAATTGATTTCAGGAAATGTACGCGGCGGTGACATCAAATACATCGACCAGGCTGATGCAAACGGAAGATATGACAACCAGATTACCAGTAACGACCAACAATTTATGGGAAATCCCTCTATTCCGGAAATTGTTTACGGTTTCGGACCTTCTTTCCAATACAAAGGATTCGATTTCTCATTTTTCTTCCAGGGAGTTGCCAAAACCTCTTTCTTTATGTCGGGCTTCCATCCGTTCGGAACTTCAGACAGCCGGAACGTGCTCAAATTCGTTGCCGACGATTACTGGAGCGAAAACAACCAGAATATCTATGCCAAATATCCGCGTTTAAGTAAACAGGAACACGCCAACAATACGGTAAACTCCAACTATTGGTTACGTAACGGTAATTTCCTTAAACTGAAAAGCGTCGAAATCGGATATACTTACAAATCAATGCGTATTTATGCCAGCGGCAACAACCTGTTGACATTTTCCAAATTTAAACATTGGGATCCTGAAATGGGAGGCGGTTCCGGATTGAAATATCCGACACAACGGGTGTTCAACGTCGGTTTCCAGATGACTATTAATAACAAATAAAGAGATTGACCTATGAAATCTATTAAATTCATTATCATATTATCGGTTCTGTTCTCTTTCGGCGCCTGTAATTATCTGGACATTATGCCGGATGAAGTTGCTACCGAAGAGGATGCATTCGAGAACTCCAAAGCAGCCGAACGTTATTTATATTCGTGCTACTCCTACATCCCGAAACTCAATTCCGGAGTTGAAAGTTTGGACTTTATGACGGCCGACGAAGTAATTACGGTCTTTGACCACGAAACATTTGCCAACTTTCCGAAGGGCAACTATACAGCCAGTAATCCGGTTATTTCCTATTGGGACAAACTGTATTTAGGCATTCGCCAATGTTACCTGTTATTGGAGAACATCGACGGAGTACCCCGCATGACAGCAGAAAACCTGAAATCCTACAAAGCCGAAGCTAAATTCTTGATTGCTTATTATCACCATCTGCTGATGAAATGTTACGGTCCGACCACTTTGATGGAACGGAATTATGCCATTACCTCCAGTGCCAGTGAATGGCCGGAACGTGCTACTTACGACAGATGCGTGGAATGGGTAGACAGCATGTACCTCGAAGCAGCCAAAGATCTGCCTCCCCTGCGTTACAGTACAGCCTACGGACGGGCAACCAGTGTTGCGGCTAAGGCATTACGTTCCAGACTGCGTTTATATGCAGCATCTCCTTTATTTAACGGAGACCAGAGAGGCTTTTACGCCAATTTGAAAAACTCTAAAGGGGAAAACCTGATCAGCCAGACGTACGACGGTAAGAAATGGGAAGCAGCAGCAAAAGCAGCAAAAGAAGCCATCGATTGGGCCGAAGGAGAAGGATACATACTGTATGAAGATGCATCCAGCACCAGTGTATATCAAAAACCGACGGATCACACCGAGCGCAGTCTGCGTCTGAATTTCATCAATGCACAGAATTCCAACGAAGTATTATGGGCCGATACCCGGATGGAAGGCTATTACGATTTACAAAACAAATCAACCCCCTGGTACACACAGGCTGAAGCCAGTTTTAACGGCATATGTCCCACATTACGGATGGTCGAATATTTCTATACCGAAAACGGACTCCCGATCGACCAGGATAAAAACTACGATTACAACAACCGTTACGGTTACAAAGAATATCATATCACGAACAAAGTAGACGGTGTAACGATGAACCTGAATGTCAGCCGGGAACCCCGATTCTATTCCTGGATTTCTTTCCACAACGGATATTATGAAATCGCCCGTGCCGAAGGGGGACAGATGATCACTCAATATCGCTCACAAGACAATTGCGGTATACAGGGACGTCACAACAACTATTCTCCCGGTGGTTATCTGAATAAAAAAGGAGTATCTCCGGCTTACAGCAATACATCATTAGCCATTCCGACAGGTTATCCCTGGCCGGTTATCCGTTTGGCCGAGCTGTATTTGAACTATGCCGAGGCATTGATCGAACAACCCAATCCGGATCTTGCTACCGCCCGTATTTATATCGACAAAGTACGCAACCGGGCAGGTCTGGATAAAATCGAGGTATCCTGGGCTGCGGATAAAATCAACAGTAACGGTTGGAATTACAATACTGTGGACGGTATGCGTGAAATTGTACGCGGTGAACGTACCATCGAGCTATATCTGGAAAATCAACGTTTCTGGGATCTGCGCCGTTGGGGTATTGCCGACCAATTCCTGAATGAAAGTCCCAAAGGACTGAATGTTTCAGAATCGACAGATGCCGGCTTCTTCCAGGTAAAAACATTATCTTTTGCGCGTAACTTTGAAATTCCGGTTCATTTCCTGATGCCGATTCCGAGTACCGAAATCGACAAAGTAGAAGGTGTAATCGTACAGAATCCGGGATATTAATAGTCGGTACGGGTTGATAACAACTCTTATCGCAAAAGCAGAATCAAAATCTAAAATTTAATGAGTCATAGACTTAATTAAAAGTTGGAACAAACAAATAACAGAAATACAGGATATTATGAAAAAACTGTTTATAATTTCATTACTCGCTTGTGTTTTCGGCTTCTACAGTTGTTCGGACGATGATACCTCCATCCCGACACCCTCGGAAATCGCAAACATAGAAGCAGTTCCGGGAGCGGGCTCCGTAACGCTCTACTGGGACTTACCTGCCGATACAAACTTAATGTATGTCAAGGTAACTTATGTCAATCCGGAATCAAAAGAACATTTTGCCAAACTGATAAGTCGGTATAACGATTCGTTGGTTATCGACAACCTGTTGAAAAGATACGGAAATATAACTTACACGCTGCAAACGTTCAATGAAAAAGAAACGGCAGGTACGGTTTACACGGTAGATGCACAATCCGATGCAGCATCGAAAATAGCCGTATTAAACGGAAACTCAGAAGCTGTAAACTTAACCATAGACCAATTATTTACCAATGCCCAGGAGTCCAGCGAAGGAGCTTTGACAAATCTGCTCGACGGAGTTGTTGCCAGTAACAACTTTTTCCATTCTTCCTGGAGCGGCGGATGCATAGACAAAAACGGAGGGTATTTTTACGATCCGGGACAGCCGCATTATCTGGTGATTGACCTGGGTAAAGAAGTATATGGTTGTAACTTCGCCTATGCCACCCGCAATGCCGGTGACGTACCCCTGAACTTCGACGTATACGGCAGTATATCTTTCGACTACTCGAATTGGTTAAGCAGCGATCCAACAGGAGCTACCTGGGGAAGCATAAATACGGATTATTCGCCCGAATTGGAAAATGCCGTAAAAATTACAAGCTTAAGTAATATGGTATCGACGGCAACGACATGGTACACTTCTCCCAACTTTATTTCGCAAACACCTTTCCGGTACTTGTGGCTTGTCCATACCGGAAGAGCCTTTTTTGCCATATCGGAAATTAAAGCGACCATATTGGGAGCCGATATTTACGATCCGGAAACCGGGGAAACAACTGCACTGTAATTTCTATTCGGTTTAAAATTTAAATACAGGAACAGGGGTGTACCGGGAAAATTTTCCCGACACTCCTGTTCTTTTTAAAATCAAAATCCATTGGCTGCATCTAAACAAATTAAAAATTTGAATTATATTTTTAATTCGATACACACAACCTGTAATTTTCATTTATCCTTTTGCCTTATGAAGCAATTTCTATTCATCATTTTCGCACTCGCTCTATTTGCCTGTAAAGACGATAAAGTAGACAAAGAACCTTATTTCGAAATAAAATGGACCTCCGATACGGTCAGATTCAATACCGGAGGAGGTAACACCGTTATTCCGGTATCTACCAATCAGGATATAGAACTGGAATATACGGCCGAATGGTTTACCGCAACCTGGAATGCCAAACAAAACAACATTTATATCACAACCGAAACGAATAAAAACAGTGATCCGAACACAGACCAACTGATCATACATGCCGGAACCTTTCAAAAAACATTACGGATTATCCAATTGGGACAGACTCCGGCCTTAATCCCGGAACAAACCTCCTACCGCGTTTCGGAAGATACGTCGACACTTTACATACCCGTAACGGCCAATGTACCTTTCACCACAGAAATCACATTCGAAGATAACGAGGAAGAAGAATGGCTGACTTCCATCGAACGCCGGGATACTCTTACAAACGGAAACATCCGTTTGGCTTTCCACGTTACGGCCTATACAGCCCTGACACCCCGGGAGGCCATTATAACCCTCAATGGAGAAAAAAACCAGAATGCGGTTATCACTGTGACACAATCCGCTTTAGACAGCGTATATTCTCCCTCTGATCCGGAAGACATCGGATCGGATCTAAAAATAACGGTCAACGCGGGAAAAGCTTCCAGCTTCCAACCCGGAGAAGAAATAGAACGAAGCTTCGACGGTAACACATCAACCCTCTACCATTCGGCTTATGACAACTCAAAACCAAACTATTTCCCGATCGATTTGGAGTATTTCTTCACCGACGCAGAACAAATAGATTACCTGATTTATTACCCGCGCAGCGACGGCAGTAAAAACGGTCCGATAAAAGAATTCCGGCTTTACATTAAAACCGAAGGAGACACAGACTATAAACCTTATCAGGGGACATTCGATTTTAACGGTAAAGGTTCACCGAGCCGCATTACGTTCACCGAGCCGCTTATCCATCCCCGGGCTATCAAATTTCAAGTATTATCGGGAGACGGCGACGGTAACGGATTCGTATCCTGTGCCGAAATGGAGTTTTATCGAAAAAATCCGAACAATTCCATTACCGATATTTTCACCGACGCTTCCTGCTCGGAGTTGAAAGCCGGAGTTACTTATGAACAAATTTGTACGATGGAAAACGAATTCTACCGGAACATTGCCAAATATATGTTTGCCGGAGAATACCCGAAAGAATTCCGTATCGCCAGCTATAAACCTTATCCTTATCCCAGCCAGGATGAAGATTTAAAAACCAATACATTTACCTTACTCGATAATCCGACGGGAATCTCGGTCAAATCCGGTGAAGAACTGGTCGTCCTGGTCGGAGACACCCACGGCAGCGATCTTTCCGTCCGGGTAATCGACTGGAACAACGGATACGGATCGAGTTCCGACTACATGCTTACCGAAGGAGCCAACAAACTGAAAATGAATAAAAGCGGATTGGTATATTTGATGTATCACAACAACGGTACCCAACCGGTAAACGTGCACTTCGCTACCGGTAAGGTAAACGGTTTCTTCGATGCCACCCGCCATTCCGACACAGATTACAGAACACTGATAAACAATGCGCAGGACAAACATTTCGACGTTTTGGGTAAATACACCCACATGTGTTTTCCGGTAAGCAAATTCCGCTCGGCCTGTCCTGAAAAAGGACAACGTCTGGTTGAACTTTACGATTCGCTCGTACTATTAGAACATCAATTACTCGGATTATACAAATACAACCGGATACAAAAAAACCGCATTTCTTTCGTCGTCGACTATGAGGAAAGTACTTATATGTATGCTACAAATTTCCGGACAGCCTATGCACCGGGAACTCTCGACGAAATTTTGAATCCTGCGAAATTCAGAAGTACGGCCATCTGGGGACCGGCCCATGAAGTAGGCCACGTACATCAAACCGGTATCGGGATGAAATGGATCGGCATGACGGAAGTGACAAACAACATCATGTCCCTGCACGTACAAACGACATTCGGCAACAGGTCCCGGCAGATTGAAGACGACCGGTATGCAACCGGTTTCAGAACCCTGTTATGCCACGATTATCCTTTCTGTACATCTGACGGTGACGGAGGAAACGACGTATTCGTACAATTGATCCCATTCTGGCAATTGCAATTATACAATGCAAAGGTATTAGGGAAAAGCGGATTTTATCCCGACATGTATGAACAGGTACGGATAGACGAAGCCGCAGTTACACCGACAGACGGTGAAGCTCAAATTAACTTCGTCAAAATGGCTTGCCAAAAATCGGGATACAACCTATTGAAATTTTTTGAGCGTTGGGGCTTTCTGACACCGGTCAATAAAACCATCGACGACTATGCGCAACGGCAACTGACCGTGACGCCGGAAATGATCGACCGGGTGAAAGCGGAAATCGAAGCCATGAATCTGAAAACGCCACTGGCCATTGAATACCTGCGTGATGATAACATCGCTTTATACAAAAATCCTCAACCCGTTAAAACAGGTACCGCCTCCCTAAACGGTTCTACCATTACCTTAACAGGTTGGAGTAATATTGTCGCTTACGAGATTTACAATACCAGCACCAACGGAGACCGTTATCTCGACCAGATACTTCTTCCTTCCGGACAATTGAAATTAAATCTTATCAACGACAAAACCGAAGTTTATGCCATAGCAGCTGATGGTAAGCAAACCGCAGTCAGTTGGTAAACCGAATAACAGGAGCCGGAATAATTAAAAACAATTCCGGTTCCTGTCTTAAATACCGGAATAGCCAAAACCAGAAAAGCAACACCTATGAAACGATTTTCCATTGTTTTCTTTATTTTACTATCCTCCATCTGTCAGGGACAAACGGATAATGCATTCGAAGAAAAGCTGCAACACTGTTTCACCCGGTACAATGAACAGTCAGCTCAAGAAAAAATCTATCTGCATACGGACAAATCGGTTTATACACCGGGTGAGCAAATCTGGTTGAGAGCTTATCTGGCAGATGCCGTTACCCACGTACCCAGCCGGCTTAGCCGATATGTATATGTAGAACTCATCGACCAGGGAAATAAAGTATGTAAACGAATACAGATAAGACTCGCCGATTCCTGCTTTTTCGGCAATATCGAGCTCCCCCTCGATTTAAACCCAGGGAATTACGCTTTACAGGCTTACTCCCGTTGGATGCAAAACAGCAGTGAAGACTTTTTCTTCCGGAAATACATACGTATTTTACCTGCCGCAGACCATCTGCACATACATACAAACCAGCAAACAGACAGTAACGACAGGATTACAACGACATTAACATTGATGAACGGCAACGGAACCCTCTGTTCCGGCCAACACTTTCAAACGACTCTCTTCCACGGCAGTAAAATAGTAAAAAACCCTTTTATCCGCAGTAATGACAAAGGAGAATTAAAATTCGACTATGCCGGCCGGGACAGTATCGACCGGATAGAACTTTCTTTTGCCAACGATAAACCCCGCAAATATAAAACAGAAGTATATCTACCCTTGCAATCTCCGGATTTTAGCCTGCAATTCTTTCCGGAAGGAGGAAGCCTGCTGGCAGGAATGCGGCAAGTTATCGCTTTTAAAGCTGTCGGCAACAATGGAATATCCGTTGAAACCGGAGGATTTATATACAACAGTAAAAATAAACCGGTAGGAGCTTTCAACACGACACATCTGGGAATGGGAATTTTTTCCCTGTTTCCCAAAAACGGAGAAAGATACTATGCCCTGGCAACGGGTCCCGGGGGACAGGAGAAAAAAATCGACCTTCCGGTTCCCCAGGCAAAAGGTTATACCTTATCTTTAAAACACCAGGACGAACATACCATCCGGTTATCGGTAGAGAAAGCCATCGATTCAGATACACTCCCCCTTTATCTGGTGTTACACCTACGGGGACAACTGATTACCACTTTCCCGGTAAAACCGGGATTCATCGGTACTATGGATACCCAAAGCCTGCCGGGAGGCATCCTGCATTGTTTACTGATGAATACGGAAGGCAGGGTTTTCAGTCAGCGCCTTTGTTTTATAAAACCGAAAGCTGCCAATCGTTTGACGATTCTCTCCAATAAAAAAATATACGAACGGAGGGAAAAAGTACAACTTGCTCTGCAATTGGTTCCCTCGGCAGCAACATTTACCGAAAGTAGTTTCTCGATCTCTGTCACCAATGACAGTCAGGTTGCCCGGGACAGTAGTTCGGAAAATATCGTCAGCTATCTGTTATTGCATTCCGACCTGAAAGGCTATATCGAATCACCCGGTAGCTATGCTTATGCAAGGCCGGAAGAAACCGACCTGTTGATGCTTACCCATGGCTGGACACGTTTCGATGTGGAGGAACTCATACAACAAAAAGGAAAAGTGTTACCTCCCAAATACCCGGTCGAACTGGAACAGCAAATCCGGGGACAAATCACCAATACAAACGACAAGCCGATGCCCAATGCTTTATTGCGCGTATTCGTTCCTTCTTTAATGACATTCGGAGATGTCAAAGCAGATGAGAACGGAAAATTTCTGATCCGGGGATTCGAATATCCGGACACGACATTATTTCTGGTACGCGGCTATAAGGAATCCGGCGGTAAATCCGTAAAAGTAACAGTCGAAGAGCCTGTCTTTCCCGAATCACACATCTTCTTTCCCCGGAAATATGCCTTCGAATCCACTTCTAAAGATAACTTTCTGGACAATTTCAAAGACAACTATTATATGCAAGACGGCATCAAAGTCTATATGCTTGAGGAAGCTGTCGTGAAAGGATCCCGTAAAAAACAGGAAGAATGGCAGGAAACGGGTAATTACACGGAATTAGCAGATTACCTGTTGAAAGAAGAAGATTTACCCAAAGAAAGCATGAATAATATCTACCAAATGCTTATGCGGCTTCCCGGAGTATTTGTCAGTAATCAAAAAGTTTCCATACGGGGTGGCGGGAGCCCTTTATTTATTGTCGACGGCATAGAAATGGACGAAGCCTTTATTGCCAATATCATTCCCGAAAATGTCAATAACATCGGAGTGATCAAAGACGGAGGACGACTCAGCATGTGGGGCATGAGCGGGATAAACGGAGTCATCCTTATCAACACCAAATTCGGGACCACCGGTCAAAGTGCAGGACCCGGCTATTGTCGTTTCCGACCAATCGGTTGCCTTATCCCGGCAGAGTTTTACATGCCGGATTACGACGATCCGGCTGTCCTGGCTTCCTCTGAAACCGATTACCGGTCGACCGTTTACTGGCAACCGATCGTTATTCCGGACAGTACCGGCAAAGCTATCGTTTCATTTTTTACGGCCGACCTGCCTTCAACTTATACCATAACCGTAGAAGGATTACTGGATAATGGGGAAGCTATTCATCAGGAAATCCGGATCGAAAGGAACTGATCAACTTATCAACAGTTACCTGTGAGATTGTTGACAAACCCCTAAAGCGGAGTCTCCGACTCCGTTTTTTTATTAAAAAAGACTTATACCAGCTTTCATTCTGCCTATATAAACGTTTTATATTTTATCTTTGCGCCATGATCGATCAGGCCACCATACAAAAGATTTTCGATGCTGCCGACATTTACGAGGTTGTTTCCGACTTCGTCAGCCTCAAAAAAAGAGGTGTAAACTATGTCGGTTGTTGTCCCTTTCATAACGAAAAAACCGGTTCATTCACCGTTTCTCCCTCCAAAGGGATATACAAATGTTTCGGATGCGGGAAAGGCGGAAATGCCGTTAATTTCATCATGGAACACGAACAGATGTCTTATGTGGAAGCCCTTCGTTACCTGGCAGCCCGCTATAATATCACCATTGAAGAAAAAGAGCTCAGCGAAGAGGAAAAGAAAGAAAAAAGTGAACGGGAGAGTATGCTTATCGTCACAAACTTTGCTGAAGAATTTTTTGTCGATCAATTATTACATACAGACGAAGGTAAATCGGTAGGTTTGGGGTATCTGCACAAAAGAGGCCTGGACGCACAGACAATCGAGAAATTCGGCCTAGGTTATTGTCCCGAAAAGTGGGATGGTCTTACCCAAGCAGCCCTCGCCAAAGGTTACAAAAAAGAGTACCTGGTCAAAACCGGTTTGACTATCGAATCCGAAAAAGGACTATTCGACCGGTTCCGGGCACGTGTTATCTTTCCGATACGGGATATCGCCGGAAAAATCATCGCTTTCGGCGGCCGTATCATGACGAACGACAAAAAAAGCGCCAAATACCTCAATTCGCCCGAATCGGAAATATATCACAAAAGCCGCACTTTATACGGTATCTATTTTGCCAAAAAAAGTATTGTTCAACACAATCGTTGTTACCTGGTAGAAGGCTATCTGGACGTTATTTCTTTTCATAAAAAAGGCATCGAGAACACGGTAGCCTCTTCCGGAACATCTCTGACAGTCGAACAAATACGGCTGATCCGCCGTCTTACCCCAAACGTTACGATCATTTACGACGGGGACGCTGCCGGTATAAAAGCTTCTCTCCGGGGAATCGATCTCGTGCTTGAAGAAGGATTAAATGTAAGGGTATTGTTACTCCCTGACGGCGAAGACCCCGATTCTTTCTCCCAATCGCGTACCCCCCAGGAATTATCGGAATACATCACAAATCATGAAACGGATTTTATCAGCTTCAAAACAAAGCTGTTGCTGGATCAGGCCGGTAATGATCCTATCGAAAAAGCCCGTCTGATTACGGAAATCGTGCGCAGCATATCGCTCATACCCGACAGCATCACCCGCTCGGTATATGTACGTGAAACGGCGACCCTCATGCAGGTGGAAGAGACCGTTTTATACAATGAAATCGCCCGTATACGTACAGGTAAAAACGCAGATGCCGCACACCAACATATTGTCCGGCATCAGCAAACACATCCGGTTCAATCCCAGGAAAAAACACCTCCGGTATACAGTACGGAAAAACTTTGCGAAACCGAAGAAAGTGTACTGATACGTTACCTGCTGTTATTCGGCAACCAGGAGTTATACGAAGAAAAACGGGATAACGGCACCTACTCTGTCAGTGTCGGCGAATACATCATCGAAGAACTCGGAGAAGACGAACTCGAAATGTTTAATCCCGGCTTCTGTGAAATTCAAAAAGAATATCGGGCTCATTATAAGACACCCGGCTTTATTCC
>ULRB01049222.1_pt1 | contig 19963 bp, 15 predicted proteins | sample 1955051 | NCBI WGS metagenome assembly ULRB01 (sample SAMEA4835671, study PRJEB28245) | human gut metagenome | biome: gut microbiome; material: fecal sample | place: Denmark | collected 2008 | reverse complement strand
ACCACAGAATCTGCGACACTACGCCAATTAAACTCCGGTTTTAGAATGGAAGTCCCCCTAAACCACCCATGCCTCCGGTGATTTTTGCCATAGAACTCTGGCTTTCCTCATCGAGTTTACGGAATGCTTCATTGGTAGCTGCCATGATAAGATCCTCTAACATCTCGATATCATCCGGATCAACAACTTCCTCGGATAATTCGATCTTTGTCACTTCATGTTTTCCAGAAACTGTTACTTCAACTGCTCCGCCGCCTGCTGTTGCAGTTACTTCTTTTTCTTCTAACTCTTTCTGAGCTTCCTCCATCTGACGCTGCATTCTCTGTGCCTGTTTCATCAGATTATTCATATTTCCAGGCATACCACCTGGGAATCCACCTCTTTTTGCCATTGTAATTCCTCCATAATTGTTTTCAACTCATGATATATAAAGACTGTCGAGCAAGGCTCGTATAGATAGCGATCATGAAGCTATGCTACATGATAATATAATTTTCCAGATTCGTCCAGCTGGAAATTAGAAATCATCTTCTTCAATCTCAAAATTGATAAGTTGTCTGAGATCCGGATAAATCTCCTCACTCGCGTGTCCGGTGTCATTTTGTTTCACCTGAAGTTCCACTTCTTTTCCAATCCGCTCTGCAATCATCATTTTCAGACTGTCTTGACATTCTGAACGATTTTCCGAAATGTACTCATACGCATTCGGATCTTCAAATACCAGAAGCAGACAGTTATTTGGTCCAAGTGTTGGAACTGCCTTATTCAGATATGTTTTGGTAATTCCGGTAAGCTGGGACAGGATTCCCTTCCAGTTTCCAATAATCTGTTTGATGTCCTCCGGGATTGCTTTCGGAAGCTCCATTTTTGCAATTTCTTCCGATGCAGTTACCTCACTGCCCTGCCTGGGGCTTTGGGATTGTGCAACAACAACACCTTTTTCCAGCTTTTTTTCCAGACTGTCCACACGGTCTATGAGTGATGTATAATCTTTTTCCATTTCTGGTTTACATAACTTTATTACATTTATTTCAATCAAAATACGCTTCTGCGTTGCATATTTGATCTGATTGCTGAGTTCTGAAAAAATACGGATGTATCTCATTAAGATTTCCGGATCGACCATTTCCGCTTCTTCTTTTAACAATGCAAGGTTATCCGCAGAAATGTCAAGTACATCTTCCATATTATCTGAGCTCTGGACAAGAAGAAGATTTCGCAGATACCATGTAAAATCTGTGACAAACTGCCCCATCTCGCGTCCTTCAATGACCATCCCGTCAATCACCTGAATTGCCCCGGTCACGTTTTTATCCAAAATCTGTCTGAGCAAGCGGCTGAACACTTCCGTATCTACTGCGCCAAGCGTCTCAAGCACTTTTTCATATGTCAGTTCCTGTCCCAGATAGAATGCAATGCACTGATCCAAAAGGCTCAATGCATCCCGCATGGAACCATCTGCTGCCTTGGCAATGTAACGGATTGCCCGCTCCTCCACATTTACCTGCTCTTTTTCCATAAGATCCGCCAGGCGTCCTGCAATCGTATCAATGGAAATTCTCCGGAAATCGTATCGCTGGCAACGAGATAAAATCGTTATCGGAATCTTGTGTGCTTCCGTTGTGGCAAGAATAAAAATAACGTATGACGGTGGCTCCTCCAACGTTTTTAACAGTGCGTTGAACGCTCCTATGGAAAGCATATGAACCTCATCGATAATGTATACTTTGTATTTTCCTTCGGTCGGACGGTATTCCACTTCCTCACGGATCTGACGGATATTGTCCACGCCATTGTTGGACGCCGCATCGATCTCGATCACATTCATGGAACTGCCCGCCGCAATCGCTTTACAGGTCGGACATTCCCCACAAGGACTGCCATCCACCGGATGCTCACAGTTGACTGCTTTTGCAAAAATTTTTGCGATCGTCGTTTTACCGGTTCCTCTTGTTCCGCAAAATAAGTAGGCATGTCCGATACGATCTGCTTTTATCTGGTTTTTCAAAGTTGTTACGATATGATCCTGTCCTTTTACATCTTCAAATTCCTGTGGACGGAATTTCCGGTACAACGCCGTATATGACATGCTGTTTTTCCTCTCTTAGTTATGCCCGGCTCTGACGATGCAGTTTGCCGGGCATTCGTTTTTTATGTTTTTAATCACCAAAACTGATTCCGATACGTTTTGCTTCCTGAATCATCTGGCAGTCCGGATCAACGGTTTTCAATTTGCCGGAAACCTCTGCCAATGGCACACGTTTTGTCTCTCCATTGATCATTGCGATCATGCAGCCGTAATCTTCCTCAATGATTGCCTGTGCTGCTGCAGAGCCAAGTCTGGTACAGAGCACTCTGTCATATGGACATGGGCTTCCGCCCCGCTGTGTATGTCCCGGAACCGTAACACGAACCTCAACGCCTGCTGCTTCATAAATCTGATCTGCAATCTCATAGGAAACGGACGGATATTTGCGGTCGGCCACTTTTGCCTTGTATGCTTTCTTTGTCAGGGATGAATCCTCTTTGGAAATGGCACCTTCCGCAACTGCAAGAATTGTAAATCCTTTTCCTGCTTTTGTTCTCTTGTTGATAGCTCCTATCACTTTATTGATATCATATGGAATCTCCGGAAGCAGGATAATGTCCGCACCACCGGCAATTCCTGCATATAACGTCAGCCAGCCGACTTTGTGTCCCATAACTTCCACGATAAATACACGGTTGTGAGAAGCTGCTGTCGTATGAATGCAGTCGATTGCCTCTGTCGCAATGTTGATCGCGCTCTGGAAACCAAAGGTAACATCGGTTCCATAAATATCATTATCGATCGTCTTTGGAAGATGAACCACATTTAAGCCCTCTTCCCGGAGAAGGTTTGCCGTTTTCTGCGTTCCATTGCCGCCAAGGATCACAAGACAGTCAAGATTTAATTTATGGTAGGTCTGCTTCATTGCCTCCACTTTATCGAGACCATTCTCATCCGGCACACGCATCTGTTTGAATGGCTGACGGGAAGATCCTAAGATTGTTCCACCTTTCGTGAGGATTCCCGAAAAATCTGCTGACGTCAGAAGACGGTAATCTCCATAGATCAGCCCTTTGTATCCATTGTGAAATCCGTATATCTCAAGTTCATCAACATTTTCACTCAAACCTTTTACCACACCACGCATAGCAGCATTCAGTGCCTGACAGTCACCGCCGCTTGTCAACATTCCGATTCTTTTCATACGTAAACAGTCCTTTCTCATTACTATATTAAATGATTCCATTGCTAATCTAGATTATAATATATTTTTTTAACAGGTACAACTATTTCAAAGCTTGCAGATTATAGAAAATATGGTATACTAAACAAGTATTTTTATACAAAAAGAAAAGCGTATCACGTTTTTCTATGGAGATATACCCAAGTGGCTGAAGGGTCCGCACTCGAAATGCGGTAGGTCGGTAAATGTTCCGGCGCGCGAGTTCAAATCCCGCTATCTCCGCTAAAAAAGGATATCGCATGGTAATTCCATGCGATATCCTTTTTATATTAAAATTTGCTTTCGAAAATACTTTATTTCACATCTGTCACTTCGTAACCTGCATCTACAACTGCCTGTTTTAATGCTTCTACAGAAGCATCGCCTGTTACGACTGCATTTTTGTTTTCAAGGCTTACGGTAACTTCTGTTACGCCTGCGACCTCTTTTAATGCTTTCTCTACATGTGCCTGGCAATGGGCACACATCATGCCTTCGATTGAAATTGTTGTTGTCATAGTTGATTCTCCTTTATCATTGTTTGTTGATTTTATATTATTATCCAGTGCATTGTGCTGGTTAATATCTGCAATTGTACTTGCAGCGACATCCTGATGCGGTTCACTTTGTGTCTTTTTCGCATCATGCAGTTTTACCCATCTTAACCGGAGTGCATTACTTACCACACATACGCTGCTCAGACTCATGGCTGCTGCACCGAACATCGGGTTCAATTTTATCTGGAAAAGCGGATACAAAACACCAGCTGCAAGCGGGATTCCGATACTGTTGTAAAAGAATGCCCAGAACAAATTTTCTTTGATGTTGCGGATCACGGCTTTACTTAATTTTACTGCACCTACAGCGTCAAGTAAATCGTTTTTCATCAGTACGATATCAGCGCTCTCGATCGCTACGTCTGTTCCTGCCCCGATCGCAATTCCCACATCTGCGGAGGCAAGTGCCGGTGCATCGTTGACGCCGTCACCGATCATCGCTACTTTATGTCCTGCCTGTTTTAAGGCTGAGATTTTCTTCTCTTTCTGTGTTGGCAGAACCCCGGCGATCACCTCATCGATACCAACCTGCTCCTTGATCGCCTGTGCGGTCACTTCGTTGTCACCGGTTAACATAATGACATGGATGCCATAATCACGGAATTTCTGTACCGCCTCTTTACTGGTCGGTTTTACCACATCTGCAACTGCCACAATTCCAAGAAACTGTTTTTCATCTGCAAAAAGAAGTGGTGTCCTGCCCTGTTTGGCAAGTGCCTGGATCTGGTTTTTCTGTTCTGTGGAAAGGCTGATTCCTTTCTCTTCCATCATCTTCTCATTTCCGGCATAGTAGTGTGTACCGGACACTGTACCTTCGATTCCTTTTCCAAATAAAGCGTTGAAATCTGTTACTTTTTCCAGAGAAATATTGTTTGTCACACAATAGTTTACAATCGCCTCTGCAAGCGGATGTTCGCTGCCTTTCTCAAGACTTCCTGCAATCTGAAGAAGCTGCGTTTTATCTGCATTCTTTCCGGCAGCACAGATAATATCTGTCACGACAGGTTTTCCCTGCGTGATAGTTCCCGTCTTATCTAACACAACGGTGTCGATCTGATGTGCCGTCTCTAATGCGTCACCGGATTTGATGAGGATCCCGTTCTCTGCACCTTTTCCGGTTCCAACCATGATTGCTACCGGTGTTGCAAGACCAAGTGCGCACGGACACGAGATCACAAGCACTGCAATCGCAGTTGACATGGCAAACTCAAACGTTGCGCCGGAGATCAGCCAGATAACTCCTGTGATCAGTGCAATGGTAATAACGGCCGGCACAAAGACTCCGGCAATTTTATCTGCCATTTTTGCAATCGGGGCTTTGCTTGAGGAAGCTTCCTCAACCAGCCTTATGATCTGCGCAATTGTAGTGTCTTCACCGACTTTTGTTGCTTTTGCACGGATGAGTCCGGATTTATTTATGGATGCAGAGACAATGGTATCTCCCTCCTGTTTTGGCACCGGAATGCTCTCACCTGTGATCGCAGATTCGTCAAAAGAGGATTTTCCCTCCAGCACGATACCGTCCACTGCAACCGATTCACCCGGTTTTACAAGGAAGATTTCTCCTTTTTCCACATCTGCTGCATCCACGACCTGCTCCACACCATCTCTTACAGCCGTCACGGTCTTTGGTGCGAGATTCAGAAGTTTTGTGATCGCCTCGCTTGTTTTTCCCTTGGACTTCGTCTCAAGATATTTCCCGATGGTGATCAGTGTCAGGATCGTTCCGGCTGACTCAAAGTATAAGTCATGGGCATACTGATGTACGACCATCATGTCGCCGTGTCCCATCGCATACCCGATACGGTAAATGGCAAAAATACCATAGAGGATTGCCGCACCCGCACCGATCGCGATCAGGCTGTCCATGTTCGGGCTTCTGTGCCATAATGTTTTAAATCCGTTTTTAAAATATTTCTGATTTGCGATCAAAATTGGCAGCAACAGTAAAAACTGCGTAAACGCATAGGTGATTGCATTCTCATTTCCATGCAAAAAGTTCATGGTAAACGGCGGCATCGGAATGTTGAGCCACTGATATATCATATGTCCCATGGACACATACATCAACGGTATCCAGAAAATCAGTGAGACGATCAGTCTCTTTTTCATGTTTTTCACATTCTGCTCTACGGCTGAAAGTCCATTGTTTTCCTGACTGCCAGACTGTCCAGACGTTTTTGCCCCGGATTTTGCGTGCTCGTCTTTCACCGCCGCACCGTATCCGGCATCCTCCACTGCCTTGATAATTCCTGCTGTATCAAGTTTATTCTCATCAAATTCGACCTGCATACTGTTTGTCAGCAGATTCACGCTGACATTTTCCACCCCGGTAAGCTTTCCCACACTTTTCTCCACATGGGATGAGCAGGCGGAACAGGTCATGCCTGTAACATCAAATCTCTCTTTCATGTATGTCGTCCTTTCCTGTTATGTTCTGCTTTTGAATATCAGAGTTCACTATTTCATCAGTTTCTTCAAAAGTTCACACAGTTCATCGACTGCCTCTTCATTTCCTTCGCGGATATTCTCCGAAACACAGGTTTTGATATGTCTCGCCAGAAGTTCTTTGTTAAACCCATTCAAGGCCGCTTGGATCGCTGACACCTGTGTGAGAATATCCACACAATAACGGTCGTCCTCTACCATCGCCCTGATTCCACGCACCTGTCCTTCGATACGGCTCAAACGTGTCATGAGTGCTTTCTTCTCCTGCTCATCACGCTGTTTATGTTTTACATTTTCATCCTCATTGCCTTTACAACAACATGTCATAGCTCCACATCCTTTCTGTCCGCCGCACTCTGATTTTGTTATCTGAATATTATTTTTACCACTTATGATTTTGTCATTCATCATATTTTATATACCCCTATGGGGTATTTTGAATATAGTACAGGATAACAGAAAAGTCAAGCATCATTATTTACTATTTTTCTCATTAACAAATTTTCTATTACCGTTCACTTGTCTTTCGTTCCCATAACAATTCCTAACTTAACAATGCAAACAATATAAGTTCATGATATAATGTGCGTAAGCAATGAGCAGTGCCATAGACAGAGAAAATATTTTCTGACTGCTTGCAGGCAAGGAAATATTTTTCCTGTCTATGATAGGGCGAATGCCCGACAGCCAGGAAAATCTCTGATTTTTCTGGCGTGCACTGCGGACTGTGCTTCATGATATAAGAAAGACTATAACGGATAATTGCGAAACTCATCAAAGCATAAATAAAATTGTGAAAAATCAACAAAAGACATGAAAGACATTGGGGAACCGCCGGTTCTTAGAAGGCAGGTACAACTGCAAGTTGTAACTGGCTTCTTAGCACCGTTGCGAGTGACACATAGCGAGAGCGTGTCTTGAATGTTTTTGTTGGTTTTGAACAATTTAAAGCATCTTAAGCAGAGTTTCGCAAACACTCCAAACCCCAGAGAAAGGACTTCCCTATGCTTTTGAAAAAAGAAAAACCCGCCCAGATCGATCCCCTCGAAAACTGGCCGGAACATTATTATGAGATAGAAAATGCCAAAGAAAGAAAAGAGATTCTCGCTCAGGCGATCAGCCGGGGGCTGGATCTTCCAAATGATAATTACCGTATGAAATTGTTGGAAAAACGTTATGGAAAAGACGGCAAGAACGATGCCTTCATGAAAGCATGGATGATGATCAAAGCATCCGGTGCTGCCGGAATTTCTTTTTTCAACAAGCGGCATCTGCAAAAAGAATTAAAACAATATATGAAAGATCTCTGTCTGCTCGAATACGCACCTGAGAATGAAACAGAACAGGCAGTTCTGCTGACAGAGTGGGAAAATTTTGCGAAAGTTCTGCTTGCCTCCTGCACGGGAAGCAAAACTTATTGCTCCACTCTTTTTGGCATTGTGCCGATCAAAGATGCATCCGTTGCAAGAAAAATCGCGGAAGAGATCGACTTCGTCACAAGAACTTACCCACAAAAGCTCGAACTTGCTGACGAATTCGCTCCGTTCCGCGAAGTGATGGTCAACACCTACTGTAATATGATAGAAAATGGTTCTTCCTACTGGTACGAAGTTGTAAACTCCTGATCAGAGTAATCCCTGATGAGAATCAATAAAATCAGATTAATCCCTGGATTAGGATAAATAAAATCAATACCGGAAGCACAAACTGGAAATATGGTTTTAATCCTTTTGCGATCTTAAGACCTTTTCCAGTATTTGCTTCTTCCAGATAGTTATCAAATCCCCATCCCCATTTTGTGACGCAGAATAACAGATAAATAAGGGAACCACCCGGTAGCAACAGATTGCTCACAATGAAATCCTCACTGTCTAACACATCCCTGCCACCGATCAGGTGCAGATCACTCCACACATTATATCCAAGTACACATGGCATGCTGGCAATCAGTATGATCACACAGTTGACCAGTGCCGCTTTTTTTCGATTCCAGCCAAACATATCCATACAAAATGACATGATGTTTTCAAATACCGCAATAATCGTGGAAAAGCTTGCAAATGTCATAAACAAAAAGAACAGTGTTCCCCATATACGACCGCCTTCCATATTTACAAATACGTTTGGAAGCGTGATGAAAATGAGTTTTGGTCCTGCCCCGACTTCCACGCCGTAGCTGAAACATGCCGGGAAAATGATCAGTCCTGCCATGATCGCCACAAATGTATCCAGTGCACAGATTCTGGCACCTTCTCCTGCAAGACTGTTATCACGACCCATATAGCTTCCAAAGATCTCCATGGCTGCAACTCCGAGACTTAAGGTAAAGAACGCCTGATTCATTGCCGCTGAAACGACATTTCCAATGCCCACTTCCCTCACCGTTTCCATATTCGGAATCAGATAAAAACGGACACCCTCGCCCGCACCGGATAATGTAAAACTGTGTACCGCAAGGATCACGATCAGGCCAAGCAAGGCACTCATCATGACTTTGCTTATTTTTTCCAGACCATTCTGCAATCCTCTGCTGCACACAAAAAAGCCAAGAATGACCGTGAGTATCATCCAGAAGCTCATCTGCAACGGGTCTGCAAGCAGGTTGGAAAATACTGCTCCGGCAGCCTCCGCATCCATGCCAGCCTGAAACTCACCTATCAGAAATTTGTAAAAATAAGTTACCATCCACCCGGAAACTGTCGTGTAATACATCATCAGCATATAACAGCCAAATATCGCTGCCCAGCCGTGAAGATGCCACTTGCTTCCCGGTTTTTCTAACGCCTTGTAACCTAACACGGCACTCTTACGGCTTGCACGTCCCACGGCAAGTTCCATCGTCAGAACCGGAAGTCCCATGGCGATCAGGAACACGAGATACAGCAGGACAAATAACCCTCCGCCGTTTTCGCCCACGACATAAGGAAATCTCCATACATTTCCGATTCCGATGGCACATCCGGCACTTACCAGAATAAATCCCAGACGTGATTTAAAAGATTCTCTTTTCATGATCTGACCCCTGACTAGATGTTTAACAGATCACTATAAACTTTTAATGCTCCGTCTGTGTCATGTGCAAGAACACGTTTTGCAAGAACTTTTCCAAGCTGAACGCCTTCCTGATCGAAGCTGTTGATATTCCATAAGAATCCCTGGAACATAACTTTGTTCTCAAAATGAGCAAGTAAAGCACCAAGTGTCTTAGGATTTAATTCCTCACCGATGATGATGGAAGATGGACGTCCACCTTCAAAATTCTTGTTGCGGTCGTCGTCTGCCTTACCACATGCAAATGCTACGATCTGGGCTGCAACGTTTGCGCAGAGTTTCTGCTGGCTTGTGCTGTCCTGTATCACAACATCCGTTCCGATCTGGCTGTTCTTAAATCCGATGAACTGAAGCGGAACAATATCTGTTCCCTGATGTAATAACTGATAGAAGGAATGCTGTCCATTTGTACCAGGCTCACCGAAGATCACCGGTCCTGTCACGTAATTTACAGACTCACCAAAACGGTTTACAGATTTACCGTTAGACTCCATGTCTAACTGCTGTAAATGTGCAGGGAAACGGCTCAAAGCCTGAGAGTATGGTAAAACGGCTGTAGCCGGGTAGCCGAGTACATTACGCTCATAAACTCCGATCAATGCGTCGAGCATTTCCGGATTCTCTAACATATTTTTATTTAAAGAAAGTTTGTCTTCTTCTGCTGCACCGTCTAAGAACTGTGCAAACACCTCCGGTCCGAATGCCAGGGATAATACAGCCCCGCCAACTGCTGAAGTAGAAGAGAAACGTCCTCCGATATAATCATCCATGAAAAATGCTGCCAGATAATCATCACTCTTTGCCAGAGGAGATGTCTCACTTGTAACAGCGATCATATGCTTAGAAGCATCCAGTCCTGCATTTTTCAATGCATCTTTTACAAAAGACTCATTCGTCAATGTCTCTAATGTTGTACCTGATTTTGATACAAGTACGAAAATGGAATGTGCAACATCAATAGAAGCTAATACTGCTGCTGCATCATCCGGATCTACATTGCTGATGAATTTTGCTTCCATCTTGAATGTGTTGTTTTTCTTTGCCCAGTTCTCCAGTGCAAGATACATTGCACGTGGTCCAAGGTCACTTCCGCCAATACCGATCTGAACTACAGTTGTAAACTTTTCACCTGCTGCATTTGTGATCTCTCCGGCATGTACCTTGTTTGCAAAATCTGCAATTCTATTCTGCTGTTCTACATAAAAAGAACGTTTGTCTACGCCATCTGCCTCGACTGCATCACCCAGCTGTCCGCGTGTCATATGATGAAGCACAAGACGTTTCTCGCCTGTATTCACAACTTCACCATTATAAAGAGCTGCAAATTTTTCAGAAAGCTGTGCTTCCTCAGCTAATTTTGCAAGTGCTGCAAGTGTGTTATCATCCACTTTTTTTGCAGCATAATTATATGCAAGTCCCTCTGCCATCGGTGTGCTGTATTTCTTCACACGCTCTGCGCCGTTTTCTCCGGACATTACTTTTGTCAGGTCAACCTCTGCAACCTTTGACAATTCTTCAAAAGAAGTAAGGGTATCTAAATTCTTCCAATCCATGATGTTATCCTCCTTGTTTTGCGAAGCAAAATGCGACTGCCCTTGCAGGAGCAGAGGATTTTACTCCTTGTTTTGCCTTTTATTTATACAACCGTGAAAAATTATACTATTAAATGTAATCGAATTCAAGTAGTGCAATACACCAAAAAAAGAGTCTCTTTCGAAATTTTGCTTAAAAATTTCACAAAAGAGACTCTCTTTTTATTTTCTATTTCTGATTTGCCGGTTCCATATTGACGGAACGTCCTTTGATCTTCACATTCTTCATGGCTTCTAATACTTCTTTGCCATACTCTCTCGGCACTTCCACAAAAGTGTATTTGTCGTACATATCGATCGCACCGACGAGTTTTCCAGGCATTCCTGACTCTCCAGCGATGGCACCTAAGATATCGCCCGGTTTCACGCGGTCTTTTTTACCGATGTTAATGAAGAGACGAACCATACCTTCTTCGGCTCCGGTGTTATCCCAGTCGATCTCGCCATTCTCTCTGTCGTTTTCCAGATTCACCTGACCGAGTGCCTGTTTTAAGAAGGCTGCTGCGATATCCATTGCGGTGTAATCGGAATCATTGACCTGCTTTTCGATGATCTCGATCATCTCTTTTAAATCTTCATTCTCAATGATCTCACCGATTCCCTGCATTACTTTCTCTGCCTTGATCTGTGCCACATCATCGGAAGATGGGATTGGCATTGCAAGGATCTTGGTCTTGCAGTAACGCATGATATCTTTTAACTTGTAAACCTCTTTTCCTTTTACAAAAGTGAACGCACGTCCGGTACGTCCTGCACGTCCGGTACGTCCGATACGGTGTACATAATACTCGTCATCCTGTGGAATATCATAATTGAATACTGCTTCCACATCATCAACGTCAATTCCTCTCGCAGCAACATCTGTAGCAATCAGGATCTCCACACGTCCGGAGCGGAATGCTTTCATGACACGGTCACGCTGTGCCTGCTTCATATCGCCGTGAAGCCCCTCTGCCATATAACCGCGGCTCTTTAACTCCTCGGAAAGCTCGTCCACCATTTTCTTGGTATTACAGAATACGAGGGAAAGCTTTGGATTGTAGTAATCTAACAGTCTTGTCAGGACTTCGGTCTTGTCCTTGCGTTTGACATCATAATAATACTGCTCGATGCTTGGCACGGTCAGTTCTTTTTTTACCACCTTAATGGTCACTGCATCATGCTGATATTTCTTTGTGATGTCTAAAATCGGCTTTGGCATGGTCGCAGAAAACAGAACCGTCTGTCTTCCCTCTTCCGGGATATATTCCAAAATCGTCTCGATATCCTCACGGAATCCCATGTTCAGCATCTCGTCCGCCTCGTCTAAAACAATCGTATTGACTGCCTCGCAGCGGATTGTTTTTCTGCGGAGATGATCCATGACACGTCCCGGTGTACCGATAATGATCTGTGCACCGCCTTTTAATGCCTTGATCTGACGGTTGATATCCTGTCCGCCGTATACCGGAAGGATTTTCACGCCATGCATATATTTGCTTAATTTACGGATTTCTTCCGACACCTGGATCGCAAGCTCTCTGGTTGGTGAGAGGATGATCACCTGTGTCTTTTTATTATTTGGGTCTACTTTGTGAAGCACCGGGATTCCAAAAGATGCTGTCTTTCCGGTTCCTGTCTGTGCCTGTCCGATCACATCGACTCCTGACATCACAACCGGGATCGCCTGACTCTGGATCGGAGTCGCCTCTTCAAATCCCATCTCTTTGATAGCACGGAGTACCTGTGGATATAAATCTAATTCATCAAATCTTACTGTTTCCATATATTTTCCTTTCGTGCGAATGCGCAGTCGTATATGTTAGCATATTATCGCCATTTTGTCAACTATTTTGTCAGAATACCCGTATCACATCCGGCACGATCTATGTACCCCGGCTTCCATGAAAAAGAAAGCTGGGTTAATATGAAAAGCAATCGAATACTCCCTGTTTTTCATCCATATCCAAGCAAAATCCAGTCGTCGTACACTCCACATGTATTTCTGTTTTTCCCCTGTAAAAATGTGATATGCCCGTCACCTCTAAAAAAGCTGCCGTAGCAATAGTTCGATTGCGGATTGCTCATTATAACTTATGCCAATTTTCCTCTAAGGTTCCACTTTTTCCTGTTTTGAGGATAAATCCAACTCCTGTCCGCGGATATCCGCAATACAGATATCATTTCTGCTTTTCTTCTTTACCTGATATAACAGCATATCTGCAGTATGTAGAAAATCCCAGCTCCTGTTTCCGTTCTCCGGAACTCCATACGAAATTCCCTGGGAGATCGTCACGATCGGCAAAGCCTTGGAATATAAATGCTCCAGTTTGAGATTCATAATATTCTGCCGCAGCGCGCCTGCCTTCGCATACACTTCCTCCGCACTTATACCCGCATAAATGATAATAAATTCATCTCCGCCATATCTCGCGCAAAATGTCTGCCCATCTTCCATCTTTTTCAGCTCATCTGCAATTGCAATAATGCACTCGTCGCCCTGCTGATGTCCATAATTGTCATTATACTGCTTGAAAAAGTCAATATCTAAAATCTCCATTGCAAGTGGAAGTCGGTGCTCATAACAGTAATCTAATACTTTGTCCGAATAATCATTCAGGCGGTAACGGTTTGCCAGTCCGGTCATCTGATCTGTCTCCGACTGTTTCAGCAGCTTCACATTGACTGCTTCCATCTCCCTGCGGCTCTCATTTGCCCGTTCAAGAGAACTTCTGACATAAAGCATGTTGACGATCATATCTTTGTTCTCGCGCTCCATGATCTCGGAAAGCTCATAATACAGACCAGCTGCCTGCAGATAACCTGCATTGTCCTGATTCTTGCGGTAGCCTTTGATCTTAATGGAAATGACTCTGCGCTGCAGATTGATCACACCTGAATCTTTCACGATCCGATCCAGTTTCTCAACGATCATCCACAACACATCATCCCGGCCGATCTCCAGCATCAGCCCACAAAAATCACAAAGGTCGTCAAACACCTCCATGATCTGCACATTTTTATTGATTATTTCCACAATCTCCTGGATCTGTGCATCTCGTCTCACATAATTGTGGATCAGATGATAATACCTTGCCTTCAGGCAGTCCACATATAAAATATCTATGTCCTCATAATAAGACGCACATTCCGCATCCAGTTTTTCTATATAAGCATGTGTCTTATCTAACATCCCCTGCAGCATATAGCAGCGTGCCAGATTCACGTAACTGGCCATCAGTCCGACATAATTTTCCTTCACATCTGGATTACTTCTGCAGTATGAATAAGCCTTTTCGAAATAACTTTGCGCCTCGTGATACACACCATTTTCCATGTACAGATTACCAAGATTCTGCATGATGCTGATCTCCATCTTAGTAATCCCATATTTGCGGCAGTAATTCAATCCTGTCAGATAGTAATCCATCGCTGCAGACACATTTCCCTTGTTGACAGAAGAGATTGCCATCAGGTTGTAAGACCTTGCGATCAGCTCCCACTGTCCGGTCTGTCCTAGCAGATGGATTGCCTGCGCAATGTTGCGGAACATGTGCTCCACATCATTCAGCAGATAGTAAGTTTCCCCACTGTAAAAATATGCAAAACCAAGAAGTGCCGCATCTTTATGTTCCTTTGCATACCGTTCTATATCAAGACAGCATTTGAGTGTATGCTCTGCGTCCTTTCCTCTGCTGTTCAAAACTTCCTGTTTCCATGCATTTACCACGTCATTTGATCCATGAACTCCCATGCAGTCTCTTCCTTTCTGCCTGTTTTCGGTATTTCAATAAAATTTATTATAATCCAGAAATTCCGTGTGTTCAAGAAAAAGGAAATTTTTGCTATTCAAAAAATTCGATCGGATCGACCGGTACCCCATCTTTTCGAAGTTCAAAATACAGGTTACTGCCCTCAACAGAATAATATTTTGTCGGTTCTGTCACATAACCGATCACATGACCTGCCTCCACATAGTCTCCCACTGCAAACTCCGGTTCCTTAAGCTGTCCGTAGACTGCGAGATACCCATCTCCCAAATCCTCTGTCACGGTACATCCTGTCACTTCATTTGTCTCAATACTCTGGATTTTTCCTTTTGCAACCGCATAAACTTTGCTGTTGACATCTCCGGCAATAATGACCGCCGGATTGTATTTGTACTGGTCTAACGTCGCAAAATACACCGTCGAGTCCATGCTGTAATCTAAGATCACATTTCCTTCCATCGGCCATAAGATGCCATCTTCCGCAGCGAAATGGAGTGCCTGGGAAGTGTTTCCTGTCGGTGCTACCTCTTCCTGTCCACTGTCTGCTTCCTCACTCTCCTTTTCTACCTCTGCTGTCTCTGTGCTCTGTGTCTGCGGTTTTAAAATAGAAGCAACCTGATCTGCCTCTGTCTCTTCCTCCATTGCCACATTCTGGTTCTCCGTGTCCATCTCTGCTACAATTTCCTGTTCTAACTGCTTTCTCTCCTGTTCCTGTCCTCTGCTATATAAAACAGTCATGCCGACTGCTGCAAGGATTACCAGCGTGCCTGCAATGATATACTGTTTTTTCTGCCAGAAGGCTGCCCATCCGTGATTCTTTCTCATATTTTTCACCGTCCATTGTTTATTTAGCAGAATACATTTACTGCTATTAACAATAGTGTTGCCACATTCAGACGGTTTATTCACAGTAATTGGAATCGTTTTTCATTCCACATTTTCCAGCTCTGTACCGGGAAAAAAATACTGTAAAATTTTTCTGTAATCCTCCCCTTTTTCAGCCATTTTCTGTGCTGTATACTGGCTCAGGCCAAATCCGTGTCCATGTCCCTTCGTTACAATCCGGATCTTGCCAGGTTCCAGTTCTGTCACGTTGAAATTTGCGGATTTTAACCCAAGTTCCCCACGCAGTTCCTCTCCTGTGTAGGATTTTCCATTCATCTGCGCCTTTGTGACATACCCGGCACTATCTTTCTCTTCGATCGTGATCTCCTGATCCAGATACAGCACCGAAAGATAATCCGGCGCCTGTGCATCCTCATAGCATGCCACACCTGAAAGATAGGGCATATCCGAATCCGGATACAATTCTTCCATATTTCTCGTATTTCCTGCACTCACTGCATGGTATGCCGCATATATGTAATGGTTCCGGTACTGCAGCGTCTCTCCGTCTGTCTCCTGTATCGCCTCCTTTATCTTCCCTTCCGCCTCGGAAAAATAGTCGCCCCACAGCTCCTGCAGTTCGCCCATTGTCATCCGCCCCGGAAGCTCTGTCCCCGTCTCCTCTGCTGCCTTAAGGTTTGTGCGGGCGATCACACACTGGGCTTTGATACATTCCTCCGGTGCATCTGCGCTTATCTCCTTTGCGACAATGCAAAAAAGCATGTCCGCATCCTCCTCTTTTTCCGCTGTCCGGTTTACATTGCCCAGCAATTCTTCCAGCTGCATTTTCTGGCAAAAAATGGTGAGGAAAAGTGGTATGAGCAGCAAGAGCAGAAGTATGGTCAGCATCGTGTTTATTCTTTTTGCCAAGTTTTTTCTGTGCATAAAAAATCTCCATCCCATATACAAGTATATGAGACGGAGTCAGCTTTTATGAATCAAATTTTATTTTGCTGCCGATGATGTTGCTGAGCTGTGCGAACTGCTGAAGTGTCAGTGCTTCGCCGCGGATGGTGACCGGAACGCCAAGTTCCTCAATGCTTTCCTGAATCACTTCTTTGGAAAGATGAATGTCCGGTGCATTATTCAAGCCATTGGCAAGCGTCTTTCTGCGCTGATTGAAGGATGCACGGATGATCTTAAACATTATTTTTTCGTCATTCACCTGCACCGGCACTTCTTTATGTCTTGTGAGACGGATCACTGCGCTTCCGACATTCGGGCGAGGCATAAAACAGTTCGGCGGAACGATCGCAACAATCTCGGGTTTCGCATAATACTGCACTGCAAGGGAGAGTGCCCCATATTCTTTCGTTCCCGGTCCCACCTGCATACGGTCTGCCACTTCTTTCTGCACCATGATCGTAATGCTGTCGATCGGCACATGGCTTTCAAATAATCCCATAATGATCGGTGTCGTGATATAATATGGAAGATTCGCCACAACTTTGATCGGCTTTCCTCCGTTTTTTTCCTCTGCCAGCTTATTAATATCTACTTTTAAAATATCATCATTGATGACTTCCACATTGTCGTATGCGCTGAGGGTGTCTGCCAGGATCGGGATCAGATTTTTATCAATCTCCACTGCTGCCACTTCTCTTGCATTCTCGCAGAGATACTGCGTCATTGTGCCGATTCCAGGTCCGATCTCCAAAACAAAATCATCCTTTGTGATTCCGGACTCCTCAATGATCTTCTCAAGCACATGCGTATCGATCAGAAAGTTCTGTCCAAACTTCTTCTGAAAATTAAAATTATATTTCTGTAAAACCTCTATGGTATTCTGTGGAATTCCTAACGTTGCCATATACTGCCTTTCTCTTCAAATAAACGATCTAAAAACTCTGCATACAGGCGGTTAAATGTTTCATGAAACGTAACTGCCACATTTACATCCTGATTCCCAGACATCTGTGCCTCCTCAAAAATAGCAAAGGCTGTCTCATATAAATCCGGGTTTTTGTCATAAAATACTTCCGTCAGACCATCCTGAAAGGCAAACTGCGCCTCCTGGGAAAGATTGTCCTTAAAATCCTCTTTGGAAATGCATCCACCCTCCTCGTAATCGGACAAAAAGATGTGTCCGCCTGCGGAGGTCACGAAATCCTCAAATGCCTCTTTTACATCCTCATAGGTTACCGGAACATAATTTTCCTCCCAGTAACGGTCAAATGTTTCTCTATCCGGAAATGCTGCTAAAATATCTTCCATACCTGCGCTCCTTTGTGTTTTCTGCTCCATTTATACTATCATACTTTGCAATCGTTCCGCAATAATGTATACAGGGTTGGCTCTAAGTGAAATTCCCTGCACATGTTTTCCACTTCCGCTAAATATTTTTTCTTCGCAGAGGATGGTAAGACCGGGCGGCGGACCGCACGGATCAAAATGTTTTTCGGTGTGTGTTCAAAGTCAATAAATTCCAGCAGCTGGGTTTTGTATCCGCAGCACTCCAAAAGATTCGCCCGGATCGCATCTGTTGTCAGTGCAGAAAAACGCTCTTTGATAATGCCGTATCTTGTGAGCAGGGAATAATCCTCACTCTGGATCTGCTTATTCACCTCATGCTGACAGCATGGTACGGAAAAAATCATTTTTGCATTCCATGTGATTGCATTGTAGAGTGCAAAATCAGTCGCAGTATCACAGGCATGGAGCGTCACGACCATATCCACGTCAAACGGCGTCTGAAATCCATTGATGTCACCAAGCTCAAAGCGCAGATCGTCATAGCCATATTTCTCCGCCGCCCGGTTGCATTTTTCGATGACATCTTTTTTCAGGTCGAGTCCAAGCATCTGCACTTTCATATGCCGGATCTCTGTAAAATAATAATACATGATAAAAGTCAGGTAAGACTTTCCGCATCCGAAATCAATGATGTGTATTTCCTCACCTTTATATTCCCGGATCGCATCATCGATCATCTCGATAAAACGGTTGATCTGGCGGAACTTATCATACATGGACTTTACCACTTTTCCCTCTCCGGTAAAAATACCCATATCCACCAGCGGCGGGATCACCTGTCCCTCATCCAAAATGTAATTTTTCTTCCGGTTATGCTCTGTGACTGTGTCTGGTGCTTCTTTTGAAGCTTTCGCCCTGAGTGTCACCGCACCTTTCTTCGAGATCAGAAGACTGTATTCTTTTTTCTCATCCCATGCATTTACCTGCAGGAATGTATCATGTATGGCTTCCATCAAAAAGCCCTGCAGATCTTCTGCGCCAAAATTATCGTGAAACACCTGTTTCTCTGTATACTTTGCCGCCTGATAACCATCGCCTTTCTTCTCCACCACGATCTTTTTGTACTGGCAGTCTTTCGCCATCGGCTTACTGATAATTATTTTCATGAGCGGATTTGCTGACAGCTTTTCGATTGCCGCAATCCAGTCCTCATTCGCCTCAAATGTCTTTTCTTCTCCCTCTTCATTTGCGAGAATCACAAGACATTTTTCTTTTTCTCCCGGCTGCCGCTCTTCGCAGCCGTATTCTCCATCAAAAATCTGTTTTAGTTTCCACATGATCTATGCTCCTTACTGGGATTCGGAAATACATTCCTGTTCCAGCTTTATTCCTTTTTGTAACATATAAGTGATGAGTTTTCTCTCTTCGTCCGGCAGTTCCATTTTTTCTAACTGCATCAACCGCTTTTTGTCATTTTCTGTCAATGGCTTCGCATAATCCTCATACTTTTTCAATGTTTCAATGTCCATTTGAAACATTTGAAATGGGATCCCTGTTTTTCTTTTCAAGTGTTCTAAAATATAAAATCCACCTGCATCCAGATCTCCAAAATGATAATACTGTGCATCCGGCAATTTCTGATAAATCTGCATCAGCAGATTTCGTCTGCTGCGATTATGATAACCGCCAAGATAGATCACCAGACTGTGTTCCTGTTTAAAACGGTAAAAAGAAGTCAGATTTTCAATTGTGAATACTTTATCAATCGTCTGATCCGGACAGATATCCGGTACATCCTCCTCACTCCCCACCGCAACAGCGATTCCTTCCGGGAAAGCACTGATATCTGCAGCCTGCTTCCCAGCGCTGTAAATCTGTACGTTTCCCTTCATATACACATAGCCCGGCGTTTTATAAATCTGATACTCCGCAAGAATTTCTTCATTTTCAAATCCTGTCAGTTCTTCATTTTCCTCCCGGAATATTTTACAGATTTTTGGGATCAGTGTCTCGAATACTTTGCTGTCATGAAAATGTTCTATGGAAAATTCCCTGATATAACATTCTTTCCTGTTCTGCTCTACTTTATCTAAAGTGTCAATCAGTTGTTCTGTTTTCCTGTGATCCATAATGTCGAGATATTCTTTTACTGACTGTTCGCTTTCCAGCCGCGTTATCATGCGGGACAAAAAGCTTCTTGTTATCTCACCCTGCGTTTTCTGATAAAACTGCTCCAA
>ULRB01087683.1_pt1 | contig 20146 bp, 16 predicted proteins | sample 1955051 | NCBI WGS metagenome assembly ULRB01 (sample SAMEA4835671, study PRJEB28245) | human gut metagenome | biome: gut microbiome; material: fecal sample | place: Denmark | collected 2008 | reverse complement strand
TAATATACTAATGGTTATTAATAAATAATACTATTTTTCATAATTATAAATGTTTTATAGAATATTTAAGATTATATTAAAATTAATGTTATTTTAAAGATATTATGATAAAATAGTTTTGTTAAATTTTAAGGGGATGATTAAATGGTTTATCTTGATTATGCAGCATCAACGCCAGTAAATGATGAAGTTCTAGAAACTTATAATAAGTTAACTAAAGAATACTTTGCTAATCCTAATAGTAATCATAAGTTAGGGAAGAAGTCTAAAGAGTTAATAGATGAATATACCAAAGATATTGCTTTAAAGTTAGGAGTTTTACCGGAAGAATTAATTTATACTAGTGGGGCGACTGAATCTAATAATTTGGCTATTAAAGGAGTATGTGAAAGATATAAAAGTTTTGGTAAACATATATTAATTAGTGCTTTAGAACATAATTCGATTGTGGCAAGTGCAGTTAAAATGCAGTCTCTTGGTTTTGAAGTTGAAGTTGTACCAGTTAGAAGTGATGGTTTAATTGATATTGAAGCTTTAAAGAAAATGATACGTGATGATACTATTTTAGTAAGTATTTGCAGTGTAGATAGTGAGATTGGACTAATTCAACCTATAGATAAGATAAAAGAAGTTTTAAAAAATTATCCGCATTGTTTATTACATACTGATGCAACACAATGTTTTGGTAAGATTAATTTAGATTTAACTATTCCTGATTTAGTTACTTTGGCTCCTCATAAGTTTTATGGTTTAACTGGTATGGGTTTACTTATTAAGAGAAAAGAAATAGGTTTAGTACCACAAATAGATGGTGGTAAATCAACGACTATTTATCGTGCTGGAACTCCTGAATTACCTAGTATTGGAGCTTTAGATAAAGCTATTGAAATAGCTTTAAAAAATATAGATAGTAATTATAATTATGTAGAAAAATTAAATGTATTAATTAAAGATAAGCTAAAACAATATAAGAATGTAGTTATTAATAGTACAGATAATAGTTTACCATTTACAATTAATTTTAGTATTAAAAATGTTAAATCTTTAAAAGTAGTAGAAAGTTTAGAAGATAAAGAAATATATGTATCGGCTAAGACTAGTTGTTGTCCAATTGAAAGTCCTTCTAAATTAGTTTATGCCTTAACAAAAGATAAGAATATTGCTAGTACATCGGTTAGAATTAGTTTATCGCATTTAACTAAGGAAGAAGAAGTTGCAGAGTTTTTACAAGTATTTGATGGTATATATAAAAAATATTATAAAGATTAAAAGTAAAGAATAAATATAGTTAGAAAGAATTAGAATATGGAAAGATATAAAGAAATAGAACGTAGTATTATTAAGAAATATCGTAAAGAAATCTGGAGTAGATTTACTAAGGTTGTTAAAGATTATGAACTAATAAATGAAAATGATAAGATTATGGTATGTATTAGTGGTGGTAAGGATTCATTTTTACTAGCTAAGTGTATTCAAGAATTAGAAAGACATGGTAAGGTTAAGTTCGAAGCACATTATGTAGTAATGGATCCAGGGTATAATGATTATAATAGACAATATATAATTGATAATGCTAAGTTACTTAATATTCCTATTGAAATATTTAATACAGATATTTTTGATGTTGTTAGTACAGTTGATAGTAAGAGTCCTTGTTATTTATGTGCCAAGATGCGAAGAGGACACCTATATAATAGGGCTAAAGAATTAGGTTGTAATAAAATTGCCCTTGGTCATCATTTTGATGATGTTATTGAAACTACTTTACTTTCTATGTTTTATGGTTCTGAGGTTAAGACTATGTTACCTAAATTACATAGTACTAACTTTGAAGGATTAGAATTAATTAGACCTTTATATATGGTTAAAGAAGCAGATATTATTTCATGGCGGGATAGTAATGATTTAGTATTTATAAATTGTGCTTGTCGTTTTACTGAAGGTTGTTCATTAATAAATGATGGGACTAGTAAACGAAAAGAAATTAAAGAGTTAATAAAGAATTTAAGAAAAGTAAATAGTGATATTGATAATAGTATATTTAGAAGTATGAATAATGTTAATTTGGATTGTGTTTTAGGAACGAAGAAAAATGGGGAGTATAAAAGTTTCTTAGATGATTATGAGGACAGTAAAAGTACTTGGGAATAAGATTTAGATTAACGGATAATATTTTGTTAATTGGATTAATGGTTGATAAATGTTAAATCTTTGGGTAAAGGAATATTATGGAAATCGATAAATTAAATGAAAATAATATAAAGAAATATATAAATGATACAGAACATAATTATAATTTAAATGTTAATAAGAGTTATTTTGGCATTAAGAAAAACGGTAAGTTTATTGGCGGTTATGATTTTTCTAGTGATTGGATTAGTATATTTTTTAGAAATGATATTGATGATGATTTACTTAAAGAGACTTTTACTTTTTTAAAAGATGAAATTTCACCAGATAAACCTTTAGTTGTTGAGACTGGTAAAAATGAAGTTATTAGAATAATGAATAAATTATATAAGACTCAAATGGCAATTATAAGTAAAAGAATTAATAATATTCATAGCGATTTTATTATGAAGGAAAAAGAAGTTGATTTTAAAAATTTAAAGATTAAATATTGCGATTTTGATAATGATATTTCATGTGATTTAGAAGGTCAAAATATAAAAGATAAAGAAGTTATTGCATATTTAGATAAGTATTTTGTTTCTTTGAAAGTTAAGGTTATAAATTTTATTGTTGCTTCTGAATGCTTAGATTATGTTAAAAATTTAGGATATGAAGAGTGTATTAAGAAGTATATTGTTAATTAATTTTATTAGAATTTTTTATATTATATTTTAATTTTAGAGAGATATGATTTACAAAACATCAAGTTTGGTTAAGCTAAACTTGATGTTTTGCTATAATTAATGAGCCGTTTAATAAGTTTAGGCTAAGTACTTGTATTTAGGAAAAATATAGTTAAAATAGGAAGCGTTATTTGTTTTTATTAGGAGATATTTTAAATAATTTCTTGTAATTGGCGAAAAATAAGGTAAAATAAAATTAGAAATAGGAGAAGTATTATGTTTGAAAAGAAATTAACCGGTTATGCAAGCAACGACAAACCACAAAATAAAGGAGCTAAGTTTTGGGAGGCTCATCCTATAATACCAGATATTAATATATATACAGCTATTAAGGTTATTAGTAGTTTTTATCGTGATGAAAAGGCAGTTGATTGCTTGAAATTATCAGCAACTTATCAACAGTTGTTAGATGATGCCGTTACAGTGTCGATGGCTTTAAAAGAATTAGGGGTTAAAAAAGGGGAGATTATTACTGTATCTATGCCTAACTTTTACCAGGCTGTAGCCGTTTTTATGGCCGCTAACAGAATTGGAGCGACAACAACATTTTTAAATTCTTTTGCGCCAGATGAAGAAATTGTATCATATTTAAATTTGTTTGAAAGTCCTGTTTATATAAATTTTAATCGTAGTGATGAAGAAAATCAGAAGATTGTCGATAAGACTCATGTTAGATATGTTATAACTTTAGATAAAAGTAAAGTTAATTCTTTAAATCTTAATGGTAATTATCATTTAACTAAGAGTAATACGATTGATTTTAATACTTTAGGATGTTTGGCTAAGTTTCAAAAGAAGACTTTAGAAAATCCATTTAATGCTTTAGATGATGCTTTAATCCTTTATACTAGTGGGACAACTGGAAAGCCTAAAGCAGTAGTTTTAACAAATAAGAATATTTTAGCAGCCGCTACTTATTTAAAAAATTCAACTCATATTAGTAACACTCGGGGTGAAAAAAGCTTGGTTTGTGTTCCATTTACTTATCCTTATGGTTTTTCTACCTCAACACTTATGTCATTAATGTGTGGAAGAACAGCCATTTTGGCTCCGGATTTATCAAAAGATAATTTATATTATTATTTGGCTAAAAATCCTAATATAATATTTGGAAGTCCAGCCCTTTTAGAATTAATGATGATAAATGCTCCGAAAGGCTTTGATTTATCTTCGGTTAAAACTTTTATCTCTGGTGGTGATTTCTTAACTCCAGCAAATGCTAAAAGAGGGGAAGATTTCTTTCAAGAACATAAGGCAAAGACGGTTATTACAAATGGCTCGGGAAATGCTGAAACTGTTTCTTGTGGTACAAATTCAGTAGGAATTGAAGTAAAACCAGAAACGGTTGGACGAGTTTTAACCGGCAGCGATTGCTTAGTTATAGATATGGATAAATACAATAATAATAGAACAATAGAAGAAAAGAAAATAGGCGAAGAAGGTTTATTGCTTATTGGCGGTGAGCATGTTTTCAAAGAATATTATAAAAAACCAGAGTTAACTAAAAAGGCTAAAATTGTTGTTAATGGAAAAAATTATGTAGCAACAGGAATGTTTGGAAGGCTTGATAATGATGGTTATTTCACTTTAACTGGTCGTCAATCAAGATTTTATATAATATCTACTTTAAATAAAGTTTATTTAGATTATGTTCAGGGAGTTATAAGTAATTTTCCTTGTGTGAAAGACTGTGCTGTTGTTAAAGTTGATACTAATGATGGAAGTCTAGCGGCAAATAAAGCCTATATTGTTCTAGACGAAAGTAAAATGCTCGATAATAAAGATTTTACTAGTCAAATACTTGACTTATGTTTAAAGCCTATTAAAATGGTAAATGGTGATATTGTTCAATTAAAAGAATATGAAATTCCTGCTTATATCGAATTTGTTAATGCACTTCCTAGAAGAAAAGGAACTGAAAAAGTAGATTATCAATTGTTAGAACAAAAGGCAGCCGATGATTTAAAAAAGGGCGAATCTCAAAAATTTTATAAGTTAGAACTTGCAAAATAAAATGCAGGTTCTTTATTTATATTCAGAGACTTATTTGATATAATTAATCTTGTAGGATAGGAGTTGATAATATGCAAAGCGGTGTTTATTTTCCAATGCTGGCATTACCATTTAGTTTTTTAATGCTAATATTATATTTTGCTAAAGAACATATTAATACGAAAGAGACAAAAATATTTGGAGTACTTATTATATCTAATTTTTTAGGGTTACTTATAGAAATAATGTGTACAGTGGCTTCGATAATATATTTTAAACATCCTCACATAAGTAATTTTATTTATAAAGCGTATTTAATGTATATAATCGTATGGATATCTACATTTGCTTATTATGTTTTTAGTGTAACCAGACCTAGAGGTTTAGAAGTAAGAAAAGGAAGAATTAAATTATTTACTTTGTATTATTTATTGGTGGCAATTTTTTTAACTGTTTTGCCAATTCAATCAGTTATTGAAGCTGATTTTAGGACTAGATATACTTGTGGTCCTTGCGTTAGTTTTTCTTATATAATTTCTTTTGTGGCTATAATAGTGGTTTTAGTATGTTTGATATTAAATTATAGAAAATTAAAAACTAAAAAATTAATTCCTGTATATTTGTTTTTGATAATTGGCTCAATTGCTATACTTATTCAATCATCACACCCAGAAATTTTGATGATGACGTATGTAGAAACTTTTATTTGTGTAATAATGTATTTTACCATTGAAAATCCTGATTTAAAAATGGTTAATCAGTTAGAACTTGCTAAAAATGAGGCGGAAAAAGCAAATAGGGCTAAATCTGATTTTCTATCTAGTATGTCACATGAGATTAGAACACCTTTAAATGCGATAGTAGGTCTTTCTAATGATATTAAAGAACGTGGTAATTGTCCAAAAGATATGCAAGAAGATCTTAATGATATAGTTAATGCTTCTAATACTTTACTTGAAATAGTTGGTAATATCATGGATATTAATAAGATAGAATCTGATAAGATGGAAATTATTGAAGTGCCTTATAACTTTAAAGAAGAGATAGAAACCTTAGCAAGAATAGATTCGGTAAGAATTGGGGAAAAGCCAATCGAATTAACCGTTGATATAGCTAGTGATATGCCTTATGAATTAATTGGCGATAAAGGTCATATTAAAGAAATAGTTAATAATTTGTTATCCAATGCCATTAAATATACCGATAAAGGTAAGATTGAACTAAGTGCAAAATGTATAAATAAAGATGATATTTGTAATTTATATATTACTTGTAAAGATACCGGAAAAGGTATAAAGTCTGAGAATATTAGTCGATTATTTAATAAGTTTGATAGATTAGATGCCGAAAGAAATACCACGGTTGAAGGAACGGGACTTGGTCTTGCTATTACTAAGAAGTTGGTTGAATTAATGGGTGGTAAAATTAACGTAGAATCAACTTTTGGCAAAGGTTCAATCTTTATGGTAAATGTTCCTCAAAGAATAGGTATGATGAGTAAACCTTTAACTAAGGAAGAATTAAATAATACAGCTGAATTAATATTAGATTTAAGTAAGAATAATATTGATTATAGTAAAAAGAAAATCTTAGTAGTTGATGATAATAAACTAAATATTAAAGTAGCAAGAAGAGCTTTAGAACCTTTACATTTTAAAGAAATTGATGCTGCCGAAAATGGGTTAGTATGTGTTAATAAAATCAAAGAAGGCAATACATATGATATTATTTTAATGGATATAATGATGCCAGTAATGAGTGGAGAGACTGCTCTTAAAAATTTGAAAGAAATAGAGGGGTTTAATACTCCAATTATAGCCTTAACAGCAGATGCCATTGCCGGAGCCGAAGAAAAATATAAAGAAGAAGGTTTTACTAGTTATATAGCTAAACCATTTAGTAAAGATCAAATAAAACTTAAATTAGATAAAGTATTTGAAGAATTAGAAAATAATAAAAAAGATAATGCCAAAAAAGATAATGATAATAAAACCTATGATGAAAAGTATCTGCTAGATAATGGAATTGACTATAATAAAGGAGTAGAGTTATTTGGAGATATCACAACTTATAAAGAAATGTTAAGTGATTGGTATAAAGATGTTCCAGATAAATTTAAAAAAATAAAAGAATTACTAGATAATAAAGATATGCCAAATTATAGTGTAGAAGTACATTCTCTAAAAAGTGATGCTAGATATTTTGGTATGGAAAAATTAGCAGAAGTATCTTTGAATCATGAGTTAAAAAGTAAAGAAAATGATACTGATTATGTATTTAATAATTTTGAAGAATTAGAAAAAGAATTTAATAAAGTTATAGAAATAGTAGGTAAGTACTTAAAATAGTATTTACTTACTTTTTATTTTTGATAAAATTTAGTTAGAAGTTTAGGAGATATTGTCTTATGATAAATACAAAGTTAACAAGATTAGCAAGTAAAATAGCTTATAGGGCTCATGACGGGCAAACGGATAAGGCTGGTGTTCCTTATATATTTCATCCAATTCATATAGCTGAACAAATGGATAGTGAAGAATCGTGTATAGTAGCACTTTTACATGATGTAATTGAAGATAGTAATATTACTTTAGAAATACTAAGTAAATATTTTAATGATAATATAATTGAAGCATTAAGAGTATTAACTAAAGAAGAAATTGATGATTATACTATGTATATTAAAAGAGTTAAAACTAATAAATTAGCTACAAAAATAAAATTAAAAGACTTGGAACATAACATGGATTTAACCAGATTAGATGAAATAACTGATGAAGATAAGAATAGAGCTAAAAAATATATGGATGCTATTAGATATTTAAAAGACGTTGAAACTGTTTAGAAAATTCTTGCTTTTAGTAAATTTGTGTGTATAATAATTAATACCTAAAGGGGGAAAAAAGAATGAATATTAAAATTAATAAAGAATGTATTAAGAGATTTGCCGCTAGTATTACTTTGGCTGCTATTGTTGGTACACCAGTAGGACTTGCAATTGGCTGTAAGAAGACAGACCATACTAAAGAATTATGTCCTGTAACTAAATTACTTAATATGTTACCAAATTATAAAAACGCGGAGTTAGATTATGAAATTCCAAGAGGAGCAGAACATCAGTTAACTCATTTAGCCGAGGATTATTATAGTGAAAAATACGGCAAATATACTAATGAAGAAGAAAAGTTAATTGTGGGCTCTATTTATGGGCAAATTACTTATACAGAAGAATTTCATAAAAATTATGAAAATGGGATAGAAGAAGTATATATTAATGAGTATTCAAAGGGAGAAAATGGTATTACTACTTACTATAGTGATGGTACTAAAGATTCTTTAGTATTTGAAAAAAAAGATATTTCTAAGCCTGAACCTGATTTTCAATTAAAAAAAGTAATTAATCATAATAGATAAAAATAGTACTTAAGTAGTATTATTTTTTTTAAGTTAATGTTATACTGGATAAGTCTTATGAGGAAGTTTATGATAAATAAAATAAAAAATATGTTATTTTACAATTTTAAAGAATTGGTTACCTTTCAAATAGTTTTTAAAGTTACCAGTTTTCTTATTTTTGCACCATTATTTTTAAATTTTTTTAATATAATCATGAAAATTACTGGATATGAATATTTAACTTTTGAAAATTTATTTAACTTTGTTACTAATCCTTTAGTAATCCTAATGCTGGTATTATTGATACTCTTTATGATGGCATATACTTTTTTTGATTTAAGTACAATTATAATTATATTAGATGCTTCATATCAAAAGAAAAAAATAGATATAAAAGAAGTTCTAACTATATCTGTAAGAAAATCAGTTGAAGTATTTAAATTTAAAAATATAGTACTGGCTTTTATGATTCTTTTTTTGATACCTTTTTTAAACATTGGAATAGTATCTGGGTTTGTATCATCAATAAAAATCCCAGAATTTATAATGGATTATATTAATAATAATTTATTATTTATGGGAATATTTTGGATTGTATTTGGACTACTTACAATATTATTACTTAGATGGTTATATGCAGTCTTTTATTATGTTTTAGAAAACTGTGATTTTAAAGAAGCCAGAAAAAGAAGTATAAACTTAAGTAAGCATAGTAGATTTAGGGATTTAGTAAAATTAGTAGCAATTCAAGGAATAGTGTATGCTTTATATATAATATTTCTACTTATAGGAATAGCTTTAATTTATTTATTTTATAAATTACTTAGTAAAGTAATGATTATAGGTAGTATATTTATAACTATTATTGGTATTTTTTTAGCATTATCATTAATAATATTTGCAGCTTTATCAATGCCTTTAAGTTATGCTGTAATAAGTATAATGTTTTATCGTCATAAAGAAAAAAATAACGAAAATATAAAACATATTAATTTTAATAAACGAAAAAAGATTGTTATAACAACTAAAAAATGGCAACATTTTAAAGTATCACTTGCTATTATAGCTATTGTGGCTGGTAGTGTATTTACTTATGGGGTTGCTACTAATAAATATAATTTTAATATAGAATATATAAAAAATACTGAAATTACAGCTCATCGTGGTGATAGTCTAAATTACCCTGAAAATACCCTTTTAGCTTTTACTTCTGCACTTGATAAAAATGCTGATTGGGTAGAGTTAGATGTTCAATTAACTAAAGATAAACAAATTGTAGTAAGTCACGATGCTAATTTAAAAAGAATAGCGGGTATTGATAAAAATATTTATGATTTAACCTATGATGAACTACAACAGATAGAAATTAGTAAGAATTATCCTAATGTTAGAATTCCTTTGTTAAGTGAAGTATTTAAGTGGGGAATTCTTAATAATATTAGTTTTAATGTTGAATTAAAACCATATGATAATGAAACATCTTTAGTGGAAAAGACTATTGAATTAATTTTAAAGTATCATTTAGAAGATAGAGTAGTACTCACTTCAGCAAAATATAGCATTTTAGAAGATGTAAAAGCAATAAATAATAAAATATCGACAGCTTATATAATGAGTTTAGCATATGGGGATATTTCAAAATTGGATAAAGCTGATAATTTTAGTATTGAAGCATCATCTATAAGTAAAGAATTAGTGAAAAAGTTACACAATCAAGGTAAAGAAGTTTATGCTTGGACTGTTAATACAAGAGACAGTATTAATAAAATGCTCGATTTAAATGTAGATAATATTATTACTGATGATGTTGATTTGGCTAGAAAATTATTATTTGAAAGTAAAAGTAGTAACTTAGTATTTGTTTATTTAAAAATGATAGAAGAGATATTTAGATAAAAAAACATATCATGGAGTAATCTTAGATATGTTTTGACTTTTTTGCTGCTAATTCAAGGGCTTTTTGTAAAACTGGGTCATTGTTATTTATAAAATCTTTAATTGTTTCTTTAACCAGAATATTAGGATGGAAGATATAATCTTTTAAAATTTCAGGAGTTATACCATTTTGATATTCTTCCTTAGATTTAAAACTTATATTTAACATAGGATGATAATAGTGCTCAGAGATAGTAAATGTCCAATATTTATTGATTTTTTCTAAATAACAGTTACCGTAGCAATTAATTGGTGTTGATATTTCATCACCAATAGTAACAGTACCCAAATTAATTAGATCTCTTAATGCATAACGACCACCAGAGAAAACACGATAATCGGTTAATACAAATAATTTTTTATCAGCATTTTCTTTTAAAAAATCTATTAAATATTTATTTAGACTAGCATTACCACCGAAGTTGCCACGTAAGTCAATAATAATTGCATCAATGTTATCTAGGTTTATTTGTCTTAAGCCATCGATAGCATTTTTAATTTTGTCTTTAAATTGACTTTGAACTGATTTATGAGTATAAATAAGACAGTTATTTTCAAATCTATAAGTGGCATTATCTTGATAACAGTAGTTTATAAAAGGAAATTTATCTTCTTCTAAAATAGTTTCATCTTGTTTATAAGTTTTTATAATAATTTTTTCATTAAGAACCATTTTATAACTAAGTTCATTACTATTTCTTAAAGATGGAAGACTATAAAGTATGGCTGTGTTAAATAAAGATTTCTCCGTTTCATAAATTCTTTTACCTTCGGTACCATAGGAAATAACATCATCAATTTCTTTAATAATAGTTTCTATGGGGATATCATTAATGCTTTTTAATATGGCATTTTTAAATTTTAGGGGTGCCATGCAAATGACGGTATTATCAAAAATACGGAAATATACTGGTAAAAAGTAGTAACTTAATTCTAATCTTAATTTTGTATGAGCATCGCTTTTACCATTTAATTTTTTAATTATATAATTCATAAAGTATATAAAAGAATATTTATCATTAATATCCATAGAAGTTACTAAGTCATGATATATTTTATCTAATTCTTCTTTACTAATATTGTGCCAGGGATTAACATGAATTTCTTCATATTTACTAATAAATTTATCATAAGTATCTTTATATTTTTCTAATATCATATTTTGCCTTTCTTAATCTTATTTATATTATCTAGATTGTTTTAATTTTAAGGTTTCATTTTTTACGAAATAATCTATTTTTTCAAACATTATCTTAAATAAATCTTCGGGTTTATTAACTTTGAGGATTCTAAAAATATTTTGCCAAGTACATTTTTCATTTGTTATAGCCTCATTTAATTCTTCTACAATTTTAAAATAATTATGGTCTTCTAAATACATGATGTATAGATATAAACCACTGATGTATCCTAGAAAAGTCCATATAAGTTCAATATAAGAATTTTTACTTATTATTAGTTTATAAAGTTCTTTAATTGCTTGTTCATAATTTTTATGATTTTTAAAAATACTAGTATAACTATCTTTAGAAATGTTACCTTTTTCTTTATAAACATATAATATTTTATTAACATAATAGACTCTATCAGATAAAACAAGACAATTATAAAAAATATCACATAAATAATTATTATAATCATCTTCATATCCTTTAGCTTTTAAAAAGTCTAAAAAAATAAATTCTTCAGCATAGGCTATACTTTCGGTTATAAAATCATTAATTTCTGTTCTATGAGTTTTGAAATCTAAAGGCTCATTACGAAGATGAGTTATTTCATGTAAAAATACAATACAGTCGATAATATCACCGCAATAGTTAAAGCAAATTAATCCTTTGTTACAGCGAGCATTAAAACGCAAATTGTTATACTCTTCAACAGTTATTTCTTTATTTTCTAATTTTTCTTTAATATTGTTAATAATTATTTTTTTATCTTTAACTAAGTTAGAAATGTTAAGGTTAATGTGATAAAAATTTAGAAATTCTTGAGTTAGGTTATACATTTCTTCAATAGAAATTTGGGTATAATTGTTGTCCTTACTAATTTTGGTTAATCCTTTTTTCTTGGCATCTTGATAAGTTTTGTAATAGTATAAAAAAATATCAAAAAATTTATCGGCTTGGTAGTCTAAAAAGTCTAAATTATTAATTAAAAGATAAGAATTACTATAAAAGTTAATTTTACTAATAATGTGATTAATTAGTTTTATCGTATCTTCATCAGTAAATATAGAAGCCATAAGTATCACCTAATGTTATTTTAGCATAATTCTATTAAAAATTTTAATAATTTGCTATAATCGTTAGTAATGACTGGATGTGTTTGAAATGAAATATGTAATAAAAAATGGTGCTGTTAGTATTAATGGTGAGACAATATTAGAAAGCATTAATTTAGAGATAAATGAAAAAAGTCATATTGGCATAGTTGGAAAAAATGGTTCTGGTAAGACAACTCTTTTACGCAGTATTGTTGATAATTCAATGTTAGAAAGTGGTATAAATGATACTCCTTTTCAAGTAATTAAACAAGGTAATCCCAGTATAGGTTATTTAAAACAAATTGAGTTAAATGATAATAATACTATGTTAGAAGAAGTAAGAAAGCCTTTTATAGATATTATTAAAATGGAAGATAGACTAGAATACTTAGTTAATGAAATGAATAGTCGTGATGATATAAAGTTAGTGGAAGAATATACAGCATTAGAAGAAAAATTTAAAAATAATGGTGGTTATACTTATAAAAAAGAGTATGAAGTATTAATTAAAAAGTTTGGCTTTAAAGAAGAAGATAAGAGTAAGTATTTAAGTGAATTTTCGGGTGGTCAAAAGACAAAGATTGCTTTTATAAAGATGTTACTTAATAAACCAGATATATTACTTTTAGATGAACCGACTAATCATTTAGATATAGATACAGTAGAATGGTTAGAAGAGTATTTAAAAAATTATAAAAAGGCTATAGTAGTAGTATCTCATGATAGAATGTTTATTAATAATATAGTTGATACTATTTATGATATAAGTTATGGTGCTTTAATAAAGTATAGTGGTAATTATGATTATTATGAGCACCAGAAACAATTAAATTATGAAAAAGCTTTAAAAGATTATGAATTTCAACAAAAAGAAATAGCAAGATTAACAAAAATTTATGAAAGATTTAGATGTAAACCTTCTAAAGCAAAGCTTGCTATGTCAAGACTTCATCAATTAGAAAAAATGGATATCTTAGAAAGACCTAATAGGATAGAGGCTATTACTTTTAAAACTAACATTGATAATATAGTTATGCCCAGTAGAGAAGTATTTATTTTAGATAATCTGGGTATTGGTTATGATAAGGTTTTATATAACTTAAATTTATATGTAAGACGTGGAGATAAGATTGGAATTATTGGTCCGAATGGACTTGGAAAATCAACTATTTTAAAGACGATTGTTGGCTTAATTCCTAAGTTACACGGTTCAATAACAGTTGGTAATAATGTTAATATCGGCTATTTTGACCAAAGTCTTGCGATGCTTGATGAAAATCATACCGTTTTAGAAGAATTTATGGCTAAGTTTCCTAAAGTATCGGAATATGAAGCTAGATGTAGTTTGGGTTCTTTCTTATTTAAGGGTGATGATGTTTTAAAGAAATTAAATGTTTTATCAGGTGGCGAAAGAGTTAGATTACAGTTATGTAAGATTTTATATACAAAACCTAATGTTTTAATTTTAGATGAACCAACTAACCACTTAGATATAGTAGGTCGTGAGTATTTAGAAAATATTTTAAATGATTATTCGGGAACGGTGTTATTTGTTTCTCATGATAGATATTTTGTTAGCAAGGTTGCTACATCAATACTTGCTTTAACTAAAGATAGTTATAAATTATATAATTGTACTTATAAAGAATATTTAGATAAAGTAAAATTAGAAAAAGATATAGATGCTGATAATAGTTATAAAGATAATGAGAAAAAGACAAATGTAGTTTTGATGGAAAATAAAAAGAAAGTTAATACTTATAATTTAAATAAAGAAGTAAGTAAAATAGAACGTGAGATTAAAAAATTAGAAGAATCTATTAAAAAAGATGAAGAATCATTATATTTAGAAGAAATTTATAGTGATTATGATAAGTTAAATAGTATAAATAATAGGATAAATGATAGTAAGAAAAAACTAGAAGAATTAAATAATAAATGGTTAGAATTAATGGAAATACAGGATAGTAATTAAAATTTAATTTAATATAAATAAATTTAGAAGTTTAATAAATGAAATTAGTCTTTTTGTGTTATTATATAAATGTAGAATAAAAGGAGAATAGTTATGTTAAATTTTGATTTTAAAGAAAAAGTAGTGCTTATTACAGGAGCTGGTAGTGGCATTGGGGAAGAATGTGCTAAAGAATTTAGTAATTGCGGCGCTACGGTAGTGTTATGTGATAATAAGGAAGATAGAATTAGAAAGGTTAAAGAAGAGATAAGTGAAGTTGGTGGTAAGGCTATTGCTTGTAAAGTTGATGTTACTGATTATAAGATGATTGAAAAATTAGTGGCTTTTGTTGTAGAAAAATTAGGGCGTATTGATATCGTTGTTAATTCAGCTGGTATTTGTAAATTAGTACCTATTGATGAAATGCCGATTGAAACTGTTGATGCTTTAATTGATATTAATTTAAAAGGAACTGTATATATGTGTAAAGCCTTAACTCCGGTTTTGAAAAAGCAAAAGTTCGGTAAAATTATTAATATGTCTAGTATTGCCGGAAGAATTTGTAACAGTGGTTCGAATGTCTATGCTACAACTAAAGCTGGAATTATGGCAATAAGCAGTAGCATGGCTCGTGAACTTGCTCCTTATAATGTTAATGTTAATTCCGTTTTACCAGGGATTGTTCGTACTAATATGTGGGAAGGTATTTTAGATGATTTTACTAAAAAAGATGATAGTATTAGAGAAGAAACCTTTAAACAATCAACTGCTGCTATTCCATTAGGACGTCCACAAACTGTTGGTGATATAGCCTCTATGGTATTATATCTTGCTAGTGATGAAGCTAAAAATATTACGGCTCAAAATATTGCTGTAGATGGGGGATATACCTTTGATATTTAGGTACTAGAAATAGTACTTTTTTTCTTTGGCTTTACTGTTTTTATATACTTAGTATTTCTTAGTATATAGTAGCATAAAATCTTTATAAATACTTAATAAAAATTAACAAATTTAATTGACTTTAAAGATTAAGTGTAATATCCTAATCTCTACTAAGACGGGTGATAAAATGGCGATAGTTAAAGTAAAAAGTATTAATGATATAAAGTTACCAGATATTCCTAAAATAAAAGGAGGTAATGGTGAAATTTATCAATATACAGGGTCTCTTTATTTTAAAAAGATACCCTTTAATAAAGGCGATTTAACTTTAAAAGAAAATCAAGAAAGATTAGAAATTTTAACTAAAGTTATGAATTTGCAAGGAACTAAGTATCTAATATTACCGCAAAATATTTATATAACTGATGATACTTTACTTGGATATACTTCTAAGATTAAAGAGGCTAAGACAATAAGGAATATTAGCTTAAATAGTAAATATGAAGATGTAATAAAGTCTTTTAAATTACTTAGAAAAGATATAAGAATACTTGCCGATAAAGATATATTTAATTATGATACTACTTCTGATAATATTTTATATGATGGAAGAATGTATTTAATTGATTTTGATAATAGTATTTATTGTGATGATCGAGTATATTTAAGAACTTTGCATAATATATTTGAAACCATATATTTAAGTTTAGTAAAAGATGGTTTTGGTTCCCCCTTATTAATGGAAAGAGATTTAGAGACATTAGAACAAGAGTTTAAATCTTTTCGAAGTACTAATTATGATTTATATTTTGAACTATTAAGATGGAAATTAGAAACTTATACTAGGAAAAGAATAAAAACAGTAGGCGATTTAAGAATGTGTTTAAGTTTAACTAAAAGAGGATAAATGTGGCAATAGTAAAGGTAAAAAGTATTGAAGATTTAAAACTTCCGGATAAAGAATTAATGATATGGAGTAGAAGTAAAATCTATTATAAAAATGGTGAGTATTTAAAAATCTTAAATATTTGTGATAGATTATTAAGTGATGGGACTAATTATAATAGATTGCAAGTATTAGAAAAGTTATCAGAATTAAAGGAAATTAAATATTTAGAGTTACCCCAAAATTTATATATAACTGATAAAGAATTCTTAGGCTATAGTATGCCTATTTGTTTAGGAAAGCCTTTGGAATATTTAACTGAAGATATATCTATTAATAAGGTTATTAAAATGGTAATGGGGCTTTTAGAAGATATTCAAAAAATAAGTGCAATTGGTATTTTAAATCCTGATATTTGGGGCGGAAATGTTTTATTTGATAAAAATAATTTATATTTAATTGATTTTGATAACTGTATTTATTTTGATGATATAGATCTGGCTTATAAAATAATGGGAATGTCTTTATTTAATTTAATAATTGATAGAATGCTTGATTCCTATGATTTAAATTGGTTAAATGATATAGATATTAATTATATAAAAGAAAGAATTGATAACTTAGAAAGTACGGATTATATTGCTTTTATAAACTTACTAAGATTAAAAATAGCAAGAAAGAGTCAAGAAAAAATAGAAACCGTTGGTGATATGAGAAGATGTTTAAGGAATGAGAAGTTATGGCAATAATTAAAGTGAAAAGTGTTAAAGATATACCAAAATTAAAGGAGTTTAAAGTAGAAAGTACAAATAAATTGTATTTTCAAGAAAATGATTATATCGTAAAAATATTTTTAGATTGTTATCGTAGTTTAGACCAAAAAATTGGAAAAGATATATTTAATTTATTAGTTAAATTAAGAAAGTTAGATGGTGAAAGTCAGTTAATATTACCCCAAGATATATATATGACTGATAAGGCTATCTTGGGATATAATACGAAGTTTATAAACGCTTCTAATGTTAATTTTATAAATAGAGAAACGAAGATAAAAGAGTTATTGGAGGCTTATCAAAAGTTATTAGAGAGTATTAGACTATTGGCTAATAATAATATTAACTTAGTTGATATTCTTTCTGGTAATATGCTTTATAAAAATGGTGATTTATATTTATTAGATTTTGATTTATCTAATATTGATAAAAATTATGATAGCGATAAATTATATATTGATATGGCTTATAAAATTTGGCAAATAATTTTAAGAAGTATTTTTAAATATTTAGGGGATTATAGTCTTTATGAAGTTTTAAATCACTTCCGATTAATAGATTTTAACCGAGGGGCTTTAGGATGTGGTATAATTAGTGTTACTGAGAGTTTAGAGGAGTTTTATTTTAGTTTACAAAAGTCTTTAAAGGTAGATGATAATACTACTCTTTTAGATATAGATATGGTTTTAAGGAGAATAAATAATGGATATTAATGAAAGATATAATGTGTTAGTAAATAAATTAAATGATATTGGGAGGTCACTTTGATGTTGGTGCTAAAGACAAAAGAATAAAAGAATTAGAAGATATTTTAAATCAACCTAATATCTGGAATGATAATGTTTATGCCAGTAAAGTTAATAGTGAACTTATTAATTTAAAAAAAGAACTTAGTGATTTAAAGAAAGCTAGTAGTATTGTTTCGGGTTTAAAAGATTTAATGGAGTTAGTTAGTTTAGATGATAGCTTAAAAGATGATTTAGAAGCTGAGTTTTTAAATGCCGAAAAGTTAGTAGAAGAATTAGAGATAGCGACTTTGCTTAATGGACCTTATGATAACTTAAATTGTTTTTTAGAAATTCATCCCGGTGCTGGTGGGACCGAAGCCATGGATTGGGCTTCAATGTTACTTAGAATGTATGAAAGATTTTGTGAGGCAAATGGATATAAGTATGAAGTAGTAGACTTTTTAAAAGGTGAAGAAGCTGGTGTAAAATCGGTTACTTTAAGAATTAGTGGGAATATGAGTTATGGATATTTTAAAGGCGAAAAAGGGGTTCATAGATTAGTTAGAATCTCTCCATTTGATTCTAATAAAAGACGCCATACTTCCTTTGCTTCTGTTACAGTAGTGCCAGAATTTGATAAAGTAAGTGATATTGAAATTAAAGATGAAGATTTAAAAATAGATGTATTTCATTCGAGTGGAGCTGGTGGTCAATCGGTAAATACTAGTGATTCGGCAGTTAGAATTACCCATTTACCAACCAAAATAGTGGTATCTTGTCAAGTAGAAAGAAGTCAGCTACGCAATAAAGAAAGAGCCATGGAAATGCTAAAATCTAAATTGTATCAGTTAGAAGTAGAAAAAAAAGAAGCCGAGTTAAATAAAGAAAAGGGAATTAGTGACAGCATTAATTTTGGCAGCCAAATTAGAAATTATGTTTTAGAACCTTATACTTTGGTAAAAGACTTAAGAAGCGGATATGAAACTAGTCAAGCTTTCAAAGTTCTAGATGGAGATATACTGGCTATTATGGAATCAGTATTAAAATTAAAAAAATAAAATTTATAATTAAAACAGAATAAATGAAATAAAGGTTAAGTAGTAAATAAAAGGAAAGAAAAGAGAGATAATATTTATATGACAATAAAAAAACTAGGCAAGATGGGAGCAATATTAGGACTTTGCCTTTCTATAACTATAGTTTCTTTTATAAATGGAATAGAAAATCATTTAATTAAGGCTAAAGCAGAGACTATAGATGATACTAAGAGTGATATTGATTTTATAAATCAAGTAAATGATATTACCATGCCTTTAAATGCTAAGACTTTATTAAGCGATGAAGAATTACAAGACTTAATAAAAATAGGTAAAATTAGTAATGTTTCTTGTGATTATAACTTTACTGGTAATAAAACAAATTTATATAACATTATAAATTTAAATAGTAAAATATATATTCAAGATGAAGGAAATTATTCATTAATTAGTGATATAGCTGATGATGAAATAAGAAAATATATAGAAAATACTATATTAGATATTATTAATAGAGTACTTTTAGATAAGAGAAGAAAAGATGATGTTCATAAGTTATTATCTTTAAAAATATTAATGGGTGATTTTGAAGACCAAGAGCAACTGGGAGAATATTTTGAAAAAGATAATTTGATAGTTATATCTTTAAATAATATATTAAAGAATGCTAATAACTTGGATGATTTATACATGAATTTATTTGATACAATTAATCATGAGTTTAATCATATGTTTGTAGTACCTTGCGAAGATAATAAATGTCATTATAAATTAAAAGGAGAAATAGGAGTATCTTTTTTAAATGAGGCTGTTGCAACTTCCTATAACTATAATATTTTAAAAAATAATTATCAACCAATTAATAAGAACTTTAATTATAGTTATAATAATTTAGAAGAAAGAAAGTATGAAAGCAAGTTGCTTTTATTAAGTTTTTTAGATAATGATAAGTCTATTGATGAATATTATGAGACCTTATTTAAAGGCGATATTTTAAAATTTTGTAACTATTTTAATGCTTATAGTGATAAAGAAATAGAAGATTTATTGAGTGTGCTATGGTTAATTGACGGAAGACTAGCAAGAAATAGTTATTGGAGTAGATTAATTAATAGTAATGATTTTAGTAAATTAAATGCTATTAATATAAATGAATTTTTAACGGATAGTACTGATGGTATTATTGAAAGTTATATATTAAAAAATAGTGTTCTCCAGTTAATGCTTTATAATAGACAAAAAGAAGTATTAAGTTTAGATGATAATTTAATATTATATCATTTTATCTTAGTAAATATATTAGATAGTGCTAGTTTTGGTAATTATAATTATACTACTCATGAAGTTAGTTATACATTTTATAAAGAATTTTTACATAATTATAAGTTGATTGAGGAGATATATTTTAATTATTTAAGTTCTATATATAATCTTAGTTATGA
>ULRB01046117.1_pt1 | contig 20310 bp, 20 predicted proteins | sample 1955051 | NCBI WGS metagenome assembly ULRB01 (sample SAMEA4835671, study PRJEB28245) | human gut metagenome | biome: gut microbiome; material: fecal sample | place: Denmark | collected 2008 | reverse complement strand
TTACTTCTTCTTCGGTAGTCAAGTATGATAGACTTATTCTTAAGGTAGTAAAGCTTAAAGTTTCATCTTTAGTCAAAGCGTACACACTCTTAGATATTGTGTTGCTTTTAGAACAAGCGCTTTTGGTTGAGATATATACTTCGTCACTTTCTAATGCGTGAACGAATGTTTCCGGCTTAATATTTTTTAAGCTAAAGTTAATAGTATGTGGTATAGAGTTATTAGTACTGTTAATTGTGACATTGGGATAACTTTTTAATTTGTTAATTATTATTTTATTTAGCTTAGATACATACTCATAATGTTTATCAATATCTTGACTAACGATTTCTAATGCCTTGGCAAGCGATGCAATTAACGGTAATGGTGGAGTCCCACTACGATATATGGTTGTGGATTTTCCACCGTGAATCAATGGTTCAATGTCTATATTTTCTTTTTTGTATAATATTCCTATGCCTTTTAGTCCATAAAACTTATGGGCTGATAGACTAGCCAAATCGATTTTAGAAAAATCTATTTTAATTTTTCCTATAGCTTGAGTACAGTCTACATGGAAGTAACATTTGGGATATTCTTTTAATATTTCAGATATTTCTTCTATGGGTTGTTTAAGGCCGATTTCGCTATCTACAGCCGTTATACTTACTAGTATGGTATCGTTTCTAAGTAATTTTTTTAAATGTTCTAGATCAACTAAGCCATCTTCTTTGATATTTACAAAGTCTATTTCAAACCCTAGCTTACTTAAATAGTTCAGTGGTCCAATAATAGATGAATGTTCAAGATTAGTTGTAATTATGTGTTTTCCTCTATTTTGGTACTTTAGAGCAATTCCTTTAATTGCAGTATTATTACTTTCACTAGCTCCTGATGTATATATTATTTCACTTTCTTTAACATTTAGAAGTCCTGCTATTTTGCTAGTTGATAGTTCTTCTTGGCATTTACTTTTAACACCTAGACTGTGAATGGAATTGGAGTTACCTGGATAATTTATACAAATATCGTTAAATGTTTTTAAAACTTCTGTATTTACTGGTGTTGTTGCTGAATAATCCAAATAGATCATATTGTCACTTCCTAATCATTCGGTTTGCGATATTTATCTACACTATAGATAAGCATTTTTTTTGTTCCTTCATCTAGTTCTGTTTTTTCAATGAAGGCGATTATTTGATTCAATTCTCGTTCTTTTTTTTGTTCTTCTTTTGTTAATTTTGCTTTTTCTTCAATTAAAAATTTTTGTCTTTCTGCTATTTGTATATGATATTTTTTTTCTAAATCGCTTACTAATTCTTGGTAATTAATATCTGAATTGTTCATTGCCTTTTCATATTTATGGTTAATTATGTCATATACTATATCATTAAGATATGGAAATTTATCGATTAAAAATGATGTTAGATTAATATTCATACTTTTATCTAATAAAGGAATTTCTTTTTCTTTAATTTCAAAATAAATAAAATCTTTGTTGTCTTTGACATTTCCTGCTACATAATTTAGTAAGCTTTCCGTGTTTATAACGTTAAAATGTCTTTGATCAATAACTGCTGTATTGTAGATTAAGCAAACTGTCATTTCTTTTTGCATTAAGCTTTTATCATTTATTACTTTTAAGATGTGGTATTGATATTGTTTGTTATCAAAGATACTTAATACTTTGGTAATATAGTTTAAAAATGGAATGAAATCAACGATAGCAAAATTTATTGTGCTACTATTTGGGCTATCGATATTTTCTTTTCTAATATAATTTTTTACTACTTGTCTCATTGTGTTCCCCCTACTTCAATATTTCTACAATGTCATTATTTTTTAGGTTAAATGCATTGGCATCATCAGTATCTAGGTGTAATTCATATTTAGAGTTAGGTGCTTTTTTTATATATACATTTTCCATTATACCAGCTTTTTCGCCAGTTATTTTTATTTTTACTACTTCATTATTTTCAAAATTATCATTGTCTTCTTCAACATGAATATGTCTTGTTGACATTATACAACAGTTATCTTTTTTTAAAGATCCGTTAGGACCCACAATGGTAACTGTTTCACTGTTTGATAAATCGCCAGAATTACGGTATGGTGGATTAATACCTAAAAGGTAAGAATCTGTTTTGGAAATTTCTACTTGGGTATAATTGCGGCAAGGTCCAATTACTCGAACATTGTCAATCTTATTTTTTTCTGTTTTAATAGTTACTACACTATAGCTAGCATATTGTCCTGGTTGTGATATATCATTTTTCTTAATTAACTTAGCATCTTTTCCAAAAAGATAGAAAAAATCTTCTTCGGTAAGATGTATATGTCTATTTGATATGGCTAAACTAACTTTCATATTGCACCTCCATAATGGCTACTTTATTATAGCATAAAAAAAAAATTTTGTCATAAAATTTAAAAGAAAGGTGTGATTTTATGAATGGAAATTATTATAATAATCCAACGTTTCCAGGAACAAGTTTAAATAATGGAACAGTTCCTAATCAACAAAGTGTTCCTAGCTATGAAGCTAATATTTTCCCGGCTGCGGTGGATGAACAATCTTATATTGAAAATATATTAAGATTAAATAAGGGAAAGGTTGGAAAGTTTCATGTAACTATTCCAAGTAGTAACGATTGGCGAGATAAAATATTTACAGGAGTTATTGAACAAGCTGGAAGAGATCATATTATTGTAAGTAATCCTACAAATGGTGAATGGTATTTGATTTTAATGATTTATTTAGATTATGTAACATTTGACGAGCCAATTAATTATATTAAACAATTTTAATTGTCCTTGATAATTTAAGTTAGATTTGCTATAATTAATTTAGGATGTGGTACTTTTGGATGCTTTAATTATATATTTTGTTATTACCTTAGTAGTTATTTGTATTATGGCTACTATATATGCTCTTATGTATAACAAATTTAACGAAATAAGTATTAGAATCGATGAAGCAGAAGCTAATATTGATAATATTTTAAGAAGTAAATATGATGCTTTAAATAGAGCTATTGCAATAATTAAGGGAAATGTTGAAATAGATGATGAAATATTTGAAGAAATAGTTAAATTAAGAAGTAGAAAGATTAGTAATTTTGCTTTGGACAGAAAGTTAGTTGAAGCAAGTAATGAATTTTTTAAGTTAAAAGAACAATATAAAGATTTATATGATTCTAGCGATGAACTTAAGAAAATTTCAAAATTAATTAAGAGTAGCGATGAAAAACTTGTTACTTTGAAAGAATATTTTAATAGTAATGTTAGTAAGTATAATAAATTAGTTAAATCTTTTCCAACTAATGTTGTGGCATTAATATCAAAATATAATGAAAAATTATTTTTTGATAGAAAAGATATGTCTGATGAAGATCATAATGATTTTAAATTATAAATATGTTAATAAGGCTAGATTTTGTCTTTATTTATCTAGTCTTTTTAATTTATTATAATTGCTTATTCAGTAGTAACAGGATAGTTAATAAGGGGTAATCTACATTTGCTATCAAGGTAATTACGGTATAAATATTAAAAAAATGAAAGTTATATTATATAAATAACTTTCATTTTTTATTTATTTGATTACTGTTAAACAAAGAAAAATTGAATATCATATTACGTTAGATTTACTTGTAGTTATTATGAAATAGGTGCAAGTACTGAACGGAAGGAAGTCCCTGTGGTCGAATCTCCAGTGGCTCTACCAAATGTGAACACACCGGCGTTCGCGGGGTCGTCGTTGTTGCTGTTGCCGCGAATGAACCAAGGGTTGTCGGAGTTGACAAAGTTCGCAATAAAATGACTTAATCCCTATTATAAAACTAATAATACCCCTATTATCAGCATTATAACCATTACAATGTTACGACTTTTTATTTTATAATTTAAAAATTTTATTTTATGCCCACTTTCGCCATAAAAAAGAGGGCGAAAGTGGGCGAACTCCCACTGAATGACTAAGTGCTATTTAGAAGAAATTTCTCCCCTTTTACTATCTTAGCTATCCAGAGTAACGGTCGCTTACGCTCCCAGAGCGAGGACAGACCGAAAGGCAAGATTCGGGCTCGGCCTGCCATCGAGGAGGTAAAACGTGAACACACCAGCGCCCGTAGGGCTGTCGCTGCTGCTGAGGCCGCGTATGAACCAAGGGTAGTCGGAGTAGACAAAGAACTCAGTATCATCATACCAACCATGCACTTCACCAGTAGCATCACCTAATATTCTTCTGTTATATGCTGTTTGATCACTATATGTGGTTCCATATTCATATTGGTCAACATATTTACTATTAAAAGGTAATGTTGAAGTGGTAAAACCACTAGAACTATATGTTAATGCTGTACCATTACTAGTTTTCATTACCCCCATTACATAAGTTCCCATTGCAGCTGACATATCATATACACCTGTAATATTACCGGTTGTTGAAGCTAACATACCATCAGTTGTATTATAAGCATTACAAGTTGTTGAATAGGCTGAACCGGCAGTTGAGCCACAACCAGTTTTATAGTTTGAGTTATTATTAATTCCTATATCAGTAGTGCCTAGTCCATATTTGCTTTGTTTTAAGTATGTTACTGCTCCCCACTCGATATTTTTCATCATGTGAGCATCTACTTGCGATGCTCCAGTTGAAGTTAAGTAGGTAGTCGTACCAAATTTTTGGCTTGTTGTAAATTGAGTGGATACATTTTGTTCGGTAAGTGCTGCTAAATTAGGTCTTATAGTAGGTGTTGTGGCATCTCCAGTGGTAGAAAATTTACCCACCCAAATACCCTCTAGTTCATCAGTCCCCAATGTGAATGCTGGATGGGTTAACCACTCTCCATTAGATGTACCAGTACTTTTAGTTGGAGTCCCATCTTCAAATTCTACTTGTATTTCGATTGGGTCCATTGTAGTGCTATCTACATTAAACAATTGATATTTATATCTTGGTATCCAGACATAATAAGCTAAAATAGATGTCTCATCAATGTTTGTTCCGACACTAGCGTTCATATAATAGTCTCTAGCAGTAGTTCCGATTGAAACTTCTTCATCTGCAATTACAACAGCATTCGCCCATTTTTGTGTATCATAATCGTACCATTGATAGGTAGATTTAGAGTTTGTTGAATCTGCTTTTTTCCAACTACCACCACTATAATATACAGGTATCATTCCATCTGCAAGTACTGGTGCATTGGCTCCTGATTTATCTAAATTAGGGTCTAACACACTATTTACCAATATATCACAATAGGTATTAAGTATATTATTTTCCACTCTTTGATAGCAACTTTCTTCATTGTATACTATTTCATTAGCACATTTTACATTGGCTACATCATTATTATCTACTACATCAGTTATTTGTATTTGATTGCTTGCAAATGATAGTGTATTGCTTGTATATCCAGTTAATAAACCAAAACTTACGGTTATGCTACTTGATGAATTATTTATTATAGCAATTGGAATTATCTTTTGAGCATTTTGTGCGATAGTGCCTGCTGTATTTGGTGCAGTTGTTGTTGTGCTTTTATTGTTTACAACTTCACCTATGGTAATATTGCTATTAGTGCCGGTATAATTATGATATAGTGCGTATTTTATTTCACCACTATATGGATTTTTTATTACGGCGTTAAAATGTATAACACTAGCAGCAGGAACAGTAAAACTTGTTTCGTCATTAATGTTAAACTCATAATTTAAATTACTTGTTAAATCGATGGATGTATCGCTTTGGACAGCAACATACATAGCATATGTAGAATAAAATGATATGCTAAGGAGTCCACCTACTATTATTCCTAATAAAACTATTGTTTTTTTCATACCTCACATCCTTTTTTATAAATTTTATGGTGTTGGAGTTAGAACGCAACAAAATGAAAAATTACTGTCTGTTGCACTTTCACTTTTTGCAAAATAGAAAATTCCTATCTAATTTATGTCAATATCTACTTCACTACGCTCAAACTACGAATAAGCTGATTGAATAAAACAGGCTGTATTTCTATTTAATCCTATTGCTTCTTCTAAGTTGTTGTAGAGTAAACCGTCTCAATAATTCTACTTGTTGTAATTTGAGTCAATGCTATTTGATAATTATAGTTAACACCCCATACATATTAAATTACATGTTTATCGCTATATAGTTAAACTGCATATTTTATGAAATTGTTATTGTTTTTTAATGTTGTATTGTTATTAATAAACAGCAATCGTAGAGCGAGCACCATTGCCTCCATCATCTGCACCCATGGTCACCCAAAAATAAAATATACCAGCAGAATCTCCGGAAGCAGACCATCCACCTCTTGTGATCCAGGTGTATGTTCCATATGTTAATCTGTTTGCATCACTATACCAACCAGTAGTTTCTCCCATGGCGTCTCCTAATATACTTCTCGTATAATCGTTATAACTACCATAATTATATTGATCCAAATACTTACTATTAAAAGGCAATGTATCGGTTGTAAATCCACTGCTAGAATAACCAATACTTGTATTTCCTGATTCAAGCGAAGCGGCCATTACGTTTTCATCTGAACCACCAGACATATCATATACTCCATATATGTTTCCTGTCGTAGTTTGAGCAACGTTAGTTACATATGAAAGTTCAGTACCACCACCAGTAATACGCGAATTGTCATTATTAACTGCAATGTCGGTTAACCCTAGTCCATATTTACTTTGTTTCAAATATGCTACTGCTCCCCACTCTATATTCTTCATCAGATGTGCATCTACTTGGCTTACACCCATATTATTTAGGTATGTGGCTGTTCCAAATTGTTGCGAAACTGAGAAATGCGTATAAACATTAGTAGATGTCAAAATATTTAATCCTGGTTTTATAGTTGGGGAAGATGCACTTCCAGTTATTTCGAATTTTCCTACCCATATGCCAGAAAGTTCATCGGTACCAAAGGTAAATGCTGGATGGGTTAACCACTCATCATTTGCTGTTCCACTACTTTTAGTTACATTTTTACCTTCAAATGTTACTTGTATTTCAATTGGATCCATAGTAGTACTTTCTACATTAAATAATTGGTATTTGTATCTTGGTATCCAAACGTAATAAGCCAATATAGCATCTTCTGGCACGATTGTTCCTAAAGATGCATCCATAAATTGGCTTCTAGTAGTGGTAGTAAAATCATAGTTTAATTTTAAACTATCTGTAGGGACTTGATTATTGGCTAGACTTGTTACTTCACTAGTTGTCACCGCTTTATTATGGACGATAAAATTACTTATTGTTCCAGCAAAATATGTTCCAGCAGATCTTTTCCCAATATATGAATTGGTATCTCCCCAAGACCAGTTATTAGTCGATGTTGATTTTGTTAATTCTACTCCATTTAGGTATGCTTTTACATCTGTTAAACTATTATATACAAGTGTTACTGTATAAAAAGTGTTTAAAGATAAGCCACCAGTATTAAAAATATTAGTTGCGGTACTGCCTAAAATAACGATTAAACTGCTATTACTACTATATAGTCCTAAAGCTGCTTTGGTAGTGTAATCACCGAATATTACTTGATTAGCTGTAGATGTTGTTTTGAATCTAACGGTATATGTGGCAGGTAATGTTACACCTAAATTGGTAGGTATTTGAACGTAATCATCGCTTCCATCAAATGTTAGACCAGCTGTACTAGATGTTGCTCCACTTACTAAAGAGTTATTTCCACTACCTGATTTGTCATATAAAAAGCTATTGTTAATCATTACAGCATTAGCCCATTTTTTGGCATTATAATCATACCACTGATGGGTTGAATTTGAATTTGTTGAATCTGCTTTAACCCAAGTGCTTCCATTATGTCTTATTGGTATCATTCCATCTGCAAGTTCTGGAATATTAGCACCTGAGGTGTCTAAATTGTTTATTGTACTACTGTTAACTAAAGCGGTGCAATATGTATTTATATAGCCACTTTCTTTAACGTTATAACAATCTTCTTCTTGATAATTAATTCTACTGGCGCAAGCACCGGTTCCTAATTCATCGTCATCTACCGTACTTGTTATTAAAGATGCATTGGTTGGATATGTTAAACTATTTTCATCGGTAACTAATCCTATATCTATAGTAATGGTATTAGAAGTTTCATTAACTATGGCTACAGGTATTGTTTTAGATTGTGATGATGTTAATGTTCCAGTAGTGTTTGTTGCAGTGGTTACAGTGGTTGCATCTGCAACTACTTCTCCTATTTTAACGATGCCGGTGCCAGTATAGTTATGGTAGATACCATATTTTAAAGATTTACTTGTGTTATTTTTTATAGTCATATTAAAGCTAAGGGTTGTTTTAGCATCAAGAGTAAATCTTTTAACTCCATTAATTGCAAATTCATAGTTTAAGGTGGTATCTAAATTTAACACGGTATCACTAGATACTGATGATGTAAACATTGCATATGTAGAATATATAGTTAGTGAAACCAAACCAATGGTAATAGCAGTTAATAAGTAAATTGCTCTTTTCATATTGCCTCCATAAAGTATGTTGTGTTTATACTTTCTTATTATGCATTTTTATTATAACAAATTTATCTAATATATGCAAGGTTATTTTGGTTGCTAATTTTAAAATTATTTGTATTTTGATATTTTTTATGTTAATTAATTTTAAAACTTTAGAATAAAAAAAATGATGATACAAATTCATCATTTTGATTAGTTATTTTCTTTTAAGAATTCTAATGTTTTTCTCATTTGAAGATCGAAAACTAATACTTCAATACCACCAAAAGATTTGATTATTTCTTCTTTGGTCATTTGATATTTTTCAGCAAGCGATTCTGCTTCTTTTTGTGCTTCTTCTTCAGTTGGAGATATATTTTCTGCTTTGGCAATGCTTTCTAAAAGATATCTACTTCTTACCCTAAAAGTTGCTTCTTCTTTCATATTTTTTCTTAGGTCTTCTTTTTTAGTATTAGTGTACTTAAAGTATAATTCTTCATCGATACCTTGCATTTTCATTCTTTCTACAAATTCATGATACATTCTGTTTACTTCTTCTTCATAGATTTCATCTTCTATTTCAGCTGTCATTTCATCGGTTGCTTTTTTTAGAACTTCATCTAGAAATTTATTATCTATTTCTCTATTTTTTTCTGCTAATATTTCTTCTTCTATTTGTTTGTTTAATTTTTCTACGGTATCAACGTTTGGTATGTTTAAATCTTTCAAAAATTCTTCATTTAGTTCTGGTAAAACTCTTTGTTTTATTTCGTTTACTTTAACGTGAAATGTAACTTTTGCTCCGGCAAGGTCAGCTGCGTAATCTTTTGGAAAAGTTAAAGCTAAATCTTTTTCTTCACCTTTTTTCATACCGATTATTCCATCTTCAAATCCTGGAATGAAGGTGTTACTACCTATTTCTAGAGAATAGTTTTCTCCTTTTCCGCCTGAGAAAGCTACTCCGTCTTTGAATCCTTCAAAATCGATAACAGCAATGTTACCTTTTTTTACTTCTGTTTCTACATCTACTAAATCTGCAAATTTTTCACGCATACTATTTATTCTAGTTTCTACTTCTTTTTTAGTTGCAGTGGCTTTTTCTTTTTTTATTCCTAAATTTTTGTATTTTCCTAAAGTTACTTCAGGTTTTACAAAAAATGTGAAGTTCACTTCCATTCCATTATCATCCAATTTTACTAAATTTACTTGAGGTTCTGCAACAGGAATGATATTTTTTTCATCTATTAATTTGTGATAATATTGATGAACTAGCTCATCGCTTGCTTCAACATACAAATCGGTTTTTCCATATTTTTTTTCATATACGTTTCTTGGTGCTTTTCCTTGACGGAAACCATCAATTTTAACTTTCTTGTTTATTTTGTTGAAAGCTTTATCTAAAGCATTTGACCATTCAGAACCTTCTACTTTATAATTTTCTACTATTTTACTCATATTTACACTTCCTTAACTTATTGCTTTAATTATGACATTATATGAACCACCGTTTGGGGTTGCTACGGCGCGTACTTCGCCAACTTTAGCACCAATGATAGATTTTGCTATTGGACTTTCGTTAGATATCTTGTTATTTGATGGATCTGCTTCTTTAGAACCAACGATACGATATTCTTCTTCTTCATCGTCATCAACATAGCAAATTTTAACAGTTACGCCTAAATCAACGGTATCAGTTTTTTTATTTTCTATAATTTCAGCATTTTCCATTATTTTTTCTAATTCTAGAATACGACCTTCAATTTGTGCTTGTTCAGCTCTAGCAGCATCATAATCAGCATTTTCTGATAAATCTCCTAGGGCTCTTGCGTCTTTCAATGCTTTAATGATTTCTGGTCTTTTAACATTTTTTAATTCGTTTAATTCTTGTTCTATTTCTAGAAATCCTTCACTTGTTAAATACACCTTCGTGTCTGACATTTTTTTCTCACCTCATAAATTCTATTTCAAAATTTTACTATCAAATTATTCTTTTGTCAAGCAAAAGTAATATATATTTATAATTTTATGCGCATTATATCATATTGATACACTTTTTTTGGTATTTTAAATTTTATTATTTGTTCTGGATGATTGGCAACTTCTAAAATATTTCCTTCTTCATCATATATATCTGGAATGGTAAAGGTAAACGGTTCTATTGAAGGTCCAAATATTTCTACGACATCTCCTTTTTTAAAGTAATTTCTTTGACTTAAGGTTACTTCACTATTATATTCATTATAATCTATTACTATACCAAGAAAATCTTGGTTAGATACCTCATTTCTTCCTAAATAATATTGTTCTTGTTCAGTTGGAAAGCTATTATAAAACTGTTCTTTATTGTCTCTGTTAGCACATCTATTTAGTATTTTTTGGTAATATTTTATTTTTTCGTCTGTTAAATTATTTTTGTAATAGTCGTCTATGGCGTTGCGGTATGTATTAATAACGGTGGCAATATAGTAATTGCTACGCATTCTTCCTTCTACTTTTAGCGATGCAATACCGATATCGATCATGTCTTTAATGTTAGTTATCATCGATAAATCTTTAGTTGACATAGTAAATTTGGTATCGCTTAAAACTTCGTTATCGTTAATATCATATAGAGGAAAACACCAACGACAAATTTGAGCACAACCTCCACGATTGGCATCTCTATTTGTAAAATAATTTGATAATACGCACCTACCACTATAAGAGGCACACATAGCTCCGTGTATGAAACATTCTACTTCAATTTTTGTTTTATCAATTATTTCCTTTATTTCTTCTCTACTCGCTTCTCTACCTAAGACCACTCTTTCAACTTTAAGTTTTTTTAAGAAATTAACTGCTTCATAATTTAGAGTTGAGGTTTGGGTAGAAATATGAATTTTTAAATTAGGGGCTACTTTGGATGCTAGTTTGGCTACAAATAGGTCGCTTATTATGATTGCATCTACTCCACATATTTCTAAATTTTTAAGATATTCTTCTAAATTTTGGGTATCTTCATTATGAAATATTATATTAACAGTCACATAGACTTTTTTGTTTAATTTGTGTGCGAAAAGGCAGGCTTCTTTTATTTGGTCAAGACTAAAATTTTGAGCATTTGCTCTTAGGCTGTAATCTAACCCTCCAATATAGCAGGCATCAGCTCCATATAAAAATGAAAACTTTAGTCTTTCTAAATCTCCAGCTGGAGCAAGCAGTTCAACTTTGTTCATTGTTACCTCCTTTTCTTTTTTTCTTTTTCTTGTAGACTTTTTATGATGTTATTGGTATAGTTAAGCAAATCATATTGAGCAATATATCCATTTTCTATTTTACGACTTTTGATTGCATCTTCTACAATAAATGATAACTCGTCTAAGTTATTGTTTTTTTTATTTAATTCATTTTCATAAATTATGGTTAATATATCTTTAATAATGTCTTTTTGTAATAACTCTATTTTTTTTTGTTGTAATGGTGAGGATTTGCTACTAGTATTATCATATTCCATATAGTGTATATCTAATTTTTTTGATAACCTGTTAATAGCTTCTGGATTTGGAAATTGATTTAAAAACGATTGATAATCAGCGGTAAAGTAATCTTTAAAAATATAAAGATCATAACTATAGGCAAGTAACTCAACAACTAGTGTCTCTATTGGATAATATTTTTTTTCACTCGGTTCAACTAAAGTGGCAAAATATTCGGTAATTCCTTCATCTAGAGCAACATTTTCTTCACTTGAAGTAACAAAACCGCTTTTTGCTTTACATCTATATGGATTTGAAGCCATATGAAAGAGTTCGTGGATGATAGAAGTTGTATTTTTATATTTGATAACATTATCGATGGTATCATAAAAAGCTTCTTCTCCTTCTGGCAAAAAGAAGGTATATTGGCATTTTAAGTCATTTAAATTTCTATAATATGCGGTTGTGTTAATCCAGTCATATATATCAAAGAATTTAACTATTTTAATAAAGGGAGCACTTTTTTTTAGTGAATAGTTTCCTTTATATAAATCAAAAAGACTATTAATGTATAGATTAACAACAGTTTCTTCTTTTTTATTCATCTTTTTTCACCTTATATGTAGTTTTGGTGTATGCAAACCCTTTATATGAATTATTAAATTTATCTAATTCATTAATGTTTAGGTAATGCTTAATGGTATTATCATATATAGAAGCATCAATAAAGTTGGAATATAAAATAATATAATCAAAGGTGTTTTGATATTTTTGGTATTCTTCATCCAAATTTATTATTTTGCCACTATATATACCTGTTCCGTATGCTTCTTCTTTGATAATATATTTATCTTCATTTTGTTTAAAGTAATAATATGGTGAGGTCATTTGCTTTTTTATATGGTTGAAATAATTTGTTAAAAGATATCTTCTTGAATACATGATTGGAATGTGGCCATATACTGGAACGATCAGTTTGATACCGGTTTGTTTTTTTATTTCATTTATTTCTTCTAAAGTTATATCTGAAGTTATTAGGCTTTCATCAACACCGTAAGACTGATAAAATTTATGACTATTAATACTTGCGTTACTGTGTTCATTATATATAACTAGTTTATTAGTAATGTTTAATTTATCTGCTATTGAAAGTATGCTTAAATCATAAAAGAGGATCTTATCTACATTTAATTCTTTTAAGGTTTGCATACATATTTTAAGTTCTTCTAAATCATAGTTATGCATAATTTTGTTTACAGAAATGAAAACTTCTTTATTTTTTTCTTTTATTTTAGGTAATATTTCTCTTAATTTATTTAATGATATATAGTATTCACTGTTAATGGATAAATTTTCTATACTAAGTAAGACTGCATCAATTTTATCATCTAGTAGTTTATTTAGGTGTTTCTCATTTTTTGGGGTTACTATTATTTTGCTCATCAATAATCCTCCTTGATATAGATATTTTGTCACCAACAGGAATATAAGTTGTTTTAAATTCTTTATTGGTATCTAGAAAGGTAATATAATTTTTTATTTTTTCCACAAGTTTTTGTGTTCTTTTAGTTTTGATTAATTCAGGATTTTCCACAAGACCGTGGAAAGATAAATTATCGGTAATGATTACTCCACAATTTTCTAGGTTATCTTTAAACTTTTGGAAGAATTTTTGATTATTGCCTTTTGAGGCATCTATAAAGATTAAATCATATTTATTATTGGTTGAGTATTCATTGGCATCCATATTCTTAATAGTAATTTTATTTTGTAAATTAGCTTTTTTGATGTTTTGAACAGCAAGATTATATCTGTCTGTGTCTTTTTCTATGGTTGTTATGTGAATTTCATTTTGACTACTAGCCATCATAATGGCAGAATAACCAATCGCACTTCCTATTTCTAAAACAGATTTTATATTATTATTTTTTATGTAATTACAAAGATATAAAATCCCATCTTTTTGCATAATGGGAATTTTATTTTCTTTTGCATATTTTTCTAATTCTTCTACTATAGACATGTTAGATACTTTGCTTTCTTTTGTTCGTGTTCTTGGTTTGTTTTAGAATAATAGGTTTTTTTGCTGGTAGTATCACAGACATTAGCTAAAAAATAATAATAGTCGTGCTTAGCAGGATTTAGGGTGGCAATGATGCTTTTTTCGCTTGGGGAATTGCCCGGTCCTACTGGCAAACCTTTGTAATAATAAGTATTATATTTTGAATCAGTCCTTAAATCTTGATATGTATAGCTTAATTTCCATTCATCGATAGCATAGCCAACGGTGGCACAACTTTGTAACAACCAGCCACTATTTAGACGATTATAGAATACACCTGCAATCATAGGGCGGTCTTCATCTAGTATTGCTTCGTATTCAACTATGGATGCAAGGGTTAAAATTTGGTGAACTGTATAACTACTTTTTTCTATTTCATCTTTATATTTTGATAATATGTTATCCATTCTATCCAACATTTTAATGGCAATTTCTTTTGGTGTTATATCTTTTTTGGAATATTCATAGGTATCTGGAAACAAATATCCTTCTAGATAGTAGCGAATATCACCATTTAAGATGTCTTTTTCGATAAACCAATATTTGTCTATCATTTCTAAAATAAAATCTTTATTATTCCAAAATTCAAGTAAACTTTGAGCACTGTTGTTGGTATTTTTAGCATAAATATTGGCAATTTCAGTTATGTGTTTGCCTTCTGGTATGGTTACTCTGATAGACTCTGGATTATAGCGGTTACCTTCGCTTATAATTTCAGTTATTTTTTTAACACCCATATTTTCAGATAATTGATAAACGCTGGCTTTTAAGTTGTTTATTTTATTTATTTTTAGGTAAAGTTTAAAAATGGTTACGTCTTTTATTAAATTATTATCTTTTAAAATATTAGCAATTTCAGTAGTCGAGCTACCTGCGGGAATAGTTATTTCTTTAATTTTGGTATCTTTAGATACTGGTTTTAGCATGTAATTATAGTAGCCGCATGTTGATAATATTAAGGTAGTTAAGATGATAACCATTGCCAAGGCAATATTGCGATATTTTTTCATATATTTACTCCTTACAATGAAAAAGAGATTACTCTCCTGTTTCGCTACTTTCAGCTTGTTTTTTACTTTCTGCTTGTATTTCTTCTAGGATTGTTTCAATTATTTTCCATTCTCTTTCTGTTTCGATTGGTAGTAAATCACTAGTTTCTTTATCTGGATCAAATATTGAAGCATATACTTTGATATTACCATTTTCATCTGTAGTATTATCTGTATATACTAAGTAATTTTTATGAGTTTCTTCACTTTCAAAAGTGAATAAAACTTCACATTCTACCTCTTTTCCTTCATCGTTTAATACTGTAAATGTATTTTTCTTATCTTTTGCCATTTTAATTATTCCTTTCTTTATTTATTCTATCTAAATAGCTTTGTAAAATAATAACCGATGCCATTCCATCAACAACTTTTTTGCGTTTTTTTCTAGACATATCCGCTTGTATTAAGATATTATTAGAAATAACGCTTGTTAATCTTTCATCTTCCATTATTACTTCTATTTGATATTTGTTTTCTAGTTTTTCTTTAAAATCGAGGGTTATAAGGGCTCTTTCACCTATTGTATTGTTCATATTTTTAGGTAGTCCTAAAACAATTTTGGTAATATTATTTTCTTTTATGATTGTTCCTAATTGCTCTAATGGTATATGATATTCATCTTTTTTAAATCTTATTGTTTTATAGATACTAGCAATGGTGTTTGTCGTATCACTTATCGATATACCAAGGGTTGTACTACCTAGATCTAATCCTAAATAGCGCATTATTTTAAATAATTTTTTAGCAAGACTTCTACGATTGTATTACGATCTAGTTTAGAAATTTTATTTCTTGCTTCTTTATATGAAGATATGTATCCTAAATCGCCTGATATGATATAACCAACTATTTGATTAATAGGATTGTACCCTCTTTCTTCTAACGATTCATATACATCTTTGATAGTATCATATACTATTTTTTCATTTACTAAAGAAGTATCAAATAAAATCGTGGTATCAGAATCCATAATGTCACCTCAATTTTTATATCTATATTTTATCATTAATTATTGTTTTTAACAATAGTTTTTTAGTAATTAGATAATAAAAAAGAAGCGATCGCTTCTTTACATTTGGTCTTGTACTGCTTCTGCAGAAATATAGCCTGAGAATGTTGAACCAACAAATTCGTTTCCTGCAGATGAATCTAACCAGATATAGACAAAATAGTATGTTGTTGCGGTATTTAAAGTTGCATTTTCTACTAAATTTATTTTGTTATTAGTAATACTAGCAAAATTTCCACTGCTTACTTCAGTTGTTGCTGTTGCAGTAGTGCTACCGCCTGTATAAACAGCCCATTTAATTTTTGATGCATCAGCTGTTGCCCAAGTTCCTGAGCAGTTTCCTTGAGATGTATAAGTTATATTACCACCAGTGGTGCAGGTTCCATTTAAGGTTAATGTTGTTACATTTAAAATTAATGATGCTGTACCTGTTAGTGAGCCACTAGTTCTAGAAATAGTTACATATGTGTAATCACCTGCTGCTGTACTATAAGTTGCAGATGGCACCAAAGTTGATGTGATTGCTCCTCCTGGGTTAGAATATACGACATCAAAAGTAGTGGTAGTACCAGCGATATTAGATGGGGCGCTACTCCATGTTAACCATGCGAATGTAGCTCCAGCTACTAGTGCGATAAATGCAATTACTCCTATTACCATTCCGAATATTTTTTTACTGTTCATTAAAAATACCTCCTCTTTATGATACAAGTATATCATATATCTTTAGTAAATATCAAGTGTTTTTTTATATTTTACATTTTCTTTAAAAAATAGTATTGACAAATTTAAAAGTATCAATTATTATATATATCACCAATTCAAATTTTTAGGCGAATTGGTGCTAGTATCACACTAGCCAACCCCTTTTTATTCTTTTTTGGAAAGCCATTCATATGAATGGTTTTCTTTTTTTTATAAAAAAAGGATAGACCAATCTATCCTTTATATTTATTTGCTTTGTGTATAATTTCCACTACTTAATTGAGATTCACCCATTTTCACTAATCTCTTAGTGATTTCTCCACCAACTGAACCGTTAGCTCTTGAAGTAGTGTCTGGTCCTAAATTTACACCAAATTCATTAGCTATTTCATATTTCATTCTTTCGATAGCTTGTTTTGCACCAGGAACAACCATTTTGCTGTTTGAATTATTCATTGTTTTCACCTCCTACATTAGTAGGATGTCTCTAAATGACAATTTAATACATTTTATTCGCTGGCAATTTATGGTTAAATTTAGATTGTTTCTTTTGAACTTATAACAATGGTATTTTTTTGATTTACACACTCTTCTATTAATTTTTCATAATCAAACTTCGCTTCTTCTTTTAGGCAATTATCTAATTTTGGATTTATCACTGGGTGTTTTGGTAAAAATATTGTACAGCAATCTTCATATGGTAATATTGATGTTTCATATGTTTTTATTTTTTTGGCTAATGCTATTATTTCCAATTTGTCAAGGCAACACACTGGTCTTATTACTGGAAAATTAGTAACACTATTAATAACTTCCATACTTGTTAGTGTTTGGCTAGCAACTTGGCCAATACTTTCACCGTTAATAATGCAATGACATTTATTTTTTTTAGCTATTTTTTCACTAATTCGATACATCATTCTTCGCATTATGGTTATCATATAAGTAGGATTACAATTTTTATATATAGCTTCTTGTATTTCAGTAAAGTTAATTATGTGTAGTTTAATATTAGGTGTATATTCGGTTAATATATTCACTAACTTTTCTACTTTTAATCTTGCTTGAAGAGCAGTATGTGGTGGTGATTCAAAGTAAATACATTCTACGTTTATACCTCGTTTTAAGGCTAAATATAGTGCAACTGGTGAATCTATACCACCGGATAACATTAATAGTCCTTTGCCTTGAACGCCAACTGGGTAACCGCCTATTCCTTTTATTTCAGAGGCGTATATATAAGTATAATCGTTTCTTATTTCTATTTTTAAAGTATATTCTGGGTTATGAACATCAACTTTGATATTTTCAATATTTTTTAAAAGATGTCCTCCCAAATAGCTACTTACTTCCATGCTATTCATTTCAAAGTTTTTGTTGCTTCTATTTGTTTCTACTTTAAATGTTTTAAAATTAAATGTCTTGGCAACTTCAAGGGCAGTAGATGATATTTCATTAATATTATTATTAACTCTATAGCATATTACTATACTATGAATACCAAATATATTAGTCAATTTATCTTTTATTTTATCAATATCTTTTTCATCACAAGTGATGAACATACGAACTCTATTTTTAGTTATAATGCAGTTATAGTTTTTTAAAATTTGTTTAATGTTTTGATATAATGTATTAACAAATAAATTGCGATTTTGTTTTTTTGTAGTTAATTCACCATATTTTATTAATATCAGTCTATTCATCTTTGCACCTATATTTCATTTAATACTGTTATAATCATCGGATTACATTCAGTTTCTTTGTATAAGAATGTCGATAATTTTTCTCTTATTAATGTTTTAATTTTATTATAATCTAAATAATTACCATTTACATTTTCATATACTATGGTGTTTGATAATTTAATGATATCTTCAATTAATTTAGCATTATCTTTAACATAAACAAATCCCCTTGTTAGTACTTCTGGTCCTGATAAAACTTTTTTAGTTTTTTTATCTAAGGTTATGGCTACAATAACAATACCATTATCTTTTAATATTTCGCGGTCTTTTAAAACTAATTGACCAACATCATCATTGGAATTACCGTCGATTAGGGTCGTTCCACATGGTACTTTTTCATATGTATCTATTGCTACACCATCTTCTATAGTTATTACTTCACCATTTTGTTTTAGAAAAATATTTTCTTTTGGTATACCTAATTTGTATGCTAAATCGGCGTTTTCTACTTGATAACGATATTCTCCTTTAATTGGAAAATAGTATTTTGGTTTCATCAAATCGATCATTAACATTATATCTTCGCTTGAAGCGTGATGTGATAAATTATTTTTAGGGGATAATGTTACTACATCGCATCCTATTTTAGCAATATTATCTAATACTTCATAGTATATTTTTTCTTTTCCTTCATATAAAGGTATTGCTATAAAGATGGTATCTTGTTCTTTTAATTTAATGTATTTGTCATAGCCACCTACTATTTTTATTAGGCTAGAAAATGGTTTTTCTTTTTCGTTTGATACCAATATAACAACATTATTATCGTTTATGTTGCTTAAATCACCTATAATATCTTTATTCACTTTAATATATCCATCGTTTATTCCATCGTTTATAGTATTTTGTAGTTTTTTACCCATAATTATTACTTTTCTATTGGTCTTTGATACTTCATTAAATAATTCTTGTATTCTATATATATGGGATGTTAAAACATTGAAAATAATTCTATTTTCTTTTGTATTTAAAGTTTCTTTAATTAATGATGAGATACGATGATTAGGTGATGTATATCCTGGTTTTGCTGCGTACACAGATTCGCAAAGAAGACATAGTACTCCTTGTTTTCCAATGTATGCTAGTTTACCTATATCAGTTTTATATGGTCCTTGCATTAATGAGTCGAATACAAAATCTAGGGCAATAAATATCACACCATCTTTGGTATATACGGCATAGCCAAGGTTATCTGGTATGGAATGTGACAAACTTACAGGAAATATATTGATACCAGATACGTTAATTGTTTTATGTGGTTTTATTTCTATTAAATTGACATTTTTCATATCTTTTGGTTCTAAATCTTTTTTTACAATATCTAATGTAAATTTAGATGCATAAATATCAACGTTATTTAAATAAGGGATAATATCACCTAACGCCCCTATATTTTCATCGTGGCCGTGAGTTAAAAAGATACCCTTTATCCTTTCTTTATTTTCTTTTAAATAATCGATATTAGGAATAATATAATCTATTCCTAACGCTGTTCCTTCGGTGTATTTTAAACCGGCTTCGAAAACTAAAATATTTTTATCTATTTCAATAACATACATATTTTTACCAGTTTCATTTAATCCACCTAGAGCATAAATTTTAATTTTACTCATAAATCTCCTTTCTTTAAAATTTAATAAAAGTATAAAGACTTACCAATTATAACAAAAAAATAAAAAAAACTCAAGGTTTATTATAAAAATTTGACCTTAAAGCTTTTTTGAAAATTAAATTTAATAATAATTTTTATTAGTTATTCTTCACTTAGCAAGGTAGAGAGGGTTACAATTTTATAGCCTTT
>ULRB01096521.1_pt1 | contig 20542 bp, 20 predicted proteins | sample 1955051 | NCBI WGS metagenome assembly ULRB01 (sample SAMEA4835671, study PRJEB28245) | human gut metagenome | biome: gut microbiome; material: fecal sample | place: Denmark | collected 2008 | reverse complement strand
CTTGGCAGGGATGAGAGGCATGTCACCGTTGACGGGCAGCTCTCCCTTTATCTCCCGAGCAGAGTTGCGGTCGTACTGAAAAAATTATAAATGAAGAAGATGGCATTCTTAAAATTCAACAAGTCTGAACTGGTCAACTTAGCCTACTCGCTCAAGCGGGAGATCATCTGCGCGAACAAGACCGGGGCATATTGCAACACGACCATCATCAGCTGCAACACCAGGCGCTACCACGGACTTCTGGCCGTCACCCTGGACCGTTTCGGGGGCGACCGCTTCCTGCTCCTGTCCGATATGGACGAGAGCCTGATCGTGGACGGCAAGCAGTTCAATCTCGGAATCCATTGCTATGGAGACATCTACGAGCCGCGTGGCCACAAGTACATAGTGGACTTCTGCGCGGATTCGGTGCCGCAGATCACCTACAAGGTGGGCGAGGTGCTTTTCCGCAAGACCATACTGCTCTCGCATGAGAGGGATCAGGTGATGCTCAAGTACGAGCTTCTCTCGGCTCCGTCTGTGGTGAAGCTTCAGCTCAGGCCTTATCTGGCTTTCCGCAACATACACGATCTCACCCATCAGAACCCGGAGGCCTGCACGGAAGGGGCCGCCATCCAGGGCGGAATGTCCTTCAGGATGTATCAGAACTTCCCTGATCTCAACCTTCAGCTGAGCGACGCGCGCGCAAAGTTCACCGCCGCACCCGCATGGAATCTCAACATCACCTATTCTGATGAATACCGCAGGGGCTTCGACTGCCGCGAGGATCTTCTTGTCCCGGGCTTTTTCGAGACTGTCCTCCGCCCGGGAGGGTCTGTAGTGTTCTCCGCTTCCGTGATGCAGGAGGACCCGGCGGAGTTCAAACGCAAATTCGCCGCGGGCGTCCGCGCCGCCGGAGAGATTACCGGCTACCGCGACCAGCTTCGCCGCTGTGCGGATTCCCTTGTCACGGAGCATAACGGCCGCAAGAAGATTGAGGCCGGATATTCCTGGATGTACACCGGGTTGCTGCGTGAGACCCTTGTGGCCCTTCCTGGACTTGCCCTCTACGGGCTGGACAGCGCGAAGGCCTTCGAGGAGATACTTGACAACCTCATAGCCGAGCAGCAGGAGAGGCTCTTCCGCCGGACGACCCAGGTGGAGGCCCCGCTCCTTATAGCCTCCTGCCTGCAGACATATATCTCATACGGGGCCGACCCTAAGGCCGTATGGAAGAAGTACGGCATAATCATCCGCGGTGTGCTCGAGAGTTATCTCCCGGGCGAGCGCGCGGAAGTGGCCATGCAGCCGAACGGCCTGCTCTGGGAGCAGAAGGACGGGGCGGCGCTTTCGTGGATGAACGCCTATGCGGACGGACATCCTGTCACTGAGCGTGCCGGGTATCAGGTGGAGACCAACGCCTTCTGGTACAACGCTATCTGCTTCGCCGTGGACATGGAGTCCCGCTATGGTTCCAAGAAGAGCACCTTTGTCTCCAAGTGGTCAGGCATACGCGACCTCGTGAAGGAAAACTACCAGAAGACATTCTGGAACGACGGCTATGGCTGCCTTGCCGACTATGTTGACAATTCCGGCCAGAACATGGATGTGAGGCCGAACCAGCTCGCCGCCCTCTGGTGCGAGTACTCTCCGGTTGACGAGGAGCTCGCCCCGTCAATTCTCAGGGTTATTGACAATGAACTTGTCACTTCCCGGGGACTCCGTACGCTCTCACCGCGCGACGGCAAGTACAAGGGGGTTTATGAGGGCACGCAGATCGCGCGTGACCTTGCCTACCACCAGGGCAGCACCCGCCCGTTCCTGCTGGAATACTATATCGGTGTATGCCTGAGGGTCAAGGGGGCCGCGTTCGTCAAGAAGGCCGAATGGCTCGTGGAAGGATTCTACGAAGACCTCGGCAAGCACGGTGTGGGGGCGTTCTCCGAACTCTACGACGGAGATCCACCTCACGAACCGCACGGAGCCATATCTTCCGCGCTCAGCACGGCGGCTCTGCTTTCGATTGAAAACATGTTGGACAAATACAGGGAGAAAAGCAAATGACAGTACTGATGTTCGGTTGGGAGTTCCCGCCCCATATCGCCGGCGGTCTCGGGACGGCCTGCGAAGGGATAGTCAAGGGCTTGGCCCACAATGGGGTCAAGGTGCTTTTCGTGATGCCGTCCGCATCCGGTGACGAGGACCAGAGCAGCGCCAGGATAATCAGCGCCAGCGATGTCCCGGTCCGCAATGTCTGCGGCAGCGTCGACGAGTTCCTTGACCAGGTGAAGTTCATCAATGTGGACTCCAGCATAGTCCCTTATGTGGACCCGGAAGAGTATTTCGAGGCCATCGAGGAGATGAAGAAGAAGAAGCTCGGCGAGACCACGGTGGGCTTCGGGCAGAAGTTCAAGTTCTCCGGTAAGTACGGCGCCAACCTACTTGAGGAGGTGTCCCGTTATGCCCAGGTGGCCGCGACCATCGCGATGGAGCAGGCCGGCCAGTTCGATGTCATTCATGCCCACGACTGGCTTACCTACCTTGCCGGCATCGCCGCCAAGGAGGTCAGCGGCAAGCCTCTTGTCGTGCATGTGCACGCGACCTCATTCGACCGCGGCACTGACGACATGGTGGACTCCAGGGTCTATGCCATTGAGAAAAGGGGCATGGAGGCTGCGGACCGCGTGGTGACGGTGAGCGATCTCACGAGGAACATCGTCATCAACAAATACGGGATAGATCCGGCCAAGGTGGTCACCGTACACAATGCCGTGGATTTCAGCGGCAGGGATGATGTCAGTGTCGAGAGGGGAGTCATGGACAAGGTCGTGACTTTCCTCGGGCGTATCACATATCAGAAGGGACCGGAATACTTTATCGAAGCTGCCGCCAAGGTTCTGAAGCGCATGGACAATGTGCGTTTCGTGATGGCCGGAAGCGGGGACATGATGAACCGCGCCATCCGTCAGGTGGCTCGTCTCGGCATATCTGACCGTTTCCACTTCACCGGTTTCCTCCGGGGAGGGGAGGTGCAGAAGATGTTCGCCCTGTCTGACGTGTACATAATGCCTTCTGTCTCTGAACCGTTCGGTATCTCACCTCTTGAAGCTATGAGGTCAAACGTGCCTGCGGTCATCTCTTATCAGTCAGGAGCTGCGGAGGTGCTGAAATATGCCCTGAAGGTGGATTTCTGGGATGTCGACGCCATGGCGGATGACATCTACGCCCTCCTCAAGTATCCTGCTCTCTCGGATTTCGCCACCAGGCAGGGCTACGAGGAAGTCAACGCCCTCAAGTGGAACAACGCCACGGCGAAACTTAAGAATATTTATGAATCTCTGGTAAAAGAATAATATGAAGAAGTCTATCTGCCTGTATTTCCAGGTGCATCAGCCGACAAGGCTCCGTCTCTACCGTTTCTTCGACATCGGCAAGGACTCACATTACTATGACGATTTCACCAACAGGACTATCCTGAAGCGAATCGCCACCAAGTGCTATCTCCCTATGAACGAGATGCTTCTTGATCTCGTCAAGGAGAGCAAGGGCAAATTCAAGGTAGCCTTCTCCATATCAGGTTCCGCGCTCGAACAGTTCGACCGCTATGCTCCGGAGGTGACGGAGAGCTTCAAGGCTCTCGCCGACACGGGCAGCGTGGAGTTCCTCTGCGAGACCTACAACCACTCGCTGGCCGCGCTGGCTTCGCGCCAGGAGTTTGAGCATCAGGTCCTCAAGCACAAGGCTGCCGTGGAGAAGTATTTCGGGGTCACACCGAAGACATTCCGCAACACCGAGCTGATCTATTCCGACAGCATAGGCAAGGATGTCTACGACCTCGGCTTCAAGACCATGCTCACTGAGGGCGCGCGTCACATCATGGGATGGATGAGCCCTAACTATGTCTACAACAATGAGTTCAAGAGCGGGCTGAAGCTCCTCCTGCGCAACTATACGCTCAGCGACGACATCGCTTTCCGCTTCTCGAACCGCAGCTGGTCGGAGTGGCCTCTGACGGCGGAGAAATATCTCGACTGGCTCAAGTCTTCTGAGGGGGATATCATCAATCTCTTCATGGACTATGAGACCTTCGGCGAGCATCAGGGCAGCGAGAGCGGTATCTTCGATTTCATGAAGGCTCTCTCCAAGCTGATTCTGAAAGACCCGGAACTGGACTTCGTCACCCCGGCCCGCGCAGTCGCCAAGTACAAGTCCGTCGGCGACCTCTCCGTGCCGGAGCCGATTTCATGGGCGGACGAGGAGCGCGATCTCTCCGCATGGCTCGGCAACGAGCTTCAGCAGGACGCTTTCCGTAAGCTCTACGCGCTTCAGGAGAAGCTCTCTCTGGCTGACGACGCCGCGCTGTGGGCTGATTTCGGTCATCTCCAGGAGAGCGACCACCTGTATTATATGTGCACCAAGTTCTTCTCCGACGGAGAAGTGCACAGCCGCTTCAACCCGTATACGACACCGTATGAGGCGTTCATCAACTACATGAATGTCCTCAGCGATTTCACGATAAGAGTTAATAATGCGATAGCAGAAAAATAGTAGTAGTGTATGAATATCAATGAAATGGGGGCGCCGTCATGGAAAAGCGTGATGGTGACCCGCCACTTGCCGGAGAAACTCTCCGGACTTGAGACCCTCTGCAAGAATCTCTGGTGGTGCTGGAACGACGACGCCAAGGCTCTCTTCAGAAGTGTGGATTATGACCTCTGGCACAAGTCCGGGCATAATCCGATGGAGATTCTTGACAAGGTGAGTCTCAAGAGATACATGGAACTTGCGAAGGATGATGTCTTCATCGCCCGTCTTGGCGAGGTAATGGCCGAATTCAATGCCTATATGTCCAAGAAGTCGGAGCGCAAGGAGCCGTCGATAGGTTATTTCTGCATGGAATATGGCCTTGACACCTCGCTCAAGATTTATTCGGGCGGTCTCGGAATCCTTGCGGGCGACTATCTCAAGGAGACCAGCGACATGAATGTGAACCTCGTGGCCGTGGGACTTCTCTACCGTTATGGTTATTTCACCCAGAGACTCACTTCCCAGGGCAACCAGGTGGCGGAGTATCAGGCGCAGGATTTCATGAAGATTCCTGCCGAGCCGGTGTTCGACGGGAACGGAGTGTGGAAGACGGTCAAGGTAGGCATCGCCGGACGCGACCTGCACGCCAGGATCTGGAAGGTGGCCGTAGGCCGTACCGACCTGTATCTTCTTGATACTGATTATGAAGATAATATACCTGAAGACAGGCAGGTTACCCATCAGCTCTATGGGGGCGACTGGGAGAACCGTCTCAAGCAGGAGCTCCTCCTCGGCATCGGAGGTGTCAGGGCGCTCCGTGCCCTCGGGCTCAATCCGACCATCTATCATTATAACGAGGGGCACGCCGCGTTCGCAGGCCTTGAGAGGCTTCGCGAATGCATGCGCGAGAAGCAGCTCTCGTTTGCGGAGTCCATGGAGCTCATAAGGGCTTCCGGCCTCTTCACGACCCATACCCCTGTACCTGCCGGACACGATGCCTTCACGGAGGACCTGCTTGGCCGGTACATAGGCAATTATCCTCAGGCCATCGGCATCGACTGGAGGACGATGATGAGTCTCGGCAAGGTCAATCCTGACGACCACGGAGAGGAGTTCTCCATGAGTTTCCTTGCCGCCAACATGTCCCAGAATGTCAACGGCGTCTCCATGCTTCACGGCGCGGTGAGCCGCGAGATATTCTCGAGGATGTACCCGGGCTATCTCCCTGAGGAACTCTATATCAGCTATGTCACCAACGGAGTGCATTACCCGACTTGGGCCTCCCGTGACTGGAAACTTGTGCACGCTGACGTGTTCGGCGAGGAGTTCAAGACCCACCACTATGACAAGAGCTGCTTCTCCGGTATCTACAATGTGCCGGACAAGAAGGTCTGGGAGACGCGCACGGCTCTCAAGAAGGAACTCATAGGTGCCATCCGGGACAGGCTTTCCGATCCTCTCCAGAGCGCCCACTATACCCCTAGCCAGGTGGTGACGATCCAGGAACGGCTCAGGGACGATGTCCTCACGATAGGTTTCGCCCGCCGTTTCGCCACATACAAGCGTGCCACTCTCCTGTTCAGCGACCTTGACAGGCTTGACGCCATCGTCAACAATCCGCAGCATCCTGTCCAGTTCATTTTCGCGGGCAAGGCGCATCCGGCAGACGGCGCAGGTCAGGATCTTATCAAGGAGATCATAGAGATTTCCAAGCAGGACAGGTTCCTCGGCAGGATAGTGTTCGTGCCGGGCTATGACATCACCCTCGCCAAGAGGCTTGTCCAGGGCGTGGATGTATGGCTCAACAACCCTACCCGTCCTCTTGAGGCTTCCGGCACATCCGGAGAGAAGGCCGCGATGAACGGTGTGATGCACTTCTCCGTGCTTGACGGCTGGTGGGTTGAAGGCTACAAGCCGGGCGCCGGCTGGGCTCTCCCTCTGGAGAAGACATACGACGACCCGAACTACCAGAACGAGCTCGACGCCGCGACCATCTACTCGACCATCGAGAACGACATCGCCCCGTCGTATTACGAGATTGATCCGGCCTCTGGACTTTCTCCGAAGTGGATCGGCTACATCAAGAACACTGTGGCCGAGGTCGCCTGCAACTTCACGACCAACCGCATGCTGAGCGATTATTGCCGTCAGTACTATGATCCGCAGAGCGTGCGTTTCGGGGAACTTGCGGCGGACGACGCCAAGGTGGCCAAGGAGATTGCGGCCTGGAAACAGCTTGTCAGCAACGAATGGAACAATATCCGTATCGTGTCCTATACACAGCCGGACGCTTCCTATGTGCTTTCTCCGGACAACAAGCTCAAGTGCGAGGTCGTCCTTGACCTTGGCCGTCTCAAGCCTGAGGACATAGGCGTCGAGATGATATTCACTTCGTCGGACGCCAAGGGGGAGCTGCATATACAGAATGTCTGTGAACTTGGCATCACCTCCGAGAGTGAAGGCAAGGTGACTTACCAGGCCGAAATACTGCCGGAGAGGACAGGCATGTATCAGGTGGGGATGCGTATCTATCCGAAGAATCCGCGTCTCCCTCACAGGCAGGATTTCCCTCTGGTCAAATGGCTGTAGTAGCCACCGGTTTTTTTGACGGTGTGCATCTTGGACACCGCCGAGTCATAAGTGCACTCGTCTCCTCTGCCCGCGAAAGGGCCGAGGAGGCGATTGTCGTTACTTTTGCCACGCATCCGCGGGCTGTGCTCCAGCAGGATGCACGCACACTGCGGCTGCTGTCTTCTCCTGCGGAGAAGGCCGCCATGCTGAAGAGCCTTGGCGTTGACAGGGTGGAGGTGCTGGATTTTACGCGGGACTTCTCCCGCATGAAGGCGGAGGAGTATCTGCGGGACATCGTGCGTGATCGCCTCGGCGGGACGGCCGTGCTGCTGGGGTACGACAACAGGCTGGGTTCTGACCAGCTTTCTCCGGAGCAGCTCCGGCCGCTGGTCGGAATACTCGGAATGGATGTCGTGATTGTCCCTCCGGCGCGTCTGGACGGTGATATCATAGTGAGTTCCACCAAGATACGCGCAGCCTTGTCCGAAGGTCGCGTGGGGGATGCGGCGGCCATGCTGGGCTACGAATATCCGGTCAGCGGAGTCGTGGTGAGCGGCAAGCAGCTGGGCCGCAAGATAGGTTTCCCTACTGCCAACATGCAGCTTTACGAGCCTCTCAAACTGATTCCGGGTCGCGGCGTCTATCTCTCCGAGGTGGAGACTCTTGGGCGGCGCTTCTACGGGATGACCAATGTCGGGGACATCATCGAGACCAACATCTTCGATTTCTCGGAGGATATCTATGGCCTCGACATCACCGTAAAATTCAAAAAGCGCCTCCGTGACGGGAAGCGCTTGAACTCTATCGAGGAACTGAAAGCCCAGCTTACTTGCGACGAAGCTCTCTGTCGAGAATTTTGCGCAGGCCTGCCGCGCCTTTGACCGGCTCCGTGCTGAGCTGGCCGTCGACAATCAGCAGTGAATTCGGCAGGGATGTCACTCCATAGGTGACAACTGCCGGAGAAGCTGCGCCGAGTCCGTCGTTGAGGTTGATCCATGGGAGCTTCTGGGAGTTCACTACCGAACCCCATGCCGCCTTGTCCGGTGACACGCAGACGGCGTAGATTTCAAATCCCCTGTCATGATATTCTTTCCATACCGGGAGAAGCGTATCGATGTTGAGCATCTTCTGCGCGGCGTCGGTCGCGTCCCAGAAATGCAGCAGCACCACCTTGGCCTCCACTGCGCTGAGGGCGCGTCTTTCTCCCTTGATATCAGGGAGAGTGATGTCCGGGTAGCTGCGCTCTTCAGCCGTGCGTATCATCCCGTCGATCTCGAGGATCTTCATCCTGCGGGCGGCCTCCTTGTCGAGGGCCTTGACATAGCGGGATTCCGGATAGACGGTCTTGAGGGAGTCGGCGGCGGCGCGGAAGAACAGGGCGTCTGTCGGCTGGTTGAACACTGACGTCCCTTCGCCTATGCTCTCGTAGAGCACCGGGATGGTGGTCATGGAGTAAGGGTTGCTCATCACATACCTGACGCTGGCCCGGTAGTGGTCGAGATAGGCCTTGGCCATCTTCGGCCCGTCGTTGCCGGCTGCGAGCATCGATTTGATGAAGTCCGCGTAGGCCTTGTCCACCTCCGCGAGCTTGGTAGAGCCTTCGGAGCCTTCTATGCTGTAGTTGCCGAGCGTGTCCGCGCTCACCACGGCCTTCTCCCCGCTCTCAAGCAGGAGGGCCGCTATGCGTGTGTCGCCCTTGAAGAGGTAGATGAACTCCGGCTGGCCTTTCTTGACAGGCACGGAGTAGCTGAATGAACCGTCCGCCTTCGTCTTGATGGTGTCGAGGACGCTGTACACGTTGACATCGAGCTGCCTTACCACTATCCGGCTGTCTCCGGCCCCTTCTATCTTGCCGCTGATCTTCGCCTCCTGTGCGCAGGAAGCGAGCGCGAGTGCCGCGGCGGCTGCGGCGAGTATCTTATAACTTCTCATATTCGGCGAGGATTGCGTCGGCGGTTTTCTGCATTTCTTCTTTGGTGAATACCGGACGGGTCTTGCGGAAATCCATGTCGCCCTCGCTCTGGAGCGGGACAAGGTGGATGTGGGTGTGCGGCACTTCCATCCCGAGTACGGCCACCCCTATCCGCTTGCACGGCACGGCCGCCTTGAGCGCCGTGGCCACCTTGCGCGCGAAGGCCCAGAGGCCCTCATAGGTGTCCGGGTCGAGGTTGAAGATGTAGTCCTCCTCCACTTTTTTCGGGATCACGAGAGTGTGGCCCGCGGCGAGGGGACTGATGTCCAGGAAAGCGTAGAAATCTTCGCTTTCCGCAACCTTGAAGGACGGGATCTGCCCCGTCGCGATTTTGGTGAAAATGGTAGCCATCAGAGTGATATGTCGAGGATTTCAAACTTTATGATTCCGGACGGGGCCTTGGCCTCCACCGTTTCTCCCTTGCCGTGTCCCATCAGGGCCTTGGCTATGGGCGTGGTGGCGGCGAGCTTGCCTTTGGAGAAGTCGGCTTCGCTCTCGCCGACGATGGTGAACTCCATCTCCCTGCCGTTGTTGAGGTTCTTGACCTTCACCTTGTTGAGCATCTGCACCTTGTCGGTGCTGAGCTGGGAACTGTCCAGAACCTTGGCGTTGATAACCATGTTCTGGAGGTTTGCTATCTTGAGTTCGAGCAGGGCCTGGGCCTCCCGTGCCGATTCGTATTCTGCGTTCTCGGAAAGGTCGCCCTTTTCCCTGGCTTCAGCGATGGCCGCTGAAATGACAGGCCTCTGGGCAAGCGCTTCCGCCAGCTCTTTCTTGATCTTGTCGAGCCCTTCCTGGCTCATATAGTGTATTTCCGCCATAGTATTAGTTAATTAAGCAATCGTTAAAAAATAAGTTGCATCAATCTGCGGCAACTTATTCTTTGCCGCTTACTAAAAAGGAGTCCTGCCGGCGTGGCAGAACCCTTGTTCTTTGCAAAGATAATGAAAGCGGAACTAAAAACAAATTCTGCCGTCCCTATTCATTGTCGAATTTCGGGGTCATTATCTCTTTGTAGAGAATCAGTTTCCTGCGGTCCCCGCGTATCTCTTCGGCTGTCGGAAAGCTCTCTGGGACAGCTTTTTCCCGGATTATGGGCGCAGTGTCCTCATGGTGTGCCGCCGGGGCTGCCGGGGCCGCTTTGACCACCGGAGCCGCCTGGACTGTCTTGACTGCCGGGGCAGGCATGACCGGTGCCGTCACGGGCACCGCCGGTTCGCGCACTATAGCCCTTGGGGCCTCTTCCTGCTCTTCCGGTTCTTCTTCGAAGATTATAGGCTCGGCATGCACCTGCGGCTGCGCCTTCCTTGCCGCCCTGAGGCGCTTGTCGATGATCGCCGCCAATATCGGGACGGAGAACATCAGAATGGTGATGAGAATACCTTCCATAGTGTGTCAGAATAATTTCTTTTTGCTTGTGGTGGCTATGAACTGCTTGAGATAGAACGGTTCGAAGTAGGCGCAGTCCTTGATGTCGCCCGCCTTGAGCGCTTCTTCGGCGAGGGATGCCATCGCGCCTGCCTTGGGGCAGGTCTGTATGAAGAGCGACCCCGGAGAGGCGATGGCGTCACGGCACTTCCCGGCGCCGTCTCCGATGAATGCCGCCGGCCCCTCGGAGAGGATTTCCCTGAAAGTCTCCCCGTCTACGATTCGCGGCTCCACTTCAGTCAGGCGTCTGCCGCCGGTGGAGTAGATGGCGGTGTAGACTTCCATCCTGCGCGCGTCCACCATGGGGATGATGTGTCTGATCTCTCCCGGAAGGCCTTCTTCCATGGCCTGTCTGGCGAGGATGTCAAGCGTGCCTACGGCGAGCAGGGGCAGCCCGGTGGCGAAGCAGAGGCCCTTGGCGGTGGAGACACCCACCCGAAGCCCCGTGTAGGAGCCCGGCCCGGCGCTGACGCACACCGCGTCGCAGTCTTTTACCGTCAGCCCCCTCTCTTCCAGCACCTGCTTGACGAACGGTGCCGTCATCGCCGCGTGCGCCTTGGGTGCGTCGCTTTCCCTTGCGGCCACGATTTTCCCGTCCTGCTCAAGAGCTACGGAGCAGAGGGCCGTGGATGTTTCTATAAGTATGATTCTGCTCATGTTGTCCTATGCTGTCTAGCCGAGACCGGCCACAAATGATTTTATATATGGGAAAATATCGCCGGCGAGGTCTTTGAGGGCGTGGTATATCGAGGCGTTGTCCAGGCTGGACGGGTCTACTATGTGGGCGGTGGCGTTGACGCTCTCGAAGAGCATTATCAGCAGCCCGAGCACGAGGGCCACCTTGAACACGCCTATCACAAGCCCGAGCAGCCCGTTGATCCACCCCAGGAAGACTATCTTCAGGAGCCGGGTCAGCAGCGACCCCAGAAGCCCCATGAGCATTATGACCAGCACCACGATCAGGATGAAACTGACCAGATGAAGGATGACCTTGTCAATGCCTATGTACTGAGAGAGCCAGACGCTGAGTGATGACGAGAAATAGAAGGCCGCCCAGACCCCGACGATAATCGAGACCAGTTCCACGACCTGTTTGACGAAGCCCTTGCGGATTCCGTAAACGATTGCGGGGACGAAACATATAAGCAGAACGATGTCTATGATGGCCATACAAGTTGGAATTCAAAACAATTTCTTAACTTTGCGAATTGTTCAGCCCGCGTCCTGTTCCTGCCGGGGCAGCCGGGCACAAACGCAAAATTAGTAAAAAATATGACATTCAAAGAGTATGGCGGACTTGATCTCGTGGCGGCCGCCGACGAGGTTCTGAATAAGTGGAAAGGTATCGACGCTTTCGGCAAATCCCTCCGGCTCCGTGACGGGGCTCCGGAGTTCATATTCTTTGAGGGGCCGCCTTCCGCCAACGGAATGCCGGGCATTCACCATGTCATGGCCCGCTCCATCAAGGATGCGGTCTGCCGCTACAAGACGCAGTCTGGTTTCAAGGTGCGCCGCCGTGCCGGATGGGACACGCACGGACTGCCTGTGGAGCTTGGCGTGGAGAAGAAACTCGGCATAACCAAGGATGACATCGGCAAGAAGATCAGCGTGGAGGAGTACAACCGCACCTGCCGCGCTGAAGTGATGAAATATACCGCCGAGTGGCGCACTCTTACGGAGCGCATCGGCTACTGGGTTGACATGGACGACCCTTATGTGACTTATGACAACCGCTACATCGAGACTCTCTGGTGGCTGCTCAAGGATATATACGGCAAGGGCCTTCTCTACAAGGGCAAGAGCATACAGCCGTATTCTCCTGCCGCCGGCACGGGTCTGAGCAGCCATGAGCTCAACCAGCCGGGCTGCTACCGTGATGTCAAGGACACCACCTGTACCGTGCAGTTCAAGGTGATGGGGGAGGATGATCTCTATTTCCTCGCCTGGACCACGACCCCGTGGACCCTGCCTTCCAACACTGCGCTGTGCGTTGGGCCGAATATCGATTATGTCAAGGTCAAATCCTCGAATCCTTATACCGGCGCCCCCGCCACCTATATCGTGGCCGAGGCACTCGTGGGCTCTCTGTTCAATGACAAGGTGCCGTACGAGGTGCTGCCGGGCAGTTTCAAGGGTTCGACCCTCGTGGGCATGCGCTACGAGCAGCTGATTCCGTGGTTCCGTCCGGACGACGGAGCGTTCCGCGTGATTGCCGGTGACTATGTGTCGACCGAAGAGGGTACAGGTATCGTGCACATCGCGCCTACTTTCGGCGCGGATGACGCCAAGGTCGCCAAGGCTGCCGGGGTGCCGGCGCTCATGGTGATTGATGCGGCCGGTGACCCTCAGGCCCAGGTTGACCTCAAGGGCCGGTTTTACCGCATCGAGGATCTGGATCCGGCGTATGTCGCCGACAGGGTTTCCCCGGAATACCGTGAATGGGCCGGGCGTTACGTGAAGAATGCCTACGATGACAGTCTCGCCCCGGATGCTCCTACCCTTGATGTCGATCTCTGCGTGATGATGAAGATGGCGGGCAAGGCGTTCCGCATCGAGAAGAAGGTTCACTCTTACCCTCACTGCTGGCGCACCGACAAGCCTGTGCTCTATTACCCGCTCAACAGCTGGTTCATCAGGACTACGGCCGTGCGGGAGAAGATGATGGAGCTCAATGAGGGCATCACCTGGAAGCCTGAATCCACCGGCACCGGCCGTTTCCGCAAGTGGCTGGAAAACATACAGGACTGGAATCTCAGCCGCAGCCGCTACTGGGGCACGCCGCTCCCGATCTGGAGGACCGAGGACGGCAGGGAGGAAGTATGCATCGGCTCCGTCAAGGAACTTTATGCCGAGATAGACAAGGCTGTCGCTGCCGGGATGATGAAATCCAACCCTTTCCGGGAGCTCGGCTTCGACCCTGAAGACATGAGCAAGGCGAACTATGACAAGATCGACCTGCACCGCCCTTATGTGGACGAGATATTCCTTGTGAGCCCGTCCGGGAAGAAGATGACCAGGGAGACTGACCTTATCGACGTGTGGTTCGACTCCGGCTCCATGCCTTATGCCCAGACCGGGCTGCGCGGCATCGATTCTCCTGATTTCGGCTGCACGGCCGACTTCATCGCGGAGGGCGTCGACCAGACTCGCGGGTGGTTCTATACCCTGCACGCCATCCATACCATGGTCAGCGGCACGCCGGCTTTCCGCCGCGTGATTTCCAACGGCCTGGTTCTTGACAAGAACGGGGACAAGATGAGCAAGCGTCTCGGCAATGCCGTGGATCCGTTCAAGGCTCTCGACAAGTTCGGCCCTGATGCGCTGCGCTGGTACATGCTCACCAATGCCCAGCCTTGGGACAACCTCAAGTTCGATGAGGCCGGTGTGGAGGAGGTTCGCCGCAAGTTCTTCGGGACCCTGTATAATTCATATTCCGTATTCGCGCTCTATGCGAACATCGACAAGTTCGACCCTTCTTCCGAGAAGGTGCCGTATGGGGACAGGCCTATGTTCGACCGCTGGATAATCAGCCGGCTCAACACCCTCGTGAAGTCCGTGGAGGCCTCCTATGAGGATTATGACCTGACCGCCGCTGGCCGTCTGGTGCAGGATTTTGTCTGCGACGACCTGAGCAACTGGTATATACGTCTCAACAAGAAGCGTCTCTGGGGCGCCGGGATGACCGGGGACAAGCTCTCGGCCTATCAGACTCTGTATGAGGTGCTCCGCACAGTGGCCCTCATCTCTGCCCCGATAGCGCCGTTCTATATGGACAGGCTCTGGACGGATCTGGTGCCGGGGTCGGAGTCCGTGCATTTCGAGAGCATGCCTCAGGCTGACGGATCCCTCGTGGACGAGGGGCTGGAGGAGAGCATGAGTTTCGCACAGAAGGCTTCTTCCATGGTCCTTGCGCTTCGCAAAAAGGTGGGTATCAATGTCCGCAAGCCTCTAGCCAAGGTGCTTGTCCCTGTCCTTGACGATACCGTGAAGGAGCATATACAGAAGGTCAGCGACATCTTCCTTACGGAGGTCAATGTCAAGGAGATAGAGTTCCTGCACGATACCACCGGCATCATCACCAAGAAGATCAAGCCGAACTTCAAGACGCTCGGCAAGGCCTACGGCAAGAGGATGAAGGAGATCGCAGCCGCTTTCGGCACCCTCTCCCAGGAGCAGATAGCCCTTATAGAGCGTGCGGAGGCAGAGTATGTGCTGCATCTGCCTGGAGGTGATGTCACCCTCGCCAAGGGGGATTACGAGATCAGTTCCGAGGATATGCCGGGCTGGCTCGTCGCTACTGAGGGGACGCTCACCATAGCCCTTGATATAGTGCAGACTCCGGAACTCCTGAGGGAGGGAGTCGCCAGGGAACTTATCCACCCTGTCCAGAATCTCCGCAAGGAGAGCGGTTTTGAGGTGACAGACAGGATTGATACTGTTATATATGCGGACGGTGCCGCATACGATGAGATCAAGGACGCCCTCTCCGAGTACTCGGAGTATGTGGCGGCTCAGACCTTGTCGCTCTCCCTCTCTCTGAAGAGGCTCGGGGAGGCCCCTTCGGGAGCGGCTGAAGTCGAGTGGGGTGACGGGGCCATCAGAATATTTGTAGAGAAACATTTAAAATAAGCCTATTATGACAGACGAAAAGAAAGGTGCTCCTATAACGGAGAAAACGCGCTATTCAGATGCGGAACTTGCTGAGTTCAAAGCCATCATCGAGGAGAAACTGGTTCAAGCCAAGGCTGAGTACAACACCCTCAGGGAGGTTGTGATCAATAATGGCACCAATGATATAGAGGACACCTCGCCTTCGTTCAAGACTGTTGAGGATGACGGAGCCAACCAGCGCTCCAAGGAGGAGGCCAGCCAGCTTGCGCAGAGGCAGTACAAGTTCATCAAGAACCTTGAGGCGGCTCTCGCGCGCATCGAGAACAAGACTTACGGAATCTGCCGCGCCACCGGGAAACTCATCCCTAAAGAGAGGCTGATGAGGGTGCCTCACGCCACTTTGACCGTAGAAGCCAAGGAGCAGCTTGCCAAGGAGGGCAAGAATTAGTGTCCGACAAGGTTGCAGTCACTCCGAGGGGCGGCAAGACCTCAAAGGGCTTGTGGCTCCTCCTGCTTGGCTTAGGACTTGTCACGGCTGATCAGGTCATCAAGGTGATCGTCAAGACCAACATGGACCTTGGCGAGCAGATTTATGTGATCGGTCAGTGGTTCCGGATATGTTTTGTCGAGAATGAGGGCATGGCCTTCGGGATGGCCTTCGGCGGCGCGACGGGGAAGTTCCTGCTTTCGCTTTTCCGTATCTGCCTGAGCGGAGTCCTGATCTGGTGGATACATTCTCTGCTCAAGAAAGGCACGGCCCCTGCCGGTGTGCTCGTCGGCTTGACTTTGATCACAGCCGGGGCGATAGGGAACATCATCGACTGCCTGTTCTACGGGCTGATCTGGGATTATGCGCCTTTCATGTTCGGGAAGGTGGTGGACATGTTCTATTTCCCTATCATACGTAGCGGGGAGAAGGTGATATTCTTCAGTCCGGTCTTCAATTTCGCGGACTCCTGCGTGACTGTCGGGGCGTTCTATCTGCTGCTTTTCCAGTGGAAGTTCTTCTCCGGTGAGGGAAAGAAGAAAGACAAGGAAAAATAAAGATATTTTTGCAAATCAACGGAAAATATCTAAATTTGCAGTCCCATACGGGAAGGAGAGTTGGCCGAGTGGTTGATGGCGGCAGTCTTGAAAACTGTTGACCTTAACGGGTTCGGGGGTTCGAATCCCTCACTCTCCGCAAAATCGGGCTAACGCTCTGATTTTTAATAAATTAGACGCAGAGTTAGACCTAAAACGGGACAAAATCGGGACAAGTTCTGTCCCGATTTTTGATTCCAGGATCTCCGATTCCATGCTTTCTGGGCAGGAGCCGGAAAAGAAAAAAATGTTTTTCGCACCAATCGCAGGAATCCACTACAGAGAAGCAAAATTGACGCAGGGCAGGGAGTGGTTCATCAGTTTTTATGTTATTGACCCGGTATCCGGAAAGCTGAAGCGCGTCCGCATCAAATGCAATCGGGAACGCAATGCGCGGCTTCGCAAGAAGAATGCTATGCAGATGATAGCGGGAATCAATCAGCGCTTGTCCATGGGGTGGAACCCGTTGTCCGGGAGCGTAGCACCCAATGCGTCTGAACCTCTTTTGAAATGTATCGATGGTTTTCTGAAGATCAAAAAGAAGGAGACCGAAGCCGCGTCTTACAGATGCTACGAGTCTTTTGTCAAGATTTTCAGGAAATTTCTTGAGGACAATAAATTCCCATCGACAGCCCTTGTCTCCAGTTTTACACGGCAGCACGCTCTTGCTTTCATGGATATGGTTGAAGAGAAACTCTCCCCGAAGACTTTCAACAACTATATCGGTTTTTTCAGGGGCCTGTGGGTATGGATGGTGGAGAAAGGCTATGCGGACGCCAACCCTTTTGACGGCATCGAGAAGAAACCGAAGAAACTTCTGAAGAAGAACCGCCGGCTGCTGACGGATGATGAACTGGACAGGCTCATAGATTATCTGCAGCGCGAGAACGTGCCGTACCTTGCCATGTGCATGCTGTGCTATGCCTGCTTCATCAGACCGAAGGAGATTGCCCTGTTGCGATGTCGGGATATTGACCTTGACCGGCAGGTGGTGCATGTTTCGGCCGAGATAGCCAAGAACGACAATGATTCTTTCCGGACAATTCCGGATGAGATCATGCCCGCTCTGCGGGCGCTGGATTTGTCAAATCCCGACTACTATGCGTTCGCCGACCATAAGATGTGGAACTACTCTCCCGGTAAGCAGCTGATGTGCTCCCGGAAGATTGCAAAATATTGGGATCTCGTGTTGCGCAAGGAACTTGGATTCGGCATGGATCTTAAGTTCTACTCCCTGAAGGATACGGGAATCACGAACATGCTGACGAACGGGGTGCCGATCAACCTGGTGCAGCGGCAGGCGGATCACTCAAGCGTTGCGATGACGGCAATATATGTTGGGAAACGGGCGGACGCGAGCGGGGAGCTCAAACACGCGGAGATTCTTGGGAACCGGCCGCTACCGGAACTTTCTGAAAAGTAAACAGGCCGCGTATAGGCAAATGCCGCCGACGAACAGGAAGAAGGTGATGATGAACAGGCCTCCCGCCTGCATCTTAAATTTCTGCCACCTGCTCAAGTCCTTCTCCCGGTATCGTATCTCTTGTATGACACTGCCTGAGTATCTCGCCTCTTCGCGCAACCTCAGCGGCACGGTCACTATTGTCGGAATTACTGCGCCCGTACGGTTTCTGAGGGTGTGGTGCAGGCGGCCCTCCGATATCCAGGCATCTGACACTGCTATGGAAGTTTCCAGGTGTGAGGTGTCCTTTGGCGGCCGTATGGCCGATGCTGTGCCTTCGGGGACAGGCACCAGGATGACGCTGTCGCGGAACACTGTGCTGTCCTTGATATGGACGGCCACGGAATCCCGGACTTGTACTGACCACACCTTGCGTGGGACGGAACAGGAGGCGACAAAGAGCGCCGTCATGACAAGGAAAGCGGCCCCGCGTCTCATAGCTTCTCCCCCTTATACCTCCAGTTGTAGAGCACTTGACCGCGCTGCGCTCCCTCAAGGCTGTGGCTGAAATGCACGAAATCGGGATAGAGAATCATCTGGTCGAAAGGGAGCTGGAGCCTCACCGCGAGTCTCGCAAGCTCCACGGGGTTTTCGCAGGCGATGTCCGCGGCTTCTCCCCTGACGTGCTGGGATGACGCGACGCCTCCGACAAGGCGGTTGAGTTCTTCACAGCGGTAGCCGGAATTGACGTGCATCGGCATCCCCCAGGCGTCACGCAGGGGCTGGAGAACCTCAATCGTCAGCGCCTTGATGGCGTCACGCACTCCAGCCGTCCTTATGACATTGCAGATTTCGTGACGTTCTGCCATGTCAGAGTGTTCGAACTCTCTGTAGTTGAAATTCTTACTGATTGTCCCCATTTTCCTGGGTTTTCCTGTGTTCCGCGAGCAGATCTTCGACCGGGGTGTAGTCCGCCCCGAAGTCGGCGTCCGCCGCGTGCGCCTTGTAGTATTCCTTGCCACGCCCGAGCGATGGCCTGCGCAGCACGCATCCCTGATGTATGCACATGTAGTAGCCCTTGGTTGTGCACTCGCAGCGCTTGTCGGCAAGAGCCTTCTGGAGGTCGGCGATGAGCTTGTCCTTCTTCTCCTCGCGACGGTCGCTTTCGCTCTGCATGTCGCGGAGTTCCGCTATCGCGGCATTGAGGCCTTCGATGGCGGCATTGTCTGCATCCGCCCCGGCCTTCTTCCTGGTGGCACGGAGGGTCGCAAGTGTGGAGAGCGCACCACCTCCTATCAGGGCGGCCAAGTTTGATATTATCAGGGTCCAGTTCATCACTCGCTTCCTTCGGGGGCTTCCCAGAGGGAGCCCTCCAGTTCCAGTTCGAGGGCGCCGAGTTTCAGGGAGTTCTCCGCGCAGAACTTGTGCCATTCTGCGAACGGGAGCGACTTGCATTCGATGTCTGTCTCCTCGGACAGGAGATTCGCGATACACTGGCTTGCTTTCTCTACCTTCTCCTTCAGCTGCTCCCCGTCCGGGGTTCCAAGCTTCTGACGCTCCTCGTCTGTCAGATACTCTTTGACGATTGCTTCTCTCTGGTCGATTATCATCTGCGCGGCCTTCCGGATTGCAGACTTCATCTTGATGACCTTGTAGGCGTGCTCGACACCCAGGGTGTTGGCGGACGCCTGCATGAACGGCCCTTCGGCAAGGGCGACTATTATTGAATTCTTCATATATATTTGAATTTATGTGCAATATAGCGAGTTATATGAAGTATTACAATATGTGACATGTTGCGAAGTATTGATTTTAGCATATTTCAACATGTCAACAGCCCCACAGGAAGACCTGCGGGGGGAACGGCTTATTTAATTATGGCGATTTCGCCATAATTAAACACGAGAAGTGACACAAGCGGCAACTCGTATCACTTCTAAAGTAAATTGCTCGCCCGAGCTTTTGAACGAATCTCAATAGTGCTATTGGGAGTATGTTCTTCATTACTTTGTCTGACACAAGATACTTTGTTTCCGTCACAAAAACAAGAGTTGTCAAAAGAATCGCACTGTATTAGCCCTTCGCGGTATTCTTTCCACCACCGGTCCTGGAGGTCGAATGCCTCCCGTTCCCACGGACGGGAGCGGTACGGCGCAGTCTTCGGCCAGAGGGCGCCTTTCCAGCTGTACGCCCCGTCCGGCATCCGCACGAGGTCTCCGCGTTCGAACTGCCAGATGTGGACGCACTCGTGGACAGCCATCTCGGGTGTCGGGCTGTCGGCGATGAGCTGGTATGCGTGCGCCACGGCGCAGGGGAACACCGCCGCGCGCAGCTCGTACTCGCCGTCGCGGGAGAGCTTGCGCAGGAGGTCGGGGTTGTCAACCACCGTCACGAAGATGTCGGAGATGCCGGCCTTCTCGTGGAGGCACCAACGCACGATGTCCGCGAAGTCGTGCCGGGAGGCGATGTTGCACTCCACCCGCAGCGTCTCGGGCCACGGGCGGAGTATCTTGTGTGAATTGCGTTGCATGGGCTATCCGGCGTATGTCACGGTGAATGTCGCGCCTGTGCCGCTCACCCAGGTCTCGCCGTCCACGGAGGTCTGTATCGTGCCTTGGACTATGTATCTCGTACCTACGGTCGGAATGACGCCGAAGTCCGCCCATGTGGCCGTCCGTGCCTTGGAGAACTGGTCTTTCGGGTTGGCGTCGTATGTGGCCGTGACTTGGTTTGTACCATAGTTGAGACGCAGCGAGACTCGCACCCGGAGTGGGATGTCCTCCGATGATGTATTGAATGAGTGACTGTACAGGAAGCCTGCTGATGTCCCGCCGCTGATGTGGAGAGTCGCCGGAGGGGCCGTCTGTGGTACGAGCACTCTGAATACCTGGCCGACGAAAGACCTCATCGGGAAGATCTCGTCCGCCCATGTGTTCTGGACCTCCTGCCATGAGCCGTCATATTTCGGG
>ULRB01073567.1_pt1 | contig 21111 bp, 16 predicted proteins | sample 1955051 | NCBI WGS metagenome assembly ULRB01 (sample SAMEA4835671, study PRJEB28245) | human gut metagenome | biome: gut microbiome; material: fecal sample | place: Denmark | collected 2008 | reverse complement strand
AGAATCAATCCCGCCGGGCGGCTTGCTTGATCTAGAGTGAGAGGTTGTGCCAATGCGGTCCGAATCTCTCGAAGGCTTGTCTGTCAAGCATCTCCCTGTCATCAGGATGGGCTATGCTTATCATCAGCTTCGCCCTCTCCTGGAGACTCTTGCCATAGAGGTCGACTGCTCCGTATTCCGTCACTATCCAGTGCGCGTCCGCCCTCGGGGTGACCACGCCTGCTCCTGAGTTGAGTTCCGCCACAATCTTGTTCTTGCCTTTGTTGGTCCGTGAAGCGAAGGCGGTGATGCTCTTGCCGCCCTTGGACATGGTGGCGCCGCGCACGAACTCAAGCTGTCCCCCTGTCCCGCTGAAGATGCGGGTGCCGATGGAGTCGGCGCTGATCTGGCCGGTCAGGTCCACTTCAGTGGCCGAATTGATGGCTTTCATGTTGGGGTTCTGGGATATCACCCAAGGGTCATTGGTGTATTTGATGTCCTTCATCAGCACGGTCGGGTTGTCGTTGATGAAGGAGTACACTTCATTCGACCCGAGCAGGAAGGAGGCCACGACTTTGCCTGTGTCTATCTTCTTGTGGCTTCCGTTGATGACTCCGGCCTTGATGAGCGAGAGCAGGCCGTCGGCGAACATCTCCGTGTGGAGCCCGAGGTTCTTGTGGTGCCTGAGCTGGGCGGCGAGCGCGTTCGGGAGGGCTCCGATACCCATCTGGATGCAGTCTCCGTCTTCCACGAGCGACGCGCAGTTCTTGCCGATCAGCACTTCGGTCGGGGTCGGCTCGGCGAATCCCGCCGTCACGAGCGGCGTGTCGTCCTGCACCAGATAGTCGAACTGGTCGAGGTCAAGCAGATCCCCGTAGGCGAAAGGCACATTGGGATTGATTACGCCTATCACCAGGTCGGCGCACTCCACGGCCGCGACCGAGCAGTCCACGGATGTCCCGAGGCTGACCTTGCCTTCGGCGTTCGGAAGTGAGACATTGACGAGCGCGGCTCCGAGCTTGATGGCTCCGTCCCTGTAGAGTTTCTGGCTCTCGCCGAGGTGTACCGGCAGGTAGTCCGCATATCCCGCATTGACGTTCTTGCGGACATTGGGGCCCACGAAGAAGCCTTGCTCGAAGAAGATGCCTTCATATTTCGGCTCGCTGTACGGAGCCGGCCCTTCTGTGTGGAAGTGGTGGAAATGCAGGTCTTTTACATCTCCGGCATCGGCTCTGCGGCAGAGCGCGGAGATCAGGCAATGCGGCACGCTGGCAACGCTGCTGAGGTGTATGTGGCAGTGTGAGGGGATGTGGCTGACCGCCTCATCTGCGGAAACGAAGTGCATCGTCTTCATATGACAATAATAATTATTAGATTTGTGCCGACAAAAATAGCAAAATAATCAATGCACACAAAAGAGGAAAAGCTCGCGGCGTTCTCCCGTCTTCTGGACACGATGGACGCGCTGCGCGAGAAGTGTCCGTGGAATGCGGAGCAGACGATGGAAACCATACGCCCGATGACCGAGGAGGAAGTGTATGAGCTCAGCGATGCGATAGTCAAGGACGACGCCCCGTCCATCGCCAAGGAACTCGGTGATTTACTGTACCATATAGCATTCTATTGCAGGATAGGGGAGGAGCAGGGGCGCTTCGACATCGCGGACTCGCTGACCAAGGTCTGCGACAAGATGGAGTTCCGTCATCCGCACGTGTTCGGGAAGGACGCTGGGAAACATCTTAGCGCCAAAGAGATAGCCGATACATGGGAACTTGTCAAGGCCAAGGAGAAAGACGGCAACAAGACCGTGATGTCAGGGATTCCTGACGCCATGCCGGCCATCCTCAAGGCCCTCTCGATGCAGGAGAAGGCGAGAGGCTGCGGATTCGACTGGGAGAAGCGCGAGGATGTCTGGGACAAGGTCGAGGAGGAGCTCGGCGAGGTCAGGGAGGCATGCGGAGAGGAGAGTTTCTCTCACGAAGAAGAGGAATTCGGCGACCTGCTCTTCGCAGTCATCAATGCGGCACGCCTCTACGGGGTGGATCCGGAGAAGGCGCTCGGGGCCACATGCAGCAAGTTCCGCCGTCGCTTCACCTATCTGGAGGAGAACACGATACGCAAGGGGCGCAGGCTCTCTGACATGAGCCTCGCCGAGATGGACGCCATCTGGGACGAGGGCAAGGCGAAGGGGCTGTAGGCGCTTGCGGGAGTTCCGAGGATTTTTCCTAAATTTGCAGACTTATATACTCTGAGACATTTTATGGCTGAATACAGACTGACGGAAGTCACAGACCACCGCGACACTTTGAGGTTCATCACTTTTCCGGATGAGCTTTATCGCGGCTGCCCTCAATATGTCCCCGCCCTCCATTCGGATGAGATGTTCATGCTCACGAAGTTCGCCGCCCTGTCCTATTGCAGGCGCAAGATGTGGCTCGTGCTGGACGGCGGGCGCGTGGCGGGGCGCATCTGTGCCATCATAAATCCAAGATACAACGAACTCTACGGCACAAGACGCGTGCGTTTCGGCTGGTTTGACTGCGTGGAGGACATCGAAGTGGCGCGCATGCTCATAGGGGCGGCGTCGGACTGGGCGCGTAAAGAGGGGATGACGGAGATTCACGGCCCGCTGAGCTACAACACTCTCGGGCGCCAAGGGATGCTTGTGGAGGGATACGAGTATGTCCCTCCGTTCAACTGCCCCTACAACTACCCTTACTACAACGACTTCCTCACGGCGCTTGATTTTGACAAGGAGTGCGACTGGGTGCAGTACCGCATGGTCGCCAACCACGGCGTGCCGGACAAGACGCGCAGGGTGGCCAAGATGCTGCAGGACAAGGAGAAGCTCCACTTCGCGGACATAAGAGCCGTCAAGAAGGACCCGGCGGAAGTGCGCCGTTTCTTCAAGGCGTTCAACGACAGTTTCTCCGATGTCTACGGCTTCGTGCCGCTGGATGACAATGAAATCGAAGACGAGGCGCGGCGGATGCTGCCTTATCTCTCGGACAAGTCCAGCTGCATGCTGCTCGACGGCAGCGACGAGATAGTGGCGTTCGGCATCTCTTTCCCGAGCATATCCGGCGCTCTCCAGAAAGCGAAGGGAAGCCTCTTCCCGTTCGGTTGGGCGCACCTCCTCAAGGCCAAGCACGACTACGAGACCACGGACCTCATGGCCAACGGAGCTGTCCGCAAGTGGCAGAACACCGGCGTCTCGTCAGTGTTCTACAAGGAGATGGGCGACAAGGCCATACGCATAGGCAACCGCTGGGCCATCTCGAACCCCCAGCTTGAGTCGGATTCCGCGGCCAACATCTGGAACTGCTACGAGCACGAATCGTATATGCGCCGCAGGTGCTACATAAGAAATATAGAAGACTGATATGGCAGATACTAAACTTTTGGAGAAGGTACTCTCCCTTGAAGATAAATTCCAGTCGCTGCAGGAGCAGCTCTCCAGCCCGGAGGTGATGTCGGACATGAAGAGATATGTCCAGCTCAACAAGGACTACAAGGAGCTTGAGCCCATCATCAGGGCGGGCAAGGAGTACGAGAAGATGACGCGTGACCTCGCGTCCGCCAAGGATATCCTGGTCAACGAGAAAGATGACGAGCTGCGCGAGATGGCCCGCGAGGAAGTCTCGGACATAGAGTCCAGGATGCCTCAGATGGAGCAGGACATCAAGCTTCTGCTGATTCCGGCGGATCCGGACGATTCCAAGAACGCCATCATCGAAATCCGTGGCGGCACCGGCGGGGACGAGGCGGCGATATTCGCCGGCGACCTCTTCCGCATGTACCAGCACTTCGCCGAGTCCAAGGGCTGGAAGTTGGAGGTGACGGACCAGACGCCGGGCACGTCGGGCGGATTCAAGCAGGTCGTGTTCAAGCTCTCCGGAGAGAATGTCTATGGCGTGATGAAATACGAGTCCGGAGTGCACCGTGTGCAGCGTGTGCCGCAGACCGAGACCCAGGGCAGAATCCAGACCTCGGCGGCGTCCGTGGCCGTGTTCCCGGAGGCGGGAGAGTTCGATGTGGACCTCAGCTGGGATGACATCAGGCTCGACCTCTTCTGCTCTTCAGGCCCGGGAGGCCAGGGCGTCAACACGACATATTCGGCGGTGCGCCTCACGCACATCCCTACGGGACTCGTGGTGCAGTGCCAGGAGGAGCGCTCCCAGCTCAAGAACAAGGACAGGGCTTTCGAGGAACTCCGTACCCGTCTCTACAACCTCGAGCACCAGAAGTATCTGGACGGCATCGCTGCCAAGCGCAAGACCATGGTGTCCACGGGAGACCGGTCCGCGAAGATACGTACCTACAACTACCCTCAGGGGAGGGTGACCGACCACCGCATCAACTGGTCAATGTACAATCTCCCCGCCTTTATGGACGGGGAGATACAGGAATGTATTGATCAGCTGCAGATCGCCGAGAACGCCGAGCGTCTCAAGGAAGCAGCGTAGGGAAACTCAGACCTTTCTGAACGCCAGACAGGCGTTGTGACCGCCGAAGCCGAACGAATCGCTCAGACCGAGCGTAAGTTCGGCTTTGACGGCTTTGTTAGGCGTGTAGTCGAGGTCGCACTCCGGGTCCGGGCAGTCGAGGTTGATGGTCGGCGGGACTATTCCCTCCTGGAGGGCGAGTACGGTGGCCGCAGCCTCCACGGCTCCGGTGGCACCGAACATGTGGCCGTGCATTGACTTGGTGCTGCTGATGTGACACTTGTAGGCGTAGTCCCCGAACGCCTCCTTGTAGGCGAGGGTCTCCGCGATGTCGTTGAGGTGGGTGCCTGTGCCGTGGGCGTTGATGTAGACATTGTCTGAAGCCGGGTTGAATCCTGCCTGCTCCAGGGCTATCTTGATGCACTCTGCCTGGGTGGTCGCGTCCGGTCTCGGCGCTGTGGCGTGGTATGCGTCGCAGGTGCTGCCGTATCCCACCACTTCCGCGTAGATGTGCGCCCCGCGTGCCTTGGCATGCTCGAATTCCTCAAGGATGAGGATGGCCGAGCCGTCTGCCATCACGAACCCGCTCCTGTTGGCGTTGAACGGCAGGGATGCGTATTTCGGGTCTTCCGAGCGTGTGAGCCCCTTGGCGTTGGCGAAGCCCGCGATTCCGATAGGGATGGTGCACCTGTCCGCGCCACCAGCTATGACGGCGTCCGCGTAGCCGTGCTGTATGGCCCTGAACGCCTCGCCGATGGAGTGGGTCGAGGTCGCGCAGGCCGTCACGATGTCGATGCAGGAGCCCTGGGCCCCGAATTTGATCGCTATCTGGCCTCCGGCCATGTCACTTATCATGGTAGGCACGAAGTTGGGGGAGATCCACTTGCCGCTCCTGTCCTCCATGAACTTCTCGAGCTCGCGCTGTATGGTCGTGAACCCTCCGATTCCAGAGCCCACGTAGGTGGCGAGCTTCTTCGGGTCGATATTCTCGCCGGAGACAAGCCCGGAATCGTTCATGGCCTGCCAGGCTGACGCCATGGCATATATGGTGAACGGGTCCTGTTTGCGTATGAATGGCTTGTCCATGCCGAACAGCTCAGGGTTGAAGTCGCGGATCATGCCGCCTATCTTGACCGGGAGTTCCTCTGTCGGGAATTCTGTGATGTAGTCTATTCCGCACACTCCGCCGGTCAGATTGTTCCAGAATGTATTAATGTCTTGGCCAATGCATGAGAGCACTCCAAGGCCGGTTACGGCTACTTTTCTTTCCATATCTTTGTCGTACACTTTTTTAATACGGGCCAAAGGTACTAAAAAATTCATATATTTGCAGGAATCAATCAGGATGCCCGTGATGTCTTTTCTGCGTGGACAACTGCCGAGATACCTGCTCAGCAAGTATCAGTTGATATGGACCGTGACCTTTTCGGCCCTGTTCTCGCTCGTTATGATACTCTTGACCATCCCGTTCTCCAACAACGTCTGGTTCGCGCTCGGGGCGAGTTCCGCCTTCCTTTTCACGATAGCGTTCATCGTCGTGTCCATCGCGGTCGTGGTGGTCAGCAAGGTGCTGATGTTCAACTGCCGCAACAAGGAGAACTTCGAGGTGTGGAAGTACATTGTCTGGGATCTCCTGGAGATAGTGGCAATAAGTCTGCTCTATACCTTTTTCACCGTCCAGGGGGACAGCAGCGGGATAATCGACACCGGGTCGCGCGGCGTGGGCGGCATATTCCTGAGCGCCCTGTGCTTCACCCTGGTCTGCCTCGGCATCCCGTATGTGATATCGGCCCTGTACCTTTCGCTCGCGGACCGCAACAACACGATACGCCTGATGAACTACTCCAACGTGGTCAGCGACACGCCTGTGAAGCCTTACGAGGAGAAGCGCATCACGCTTTTCGACAGCAGCGGGGTGCTCAAGTTCTCCATCGACTCGGAGAACCTCTACTACATCGAGTCCGACGACAACTACATCAAGATCTGGTATACCGACAGCGCCGGGGAAGTGAAGCAGTACATGCTCCGCTGCCCGCTCAAGACGGTGGAGGACAGTTTCGCGGACAGCGACCTTGTGCGCTGCCATCGCAAATATATAGTCAACATCACGAAAGTCAAGATACTGAAGGCGGAGAAGGAAGGGTACAAGATCAGCCTCGGGCTTGACAATTGCGACACGATACCGATTTCCAAGACTTACGAGCAGAATGTGCTCGCACGCTTCAATTCACTTTAACGATTATGTGGCAGAGAATACAGACACTTTATTTGCTTATTTCCACGGCCCTCATCGCCTCGCTCCTGTTCTGCGAGAAGGCGGCGGATGTCCGTTTTACCGCTTATTTGCCTTATACGATATTGATAGTGATTGTGTTGCTGCTCAATATCCTGGCTCTCACCGTGTACCGGCACCGCATATTCCAGATGCGCACTGTGATGCTCGCGGCCATCATCTCGCTCGCGCTTCAGTGCTGGCTGGCGGTGGATTTCTTCACGGCCGGGGAGGCTCTCGTGTTCCGGGTGGCCGCCGTGTTCCCGATAGCGGTCACGATACTCAACCTCCTTGCCGCGAGGGCGATTTATTCGGATGAACTGATTGTGCGTAGCGCCTCACGCCTGCGTGCGGCCAAGCGCAATAAAAAATAATCACATATATGAGAATAGCAGAATCAGAACTGATCATCAATTCGGACGGCTCGGCGTTCCACATACACATCCGTCCGGAACAGCTTGCAGACAATGTCATACTCGTAGGAGACCCGGGCCGGGTGGCGATGTTCAAGCCTCTGCTCGATTCGGTCGAGTGCGAGGGCGCTTCCAGGGAATTCGTCTGGATCACGGGACAGTATAAGGGCAAGCGTTTCACCGTGCTCTCCACAGGCATAGGCACGGACAACATCGACATAGTGATGACGGAGCTCGACGCCCTCGCCAACGTGGATTTCAACACCCGCGAGGAGAAGCCGGAGCACCGCACGCTCAACATCTTGAGGATAGGCACCTGCGGTGCTATCCAGCCGGACATACCGCTCGGGTCTTTCATCTTCTCGCACATATCGGTGGGCTGCGACGGCCTGATGAACTGGTATGAGAACCGCGACAGCATCGCCCTCCTAGATTTCGAGGAGGCGTTCAAGAAGCATACTCACTGGGACAGGCATCTCCCGGATCCTTATTTCGTGCGCGCTTCCGACATGCTCATCAAGAAGTTCGAGGACTGCACGGTCAAGGGTATGACCATCTCTGCGTCAGGCTTTTACGGCCCGCAGGGCAGGGTGGTCCGTCAGGGGCTGGCCATGCCGGACATGCTTGAGGACTTCGAGAGTTTCGAGTTCGGCGGCTACCGCATCACCAATTTCGAGATGGAGGGTTCCGCCCTCGCCGGGATGTCCGCGAAGCTCGGGCACAATGCCGGCACGGTGTGCTGCGTCATAGCGAACCGCTATCTCAAGGATGCCAACACCAACTATAAGCCGCGTGTGGCGGAGCTGCTGAGTCTTGCGCTTGACAGGCTGGCCGCCTAGCTGACATAGCCTGTCCTGTCCCGGTGGGCGTTCACGAGATTTGTGAGCTGCTCCCCGAGCGCGGACACGACATCTTCCATTCTGACTTCTGGTCTGCCGGGACTGCTTCCCGACAGACCTTTCTTTTCCAGGCTCTCCCTCAGGGCCGCGCTGCCGAGGGAGTGTTCTGTCAGCCATGCTCTGCTGACGCTGTCTTCGGCCCTGCTGAGGGCGAGCAGCAGATGGGTGGAGCGGACTTCCGGGGCTCCGGCTTTCAGGGCTTCGTATGCCGCGACGCTCACCGCCCCCGCTGCGCTGCGCTTCATCCCGATCTTGTCTTCGTCGTTGTACGGGACCGGCTTCTCACGGAATACGGCCTCGTCTATCCTGCGCTTCAGCCCGCCCGTGTCCAGCCCCGCTTCTGACAGGAAGCGGAAGGCTTCGCAGCCGCGCCGCCTCAGGATGGCGAGCATGAGATGATCCGCCCCGATGCCGTAGTGGCCGGTGCGCATGGCCTCGTCCCGCGCGCCTGCGAGGATGGCCTTGAATTCGTCTGAGAACTTGATGACCATAGAAGCGGAATATGGGCAAAAGTAGCAATTTAATCGGATTTTTATGCTATATTTGCATATTTGGAAACAATCCGATTAAGTAATTTATATGGACAGTGAGGTAAAGACTCCCGAAGAGATTCGGGAAGAAGTGACAGGAATAATTGAACCCGTCGAGATAGACCACGAGATGCGTACGGCCTACATCGATTATTCGATGTCGGTTATCGTGTCCCGAGCCCTCCCTGACGCGCGTGACGGCCTGAAACCGGTGCAGCGCAGGGTGCTTTTCGGCATGGATGGACTCGGCTTGAACTACGGCGGGCAGACGAAGAAAAGCGCCAGGATTGTCGGTGAGGTTCTCGGTAAGTTCCACCCGCATGGAGACTCCAGCGTCTATGACGCCATGGCCCGTCTCGCGCAGAACTGGAACCAGCGTTATCCCCTTGTGTTCGGACAGGGCAACTTCGGCTCCATGGACGGTGATCCTGTGGCCGCTATGCGATATACAGAAGCGAAACTTGAGAAAATATCGGCCGAGGTCCTTGCCGACCTTGACAAGGACACCGTTGATATGACTCTCAACTTCGACGACTCCCTCCAGGAGCCTACGGTGCTCCCTACCAAGGTGCCGCTCCTGCTTCTCAACGGCTCGTCCGGCATCGCCGTCGGAATGGCCACCAACATGGCTCCGCACAACCTGGGCGAGTGCTGCGATGCGATCTGCGCCTATATCGACAACCCTGATATATGCGTCGAGGATCTCATGCAGTACATCAAGGGCCCGGATTTCCCTACCGGAGGTATCATTCTGGGCCGTCAGGGCATCGTCGACGCCTACAACACGGGCCGCGGCAGGATAGTGCTCCGCGCCAAGACCGAGATAGAGACCCACGACAACGGCAGGGATGTGATAGTCGTCACCGAGGTGCCGTATATGGTCAACAAGGCCGACATGCTCTCGCGCATAAGCGAGATGATCCGTGACAAGAAGATCGAGGGCATCTCGGAGATCAGGGAGCTCACCAACAGGCAGGGCATACGCATCGAGTTCATCGTCAAGAAGGACGCCAACTCCAGCGTGGTCCTCAATACCCTTTTCAAATACACCGCGCTGCAGAGCAGCTTCTCCATCAACAATGTAGCCCTTGTGGGCGGAAGGCCGCGTACCTTGACACTCAAGGATATGCTGGCCAACTTCGTGGATTTCCGCCACGAGGTGGTGGTGCGCCGCACACGCTTCGACCTCGACAAGGCCCTCAAGAGGGCGCACATCCTGGAAGGTCTGCTCAAGGCCATAGATGTCATCGACGAGGTCATCGCCATCATCAGGGCTTCCAAGAGCGTGGATGAGGCCAAGGCCACCCTCATGGAGCGGTTCGGGTTCGACGACATACAGGCTTCCGCCATCGTGGAGATGCGTCTGCGTCAGCTGACCGGACTTGAGAAGGAGAAGCTTCAGGCTGAATATGATGATCTTGAGAAGTTCATCGCACGCTGCCGGGAGATTCTCGCCAGCGACGAGGAGCAGCTCGCCATAGTGAAGCAGGAGTGCCGCGAACTCAAGGAGAAGTACGGGGACCCGCGCAGGACGGAGATTACCCTTTCTGCGGAGGAGTTCAATCCGGAAGACTTCTACGCCGACGAGGATGTGGTCATCACCATATCTCATCTCGGATACATCAAGCGCACGGCGCTCTCGGAATTCCACACCCAGGCTCGCGGCGGCATCGGCAAGAAGGCCAGCGCCACCAGGGATGAGGACTTCATAGAGCATATCTATGTGGCCAACATGCACTCGACCATGCTGTTCTTCACGGACGGGGGAATGTGCTACAGGCTCAAGGTATATGAGCTCCCTGAGGGCACGCGCACCGCGAAGGGCAGGGCTGTGCAGAACCTCCTCTCCATCGATGCGCAGGACAGCATACGCACATATCTCAATGTGCGCTCTATCGAGGATCCGGACTACACCGACAGCCATTTCGTGACCCTCGTGACAAAGCGCGGCACAGTCAAGAAGACGACCCTTTCGGAGTATGCCAACAAGCGCAGCCGCAACAAGGGAATCATCGCCATCAACATCCGTGAAGGGGATGAACTTCTGGACGCCCTCCTGACGGACGGGAGCGAGCAGATAATGATAGCCGCCCGTGCCGGACGCTGCTGCCGATTCAACGAAGACGAACTTCGTCCTCTCGGACGCAACTCTTCGGGTGTCCGCGGCATCTCTATAGAAGGGGACGACGAGGTGGTCGGCGCGATTGCCATCCATCCTGAGGACAGTTCCGTCGCCGTGCTCGTCGTGAGCGAGAACGGTTACGGCAAGCGCTCTCCGGCTGATGAGTACAGGATCACTTCGCGCGGAGCGAAGGGCGTCAAGACCATCAACATCACTGACAAGACCGGTCCTCTCGTGGCGATCAAGAGTGTCACCGAGGAGAATGATCTCATGATCATCACCAAGTCCGGTCTCACCATCAGGGTGGACATGTCCGAGGTGCGTCTCAGCGGCCGTGCGACCCAGGGCGTGCGCCTGATCAATCTCCGCGAGGGGGATGCCATCGCTGCGGTGTCTCCGGTGGACAAGTCCGACGAGGAGGAGGCCACGGAAGCTGCCGCCGCAGACACTAATAATGATAATCAACAACTTAATTAGATATTCTGATGAAAAAGATCTTTTTAGTTTTGGCACTCGTAGCCTCAATGCAGGTTTTCGATGCCCAGGCTCAGGTCAAGAGCCCCTCTGCCGCCAAGTCCGCTGTGGAGAAGGCGGAGGCTGCCACCACCAATCCTAAGCAGAGCCAGAAGCCTGCTACATGGATCAAGTACGGCAAGGCACTGCTCGATGCATATGACGCCCCTGCCGGAAATCTCTGGGTCGGAATGTCCCGTCAGGAGCTTCAGGTTCTCGGAGGCAGCGACAAGCCTCTTTCTGAGTCTGTAGCTGAACTTGGCGGACGTCAGATGACGAAAGTCGTTTTTGAGAACAAGAATCTTTACTTCAACGAGAACGGTCTCCTCGAGGTTATCGAGGTCACCCAGCCTGTAGTTGAAGGCGCCCTTGACAAGGCTCTTTCAGCATATGTGGAGGCTGCCAAGCTCGATCCTGCCAACAAGAAGAAGAAGGACATCAGCGCCGGACTCACAGACCTTGCCGGCAAGTATGCTTCCGATGCATACAACGCCTATGCTTTCGGCAAGATGGGTGAGGCTTCAATCAGCTTCGAGAAGGCTGCCGCCGCATCCGCGACCGCTCCTCTCAGCCAGATTGACACCAACGCCATCTACAACGCAGGTTTCACAGCCCAGGCTGCCGGTGACAATGCCCGTGCCAAGGAGTTCTACACCAAGTGCCTCTCTCTCGGCTATCACGGAACGGACGGTGATACCTACGCCAAGATGGCTGATGTCTGCGACAAGCTCGGAGACAAAGAGACTGCGAAGAACTATCTCGAGGAAGGCTTCAAGGCTTATCCTCAGAGCCAGAGCATCCTCGTCGGCCTCATCAACTATTATGTGACGAGCGGCAGCGACACCGACCGCCTCTTCGAGCTTCTCGACGAAGCCAAGAAGAACGAGCCTAACAACGCCTCTCTCTACTATGTCGAGGGCAATATCAACGAGAAGCTCGGCAAGGGCGACGCCGCTGTGGCATCATACCGCAAGTGCGCGGAGATCAACCCTGCGTATGAGTTCGGTTACATCGGAGAAGGTATCCACTTCTACAACCTCGCCGTGGCGATTCAGGACAAGGCCTCTCTGGAGTCAGATGACGCCAAGTACATGGCCATGATGGGCGAGTTCGAGACCGCTCTCAAGTCTTGCATCGCTCCGTTTGAGAAGGCATTCGAGCTCAGCTCTGACCCTGAGGTCAAGAGCAGCGTGGCCGAGTACCTCAAGAACGCCTGCTTCCGCTTCCGTACCGAGAGCCCTGAGATGCAGGCCAAGTACGAGAAGTACGCCGCCGCGACCGGGAAGTAGTCTTCTGACGCACCCATAAGAAAGGGGATGACTGGAAGTCCATGAGACTTTCGCGGTCATCCCCTTTTTCGTTGCAGGCTGATTTACATCAGCTTCACATTCATCTTCTTGATTTTTGCGATGGTCTCCTCGCCAAGCAGCGAGTCGCTGATCAGCGCGTCCACAAGCGACAGGCGTCCGAGGGTAGCGAAAGAAGTGTTGCCGATTTTGGAGGAGTCCGCGAGCAGATACACATTGTCGGCGGAGCGTATCATAGCCGATTTCACGGCGAGGTCGCTCAGGCTTGGATAAGTGAGCTGAAAATCTTTTGAAATGCCGGCCGTGGCGAGGAAGCAGCTCTTGACATGGAAGCCCTTGAACACATTGGCGGCCAGTTCACCGGTCAGGGAGAGTGTAGGCGCCTTGAAGTCTCCTCCGGACACTATCAAGTTGATTCTCGGGTTGGAACCGAGTATGTATGCGATGTTCAGGGCGTTTGTGATGACGGTCAGGTCGTTGAACCCGACAAGCAGCCTCGCGAGTTCTGTCGTTGTGGAGCCGGAGTCGAGTATGATGGTGTCACCTTCGCTCACGAGCTTCACCGCTTTCTTCGCGATTTCCTTCTTGGCGTCCATGTTCGTCTGATTGAACAACATTCCTGTTTTTGCAAAGGAATCAAACTCTTTGAGGAACGCACCGCCATATTCGCGCTGGATGTACCCGGCCTTTTCCAGCTCTTCCAGATCTTGGCGGATTGTGACTTCCGACACATCGAATATTTCCGAAAGCTTCTGCACTTTCGCATGTCCGTCTTCACGGATAAGGTTGAGGATGCTCATCCTCCTTTGATTCAGGGCCATATTGAGCTTGTTGAGTTTCGCTTGCAAAGGTAAGAAAAATATCTTTATGGACGTTATTCCTGTAGATTCCTTTTGAAGTGCTCCAACATTTGCTTTCGATTTGTTTTGTTTTAATGAATTCGACCTTCACTTTGACGTTTGGCTTGAGACGGAAGCCTTGAAGGCATGGTGTTGCCATGAGGCGGACGTGCCGCCCCGCGCGGGAAGGGGGAGGGTCCGGAGTGAGGCGAAGCCGAACGGAGTTCCGCCGATGGCAATACCATGCGAACGGAATACAAAAAAGGAGGGTGACTATCAGTCCTTCGGCTTTTAGTCACCCTCCTACTCTATAAAGGCTTATTTCTGAACGCGTTTCATTATGTATGCGAAGCCGAACATGTCAGGGTCGAAATCGCCGTCCCACCAGTTCTCGAGGAACGGAGGCTGGTCGTAATCCTTGATGATGAACCAGAGATTGCCGTTCTCGTCGAAGCGCATCGCTGCAGCGGCTTTCCCGAGGGTCTCCTTCTCGGCTGAGAATGCCCTGTTGGCGCTGCTGAGGCTGAAGTAGGTCAGCTGAATCTCTTCGCCTGTCCACATGAACGGCTCGCGGGAGCAGTAGTCTCCCAGTTTCTCGCTCTTCACCGCCATGTGTATAGGGGCGCAGTACTCGAGTTCGCATGCCCTGAGGAAGTTGTTGAGGTCTCCCTTGACAGCGCCTGGAGCCAGTTTCAGGACATCTTCCTCTACGGAGAAGGTCATCTGGAATCCTGTATTGTGGGTAGGCATGAGGGCAGGATCGTCTCCCATCTCCGAGGCGAACTCCTCCCAGTCACCAAGACCCGGAACCTCCACGAACTCCCAAGTGCCGACGAGCTGGGAGAATCTCATGATTCCCTTGACGGTGACAGTCATCGAAGGCGTGTTCCCGGCATAGAAGCGGCCGCTGAGCTTGGCCTCGTCCACCTTGATCACGATGGCCTTCTCGCTCCCGAGCGTGACCTCCTTGTCTGTGGCTGTGAGGACGAGCGTGGCCTTGTTGGTGCCGGCGGCGACCTTGAATGCCGTGGCGTCATTCTCTACGGTGAAGTCCTCTCCAAGCTTAGCTGTGGATGAAGCGTCGAACAGGACAGGAATCTCCATGTCCGATGTGGCTGAGAAGTCTTTGCCGGTCTTCATCCCCTGGAGTTCGAGGGTGACGGTGTAGGTGTTCAGCAGGTCGGCCTTCTCGGCGGAGAAACTGTAGGAAATCTTCTCCTTGTTCTCCACGGACACCACCATGCTCGGAATCGCTCCAAGCTCGTATCCGTCGGGGGCTACGATGGAGAGGGCGATCTCCTTGCCCTCGTCGAAGTTGTCCTTAGGGGTGATTTCGATGGTAGCGGAGGTGCTGCCGCTTGCAAACGCGAATGATTCTGAAGATACGGTGTAATCACCTCCCTTCACCGCGCTGCCGGCGAAGTTGACCGGGACCGTGAGGGCTGACTCCGTCGCTTCAGAGACGGTGAGTTCGACTTTGAGAGGCGCGTCGGCCATCAGCACGGAGATGCTCTTCGCGAACGAGACGGTCGGCTTTTCTTTGGTGCAGGATATCGCAAGAGCTGATACCACACCGAGCATTAACATTAATTTTTTCATAAACACTTGAAATGATTATTTGATTGCTGCATTGTATTCATCACGGATGGCCTTGACCTCGGCCTGCTCTGCCGCGGACGGGATTTCGCCTTTCGGAAGCTGATAGTACTCTGACCTGTCATCCGTCTTCGGGGTGAGCTCCTGGTATGAGCATGACGCCGCCGTCAGGGCGAGCCCGGCCAGCGCACAGGCGGCGAATGCCGCCCTTATGGCGATTTTACGATATATAACCTTCATTTTGAACCATTTTGTCATTCAGATCCACGTCGCCTTTGTAAATAGGGGCCGTGTAGAGATACTTTTCTGTCGTGTATTTGAGTCCGTTGTTGATGACCCACATCTGCGGGCGGCCGTTTCTTTTGAGTTCGAACCACCGGTCTCCCTCCAAATATAGTTCTTTTCTCCTCTCGTTGAATATGGCGGACATTATTTTTGTGAGCGGACGCCCCTGGGCGTCGACTTTTATCAGAGCATTCGGGTCCGGTTCCGGGAGGGTCCCCATCGTGTAATCGACAACATCTCTGATGCGGTTGCGCCTCAGGTAGTTCAGCTGCTCCAGCGCCTTGCCGTCTTCCCCTTGGTGGGCATAGCTTTCCGCGAGCATCAGCACGAGCTCGGAGCCGCGCACTTTGGCGCTGGTGTTCTTCTGGTTGATTCTCTTCTTGTCGAACGACACGGCGTATCTCACATCGGCTTCCTTGTCCTCGTCGAACAGATGCACGAGGGTGGCGTTGACCGGGCGTGTCTTCAGGTCCTTTATGATCATGGAGTAGTACCAGTCGAGGTCGTTGTTGTTGTTGATGTGGGAGCGCACGATGACTTCCTGCCCCTGGGCGTTCTTCGCCTGTATCATCTTCTCATACTGGTCTATGCCCGCGAGTTTGTATTCCTTGACCTGCATCAGCTCTTCGCATAGCGGGATGACAGCGTCGTAGTCGCCAACCCAGAAATACAGTTTGGCGAGGTATGCCTTGACTATGTTCTCCGTGAAGAGGAACATCTTGTCCGTGGTGTGGTAGGAGATGGATTTTTTGAGCAGCTCTTCTGTGTATGCCACGGTGGCGGAGAGCGCTTTGCGCGGAGGCATCTCCTCCATGTCGAACTTGTCGATGAGGGGGAGTCCAGGCTGCAGCTCGGCCCTGTCGCCGTCGTAAGGGTCGCAGTAGTCCCTGATGAGGTTGTAGTAGCAGATGCCCTTGATGGCGTAGCTTGCGGAGAGCAGTTTGGCGGAGAGCTCGCTGCTGCGTCCGGACATGTTCTCTATCACTATGTTGCAGTCACGTATGATGGAGAAGTAATCCTTGTAGTACAGCTGGCGGGTGTTGATCTTGTCGCCGGCGTAGGCCGCGATCGCGCCTATCCTGACATTGGCGTCGAGGTTGTCGGAGAAACTCTCGTAGAGTATCAGCCCGTCGAAATTGCCGACGATGAACTGGTCTTCGCCACCTTCTATGTTGTTGACATGGTTGTGGATGATGGCGGCGAATTCTTCATCGGTCTCGGGAATTACCTTGCCCTGGGGCTGGACTGTCAGGTAGCCTTTGCAGGCGCAGAGCAGCGATGCGCAGGCGAGGGTGAACAATATCTTTTTCATGATGGAGTCGTTTTAAAGTCCTATGTTCATGCCGAATGAGACACTCCTTGTGGTCGGGTAGGTGGCTCCCGGCACCTCCGGATCCATCCCGTCGTATTTCGTGATGGTGAAGAAGTTGTTGAGCGACAGGTTGAAAGACACGCTGTCCAGATGAAGCCTGCTCAGGGCCTTCTTAGGCAGGGAGTATGTCAGTATGATCGACTTTATCCTGAGGTAGGAGATGTCTTTCAGGTAGATCGCGTCCACTATGTTGTAGTCCATCGGATTGTAGTATCCGAAATTGTACTTGTATCCGAAATAGTCGTAGATGCGCGGGTACTTGACCCCGGTCGTGTGGTCGGCTGTCCAGCGGTCCGTGCGGTCCCTGTTGACATTGAGGTGATTGGAGTAGAGGTCGCTGTACTGCGACTGGACGGTCTCGGTGGAGGCGCCCTCGTGGCGCGGGTTGTAATATGACGCCGGGGAGCTGATCTTGTCGTAGCGCTTGGCTCCCAGGGAGTAATAGCCGCTCACGCTGAGCCGGAATGTCTTGTAGCCCGCGGCTATGTTGAATCCGCCGGTGTATGGGGCTATGGAGGTCCCGAGGTAACGCCGGTAGTTGTCCGCCTTGTTGAGGTCCGTAGCTGTCGAGATCACGGCGTCCGGCCTCAGTTCAAAGGTGTACAGGCCCGAATCAGGGTCGATTCCGGTGAGCTGCCCGGACATTATCGCCCCGACAGGATATCCTTCCACATATCTGTCCTTGACCGTGAGCTTGCTTGCGTAGGACGGGGTGTATTTGGTAACCTTGTTGTAGTTGTACGCGAAGTTGACCGACGCCGAGAGGGAGAAGTCCTTTTTCTGGACGGGCTTGCCGCTCAGGCTGACTTCAACGCCGCTGTTCATTATGTCAGCCGAGTTGAAGTACTGTGAGGTGAAGCCTGTGGTGGACAGGACCTGAGAGGAGGTGACGATGTCCGAGCTCTGCCTGAGGTAGCCTTCGGTGGAGAAGGTGAGCCTCTCCCCGAACAGGCCCATGTCCAGAGACGCCTTCACATCCTGGGTTTTCTCCCAGCGCAGATTGGAGTTCGGCGCGGACGGGATATATCCCAGCATGTAGGCCTTGTCGTCCCAGTATCTGTACTGCTGCCTGTAGTATTGCATTATGAGGTTCGGGGTCGTGCTGGTGTTCACGTCTCCGGTGAAACCGGTTGCCGCCCTGAGCGTGAGGTGGCTGATGGTTTTGGCGTCCCGCATGAAAGGCTCTTCCGAGATGTGCCAGGCGCCGCCTGCGCTCCAGGTGGGGTTGAACTGCCTGTCCATGCCGAAATTGGAGCTGCCGTCGGTGCGGACGGAGAAGTTCAGCACAATGGTCTTCTTGTAATAGTAGTCGGCTGAGGCATAGAACGACGCGTAGCGGTTCTCGGTGAAATACTCGCCGCTCAACGCCTCGACGGCGCGCACCCACGCGTCAATCTCCCCGGAGATGGTCGGGAGGGAAGAGGTGGCCGTCTTGGGATCGTAATTGTATCTTTTGGTGAAGATGGTGTTCGATGACGAGCCCCTGATCTCGGCTCCGGCGATGGCCGACAGGGTGTGCCTGTCCGAGCCGAATGACTGGTTGTAGACGAAGTGCCCGCGCAGCACATAACTTGAGCGGTTGGTGGAGTTCTGAGTGATGGATCCGTAAAGCTTGTTCTGGGAGTACTTGTCATTGCCCAGCCTGTCCTTGAACGCCGTGTAGGTGTCTTTGCCCGTGATCTTGTCTGTCTTGTTGTTGGAGAACGAGTAGGAGGCGAGTCCCACGAATTTCAACGGCTTGAAGAGTTTCAGCTCAAGCTGCCCGCGCACCGTGCTGGCGGCGTTGGTCGTCTCCGTGGAGTTCTCGTGCAGCTCGCGGATGATGTTGAATCCGTTGGCCGGCATCACCTCTGTGTTGTTGCCGTTGTAGTAGCCGAGCGAGAAGAATGTCTCGTCCGCCGCGTAGCTGCCGTCGCTGTTGTAGACCTTCTCGTAAGGATTCGCGAAGTAGGCGTAGTTGAATGCGTTAACATAGCTGTCGGGGGAGGTTGTGCCCTGTCTGGAGAGGTCCGCCCCGAACTCGAGCTTCACACGCTCCACGGGGGTCATCGTCATGTTGGCGGTGATGTTGTAGCGGTCGTAGTCGTTGTTGATCAGCATTCCGTTCTCCGAGGCGTAGCCAAGGGAGAGGTAGTAGGTGTATTTGTCGGCACCGCCGCTCATCGAGACATGGTGGTTGTGCGAGAAGGTGTTGCGGAACAGCTCCTTGTACCAGTCTGTAGTGTTGGAGGCGAGCGATGCTATGTATTTGTCCTGTAGGTCTTTGTTGTCTTTGAGACTGGAGAGGTGCCCCACGCCGGCGCGTATCTGCCCGACCACGCCCACTACAGGGTAGAACACCGACGCGTCTTTCAGGGACTGCCGGTACTTGTCGGCGGAGAACTCGTTCCAGAGCTCATCTTCCCAGGCCAGCTTCTCCTCCGAATTCATGAGGTTCACGCTGCGCTGCGGCGAGAACGAGAACACGAGGTTGTTGGAGTAGGAGAGTTTCATCCTTCCGGCCTGGCCTTTCTTGGTGGTGACCACGATGACGCCGTTGGCGGCTCTGGAACCGTAGATGGCTGCCGCCGCTGCGTCTTTCAGGATGGTCACGTTCTCGATGTCGTTGGGGTTGATGTTGCCGATGCCGTTGACGAAGATGTCATCGAACCCACCCGCCTTTATCTGCTCGGGAGACAGGTCGGGGGTGTCGTTCTGCATCGGTACGCCGTCCACGACCCACAGCGGGCTGGAGTTGCCGGAGAGGTTGTTGACGCCTCGGATGCGGATGTTGGACTGCTGCCCCGGCCGGCCGGAGGTCGCCTGTATGGCCACGCCGGCCACTTCTCCCTGCATCAGCGATGCCACGGACGTTATAGGCTTGCTCTTGAATGTGTCGGAAGAGAGTATGCCCACCGAGCCCGTTATCCTCTTGGTCGTGGTCTGGGAGTATCCTGTCACGACGACCTGCTCCAGGAAGTCTGCCTCGTATTCGAGTGTGACGGTGAGGTTGGAGATGTTGCTTCCCTTGACGGGAATCTCCACGCTCTTCATCCCGATGAACGAGAACACGAGGGTGCGGGCCTTGTCCGGGAGTTCGAGGGAGAACTTGCCGTCCAGGTCGGTCTGGGTGCCTTTGCCGGGAACCTCCTTGACCACGACCCCGGCGCCGATGAGCGGCTCGCCCTGGTCGTCCTTGACTATGCCCCGCGCGATGCGTCCGCCTTGGGCATACAGTCCGAGAGGCATCAGCAGCGCGGCTATAAAAAGAAAGGTATTAAGCGTCTTATTCATGGATGTCCTTATATTTTGCTCGTTGTCCATATAGATATTGATAGTGCATCTTCTCCGACTTGTCCTTCGCTTTCCCGGCGGAACGGGAGAGGATGTCCAGGTTTTTCCTGCACAGGGCATAGACCTGCGGCGCGTCTTTCGCCCCGGTCTCTTTTACCATGTCGGCGAGTTTGTCCACATATTGCTGCTGCATCTTCTTGCGGACGGAGGTGACCGGCTTTCCCTTGAGCGAATCCTTCCACAGGTGATCCATTATCCTGTCCATCGCGCGGCTGCGCGTCATCGTGACTCCTTCGTCTCCAGGCTCTGACGAGAGGGACGCGGACTTCCGCAGCAGGGCGGAGAAGATGTCGAATGCCACATAGTCCGAAAGCTTGTCGTTGAGACCGACGGAGCCTATCAGGTCGTTGGAGTCCAGTGCGCTGCTCCCGTCCATGATCTCAAGCGTCTTCGCGAGTGCCTTTTCCTGGTCGGCGAGAGGCACGGGCACATAGCGTCTGTTGCCGGGGATTATCTCCGTATAATGTACGCCTCCGAGGCAGGGGAGAAGGGATTCGGAGACCAGGAAATAATGCTCCACATATGCGTCCAGCAGGGCGGACCTGACTTCGAAGTCATAATCCTCGGTGTCGAGCAGGGCATTGGCCCGCGAGAGCGATTGGAGGAGGTTCTCCACGGCGAGCGCAGCCGCTCCGGGGAGGTCGTCTCCGAGCACGGCGCTCTGCGCGCGGGGGTCAGAAGGCTCCAGCCCGTCCGGGAGGAAAAGGTAGCCGTCATCGTCCATGGAAGCGTCTCCGTACAGGTGATTGATATTGTAGAGGTCAAATCTTCCCAGCCCTGTCTGGCACAGGGCGGCCTCCGGACCTGCCAGCGACGGGTCAATCAGATAGTTAAGCTGGACTTCGTCCATCACGCTTTCCGTGAGGGCGCCGCCGCGGCGGAGCGTCTCCACCGGCACCGCCGCGCTTCCGTACAGGTTGACCCTGAATCCGAGGCAGCGCCCGATGTGGTGCACGAGCATCGATGTCAGACAGTCTTCCACTGCCGCCTGGTCCGCGGTGACGGAGATGAGTGAAGGGTCCGCGTGCGAACACATGACCATCAGGTCATATTGGATTCTCTTGCAGACATCGTGGTCGATGTGGATTGCAGCCTTGAATATCTTGCCGTTGCGCGGATCGGTCCATACGGAACTCTTGATCTCCTTGCCGGGCGTCCTCACATAGTCGATGGTGGAAGAATATGTGCTTCGCGGTGTCGTGTGGG
>ULRB01067686.1_pt1 | contig 21289 bp, 19 predicted proteins | sample 1955051 | NCBI WGS metagenome assembly ULRB01 (sample SAMEA4835671, study PRJEB28245) | human gut metagenome | biome: gut microbiome; material: fecal sample | place: Denmark | collected 2008 | reverse complement strand
GCTGCGCCCGCCGTTCGGGCACTACATGAACTCCGAGAAGAATTTCCTGCCGATTTTCTATGCGCACGGCGTGGAGAAGGTCGTCCTGTGGGATGTGGCGCAGACCGAACCTTATCAGGCGTTCCGCGATACCCAGAACGGCTCGATTTTGCTGTATCACGCGCGAATGGCGGACTATGAGTGCCTGAAAACGCTGATTCCCATGCTGCGCGACGCGGGATTCGAGTTCGTGACGGTTTCTGATTTGCTGGGGCTTGAACCGCTGGTGCTGGACAAGCCCGACGATGCGGAAGCGACCGATGCGCCCGAAGCGACAAAGCTCCCGGAAACGACGAAAGCGCCGGCAGTGACGAAAGCCCCGATGCCGACGAATTCGCCGAAGCCAACGGAAGCGCCGAAGCCAACGGAAGCGCCGAAGCCAACGGAAGTGCCGGAACCGACGGAAGTGCCGGAACCGACGGATGTGCCGGAAGCAACGGATGTGCCGAAGCCGACGGATGTGCCGGAACCGACGGATGTGCCGGAAGCGACGGAAGTGCCGGAACCGACGGAGGTGCCGAAGCCGACGGATGTGCCGGAAGCGACGGAAGTGCCGAAGCCAACGAACGTGCCAGAAGCGACGGACGTGCCGGAAGCGACGGACGTGCCGAAGCCGACGGATGTGCCGGAAGAAACGGAATAAGCAAACAGCTCCCTGATGGCAGCAAAAATCTGCTTCATTGGGGAGCTGAATTTTTGTTCAAAAACGGAAATTTGCACATTTGTCGTATTATATAAAAACGGGTCAGGGGAATGTGCTTCCCTTGACCCACATTCGTTTACTTATCCGCCGGACGGTGCGCTGCTTCCCAATTGTCATAGTCATCCAGGAAACTGTACTCCTTTTCGCCGATTTTCCAGCCCGGCATGGTGTCCAGACTGACGGCGTGAATCGCGCTGAAGACGTTCTTCTCTACATCGGGGTTCGTCTCCCGAAGCGTTTTCAGCAGCTGCTTGATTTCCGCGCGCTTCGAGTTGCCGATGCCATCGCCGCTTTTGTCGCGCTCTTCGGTCAGGCGGCAGGCGCAGGCGATAAAGTGCAGGGCGTTGAAATCGCGCCAAGCGCAGATGTCCTCCTCGTGGATGCAGTACATTGGGCGAATCAGCTCCATGCCGGGAAAATTGCGGCTGTGCAGCTTCGGCAGCATGGCTTGCAGCTGGGCACCGTAGAACATACCCATGACGGTCGTCTCCACAACATCGTTGAAGTGATGCCCGAGTGCGATTTTGTTGCAGCCCATTTCCTGCGCACGGTCGTAAAGGAAACCGCGGCGCATCCGGGCGCAGAGGTAGCAGGGATTTCGCTCGGCGATTTTCGTTGTCTCGAAAATGCTGCTGTCAAAAATGCGGATGGGGATTTCCATCAGGGCGGCATTGTCGATGATACGCTGGCGGTTTTCAGCATTGTAGCCGGGATCCATGACGAGAAACTCCGTCTCGAAGGGAATGTCGGTGTGGCGCTGCAGCAGCTGCATCATTTTCGCCAGCAGCATGGAGTCTTTGCCGCCGGAGATGCACACAGCGATGTGGTCGCCGGGAGCAATCATCTTGTACTGCTTGATGCCGCGGACGAACGGCCGCCAGAGCGGTTTGCGGAAATCGGAGAGGATGCTGCGCTCGATGCGTGCAGCAGGGGATAGGGTACGCGGCATAGGGCGTACCTCCTTTGTCGAGTGAATTGGTGTGTTTACCGCGTCTATTGTAGCATACTTTCCTGCGTTTGTCATGGAGAAAATTCGCCGATACCGCATACTGTTTCCGGATCGTTCAGTCCTGTCCATCCTCATTTTTCTTCGGCGTGATGCGCGATAAGACTGGATTGCGATAATAACCATCGGGGTCAAGCTGCATGGTTTTCATAATCGCCGCCGCATCCAGTTTCGCATTGTCCAGCCCATCGTACATTTCAACAGGCTGACCGCCGCAGTTTGACCAAAGATGACAGTGATTGTTCAATTCACAGAGGCGGTTCGCGAATGTTTCAAACTGCGGCTTGGTAAATTGAATGCCGGCTTCTTCAAGCAACTCCACATAGTAAGAAAATTGATCGCAGACAAACGATAGCAGAATCCCGCGCTGGATTTTTTCCATGATGCGCTGCAAGTATGGCTTGTTTGCTTCTTCGGCAACCGCTTTTTTGCGCCACGCCGCCTTATAATCGTCATACTCCCAGTGGTCATCTTTTGTCCAGAATACAACCTCTGACAACGCCTTGCCGCGCAGAGGCGTGCCGTCGGGCGCAGTGGTTTTGGCGTCCGGAGCGACATGGAGGTTTGCCAGAAAGAAGCGGAGAGAACGCGCTTCTGGCGTTTCCCAGAAATAATTCGGGTCGGCATACGCATAGAACACATCGTGTGCGGGAACGACACAGGGCTTATCGTCCTGATAGCTCAGCAGCTTGTAATACTCATTCAAGCCCCAAATGTTCGGGTAAATCAGCATTCTATGAACCAGCTCGGCATCCTGAATGCTGATGGACGTCTCCTCTTCGTACAGGTCAGGCAGCAGCATGATGGCATAGGCATGCTTTTCAACGCGCACAATTTCCGCAAAGGAAAAGAAATCCTTGCGGAGAATCTTTTTCTTGGCAGTCAATTCCGGCTCAACATGCTGAAAAAGCTCCCATGCGTGCCAGAGTGTCATCGTCCCATAAAGATTGGCACAGGCATCAAAGAAACGGTGGAGGAGGTCAAGACGCGCTTGACCTTCTGCGGTGCTGTTGTCAAGTCGATGATGGGTATCGATGGCAAGCCGTGTGTATAGGCGCGAGAGTTCTGTTTTGCTGACGGGTTTGGGCATTTTGACGCTCATGCGGATTCCTCCCTTCAAGCGGAAAAACAACTGCTTTCATCGGCGATTATAGCACGAAATCACGTTGGGGGCAAAGGGAATTTTCTTTTTTGCAAAAGCGGTGGAAAATGCGGATTTTCCCTTGACGGACAGGGCAAATTTTGCTACAATAAGCCTTTGGCTGAGGGGCATTTTCCTCTCGGCTTCATAGGGGACTGATACTATTTCTGGATTCACCTGCGCCATTTGCTTGCGCCTTTTCATCCGGAAATAGTATGAATACGGAAAGGAAAGCAATATGTCAGAAAAACAGGAACAGCAGAACACGGAACGCAGCCGGATGCTGGGCACGATGGAGATGCGCAAGCTCGTGCCGACGGTGTCCGTGCCGATTATGGTGTCGATGCTGGTGCAGGCACTGTATAATATCGTCGATGGGATTTTCGTCGGGCAGTATTTGCCTGATGCGCTGACGGCGGTCAACCTCGCTATGCCGATGCAGATGCTGATGATTGCTGTTTCGACCGGCATGGGTACGGGCATCAACAGCTTGATTTCACGCAGGCTCGGCGAAAAGCGCCCGCATGAGGCGCGCGACGCGGCTCGCCACGGCATCCTGATTGAGATTGCGGGCTGGCTGCTGTTCGTCATCGCCGGGCTGTTCTTCGCCCGCGCGTATATCGGCATGACGAAACCGTCAGCGGAAGTGCTGGAAATGGGCACGCAGTACCTGCAAATCGTCTGCACGCTCAGTTTGGGGCAGTTCCTGTCCATCTGCTGTGAGCGCATGATGCAGGCGACAGGCAACACGAAGCTGTCGATGATTACCCAGCTGTCCGGCGCAGTGACGAACATCGTCCTCGACCCGATTCTGATTTTCCTCTGCCACATGGGCATCGCCGGTGCGGCGGTGGCGACGGTGATTGGTCAGGTAGTGGGCTGCACCGTCGGTTTCGTCCTGAATCAGTGGAAAAACCGGGAACTGCGCCTGACGCATGAGGGCTTCCGTTTCGACTGGAAGACGGTGCAGAATATCCTCGTCGTTGGCATTCCGTCCACCATCATGCAGGCGATTTCCTCCGTCTGCACGACGCTGATGAACATGATTCTGGCAGGCTTTGGCGATATTTATGTGAACGTTCTGGGCGTATATTTCAAGCTCCAGTCGTTTGTCTTTATGCCGGTGTTCGGGCTGTGCAACGGCATGGTGCCGATTGTGGGCTACAACTTCGGTGCGCAGAAGAAAAAGCGCGTCTACGAGTGCGTCCGCGTGTGTCTGGTGTATGCGCTGGTGATTATGGCGGTCGGCGCGCTGCTGTTCCTTGCTGTGCCGAACCTGCTGCTGATGCCGTTCGACTCCTCGGCGGACAAGGCGCTGACGGCGGAAGGCTGCGTCGCCCTGCGGATTATCTGCTCGCACTTCCTGATTGCGGCGGCGGGCATTACGCTCAGCACGGTCTTCCAGGCGGTCGGCCGCGGCACATACAGCCTGATTATGAGCCTGTGCCGCCAGCTGATTGTGCTGCTGCCCGCGGCGTGGGCGCTGTCCCTCATCGGCCCGAACGCCATCTGGTGGGCGTTCCCGATTGCGGAAATCGTCTCGCTGACGATTTGCCTGCTGCTCTACCGCAAGTGCGACCGTGAACTGATTGCGCCGCTGCCGGAAGAATAACGGTATTTATACTATTTCCAGATTCAACTGTGCCATCTGCTTGCGAATTTTCATCTGGAAATCGTATTAGGCAACACCGCCCGACGCGCTGCCGAGTTGCGCGGTGCTGCCATTATAGAAGAATCGCCCGATGCGCGGGAAATGCTCCGCACGCATCGGGCGATTTCTTTATCATGACTGCATTTTGCAAGGAACTATGATATCCCTTGTCAGATGTACAATTCAGACTGTCAAAGACGCCGTTTCGCGCAGCAGTGAAGCGGTGTCAAGCACATGCAAGAGAGCAGTAAAGCATGGCATCAGGTGTTTTTTCTTTTCTATGCTCGTTTTTCAGGGACTTGCGCAATCACTGTACAGATGCTATAATATTGTCACAGTGATTGAACAGACTGGAAACGGGAAAGAAGTTCCGTATCCTTTTGTGGCAGATGGAACGCTGACAGCAACGAATGTCGTTCTGTGAAGAACCACAAAATGAATCGTGAAGATACGTCAAAACAAGGGAGGCAAGACCTATGAAACCGTATTGCATGATCAGCAATGCAAAGACCTTCGCTTTCTCCGCAGAAAATCCCACAGGAGCCAGAGCGGGCGGTTCCAAAGGAGGAGACTGCACCAAGCTCAGTCCGACCGTGGCGATTCGCGCAGGGGAGACGGTGACGCTGGTGGATACCGACGGTCCCGGAATGATCCAGAGCATTTGGTTTACCGGCTACGTTGGACACAGCTTCGTGATCCGCATCTACTGGGACAACTGCGAATATCCTTCCGTGGAAGCGCCCATTTCCGCATTTTTCGGAACCGCATACGATGAGAATTTTGTGGACAGGGATGGAAAATATGCGGTGCTCAACTCCGCACAGATCTTGGTGGCTCCCGGACGGGGACTGAACTGCTACTGGGAGATGCCTTTCAAAAAGCACTGCCGGATCACCATGGAAAACCGCGGCGAAAAGGATCAGAGCCTGTATTATATCATCACCGGCTGTCACTGTGAGGTGCCTGACGAGATCGGATATTTCCACGCTTCCTACCGTCAGGAGCATCCCGTTCAGAAGGGGCGTTCCTACACCATTATTGATGGCATTCAGGGAAAAGGTCAGTTTGTGGGCGTGACCCTGGCCACCGGAATGAACGGAAACAACACCTGCTGGGTGGAAGGCGAAGCCAGAATGTACATAGACGATGATAAATATCCTTCCATTCACTATACAGGCACAGAGGATTATTTCTGCGGCTCCTACGGCTTTGGAAATGATGTGCAGATTAAATCCTATCAGACTTACAGCGGTCTCTACAGCGGAATGTACGCCATTTACGGTGATAACCGTGCATTTTACAACGGTCAGCAGAGATTTCTGCTGTACCGCTTCCACGTCGCTGACCCGATCCACTTTGAAACCGGATTTCGCATGACGCTGGACAACATGGGATGGACTGGACCGCGGTACGACGACTATACTTCCTGCGCATACTGGTATCAGACGCTGCCGTCCGCGCCGCTGAAACCGCTGCCGTCGGACAAAGAGATGATCATGAAGTGACCGCCGCAGGCTAATGGGTGAAAAGCATTACAGAAAAAAATTCAGGGTGTCAAGCAAAAGCGCTTGACACCCTGTTGCCTTTATCCTATTTTCAGATAAGCTGGCGCAGGTGCATTCGGAAATAGAAGTACCTTGCAAGCACCTTCTGATGATAGGCGCATTTTCCGCAGAACGGACACGTCATCTTGCGGGCTGTGCCGCGATGCAGTGCCATCACGACGGCTTTCATGGTCGGCACATAGCGTTTTCCACATTCGGGGCATTCGTAATAGCCGGTGTCATGCTCGATTTTCACGCCGACAAAGCAGATGGCAAAAACAACCGCAGCGCCGAATGTCAATAAGGCGATTCCGAGGGCAAGATGGTCTTTCGCCAGATAGCATCCGCCAAGAATCATCGTGAGCGATACCGCAATCGTCATGCAGACAAGCACTTTTTCCAGCTGAAGAATCCGCCGATTCGCAGCTTCTTCCCGCTGCTTCATTTCCAGAAGCAATGCATCGAAAGCCTTCTGATGCGCTTCCATCGTCATTCGCTCCCCGCGAAAAAGCTCGCTCAGCTGAATGTTCAGCAGATCGCATAATTCGGGCATAATGGCTGCATCCGGCAGATTTCGCCCGGTTTCCCATTTGGATACCGCGCGGTCTGTGATACCTAACTTTTCTGCAAGCGCGGTTTGGGTGAAGCCCTGCTCTTTTCGGCAGGATGCAATGAACTTCCCGATTTTCTCCTGATTCATGTGGAAGCATCTCCCTTCTGGCTGTCATTCTATCACGGAAAAGAGGCTTTGCACATGAACCAGCGGTTGATATGCCCGAAATCGCGATTTCACGGAACTCTACCGCGGGTTGAGCGGCTTTATTCCGCTTCCGCCGGCAAGAACGGGAGCGCCAGCGCTTCCATGCCTTCGGAGGAGGCCATCGCCGCCAGTTCCTCTTCCCGCGCCATCACCAGCGCCCGAAGCGTCTTGTTGATGGACTCGGCATTGCTGTACTTCGGCGTTTTGCTGGCATCGTAGTTCATGTCAATCTGCATCAGGTGCAGCACATGCGCCGCCAAAGGCCCGGTGATGAACTTCGGCTGATAGTTGTTCACCTGCACGGTGTCGCCCGCCGCGCGGTCAATGCCGGTGGTCTGTACGGGATAGAGGGTGATTTGCTGCCCCTTGTAAGTGCCGTCATCATCAAACGTCAGCACGGCGCGGAGCATCAGCGCGGGCGCGGCGTCCTGCACGGCGGGGGTGCGGTTCTTGTTCTCCTGATACGCCTTGCGGTTGCCGCCAAAGCAGAAATTACCCAGCGAGTAGAACGTGCTGCGGTTGTTGATGACATCCATGCCCATGACGACGTGCGCGTGGTGGCAGATGACCAGATCCGCCCCGGCGGAAATCGCCATTTTGGTGAAGATGGTCTGCGGTTTAGTACGGTGGCGGCCGTACTCCTGCCCGCCGTGGAGGATGGCAATCACCGCGTCCGCCTGACCGGACTGCTTGATTTCCGTAATCTGCTGGCGGAGATACGCGCCGTTGCCATTGGGGTCTTGCGGGTTGTAGTCGTCCCAGAGCAAGCTCATCAGGCAGATGGTCACGCCGTTCTTGGTGTAGAAGTAGAACTTTTCCGTTTTGGGGTCGCGGTTCTTGTTGTATGTGCCAAACCAGCCGAGACCTTCTGCTTCGACGGCGGCAATCGTATCGCGGAAGCCCTGCGCACCGTAGTCGAACGCATGATTATTCGCCAACGACGCGACTTCCACGCTCGCGGCGGAAAGCACCTTGGCGTACGCTGCCGGCCCGCGGAACCAGTAGCCATCGTCGCCTTTGCCCTTGTCACGCGGGTAAAGGGCGTTGTTGTCGGTCAGCACACCTTCCAAATTGACGACGGTCAGGTCATCCTCGGCAAAGAAATCCGCGAAGTTTTTGAGGAAGTACCCCGCGCCTTCGCGCTCATAGACGGCAAAGAAGCTGTCCTCGGCGGTGCGCAGGTAATCCTCGCCGCCAAGGGTGATATCGCCAGTGAAGGTGAGGGTGATGGTCTTGTCCGCCAGCGCGAAAGAGGGGAGAAGACAGAGAAGCAGCAGCAGGCAGGTTATCTTCCGCATGTTAATCCTCCATCACCGTCGGCGGGATAAGGGTGAAAGTGTAGGGATCATCCAGCGTGCCCGTGCCGCCGGAAATCTCGCTCGCGCTCAAAGACAGATAGCACGCGGGCCGCATCCCCTCGTCCAGCGTGATGACGTTGATGCGCCCCAACTCGCCCTTGGACTTGATGCACCGCGCGTGGCGGGCGTCGGAGGAGGACTGGGAGCGCGTCCAGTAGGGGGAATGGCCGCCGCGCTGGCTGCCGTACTTGAACAGCCCGTTCGCCAGTGCGTAGGGTGTGCCCCACGCCTTGCGGCTTTCATTGCTGGTGAAGCCGTACGCCTTGTTCTTCAAATCCGCATCGCTGGCGAGAAAAAACAACCCGAACGTGTCATCTGGGGTCAGCATGGCACGCTCATCGTCCGTGAAGCAGTTCTGGGCGAAATCACCGCAGAGGTAGCGGCTCATTTCGGTTTGGGTGAAGTCACCGTTGAAGCCGGGCTTCTTCTTGTTGGTGGGCTTGTTGGCGTACTCCTGATAATCGCTGTGGATGGGGCGCGCCTCCAGCACATATTCGCTCAGCAGATACGCTCTGCCGTCCTCAACGCTCAGCACGCGCCAGACAATCGGCTCGACGCCGCCGTCCGCATCCTGCGGGCACTGCCCCAGCGTGACATAGACATAGCCGGATTTGGCGTCGTAGCCGCGCAGGGCCACATCTGCCAGCGCACAGGAGACCATCAGCAGCGCGGCAAGAAGCAGCGCAATGATTCGCTTCATTGTAATAACCTCCTTCAGGTTTGCACTTCCTATCATACCATACCCACGCGCGAAAGTCCACGAAAAACAGCGGAATTTACATTTTGACTGCGGAGGCGGCGTTTCGCTTGCGAAAAACCCAAATTTTTTGCATTTTCCCTCTTGACAGCGCCGCCAAAGGATGATATAATAATCCATGTCGCCGCGGTTCGACCGAAGAACCCCGCGCAGACACCACTTGGCTGTGGTGCAAAGGTCACTGAGCTGGCGAAAGGCTCTGTGCATCGGGAGCAGTACAGGACTTGGGAGCATAGCTCAGCTGGGAGAGCATCTGCCTTACAAGCAGAGGGTCACAGGTTCGAGCCCTGTTGTTCCCACCATCATTCAAGTGGCCCGGTAGCTCAGTTGGTTAGAGCGCCAGCCTGTCACGTTGGAGGTCGAGGGTTCGAGCCCCTTCCGGGTCGCCATCTTTCGCCTTGGTAGCTCAGTCGGTAGAGCAGCAGACTGAAAATCTGCGTGTCGGTGGTTCGATTCCGCCCCAAGGCACACATATTATGCGGTAGTAGCTCAGTTGGTAGAGCGCCACCTTGCCAAGGTGGAGGTCGCGGGTCCGAGCCCCGTCTACCGCTCCATTTCTTATTATGGTGCCATAGCCAAGTGGTAAGGCAAAGGTCTGCAAAACCTTCATTCTCCAGTTCAAATCTGGATGGCACCTCGCAAAGAGCTGATTGAAAAATCGGCTCTTTTTCTTATGCCCGAAACGAATCGGCGAATGCCGCAAGAGACATTCGCCGATTCGGGGCTTTACCGCGCAAGAGAAAGGAGCCATTCGACCTGCTTCTGCAGCCCTGCGCGCAGGGGGGTGCCGGGCAAAGCAATCCCCGTGCGGCGCAGCTTTTCCAGCGAATACGCGCGATGGCACAAATGCCCGCTGAATTGGGGATGCGCTTCCAGATAGCCAGCTAACGGAATTTCTTCAATGGTCACCGGAACGTTCAAAATTTCTCCGAGCAAAATGTAATAGGCGGCGTTGGAAACAATATCCGGTCCGCCGATGCAGAAAATCTCGTTGAAGGCTGTGGAGATGGGGATGGTTTCCAGCAGGACGCGGCACAGGTCATCCACATAGATGGGGTGAATCAGGAATTTGCCGCCGCCAACAAGCCGCAGCGGTTCGCCACGCTTCATACGGGCGATCAGATCCGGCTGCCGGGAATGCTCCGGGAAACAGCCGACCTGTGAGCCCGCGCCGAAAATATGCCCCGGACGGAAGATTGTCCACGCGAAAGGTGATTCCGAATGCGCCGCTGCGTCCAGAAAAACCTCCTCCATCTGCCGCTTGCTGCTCCCGTAGCCGCCGTCGTGCAGATAAACGCCGGTTTCGTCCTGCGGAACGCGCTTGTAGGCGGGGTGGTACACGGAATCGGTGGAAATCACCAGCAGGCGATTCGTGAAGGCGGGCAGTACCGACAAATCGACCGATGCGGAGGGCGCGTCGCAGCAGATGCAGTCCAGCGCGGCGTCCCATTGCAGCTGCGCGCTGGCGAGCGCGGCGCGAAGGGCAGCCGGGTCGTGCGCGTCGCACGTCAGCGCGTGAACGCCTTCGGGAATCGGGCGATTGCCGCGTGTAACGCACCAGACCTCGTGCCCCTGCGCTGTCGCTATCTGCGCCAGCCGTCCGCTGACAAACCCGCTGCCGCCTAAAATCAACAACTTCATGTTCCTTGCCTCCTCCTGACGGGAAAAGCAGCGCGGCTTCTCCTGCAAATTTGTCTGTATCATACCAGAATCCGGCGGAAAAAGCAATCCGGAGCGTATGGAGAAGGAAGCCTGCGCAGGGTGAACTGCTTTCATATAAATAGCTTGCAATAATGCGCTGTTCAAATACTGTTTCAACCTTTACAAGCGGCGTTTTTTTCGGTATAATGAGAGCATCCGCGCCAATGATGCCGCTGAGAGCGAAAGTATCAGACGAAAATGCAGCTGGTGCGGAAATAATCATCGTAGGGTACTCGAAAAGAGACTCGAACGGAGGAAAAAAATGAATACTCGCAATGGCAATCTGGTCAATCTCGTGACGCTGGCGCTGCTGATGGCGCTGATTTTCCTGATGGGACAGACACCGCTGGGGCTGATTCCGCTGGGATTTTGCAACGTGACGCTGCTGGTGATTCCGGTTGCGGTCGGGACGCTGTTCATGGGGCTGAAATACGGCGTGCTGCTGGGCTTGACCTTCGGTGCAACAAGCTTTGTGTCGGCGCTGCTTCGTCCATCTACGCTGGTCGGCACGCTGATGGGGGCGTCGCTGCCGATGGTGATTGTGATGACCTTCCTGCCGCGTTTGATGGTGCCGGTGGTGATTCACTTCGTCCACAAGGCAATGGCGCATAAGCTGGAAAAGACGGGGCTGGCGGTTGCGGCGGCCTGCGGCAGCCTGACGAACACAATTTTGTATCTCGGCTTGATGTTGATTTTCTACATGATCTGCGGCATTGACAATACGGCGGTGCTGACGGCGATTGGCGCAACCGCTGGCGGCGCTGGCCCGCTGGAAGCCGTTGCTGCGGCGCTGATTACACCCCCGATTGTGCTGGCGCTGCGCAAGGCAATGCACAAGAAGACGGCGTAACAAGGGGAGCTTTGCCCCCTCGCGCAATTGAGCTGGTCTGTACGGCAAGTGAACGATTCCCGCTGATGGCTGAAACGTCGGCCATCAGCGATTCTATAAGGAGGTATGGAGGATGATCCTCACCCTCGACATTGGCAATACCAACATCAAAACTGCCCTCTTTGACGGCAAGGAAATGCGCTATTACTGGCGAATGTCCACCAATATCCAGAAGTCGTCCGACGAATACGGCATCGTGCTGGTGAACCTCTTTCAGCATGTCGGCGTTCGCCCGGAAGAAGTCGAGGGTATCATGATTTCCTCCGTCGTGCCGACTATCAATTTTACCATTGAACACATGTGCCAGAACTACTTCGGGCAGACACCGCTGTTCGTGGTTCCGGGCATCAAAACGGGCATCAACATCCGCTACGAGAACCCGCGCGAACTGGGCAGCGACCGAATCGCGAACGCAGTGGCGGCGTATGAGGAGTACGGCGCGCCGACGATTTTCATCGATTTCGGTACGGCAACGACGTTCGGCGTGGTCGGAGAGGGCGGCGTGTTCCTTGGCGGATGTATCTGCCCCGGCGTGAAGCTCGCCAGTGAAGCCCTTGTCACCGGGACGGCAAAACTGCCGCGCTTTGAACTGACGAAGCCAGAGCACGTCATCGGGCGGACGACGCTGACGAACCTGCAATCCGGCATGTATTACGGGTATGTCGGCTTGGTGAAGAACATCGTCCGCAAAATCAAGCAGGAATTGGGGCAGGAAGCCACCGTCGTCGCGACGGGCGGCATGGCGGTGATGATTGCCGAGGAAAGCAAGGTCATTGACAAGCTGGATGGGCTGTTGACGCTGAAGGGGCTGCGGCTTATCTACGAGCGGAACAAGGGCTGATTAAGCGAGAAAAGAAGGCATTTGAAAGCAGGAGGAAGCAGACAAAATGAAGGAAGTTGTAATCGGATTTCTGGGCTGCGGCAATGTTGGCGGGGGCGTGTGGTCGCTGCTGACAGGCTTTTCCCGCGAGATTGCTCACCGCGACAGTCTCTCCATCCGCATCAAGCGGGTGCTGGTGCGCGATGTGAACAAAACCCGCGCCTGCGGTGTGCCGCATGAACTGCTGACAACGAACGCCGACGACGTGGTGAACGATCCGGAAATCAGCATCGTTGTCGAATTCATGGGCGGCGAACAGCCTGCGACGGACTACATGCTCCGCGCGCTGGAAAACGGCAAGACCGTTGTCACGGCGAACAAAGTCGCCATTGCCCTGAATTGGCACCGCCTGCAAGCCGCTGCACAGCGCAACCACGTCGGTCTGTACTACGAAGCGAGCGTCTGCGGCGCGATTCCGATTATCAACACCCTCATGCAGCCCCTGCAAGCGAACCGCATTGATTCTCTGATGGGCATCATCAACGGCACGACGAACTACATCCTTTCCCGTATGTACGAAAACGGCGAGGACTACGAAGCCGTACTGCACGATGCACAGCAGCTGGGGCTGGCTGAACCGAACCCATCCGCCGATGTCGAGGGACTGGACGCGGCCTATAAGCTCTCTATTATGGCGAGCCTTGCCTTCCACGCGCGCGTACCGTTCAGCAAAGTCTATCGTGAAGGCATCACGAAAATTACGGCGGTGGATATTGCCTATGCGCGCGAGATGGGCTATGTGCTGAAACTGCTGGCAATTGCCAAGCGCAGCGGGAACACCATCGAGGTTCGCGTGCATCCGACGCTGATTGCGAACGACCATCCGCTATCGCAGGTCAACGGCAGCTTCAATGCCGTCTATCTGCACGGCCACGCTTGCAAGGAAATGATGCTGCAGGGCCGCGGCGCGGGCGATTTACCGACGGCGAGCGCGGTGGTGGGCGACATTCTCCATGCCGCGACGGTGGATGTGCATGTGCATCCGACGTTTGTGAACAGCGCAAATGCGGATGCGTCGCTGGTGTTCACGAACGACTGGAAAACGCGGTATTTCCTGCGTTTGTCGATTCAGGACGAGCCGGGTTCGCTGGCGAAGATTGCGACGTGGCTGTCGAGCGAGCAGGTGTCGATTGCAACGATGATGCAAAAGGCGGAGTTGGCGGGAAGCCGTGTGCCGCTGATTATCATTACGCACGAGGCGAATGAACAGGCGATTCGGGCGGCATTGGCGAAGTTTGACCCGGAGGTCTGCACGGTGGAAAATATGATTCGGGTGGAATAATCAGGGAATCATATTCGATGATATGATGGATGCTTTAAGACAAGGAAGGCGATTTTCATGCAGACCATTACCGTACCGCTGGGCGAAAGAAGCTATCCGATTCATATCGAACGCGGTCTGCTGGCGAAAACGGGCGAAATGATTCGCGAGAAGCTCGGCGACATTGCGGTCGCGGTTGTCAGCGATGACCATGTTGCGCCGCTGTATATGGAAGAAGTCGTGTCGTCGATGGAAAAGGTCGGTCTGCGCGTGTGCAGCATCGTCCTGCCGCACGGCGAGCAGACGAAGTGCCTGAAATCGCTGGAAACGCTGTATGCCTTCCTCTGCGAACATCATCTGACGCGCAAGGATGCCATTGTTGCGCTGGGCGGCGGGGTGATTGGCGATTTAGCGGGGCTGGCGGCGGCGACGTACCTGCGCGGCGTGCATTTTGTGCAGCTGCCGACGACGCTGCTGGCGCAGGTTGATTCCTCTGTCGGCGGGAAGGTCGCAGTCGATTTGCCGCAGGGGAAGAACCTCGTCGGCGCGTTCTATCAGCCGGAACTGGTGCTGGTAGACCCGGATTCGCTGCGGACGCTGACGGATGATTTCTGGCGCGACGGGCTGGGCGAAGTCGTTAAGTACGGGTGCATCGGGGACGAGGCGCTGTTCCGGCTGCTGGAAGAGAACGCGGGCGGCGGGCGGATTGCGCTCATGGGCGTTATCGGTGAAATCCTGACGCACTGTATCCAGTATAAGGCGAACATTGTGGCGCAGGACGAGCGCGATACCGGGCTGCGCATGACGCTCAACTTTGGGCATACCATCGCCCACGCGGTTGAAACCTGCCAGCACTACACCGGGATGCGCCACGGCGAGGCAGTCGCGCTGGGGATGCGCGTTATTACCGCGATGACGGAAGAGAAGGGCATGACGGAGCAGGGGACGAGCGCGCGGCTGAATCGCCTGCTGGATGCGCTGGGAATGCCACGTCGGCTTCCGGCGATTCCCGAAAAGGACTTGCTGAACGCCATGACGCTGGACAAGAAGTCCGCCGGGAAACAGCTGCGCGTGATTACGCTGGACAAAATCGGCGTGTGCCGCATTGTACCGACGGATGTTGATTTCTTTCAGGGCATGACGGCACGGAAATTCGTACAAAACTGACAAGGGACAACAATTTTTTTGCTGACCCCTTCCCAAATCACGAAAAATGGCGTACAATAGAGAATGCGGAAATAGGAGCGTTCCGTGCGGGCTGAAGGATTCACCCGCTGGGACGCTTTTTTGCAATTAAATTTCCACCCAAGAAAGCAGGTGAACCCTCTCATGACGCAGGAACAGGAGCAGCAGCTGTCGCAGACGATGCTCGCAATGATGCAGAGCGGCGGCGACGCACCGAAAAGCACGGTGGAGGTTCCGGTGTACGCGTGGCGGCTGATTCGCTGGGAAGCGGACGTCCCGCTGACAGAAGAGCAGCGGCAGGAGGTGCTGGCGATTGTACCGGAGGCGATGGCGCTGTGCGGCGTGAGCGCGGCTTGCTTCGCGGCGGATGGCGACGTGATGACGGTGCTGCTGGCGCTGACGCGATTCCCCGCGCGGGCGCATCGCGACCCGGTGCTGTGGCTGTGCGCCCATGCGCTGATGGAACAGGCGTCCGTCGCGCTGGAACAGGACGGCACAATGTTCATCGGGGAGGAATTTGACCTCGCGGCGACGTGGGCGGAACACTTGAAGCCCATGCGGGAAATCAGCGACTGGTGGATGCGCGTCTCGCCGCTGGACGGCGCGGCGGCGCATCGGCATCGGAAGGAATTGCAGACATGCATCAAGCGGCGGCAGTACGCGGTGTTGGGCGGGTATGTATCGCGCGCGCTGCGGGAGGATCAGAACCTGTCGGTGACGTGCTTTGCGTTCGTGCCGCTGGTGATTGAGGCGATTTGGAGCCAGCACGCGGAATTGTCCCTGCGGACGCTGACGGAGGGGCTGAATCTCAACGAGATGACGCGCCGCCCGCGTCAGGCGCTATTAGCGTGGCTGAATGCATTGCAGCCGTCTCTGCGCGCGTGTCCGCAGCCGGGGAACGCCAAGCCGATTGAGAAGGTGATTGACTCGATTCGGGCGGACTGCTCGCTGCCGTATTCGCAGGCGAATTTGAGCCGCTCGCTGGGGCTGACACCGGCCTACTTCTGCCGGCTGTTCCACGAAAAAACGGGGCAGCACTTTTCGACCTTCCTGACCCGGACGCGGATGGAGAAGGCACAGATGATGCTGTCCAGCAAAGAACCGCAGACGCTGGGCGAAATCAGCGCGACGTGCGGGTATCCGAACAAGAGCTATTTCTGTCAGGTATTCAAGAAGTACACCGGGATGACGCCGGGGGAATATCAGGCGATGGCGAAGGAAAAGTAAGACATATGCAGGGTGAATATTAAGACGAGTGTGTCTTTGATTGCAAAGCGATAGCGTGATGGAGGAAAATAATAAACAGAAGCAAGTCACTTTTCTTAAGCATGGTAATTACGGGGATGCTGATAGGAATGTGCTGGATGATTGTCTCGTGCAGTCATACGACAACGACAAAATCTACAAGAGATAGAAGTATCGTCTATGTGACAAGAGAGCCGGTTCCGACACCAGATATAACTGGCATTCAAGTTCTTAGCCTTTCTGGTGATCGCTTTCCTTTTACATATGGAATCAGATGGGGGTCATCGAGTGCTTATGTATATGCAGCGCTATTAGAATATAGTGATGTGGGATCAATTGGAATTAACTATACCAGTGGACACTATAATGTGGAGTATTATATTTACAAGACATACACAATTCCTTATACATCAAGCGGGACTTTTCGATGCTCAACAAAAATTAAATATCGCTTTGTGAATGATAAGCTGGCAAGTATTGATATTGAAACGGGGAAATTAGAAGGATGGCAGACAAGAAATTCTGCTGTTCGTTATTTCTATGATAAATTCGCAAAAAATGCACCCTGTCCGGTTAATACGAGCAAGCACGAATATAATTATGAAATATGTTATAGCATATATCCTAAGGATTAAAAGCTAAGGATAAGCAGCTGCTGTTTTCCAAAACTTTCCCAATTCCGACGAATAAATATTTTCCAGACGGATGAACATATGCGTGTCATCCGTTTTTTAATAAGGCAAGGTCTGAAAAAACTCGGATTCTGCCGCAAACAGGAGGTATGTGCATGAAACGACTGCTTCGGGCGGTGTGTCTGGTGCTGTGCTGGACGCTGCTGATGGCGGGGATGCCGGGGAAGGCGTCGGCGGAAGAGGCCGCCCCTATGGTGCGCGTCCTGCTGCGCCGTTTGCAGCTGACTGACCGCGCGGATTTGACCCTCGCGGGGGCGTACATGGTGCGCGTGGGCGGCGAGGACTTGATGGCGCTGCCGGAAAACGCGCAGGTGACGGTGCAGATTCGCTCCGGTGCGCTGTATCTGTTCTATGATGGCATGAGTATGCGGCTGGGCAAGAGTGCGGAGTTCCGGCGGAATCAGTCCGGCAGCGCAATGCCGGGGCTGCGCTTTGAGAAAAACGGCAATCTCTATCCCGGTTCGCTGACGCTGACGGTGGAGAACGGGACGCTCGTGCCGATTCTGTCGCTGTCGGTGGAGGATTACCTGCTGGGCGTCGTGCCGTATGAGATGAGCGACTCATTCCCGCTCGAAGCGCTCAAGGCGCAGGCTGTCTGTGCGCGCACTTATGCGCTGTCCCACCTGAACGCCTCCCGCGCCTATGACGTGGTGGACACGACGAACGACCAAGTGTTCAAGGGCGTTGATTCATCCACCCAAAACGCCGCCCGCGCCGTGCAGGAGACGGCGGGGATTGTCGGCATGTACAACGGCAAGCTGGCGGAATGCTTTTACAGCGCCAGCAACGGCGGACAGACGGAACTGGTTGAAAATGTGTGGTCGGGCAGCGGCGACTACGGCTACTACGCAATGGTTGATGACCCGTATGATTTGGAGAACCCGCAGAGCATCGTCCGCACGATGAAAATCAGCAAAAACGGCACGGTCAAAGAAGCACTTCGGACGCTGATTTACGAGCAGATGCTGCCGGTGCTGACGCGGGAGGGGTACTCCGCAGGGCAAGAGAATTTCCGCATTGACGAAATCACCGCCGTCACGCTGGCATCTCCCGCATTCGCCGCGCCGAGCCGCCGGATGACGGAGCTTGTGGTGGCGCTGAAATGGTCGGGCAAGAAGCCGTTCGCGTCCATCCTGCCGGAGGAAACGGCGATTCCGCTGCCCGCGGGGGATGCGGCCTACGACGTTGCGCCCGCGGAAGGCGACGAATGGGAATTAGGTGAAGCCACGGCAACGCCCAGCCCCGTGCCGACCGCGACGGCGACGTCCGTGCCGACACCCTCCCCGACGCCGGACAATCGGCTGACGGACTTTCTGTCGGCGGGGGAAGCGACGGTGACGATTTCGCTGAATCGGCAGAACACCGCCGCGCTGTCGCTGGACATTTCCGGCAGCGAGATTTTTTCGGTGACGGAGGAGAATGGGCAGTTCCTGCTGCAATCACGGCGTTACGGGCACGGCGTGGGCATGAGCCAGCGCGGGGCGCAGTGGATGGCGGGGCAGTACAGCAAGACATTCGATGAAATCCTTGCGTTCTACTACCCCGGCATGGTGCTGATGCAGGGTGGCACGGGTGCGCCGGTGCTGCCGACCGTTCCGCCGGAGCTTGCCGCAACGCCTGCCCCGCCCGCGACACCGACCCCGAAGCCGACACTGATGCCCGTGACGACGAACAGCTTGCCGGAAGGCGCGAAGGTGATGTACGTCAACGCATCGAGCCTGAATCTGCGCGCCGAGCCGAGCATGGTGGGCGAGCTGCTGATGCGCTTGCAGGCAAATCAGCGGGTGATTGTGTTGGAGGTGTGCGACGACCCAGAGTGGGTGCATGTGAAAACGGACGTGGTGGAGGGCTACTGCATGGTCAGCTACCTCGCCGAGGAAGGAGTGAAGCCGACACCGACGGCGCAATAACCGAATAAACAATGCCGGTCAACCATCAAGCCAACTTTCAGGTTGACCGACTTTCCTGTTCGTTGATTTTCGCCTGCCGCAATCGGAAAAAGGAAAAAGCAGTTTTCGCCAATCGTTTCATTTCCGGCATCAGCATGGTAGGATAAACCTACGGATACTGTCTGATTTGGACAGCGCCGTCATTTTTGCGCGAGAAAGCGGCTTTGCCGCTGCCTACGGTTGGGTATGGAAGGAACTTTAAACAAATCATGAGTGAACGCATTGTCAAACTGCTGATTGAATCTTTCCCGAAGATTCTGCTGCCCGGTCTGCAAATGACCATTCCGCTGACGGTTATCGCCTTTTCCATCGCGATGGTGATTGCCGTCATTGCCGCCATGATTCAATATGCCCGCGTGCCGGTTCTGCGGCAGATTATGCGGTTTTATGTGTGGGTCGTGCGCGGTACGCCGCTGCTGGTGCAGCTGTTCGTGGTGTTCTACGGCCTGCCGTCGCTGGGCATCATCCTCGACCCGTTTCCGGCGGCGGTGATTGTCTTCTCTATCAACGAAGGCGCGTACTGCGCGGAGACGATGCGCGCGGCGCTGGAATCCGTACCGGTGGGGCAGATGGAAGCGGGCTACTGCGTGGGGATGAGCTACTTGCAGGTGATGCGCCGCATTGTGCTGCCGCAGGCGCTGCGCACGGCGTTCCCGCCGCTGTCGAACAGCCTGATTGCTATGGTGAAGGACACGTCGCTGGCGGCGAACATCACCGTGACGGAAATGTTCATGGCGACGCAGAAGCTCGTGGCGTACTACTACGAGCCGATGGCGCTCTATATCGAAGTCGGCGTGATTTACCTGATTTTCTCCACGGTGCTGACGTGGGTGCAGCGCTGGGGCGAGAAGAAGCTCAGCGCGTATGGCGCACAGAAGGAGTGATGCGCGATGGCGATGCTGGAAATCAATCACCTGCAAAAGAAATTCGGGACGACCGAGGTGCTGCGGGACGTCAGCCTGTCCGTCAGCAAGGGCGACGTCGTGGCGATTCTGGGGCCGAGCGGGTCGGGCAAGACGACGCTGCTGCGCTGCGTGAACTTTCTGGAACGCGCGGACGCGGGCGAACTGCTCTTTGACGACGAGAAATTCGACCTGAACCGCGCGTCGCACCGGGATATTGCGCGTATCCGCCAAAAGACGGCGTTCGTGTTCCAGAACTACAACCTGTTTCGCAACAAAACGGCGCTGCAAAACGTGACCGAAGGGCTGATTGTGGCGCGGAAGATGAAAAAAGCGGACGCGGAAGCGATTGGGCGGAAGCTGCTGGACAAGGTGGGCTTGTCTGACCGCTACGACCATTATCCTGCGCAATTGTCCGGCGGACAGCAGCAGCGCGTCGCGATTGCCCGCGCGCTGGCGACGAATCCGGAAATCATTTACTTCGATGAGCCGACATCCGCACTGGATCCGGAGTTAATCGGGGAGGTGCTGAACGTGATGCGCCAATTAGCTGAAGAGGGCATGACGATGCTGGTCGTGACGCACGAGATGAACTTCGCGCGGCATGTGTCGAATCGCGTTGTGTTCATGGAGGGCGGCAGAATCATCGAGCAGAACAGCGCACAGGAATTTTTCGCGCACCCGAAAGAAGCACGGACGCAGGAGTTCCTCGCGAAAATCAACCAACGCTGAAAATCCGGCATTGCTGGTTTTCATAAATGCAATTGAAAGGGGCATTCAAAATGAAGAAGTTTGTCAGTCTCTTGCTGGCGCTGATGATGGCGCTGGGCATGACCGCTCTGGCGGAGGAAAACAAGGATCAGCTGGCGCGCATTCAGGAAAAGGGCGAAATCGTCATTGCGACGGAGGGCACTTGGGCACCTTGGACGTACACGGATGAAAACGGCAATCTGGTCGGCTTTGACGTGGAAATTGCGACGGCGATTGCGGAGAAGCTGGGCGTGAAGGCGACGTTCGTGACCGTGGAGTGGGATGGCATCCTCGCCGGCATTGACTCCGGCCGCTACGACATTGCCGCCAACGGCATTGACGTGACCGAACAGCGCTCGGAAAAGTACAACTTCAGCACCCCCTACGCCTTCAACCGCACGGCGCTGGTCGTCCGGGGCGACAACGAGGACATCAAGTCCTTTGAAGACTTGAAGGGCAAGAAGACCACGAACTCCATCGCCAGCACCTACATGATTCTGGCGGAAGAGTTCGGCGCAGAGGTGGTTGGCGTGGATACGCTTGACCAGACGATTATGCAGGTGCTGACGGGCCGCGCGGACGCGACGCTGAACAGCGAAGTGTCCATTGCGGACTACATGCAGAAGCGCCCGGACGCGAACATCAAGATTGTCGCCCTGACGGAGGAAGCGAACCTTGTGGCGATTCCGACCCGCAAGACGGACGACAGCGCGAGCCTGCTGGAAGCCATCAATCAGGCGATTGCTGAGCTGCGTGAAGAGGGCAAGCTGAGCGAGATTTCCATGAAGTACTTCGGGCGCGACATCACGGCGGAAACCGTGGGAGAAGCGGCGGAGTAATACGATTTCCAGATTCACCTGCGCCATCTGCTTGCGC